>JACCDS011318489.1_pt1 | contig 12736 bp, 13 predicted proteins | sample 7446441 | NCBI WGS metagenome assembly JACCDS01 (sample SAMN15323445, study PRJNA562643) | freshwater metagenome | isolation source: river surface water | place: USA:Blue River Watershed | collected 2017-08-17
ATATCTACAATTATTAGTAATACATTAAAAGATTTTAATAAAGAGTATCACGAGACAAATCCAATTGGAAAAATTTTAGAAGCATTAGAATCTAATGGCATAAAAGCATCTCCTGAGTTTCAAATTCCACATGTCAATTATGGTGAAACAGAAAGAGTTAATTTAATAGTAGATAATCATCCTAATAAAATACTTGTAAATTTATACAGAATGGATAGTGGAAAATATGAAGTTAATGCATATGAATCAGTATTACTTAAAGAATCAAATAAGAAAAAAACTAAATTAAGACCATAAAAAATATAAAAAAAGCTCCTATTAGGAGCTAAGTGGGTTTTTGGGTTTAGGGTTTATTATTATTATTTTATCATTTCTTCACCTTCAATGAATTTTGATCCTGACTTATATACAAAAGGTTCAAGCTTCATTATCCAGTCAACTGATACTGCCATTATAATATTATGATCACTCATCTTATCATATACTTTTTTATACGCTTCTGATTCAACATATTTATTACTTAAACTTGCTGGCAATATGAATAAACAAAACACCAACACTGTAACTAACACATTAGAATACATTTTCGCATTTTTTATTCTTCCAATCATTATCTTTTTAGATATTGATTTTATAAGAATAAATATATTAATAAAAGCAAAAGACAATGATAATATAAGAGCTATTGGTGGAACTATCATAGCCTTTACAATAGAAGTAACATCATTAGACATCAAATCTTGATTAACAAAGTTTTTGCTAAATGCAAGACCAATAGCATCAGAATGATTCTTCATTATTATCAACATATCCTTTTCACTTTTACCTAAATTTAACCAACTTCTATATAAGTCATCATCATAGAAATCACCCATTTCTTTTTTTAATTTTTTAATTACTTCTGGATGAGATTTGAATTCCATTCTTGATAAGTTATCAGGTATGGAGAATCCAATTTCTTTGTCCATTTCTTTCTTTTTATCAGCATATTTATCATATACTGTCATTGCAAAAGCGTTTTCCATACTTTTCAATTTAGCTGGATTAAAGTTTCTTTTTAAAGTTATTCCATGCTCTTTTTTTATTCTTTCAATAACTTGATCTTTTACTTTGCTTTTGTTGACATAATTTTCAAAAGAAATACCAGAAGCTTTACCTTCTCAGAAGCAATTTTCATATCTTGTGATCTTTTACCATAAAAGCTTGAATATTTTATATATTCATAATCAGGCTTATTAAATGCATTATTATAAAAGTCCAAATATTTTGAAGGGTTTTCTAAAACATCTGTCTTGAAAACATTAGCTGCCACAGCTTTTCTATTTTCTTTAAGAAAATTTGAAACTGCGTCATTTCCCAACATAAATAATGGAAGATTTGATATAAATGTCTTTGACTCTGGTAGATCTTTAATTTCTTCACTATATGGAATTGAATCCAATTGTAATGCACCCACAACTAATCCTTGCTTCAATAAAAACAAGTCATGTATTTTTTCTCTGGTCTCTAAACTAGAATTTTCAGCAAGTGAATTCACTAATTTTTCTTGGCCATAATAAAATGATGGATACGCTATTAAGCTAACAATAGTTATTAAAAAAACCTTCTTCAAGGTTTTTATGTTTTTAGATTCAATTAATTTCCAAAAGATAAAAGTAAAACCAAAGGCCGCAAGAGACCTTCCTAAGATTTCAACTGCATGAATATCATTAATGTCAACTTGTGTGCTAGCTGTGTTCAATAATATAAAATTGAACAGAAACTCTGCACAAACATAGAAAATGTTGACTAACAATAATACATAAAACATCTTAAATCTCCTTTTACTCTATAGGAATTAACATTACATTTTTTTGAACAGGTTTCTCAACTAACTTTGTAGCCTGACTAACATTAGGAACAGTTGACTTATTAGATACTGGTACATTGATAACTTTCTCTTTAACAACCGTTGCTTTTTTATAACTGGTTACTTTTGTTTCTTTGTTTATATTGCTTTTACTATCTAAAACAGGAGCTTTATTTTCTTTACTCATGTTGACAGATGGTTGAATATCTTGATATACTTTTGCTTCTTTGAAAGCAGGAGCTTTTTGATAAGCTTCTTGATCCCAAGGAGCGGTATAAATACTACATCCACTTAATGTAAGTGCTATAGACGCAGCTATAGCGTAAATTGATTTTTTCATAATGATTTCCCCAAATCCCAAATGTTTTACAACTTAACCCAAAAAATAAAAATTTAAAGTTTTACAACAACTTAAAAACATTCCCCAATGCTTTTAATTGATTACAATAATAAAGGTTATTTTTATTATTGTCAATAAATAGTTTTTTGAAAAGTCAAGGAAAACATTGATTTATAAACAAAAAAAAATTGATATACCTCTGTAAGCCTTATTCTATAAGGCTTTAGTGTCTTTATAACACTGTAAACACTATATATAGTAATTTCATTAATCCGACGAACGGTATTATTTTCCTATTGACTACTCTAATGCCTTGTAGATTAAAGGCTCGTTTTCAGATAAAAATTAATTATATGATTCTAGTCAAATAGCCATCAACTAGCTATTGTGTTTATTATTTTTTGTTTATTTATTTTATCTTTATTATATAAATATAAAGTATTTTTTTTAACAACATCTAGCTTAATAATAGTATCTATTTAATACTTGCTATTTTTTTTAATATTGTTTATAATATAGCGAAAGGAGACATGAAATATGAATACTTATAAATCTTACAACCAACAACCAGTTCAGCAACCCCAACAGCAGTGGGGATGGCAGCCTAGTGCCTGATTTCTGGTAATTAAGATTTAATCTTGGAGACTAGAAATCAAATCTAGTCTTCAAGGGAAAAGGTCTCAGACAAACCCTTGAAGGAAACTTCAGGGGTTTTTTTATGTCCGCATGTGGCAGGATATTGTTCAACCCAAAATAATATAAGTTGTTGATTTTAAAGGAAAATATTTAAAATAAATTAAAAAAAGATGTTGACAAAGTGTTTTTTAATTGATAGAATGTGAAACATAGAGAGTTAGGAAAGAAATAAAAACCTAACTAATATATAGGGGTGTCGTTCAATGGTTAGGACGATTGGCTTTGAACCAATAGATTGTAGTTCGATTCTACACACCTCTGCCAAATTGAAATAATAGGTTAGTGATTGTAATTGGAAACATACCGGCCTCCAAATCCGTGTGATCTAGGTTCGAGTCCTAGCTAACCTGCCAAATTAAAGATTCATCGGAGTGTAATGTCAGCGGTAGACGGCTGGTTTTGGAAACTAGAGGCCGCGAGTTCGAATCTCGCCATTCCGACCAAATAGTAATATAATATGCTGGTGGTGTAATAGGCAACATGCGGGATTCCAAATCCTTGCGTTCTGGGTTCGAGTCCTAGTCAGCATGCCAAATTAAGGTTTATCGGGGTGTAATGTCAGTGGTAGACGGCTGGTTTTGGAAACTAGAGGCCGTGAGTTCGAATCTCACCATCCCGACCAAATAAGTAATAGATTGGTTTTCGTCTAATGGTAGGACACCTGACTTTGAATCAGGGAATCGTGGTTCGAGTCCATGAAACCAAGCCAAATTAACAGTATGTAATATCAGTGGTAGATGGCTCTGCTCGGAACGGAGAGGTCGCAGGTTCGAATCCTGTCATACTGACCAATTTATCTGGCTGTAAAGTCAACGGTAGACGGCTCTGTTTGGAACGGAGAGGTTGTGAGTTCGAATCTCACCAGCTAGACCAGATTTATTATAGGGGTGTCGTATAGTGGTTAGTACGCTTGGCTCTGACCCAAGAAACTGTGGTTCAAATCCACACACCTCTGCCAATTATAACAGTGTGTATTGTCAACGGTAGACGGCTGGCTTTGGAAGCTAGAGGCTGTGGGTTCGAATCCCACCACGCTGACCATATATGGGGGTATCGTTTAATGGCTAGGACGATTGCCTTTGAAGCAATAGACTGTGGTTCGATTCCACATACCCCTGCCAATTTAAAGAGGCTTGTCGTTCAATGGTTAGGACACTTGGCTTTGAACCAAGAAATTGCAGTTCGACTCTGCACAGGCCCGCCAAATAATAAAACAATAGTTATAATCGGAAAAACCCAAGTCGTTGGCGACTTGTGATGTTTGTTCAAATCCAGCTTAGCTTGTTTTATTAATTAAAGAAAAATAGCTCTCAAGGAGCTATTTTTATTTTGTTTTTATTTAATGAATTAATACCCCAGCTATTATCTTGCATCTCAACAATGACCTTTTTTATCTTTTCATAGTCTGGTTTTTCAGGTAATTTTGTATATGTAACAGCATCTTTTATTTTAATATCCATATTTTCAGCATATTCTTTTAATTTATCATAACTCCAAGCACCTTCCCTTATATTTAGTAATTCTTTGGCATCTGGTCTTTTTACTTTATAAATTCCCTCTGTTAAACATTCATAACCAATCCTCATTAGCCTAACTAAGTGCATAGCGTTTTTTGTATCATATCCAAATTTCTCTTGTATTAAATTTCTAACACTGTTTTTTCTATTTTCTTTCCATTCCATGTATGCTTTATATTTTACTTTTGCTTGCTCATATGCTTCTTTTTGAAATTTTAATAGTAAAATAGGTCTTTCATCTCTTTCAGGTTTTTGTTTATTAATATTATATTCAAAATTAAAAGTCTTAGCTCCTTTACGTTCTATTAATCCATAAATATCTGAGCCATAGTGTGACATTTTAAAACCTTCTTTAAATCTTTCAACAAATCTTAAATCTGATTGTAATATTTTTTCATTTGAAAAGTTTTGGATCAATTGCAAAAAATCAGTTTGTTTTGGTTTTTACATTTCTTCTTTATTAATGAATTTATTATGACTTCTCATTTTATTTAGTTCTTGAATAGCATAAGCACTTGTTGTAAATGCTATTTTTTGAGTCAAAAATAAGTCTCTATTTTCTCTTAAATGTTTATATTCAGGAGAGTTTATTACAATATCAGCCTCATCAACATATAGTGTTTCAAGAATATTTGGGTTACTTCCACATGCTAATTCTATAAAGAAATTTAATTCAAATAACTTAGTGTCTTCTTCACTAGGATCTATCCATTCAGTAAGGCTTTTAAATGGAGTAGTAATATCTTCTCTTTCACCAATAAATATTCCTCTAAAATCAGTATCCGATTCTGGTGTGTTTGTTCCATATGCCAAAGAACCAGCGTAATGTTTTACTATAATTTTTTTACTTTTTTCTTCCATAATATAAGCATCTAATTGATCTAATCTTTATATATTGTATCATAAGTTTAAAACTGGTAAAAATATAATGTTTAAATTTTTCAAAAAGAAATATATAGTTACTTTAAAGCATTTACAATTTAAGACTTTAGTTAAAAACTTTTTCTTAGATGATAAAGAAGATTTAAAAAATTTTCTTTTAAAATGTTATTCATTGAATAACTTTAAAACTGAAATAAAAATAAATGCTAATGATTTTAGTATTGATGAGATATGTGAACTTCATAATATTAATCCGTTTAGAGAAAATATAAATATAAAAGATATAATTGTTAGTAATTCTAAAGAATTTTTAAATAAATATAATATTAATGAATATACTACAGAAATGAATAGTGTCTCAAAAGAATATGACTTTAATGCTAATTTTGTTATCTTATTATTAGATGATAATGAAAACATTATTGAAGAATGTCATATACCTACATATTTAGACCTAAAGAAATTGTTATCTGATATGATAAGTAGTAATATAAATCATCTTTATACAGTAAACCCAAGTGCTATTACTGTAAAAGAGTATATTGATCTATTAAATCTCTATAGTAAATTTAATCCTTTTGAGGCTTTTAAGACACCTTATGATATAAACCAGTATATAGTAGATTGTAGAAATATTGATAAACTAGAACCAGAATTCAAATCAAAAGAGATTATTGAAATAACATAAAAGAGGCAAAGCCTCTTTTTTTATTCAAATTTAAGTTTTAATTTTTTACCATAATCCTCTAACTCATCTAACACATTCTTATAAGAAATATCTTGATATTTTTCATTATCCCTTAAAGCTTCTATTTCAGAAAAGTATTCATCAAATGAATAATTAACACTCTCACCTATTTTATTGAATAGTCTTTCCCTGCAGTGTTTATTCCATTTTTCTTTATATTCATTAGGAAGTTTATTAAATAAATCAGGAAAACTTCTAGCAATTAATCTATAAATCATCTCTTTATAACGGGTATCTTCGTAACCATCACCACGTAAGTGGCCATTAATATTACCTTTTTCTAAATCTTTATGGAAAAAGAACATTTTCTTTTCGTCGCTTTTAGAAGCGAATCCATTATATATTTGAACATCACAATCAAGCTTAGATTGTTCTATTTCATATTTTTCTAAAAAGTCAGGGTCATGATATATTTCAATGATTTTCTTTGCAAAAGATTCTTTATTTTCTTTAACAAACTTATAAGCTTTAATAATTTCAGATAAATCCATACCCAATTCTTTATACATATTATTACGTTTATCACTATCAGGATACATAGAAATAACAAAGTCTGAACTTACAAGTGCTGGGCACTTGTTTATTGTTACAGAATGTAGTGCTGGTCTTTTTTCATCCATTATTTCTAAATCCGCTTTTGATGAATATAGTTTTTCTTTAACTTTGGATGCATCTTCATCAAGAATAGATTGCAATTCGTTTACTGGGCGGCTTAACCTTACACAATAAATTTTATTTGCGTTTTTTGGATCTGGAACAATTGGCATTATAAAATCAACATACTTTGTATCTGAACCAAAAAGGGCACTAGCTTGCAAAATTGGTTTTCCACATAAAAGTTCATTAGAAACTTCAAATTTAATTCTTTGTTTAAGAAGTTTGTTAAATAAATCAGGTGCTCTTTCTTTTATAAGTTTTGCAATTCCAATAGTAGCTCTCACATCTGATAACGCATCATGAGCAGCTTCATGTAAAATACCATTCTCTTTACTTAAGTCTTCAAGTTTATAACTAACTTTACCATCTCTATTACCTAGCTTAATAATTCCGGGGTACAAAGCAACAGCCATACGAATTACATCAATCATATCCCAGCGAGTACAGCCATTTTTATATTCTCTTTCATATGGGTTAAACATATTTCTATACAAGGTATTTCTTGTCACTTCATCATCGAATTGAATTGTGTTATATCCTAAGTTACATGTATTGGGAACACTCATTTCTTTATTAATTAATTTAATAAAGTCATATTCAGATATGCCTTTTTCATTTACTTCACTTGGAGTTATTTTAGTTATCATACATGCTGTTGGTGAAGGCAAGGTATCTTCTTGCATTTTCGTATAAATCATTATGGGTTCACCAATTTCATTAAAGTTTTCGTCTGTTCTAATAGCAGCGAATTGAGAAGCACGATCTCTTTTAGGATCTGCACCAAAAGTTTCATAGTCATGAAATAAAAAGTTTATGGTCATAATAATTTGTCTCCAATATAATTATAGGATTATAGCATTATTTTTTTGATAATTCAACCTTTTTAAACAATAATGAATGTTATTATAAATATGCCTATACCAATTATGGATAATAATATCTTTGCTAATTTATTAAATCCACCACCACTTTCATAAAGTTTATCACCACAATTTGGACACAAATATACTGTTTTTAAATTTGTATAATCTGTTCCTCCAAAATGCCATGGTTTTGGTTTTACATCAGCTTGACAACTTTCACATCTTATTTTTTTAAATGTAGGATTCTTTCTTTCAATAATAATAATATCTTTTCCAGCAGGTACATCTTCTCTTCCTAAATATTCATTATATTCTACCTGATCACCATATTCAGGAAGTTCTGCACCTATAATGTCTTTAACGCCAAAGTATAAATCAATATTATTTCTATCAGTTATATATCCATATCCTTTTTCGTTTGAGAACCATTTAATATAACCAGTTTTTTTTATTTCTTCTATTTCTTTCATGACTTCGACTCTTTATTTTAAAATCATTATATTATAAAAAAAATGAATCTTCAACATTTTAAAAAAGCACAACTTATTATTTACATTAACTACCTTTATTGTATTATATTAAAAACCATATTTAAAAAGGAGATTTATAATGATAAAAATAATTATTTCTATCTTAATTAGTTCTTTATTTTGTTTTTCTGTAATGGCTGATGAAAATTTAGATTTAAATGTTTTAAGTTCTGATAAAATTGATAAAACATCTGATTTTAAGACTGATATTCAACTAATACCAAAAGAAGAAAAGGAAAAAATGTTAAAAGATAAAATAGAATTCCTTAAAAAAGACATTGAAAAATGGAAGACTTATCAAAATAAATTATTAAAAGTTAAATCAGAATTTGAAATAACTTATAAAAACAATGAAGATAAAATGAAAGAATATGAGTCTGTTATTAATGATATTAAAGATAAAATGGACGCCTCTGAAAAAGATATAAACAAAACTTCAATTGAAATTGATAAAGGAAGTGAAATATTAAATGGTGATAAAATTGAAGATAAAATAGTTGAATTCAATCTTCCAAATGGTAAGAAAATTAAACTTATACAGCACACTGTATTTCCGGGTGAGACTTTATCAATGATAATATCAAAAACTTTTCCAGAAGGCTATGAGAAAACCTATAATGAAATAGAGTTTAGAATGAAAACAGTTATTCAATTAAATAAAAATTTAAAAAATAAAGACCAGATTTCATCTGGTCAGGTTATTTATATACCATTCTTTAAGAATTAATATTTTTAAACAAAAGTCTTTTATTAATGAAATCAAATTTTTCATACTCAACTTCAACAGTTTGTAAAATATTGATTTCGTTTTCTTTCAATTTAAGTTTTTGTTCTTTTTTATCAAATTTAAAACCATCAGTTGATCTTATTGCTTTAGTTAAGAGATAGGCCCCATCAATACCGTTTTCATTTAATTTCAATTTAATTACTGAATCTTCTATTGACATTACAGTAGCTTTAAATTTCTTATTTTTAAAATTATTTTCTATATATTGTGATTTCAGCCAGTCTTCAACTTCTTTTGTGCTTTTTGATATATTTGAAATATTTTTGTTTATTTCGTCAATATCAAAGAAGTTAGTATATTTTTCACCATTTAATACAGATTTAATCAATCTATGTACTATTATATCAACATATCTTCTTATTGGTGATGTGAAATAAGTATATTCTTCAAATCCCATACAGAAATGACCAAGTTGTTTTTTATTGAAATGGCTCTTTTTCATGTTGTTCATTATTATTTTTTTGATTCTTAATCCTTTTTCGTCTTTGCTTAGCAATTCCATAAGTTTTTTGAATCCATCAAGAGAGAATAATAATGATGCATCAAATTCTGGATAGTGATTAGCTAATAAATCTTTAACTTCTAAGACCTTATTATCTTTTAATCCATCATGAACTCTATAAACACCTTCTTCATAGTTATTAGTTAAGAAGTTTGCTGCTGCTATATTTGAAATAACCATGCATTCTTCAACCATTCTCTGTGATGTCTTCAATTCAATTTTTTGAATATCTTTTATCTTTTTATGAAAATCTAGGATACATCTAAAGTCATCACCATATTCTTGCAATAGATTATTTATTTCTCTATTTTTCTTTAAAAGTGTATGGAGTACATATAGGTTTTTAATTACTTTTGATAAGTCTCCATGTTTTTCCACAAAGCTGTTATCACCTTGAACATAATCTTCAACTTCATTATAACTAAGTTTTGCTTTTGAATTAATAATGCTCTCATAAAAGTTATATTTTACAAGATCTCCATTTTCATTGAAGTCCATTTCACATACAACAGCTAGCCTATCTTTTCCAGCTTGTAAAGAACAAAGTTCTGATGAAAGTTCTGGTGGAAGCATTGGTATGTTTTTACCTAAAAAATATGCACTTGATGTTCTTGATTTGGCCTCATTATCAAGTTTAGAACCTTCAATTACAAATTCTGTAGCATCAGAAATTGCGACATATAATTTCCATTGATTATCATTATAATCAACAAATATTGCATCATCAATATCACTTGTTGATTCACTATCAATTGTAACGAAATTTAAAGATCTAAGATCTTTTCTATCTTTACCTTTTTCTTGAATAAATGATTCATCAAAAATAGATACTTCGTCTAAAACTTCTTTTTTAAATTCTTCATTTATTTTGTTTTTAAAGCAAGTATACTTTATCTCAATTCCATCATCATGACTAGAACCAATTATATTTATTACTTTTGCTTTTGGCTTTTTATTTTTAAAAGGATGATCAATCATTTCTACTTCAATAAAATCACCTTCTTTTGATTTTAAAGTATGCAATTTAGGGATTCTAATTTTTTTATTAAGACCATATACGTCAGGAATAACGTATGCACCAGTATTATCTTCTGTAAAGATACCAGTAAAACGTTTAAGAGTTGTTTCAATTAATTCATCAACAGTTACAATGTCTTTACCATCTTCTTTTCTAACAGTAATAAGAACTTTGTCTCCGGGTAAAACTTTGTCCATCTCATGTGGTGAAATTACTATACTCTGTTTATTTTCTACGACTTTAACAAAACCAATTCTGTATCCTACAATACCTTCAACAGTACCTGTGTATGTTTTAACTTCTTTTTTAAGTCCCTCTTTAATTTCTTCTAACAATTTTATAAATTCAGGTTTCATGTTCATCTAAACTCCTATTTTGTTTGCTATTTTAATTTGTAAAGAGTCAAAAGTCAATAATTAATTGATTTGTTTAAAAAATAATCCCTTAACTATTGATTTTATTTAACTTATCGCTATAATAAGAAAAACTATGCCTGGAGGTATCTATGTCATACACTGATTTTTTAAAGGAATTAGATAAGTCATCAGATGGAACTTCTTTATTTTTGGCTAATAAAACCAAAAATATTTATGCTATTGATAATTTAGTAGATAAGGGATTCTTACCCGCAGTATTGAAAAGAATAGAAATGGCTGCTGCTGATAATCAACCTGAAAAGGTAACAGAATTGAAAAGACGAGCCTTGGAGATTGCTCCTATAGAGTATATAGACGAAGTAAAATCAAAAATGGATGAAATAGTAAAAGAGTATGCTCCTGTTCTTTTACAAAGAAAGAGAATGACTATATCATAGTAGAGGCATTTATGTTAGATAAGTATATTTCATTAGTAAAAAAATTTTACAATGAAGAACACCGTTGTTTTCATGATTGGGGCCATATTGAGTATGGCCTTGATGTCTTTAATAATTTAGGTAAAGGTTCATTAGAACAAAAAATAGCTTGGTTATTTCATGATATTATTTATGATCCCACAAAAAAAGATAATGAATATAAAAGTTCATTACTTGCTGTAAATATGATTAATAATGAAGGCGATCATTTAAACATAAATACTAATATTGTAAGTATTATAATAAATGACACTAAAAACCATCAACCAACTCATCCTGAGTCATCTTTAGTTCTAGACATAGACATGTCATCTTTAGCTATTAATGATTATCAACTTTTTTTTGAATCAAGAATTAAAGCGGCAAAAGAATATGCAGAATTTGGTAAAGAAGCTGTTATTGCAGGAACTAAATCATTTATATCTGAAACTCTTCATCATCCTAGAATTTTTACAACAGATGATTTTTTACCAATGGAAGAAATTGCACGTAGAAATTTAAATCAATATTTACAAGAATTTGAAAAAAGTAATGAATTTAAAGAAATTTTCACATCAAAGACAAAAAATAAATTTAAATTATAACTTTAAAGATATAAATAAAAATCAAAAAAAAACCCCTTTCGGGGTGGGTTTTCATTTGGGATTTGGGGAATGTCTCTTATTTTTATGGGGCTATTTTATTGGTTTTACCCAGTAAAGTCAAGGGTTTTTTGCTTTTTTTATAATGCATTTTAAATAAAGTAGAAGTCATTGAAAATACTAAAAAAATTGTTATCATATTTATATGTGGAGATATTATGGAAGCCAAAAGTCTATTAGATTTAAATCTTAATGAATCATTTTTTGTGGATGAAGATCTATTAATACAGTGGGGTTATATTTGTCAAAATGATTCTTATTTAGATACAGATACCTTTAAATTATTAGAAAAACTTTATAAAAAGAAATCATTAAATGATGAACCAACAATTATTATAGTGATTAATGGACGAATAATTCATAAAATTTGGGTAGAACGTGGCCGTGTTAGTCGTCACAATGGAAAACCAGCGGACATCTTATATGATGAAAATGGAACTATTGAAAGTAACTGGTATATCAGTGGGAAATGTATCAATGATTATATATCATTTGTCTGCTTAAAAACAAAAAAAGACAAAGATCAAATTAATGCTGATGATATTTTATTTATAAAAGAATACTTCTCTATAAAATAGTTGCAAAATTTTATTGTCATGGTATTATTACGAATTAATTTTAGGGAGTAATTATGCTATCACAAAAAAAGACTGAATTATCAACTCTTATTTCTAAAGAGAAGCAAAGTATACAAAACTTTTTTATTAATTATTCTGATACAAATCCTAAAAAATTGGATTTATCTCAACCGATTGATAAAATTCCAAGATATTATCAAATTAATGCAATTCATGCTTCATCAGAATATCTAAAAGCTGGTTTTAGGCGTCTTTTATATGTACAGCCTACTGCA
>JACCDS010003292.1_pt1 | contig 12735 bp, 14 predicted proteins | sample 7446441 | NCBI WGS metagenome assembly JACCDS01 (sample SAMN15323445, study PRJNA562643) | freshwater metagenome | isolation source: river surface water | place: USA:Blue River Watershed | collected 2017-08-17
AGGGTAGCGGCGGTCTGCAGCACGGTGGACACGTCGGTCGGCTCGACGGAGCCAACGCCGTTACCCAGCGCGATGTTGATGTTGCGGCGGCTGTATTCGCGATAGTTCGCGGTCACGTTGCCAGCCTGGCGGATGATCGCGGTGTCCACGATCTCTTTGGGGAAACCACCTTCCAGGTCTACGGACTCCTGGGAGATCTCGATGGTGACGCTATCGAGCAGGCCGATGGAATGCGCCTGGGTGAGTTTGTTCGCCATCGACATCGGGCCGAGGCGAACCTCGGAAACACCGATCTGGAACTTGCGAGTTTTGGGGGTGCCGAGTTGTGCCATTTGGGCCTCTCCTTGGTCGTCGGGCAACTAGGCCCATTGGGAAATCCGTTTGCAGGCCGCAGTTTCGCACGGCCCTACCGCATGTTCAAGAACCGCGCAAGTCCCGGAGCATCTCGCGCCCCATCCGAGCGGCCAGCAGCCGAATGAAGGGGCGGCGAGCTTCCGAGTTCAGACCCTTGAGCGGCCCCGTCTTGATCGAGCTGAGACCTTCGAGCACGCCGCTGGTGAGGGCGCTGCTGCTGAGCACCAGGTCGTCGCCGCTGATGAAGCGCTGGGTTATCCACTGATCGAGCGGCGCGGGCAGGCTGCCCAGCTTGATCTGGAACTGCCAGACCAGCTTGTTCTTCAGCACGCGGCCCTTGCCCGCCTGCACCTGGCGCGCTTCCCGGGCCTGGGCCTGGAGTGCGCGGCGCAGCTTGCCGGTCTTGTGCCAGAACCGGGTGCTCTCGGGATTGCGTGCGGCGTAGTTGTAGGTCAGCGGCGCCCAGGGCAGGTCGATCCGCACCTGCTTGCCGTTGGCGGTGGTCACGGCGATACGCGGGCGGCCAGAGGCGGCCGCGTAGCCTGCCTCGATGGTCGAGCCTGCGCGCACGCCGATGCGGGGGTCCAGCAATTCCTCGAGGATCACCTTGACGGCGTGCTGGTAGTGCCAGTTCACCTTCTTGGTGAGCATGGCGTTGACCTTCTTCTGCACGGCCTGCTGGATGATGTCCGCGTTGCCGGGCTGGGCCAGCAGCGCGCGCATGAGGTCGCCGCCGGTGGCCCGCTTCAGATCGACCTTGACCGTGAGGCCGCCGGTCTTGATCCGGGTGCTCACAGCGCGACGGCCTGCAGTCGGATAGTGGTCAGGCGGATGCCGGAGCGCTCGCTGGCCTGCTGGCCCGAGCCGCTGCTGTCGCGGCTGACCACCATGTAGCCGACGTGCGGCGTCGGCTGGCCCTCGGGGACGCTGTAGTCATAGATCTGGATGGTGGCGCCCGGGGAGAACAGGGACTGCACCTTGGAGTAGAACTCGATCAGCTTGTAGCTGCCCGGGTCGTCGCTGGTGCGGGCGCCGATGGAGAGGCTGATGCTGTACAGCGGCCACCGCGGCGAGGGATCCACGCCGATCAGCTCGTGCAGGATGGCGGCGTCCTTGCCCATGGCCAGGTTCTCCATCCCCGCGATGTCGTCGAGGTCCAGGCGCTGGCACCCGAGCTGGTTGGCCAGGTCCTGGCACAGCTTCTCCAGGGTGCTCTTCACATAGACCGGGAACAGGATCTCCATCATGCCTTGCCGCTCCTGCGCACGGCCTTCAGCCAGGCGCCATCCAGGTTGTGGGAGATCTGGTCGATGTCATAGTCCTGGCCGTGGAAGCGGAAGCCGCACTCGGTGTCCAGGACCTCGAGCAGGTGCTTGGCGAAGCCCACGTTGTAGGTGACGAAGTCGCCGATCAGGCCCGCATCCGCGCGGTCCTGGCCGAACCGATCCACGTCGCACCAGGTGGTGGCGATGATCTCGCGGGTGACCTTGCCGGTCTCCGCGCCGCTGGCACGCCGCTCGGTGTGCAGCCGGTAGAACTCGCAGAGGTGGGGCAGCTCGTGGATCATGTAGATGTAGGAGGTGATCTCGCCCTGCTGGGTGTCGAACTCCTCGCTCTCCACCGCATACATCACGCCCTGGATCTTGATCAGGTCGAACGTGATCGGGTCGTGGGTGATGAAGTTGCGCTTGCGCTGGCCGAAGCTGCGGTCCGAGATGAATCGGTCGCTCGCCTGGTAGCAGCCCTTGCCCGCCTTGGGGACCCAGTGGCCGTCGATGACAGGCGACCAGGCGTCGAAGACGACCGTGTCGAAGCGGCGGTTGACCCTTCCCAGTTTCATCGCTCGGTGTACCCGCTGTTGGTCATCGGGTCGTAGGCCGGGTTGCTGGCGGCAGCCAGGACCGGGGCCACGGTGGTGACGACGAGGCCGGCGGATTCTTCCAGGGCCTGGCGCAGCTCGACCACCTTGGCCGCCGCGCGCGCCTGCTGCTCCGCCATGTTGGTGGTGAAGCGCTCGAAGACGTCCTTGCCGTTGCTCTGTTTCTTCGGGATGGCCAGCAGGGCGCCAGCGCCGAGCACGGCGCCGTACCACTGGCAGTAGAGGGTCAGGTAGCCATAGGAGCGGCTGGCGACTTTGCGCACGGTCCGCGCCACTACCAGATCAGTCTCGGCGCCGGCCAGCGTCTGCTGGGCCGCGTTTCGCCGATTAGCTCCCAAACCGCGCTCTAAGATCGCAGCCTGGAGGGAATTATTGGCATCATGCAGGTTCTGCTGCAGTGCACTGTCATTCGGGTTCGAGTCTGCGGCCTGCTGGGCAAGCGAGACCGCGGCGGTGGCGTCAGCCACCGCCGCGTCTAGGGCCACTAGGGAAGACTCGGACGCGGAGAAATCAGCCTTTGCGCTCTGGTAGGTGACTTCGGCAGATTTCACGGCGGCGGTAGCTGCGGTAGCAGCCCGGTACAGCTCGTCATGGTTTGGGAGCCAACCGTCGAGATGTAGCTCGATCTCCAATCCGTATTGGGAATCGGAGATCATCTCGTCGGTCAGCTCATTGTCAGTCACCCCGAGACATCCGCGAATAGCGTCGGAGTTGCTGTACGGGGTGACTGGAACCATGGTGTTACTCCTCGTCGTCCGTGACGGTAAACGGCACAATCAGCTGGGCCGTGATCTGCTTGCGCAGCCACTTGGTCACATCCTTTTTCTTGACCGTAGTGGGCTCGCCGACACTGTACAGCACGCCGCTCAGCGGGTCACGCAGGGAGCCCTTGGCGGCCTGGTAAAACCCGCTCGGGACTTCTTCAGCTTCTTGGGTATTCAGGTGCGCGGGCACGACGGTGGTCGGAGCTTCGGGCTCTACCTGTTCGTCTTCCTTCGGCTTGGCCGGCTTCTCAGCCTTGGGCTTGCGTTCGGTCTTGGGCTTCGCGGCGGGAGCAGTCTGCTCGGGCGCCTCGGGAGCGGGAGGAGTGGAGTTCGACTCCCCATCCTGGGGGCCTTGCTCCGGGCCTTGCTGTGCACCTGCAGTCCCCTGGTCCTTGGGGTCCTTAGCGGTCGCCGTACTATCCTTGTCCGTGGCGGTCTGCTGGGCATTCTGTTCTGCTGCGGCTTCGTTTGGTTTCGAGCCTGCGGGCGGATTGAGCGGCATATTAGGCATCCTTTGTGATCTGGTCAACAGGAAAAAGAAGGGCCCCGGTTGGGGCCCCTCGATCTTACATCTTCACGACCCCGAGTTACAGGGTGCAGAGAGCCCAGCCATCGTCGACCAGGCGGTGCGAAGCCTCGCCGAAGTCGAAGCGGTAGCCCTTGCCTTTCTTCAGGACGAAGTCCTGGATCGCGGCGTAGGTGGCGCTGACGTTCACCAGGCGGCGGATGGCGAAGCGGCTGTCGATACCCACGAAGGTATCAACGCCGAGGACATCCTTGTCCACCAGCAGAACCTTGGGCGGACGGACCGACAGGTTCTCGATGGAGAACTGGGCTTCCATGGTGCCGCGGTCGTTGTTGAACTGCTGGGTGCCGTTGGGCCACATTTGACCAGTCGGGCGGCCAACGCGGTTTTCCAGCTTCGCAGCGGTGACGATGTCGGTGATGATCCAGTCGATGCTACGCACGCGGTACTTGCTGCGCAGCCACTGGATGTAGGCCATGTGGGTCGGAGCCGAAGCGGTCGAAGCCGCGTCGTAGTTGCTCAGATCCTCGCCCACCAGGGCGCTCATGCCGACGTCGACATCGCCTTGGATCATGGAACGCAGGCTGTCCTCGACCATGCCGATCTGCTCGCCGCGAGCCTGGGCAGCCAGGGAGATGGCAACCAGGTCGATGGTGGCAGCGGACAGGGCTTCGTCGGAGATCTCCAGGCCGATGGCGTGGGTCGGGATCCGGTAGGAGCTGTCCTGCAGGGTGATGCTGACCATCTTGGCCGGCTCGGTCAGCTGGGAGATCGCCTGGCTCCGGTTGCCTTCCGGCGCGCGGGTGTCGATCTTCGGCTGCTCAACACGCGGGGTGTTGACGGTCACGGTGGTAGCAACCATGCGGCTGTACGCGCCCATGAAGTCCGAGTTGTCTTCCTGCAGCACGGCCGGGACCAGCTGGAGAACGACTTCCGGGAACAGGATGCGCGATGCCGGGGTGTTGTTGCCCTGGCCCGAGCTGCGGGTGATGTCGTTGTCGGCCATCTGCATAGCAGCGGAGCCGTCGATGACTTCCTTCAGGGTGCTGGCACCCAGGCCGGTGCGCGGGTCGAACTTGGTACGGATGCCCGAGGAGGCCATGGCCTGCTCCATGACGGAGCCCTTGGACAGGTCGGTACGGTGACCGTAGGTGCGCTCGAGGTGCTGGGACAGGCTGGTCTTTTGGCTAGCCGCCACTTCGTACATCGCGAGGTCGACGTCGATGACTTCGATGGCCCCGGTCTTGCCCAGTACCTGGGCGGTTCCTTTGAATGCGCTCATGTTTCAACTCTCCTTGTTGAGCGGATTAGGCGCGTTCGAGCAGCACGAGGCTGTTCGCGGTGCCGTCGCCAATGATTTTGATCGCGCGCCATTTGAAGGTGGCGGGGGTGCCAGTCTTCACGCGGGCGTAGTTGTCGCCAGCACCGTTGGCCAGCTGCACGTCAGCCACGACCAGGTCGCGGACCTTCATGGCGGTGGCGCCCTGGTTGGCACCGACCTTGGCGTAGACACGGCCGCCGCGGCGGATGGTGCCGAAGCTCAGGCCCTGGTTCACGGTGAAGGGTTCGACGGTCTCGACGAAGGCTTCGATCTCGGCGCCAGCGGCGGTGAGTTCGTAGGCCGACTTGGCCGAGGCCTTGAGCTGGACGGGCTTGCCGCGCTCGTTGTCGGTGTATTTGAAAGTGCCGTCGCCCAGGGCTGCGGAGATGGTGAACAGACCACCACCCAGATCGACGAGGGGTTCAAAAGCGAAATTACTCTGGCCCATTCCTGAGTCCTCCGAGGGTTTCCTTACCAGTTATTTGCCGAGACGGCGGTTCAACTCGTCGAGATCGCTCGCGGCCGAGTTATCGTTGCTCGTCACGGACTGACGCGCCTGAGCGCCGACCTTGAAACGGGCATTGAATTTGTCCGTCATCGCGGTGTGACGCTCGATCAGGGCGGTGCCCTTCAGGCCGTCGTCGGATGCGGTAGCGTTCAGGGGCACTTCCATCCGCTGGATGGCGGACAGGGCGATACCCTCGAGCTGCTTGATGTAGTTGGCCTGGCTGGACATCTGAGCTTCGATGTCGGTGACCTTGGCGTTGGCGGCTTCGACCTTCAGTTCCAACTTGGCGTTGGCGCGGTTCAGCTCGCGGTTTTCGGTGCGGAGTTCGGTGACCAGCGCGGCATCGACGGGCTTGGTGTCGACGACTTTCTTCTTGTCGTCTTCTTCCTCGTCGTCTTCCGGCTTCTTGTCTTCGTCCTCTTCGTCGTCCTTGTCCTTGGCGTCGCCCTGGGGCTTGCCATCGGCTTCGGTGACGGAGGCGTCGGTCACTTCCGCGGCGTCCACGATGTCGTACATCGAGGCGTCAGCGAAGAGGTCTTCCTTGGAGGCGCCGGCTTGGAGAGCGGCCACGCCCTTGTCGTTCAATACCTTGATCTTCATCGATCCAGTCCCTTTTTCCGTGATCTGAATGGCCGCGTATCGCAATCCTTGCGCGGAATTGCGTGGATTATGCACAGCGGTTTGCTTGGCGACAACCTGCTCGAAGGGCAAAACTTCGTCGACGAGGCTGTTGGCCTCCGGTTGGAACGCCATCCAGCTGCGGCCGGTGGAGATCGCAAGGACTTGGTCCCGCGACAGACCGCGACCGAGCTGGACCCGGTTGCGGAACTCTTCGTGCACCAGGTCCATGGATTCCTGGCGGATCTCCTTGGCCTTGGCGTCGAGCTTTTCGTAGGGGCTGCCCAGCGCTTTCTCGCTGCCGGAGCGCATCACGGTAGCGTCGATGCCGGCTTGGTCCAGCATCCGCGCATAGCTCATGTGCACGGCGATCACGCCCAGGCTGCCGACGACAGCCATGCGGTTGGCGGTGATCCGCTTGGCCGAGACGCTGAGCCATACGCCCCCCGAGGTCATCTGGGTTTCGGCGTGGGCCATGAGCGGCATCTTCTTGCCCAGGGCTTCCAGGCGCGAGGAGGCAGTCTCGATGCCGTGCACCGCGCCGCCCGGGGTGTTCACCCGCATGATCACCTTGGTGATCTGGCCAGTCTCGAACTTGGCCTCGAGGTAATCGCAGGCGGCGATGATCTCCGGGTAGGAGATCCGGTCCAGCCAGCGGTTGTAGTAGACATAGTCCGACACCAGGGTGCCGTTGATGTTGAGGATGCCGACGTTGTCCACGATCTCGGTGGCGTACTTGTAGGCGCCTTCGAGGGTGTAGACCGAGGGGCTGCCATCGTCATCGTCGCTCAGCATGTCGTCGCTGAGCTTCATGCCCATGGTGACGTTCAGCGCCTGGGCCTGGGTCGCGATGCCCTTGGCCAGGTCCGCTTTGTCGAAGGGGATGCCGCCCTGGAGCAGCATCGCCTCAGTCCGCAGGTAAGCGGACCAGCCTTCGTCGGTGATTGCCCAGAGTCCTTCCAGCATGGTGTCCCCTCCTTGGGGTTAGCTACCCGCCGTGTCGTTCGGCGTGTCGGGCTGCATTGCCTTTTCCTGTGCCCCCTGATTGGGGCTGGCCTTCTCGGCCATGGTCTTCGAGGCATTCGCTGCGCCCTGCAGGAACATGGTGCCGGACAAGGGTGGTGCCCCAGCAGGTCGCGGATTGCCCGTCAAGATCATAGCTGCTTCGTCGTCGCTGATGAAGCCATACGACAGCTGCTCGAGCACGCGGGACTGTTTCATCACGCGGAAGGCTTCCAGCTCCAGGTCCGGGCGCAGGTCGATGGGCTCGAAGGCGAACTTGATGTAGACGTCCAGGCCATACAGGCGGCAGGCCAGGGTCAGCATCCGGGACAGGACGACCTCGACCGGGATCTGCAGCGCGCGGGCGACCTTCAGGAAGACCAGCGACTCGGTGTTGGATAGCGACTGGCTGCCGTTGATGCGCAGGCCCAGGATCGAGGGCGAGGTCTTCAGCGAGGTGGCCAGGTTGCCCGAGAGGGCGTTCATCATCTGGGTCGAGTCTTGCTTCTCGCCCTTGGCATCCAGCACCTCGGCGGTGCTGGTGTCGTAGATCACTAGGGCGTCTTCCGGCTCGAGCGAGTCGATCACCGCGGTGATCGCTTCCAGCTGCTCGTTCATGTACTGCTGGATCTTCTTCGGGTCCGCCTTGATCGGGGCGGGCGCGCCGTTCAGCACCTTGGCGTAGTCGATGCTCACCACCAGGCGGTTGTTGCCGCTGCGGCGGATCGACCGGACCATGTCCTGGAGGAAGCCGTTGTAGATGTAGGCGTCCTCGATGGACGCCTCGAGCATCGAGTAGACGTAGGCGTAGGCCGATTCCTTGTTCGACTCGGCCAGGATGAACGTCGGGATGTCCAGATCCACCGGGTCCCCGTTCGAGGACTGCTGCTGCGGATACCGGCCGCCCGCGCCGTCGGAGATCATCCGCAGGGTTTCGTAGGCGATGACGTGGATCCGATCCGGGAGACGGGTCTTGTCCAGCACCAGCTCTCCAGCGACAGCGCCGGTGAGCACCACCTCGCGCAGCATCGACTCCTTCATCGAGCTGACGCCCTGCTTGTCGCCGAACCCCTCGGTGTAGTCGTAGAGGGTGTCGAAGCGGGCCAGGATGGACTTGGCCAGCAGCGCGCCCTCGAGGCTGAACTCGTGGGTCACCGAGTCATAGGCGGTGATGGTGTGCTCGGTCAGCGCCACCTGGACGAACGAGAAGACCGCCGAGGAGACCGTGCCGTTGAGGCGGGCCATGATCCTGACCGCTTCGGTCGGGACACTCGAGGTGCGCAGCGAGCGCAGGTCTTTGTTCAGGTAGGAGGTCAGCGTCGAGATCTGCTGACCCTTCTCGGTCTGGGCTGCCTTGGTCTGTGCCTTGGCCGCCTTCACCGAGGTGGGAAGGTTGGTCGCGCCTACGGGGACCGTGCGCTGACGAGAACTGCCACCGCCCGCGCCGCGGGCGGCTTTCTTCTGAGGATTCTGGGCGGCCATTGGATTCCTTCCTGGCGAAAGTCCATTTCTGGCCGCGAATATACCCTCAGCAGAGCAGCACTGTCACGGACGCTGCTGCAATCGTGACCAGCAGGGGGTGGTCCCAGCACAGCTTGGCGAACATCGTCAGCACCAGGCCCAGGGCCAAACCCCACTGGAGTGCCGGGCCGCCCTTGCTGGACAGGCCACGGCTCAGCACCTTGCAGGCCACTTCGCTTACTCGAGTCTTCATGGGCATCGTCATACGCGCTTCCATCCGGTCGGGGCCGGGCGCGCAAACAGGTCGGATCGGCTCTGCGGGCGCGCCTTGCCCGCCAAGGCGATCCCACTCTCCTGCGCAAGCAGCTGCATGTCGTCTAAGGATTCTGCAATGAGCATGTAGTTGATGGCGTGGGCATAGTGGTCGCCCGACACCGAGTCCGTGTTTTCCCATATCCAGCCGTCCATTTCGTCTTGCGACTCAGTTTGGCGCGGGACCCGTTTGATCGCGCAGAGCTGTTTCGTGATCAGGTCCTGCTCGTCTGGGCTCATGCGCGGCAACACCACCATGCCGCTGTTGAACTGGCGAACCATCTCGTCCAGCGAGCCCGTTCTAAACGCCGTCACTACACCGGACAGGTCGTCCAGCTCAGCGTTCACGAGGCCGAACTCTGTCCGTCGGACTTTGCCAGTGTAACGGCAGGCAGCTGCCCGGCCTGGGAACCGGGCCACAATTCCCATTGAGGTGGTGAAGTCGGGCGCGGCATCGACCACGTTGCGCGCCACGCCGAAGCGGCGCATGAGGAAGTCGAGCCGGCGGCCCAGGTAGTCCTCGCCGTCCTGCCGGATCCGCTCGACGTGGAGCACCCGCATCTTCCGGCGGTGGCCGGGGTTGGCGAAGTCGAACGGATCGCGCTTGCCGATCACGATGTTGGAGGTCTTGCCGACGTCGACGCCGATGTAGCAGCCCCAGGTCAGGGCCTCCACGGTCTCGAGGTCGTCAGGCATGTCGCCCGGGTCCAGGCCGAACTCGCTGAAGTTGCCCGAGGCGTTGCCATCCTCGAGTAATTCTTTGAGGATGGAGTTCTCGGAATCGTCAGCCGGAAGCCCTACCCTGTGGTTCTTCCAGTCCGAGTACAGTTTGTAATCGCTGAGAGTTTTCCACGTCCGGTGCACCGGGTTGATCGCCGCCACGTCGAACGGGCTCACCTGGTAGCTGGCGATTTCCCGGTCCGGGAAGGTGGCCACCCACATGCGCTTTGCCGGATCTGCCAGGTTGCCCACGGTGATGACGCCGCCGCAGGACGGGCACTTCATCCAGGCCTCGCCGAACTTGATCCGGTTGTTGCTCAGGTCGTCCCGGCGCAGCTCGTGGTTGTCGCCGTCGTACCCGGGGATCACGCTGTCGCGGAAGAAGTCCGGGACCACCACGCGGCCGCAGGTGTCATGGCGCACGGCGTAGTAGCTCTGGCGCCCATCCTGGAACCCCTTGTCCACAGCCCGGCCCGACGTCGTCGGCGTCGAGAAGCGGCGCTTGAACATCTCGTGCTCCTTGAGGTGGCCAAGGCGTGAGTTGTAGACCGACAGGTTCACCTGGTCGCAGAAGTCGATCTCGTCGCAGATCAGCGCCGATGCCGGGACCGAAATCGCGGAGCTGGCGCCGATAGTGCCGGACAGGTACAGGAACGAGTTGCCCAGCCGCTTCTGGTCGGCGCCGTCCACGTCCCGGGAGAGCATCCCGTTGAGCGTGGGGCTCGCCTCGATCACCGGATCGAACCGGGCCTTGGCGAACTTGCTGGCGAACTTGGCGGTGGGGAGGACGTAGATGACGTGGATGCCCTGGCGGATCGCGGCCACGGCCAGCGTCTGCCGCACGGACATCTCCGAGGCGCCCACCTGGCCGGATTTGCGGATGTACATCTCCGGCGTCCGGTCATTCAGGATCTCGATCTGGTATTCGTGCTCGTGGAAGGACCAGGGCTTGGTCGGATCCAGGGGGTGTTTGGTGTTGTTGACCAGCCATTCGGCGGTCTTGGATACAGAGCTTCCCCCGCGAACGGCCATTTGAACCCGTTGGAGGAAGCCCTCGGCTAGTGCGTCCATGCGTATCCCTGTGCTGTAACAGAGTGTGTCGAGGTGGGCGCTATCTTCGCTTAGCGCACCACATAAGGCGAGAGGTGGCTCGAGGCTGTTACAAATTCGAGCTTATCTCGCGAGAATGACAGTATTCTGCTACAGATTCGGGCTTATCGCTTAGGTCCCCGCCTCGAGCTGGCGCTTCAGCTCGCTCAGGAACTCCTCCTGCGCATCCTCTGGCATCGTTGCCACCGCGGCTTTCACGGCGTTTTCGATCTTCAGCAGGCGCTGGAAGTTGAGCACTTCCTTCATGGTCCGGGTCAGCACGTTGATCAGCGAGGTGCTGGCCGACGTCACCTCCTTCGCCTCCTTCGCCGAGAAGCGCTGCGACAGCTTGCCGTTCTCGTCGAGCAGCCGGGCCCGCATTGCTCGAGCAAGGGTCAGCTGCTGGCCGATCTCCTCGCCCATGTCGAACGCGGCGCCGAACTCCACCTTGTCGGCGTGGTGCTGGCGCACCATGCGGATGATGCTCTCGGCCTGCTCGGACGTCAGCTGATCAGCGCACTCGCGCAGCACGGCGATGCAGTCCTCGATCTCGTCACTCGAGTAGGCGCCTTCGCCGTCATGCACCAGGGCAGAGGGCAGGTCGGAGGCGATCTGGTCCAGCATCTCCTGGGCTTGCTCGAGCGTCATCTTCTTGGGCTGCAGGTCAGGGTCGAATGCCGACGCCTGGGCGGCCACGCTGGGGGATCGTTGCAGTGGCATCACAGCGCTCCATGGATTCGGAAGAGGATCACGGCCATGCCGATCAGGGTGCCCAGGCAGGTGCCGGCGGCGAAGACGATGGCCGGCGGCATCGGCTGCTCGAGCATGACAAGCGGGGTGTCAACTGCACCGCACTCACCGACCTTCATCGGCGGCGGGGGAGGCGGTGGGATCTTCCCCTGGGCCTGCCACTGGTGGGAGACCTGCTGGATCTCCTGCCGCGGCATCCGGCGCGGCGGTGCGTGCGGGCAGCCGCCCATATCAACCAGAGCTTGGTGCAGTTCGGCCATGGTCTTGGAGGCTTTGAGGGGGCGCCGGGCATAGGCCGGCTTGTTCACTGGCGGCATGGCCACCAGGCTTTCGGGGGAAACTTCGGGAAGGGTTCCGTTGCGGCGGGGCATGGCCAACTCCTTGTCGGTTGCCGGTGCCGCGCAGCTTAGACGATGCCGCCCAGGATCGCGACCAGCACGATGGCGCCGAGCGCGCAGAGGATCAGGCGGCCGCCGAAAGCCAGGCCGGCGCGGACGTTGTAGGTCTTGGTGGTGGGGATCATGGTCGTCGTCCTTGAGAGGGTGGGAAGGCATCCGTGCCTTGGGTGGCGTGGGCAGTGCCAGCGCGTCAATGCACCGGGAGAGGTAGGGTGTGACGTCGGCGCCGACGCCCTCAGCCCAGGCTGCCAGTCATGGCAGAGGGTTTCGAACCCAGGCCTCTGGAGACGGGGCAGAGCCTGCGGACGCCGTGTCCCAGGGTGATGCCGCTCCAGGAGCGCAGCCCCTTTCCAACCGAGGCCCTACCTCTCCCGCTGCATTGTCTCTGACCGTTACCCCGGCATGGCGACTGCCGGGGGTACAACTCGAGGGCACGGCGAACACCCTTGTCACGATGGCCGAGCTGCCGGAGCGACCGGACCCTGCCAACGTCAATCGAGAGGTCGTCTTCACCGGCTAGGCCAGCGGCTAGCATGGCGGCAAGGCCGGTGTCGACGGGGCCTAGAGTGGCATTGCCGGCGGATCTTGTCAACGTGAGATTGAGAGAAAAGTTTAAAATTTGGCTGGTTTCAATTCTTGGGGAGACGCACCCAATTCGTTTGCCCTGCCAAAAAATGATCCCCCATACTGGCATCGCCAAACCGGCAACCGGGGCGGCAAACCAGACACCCCGCCAGGGTGTCACCCTTCCAGCCTTGCCAATGAGCTAGGCACTTAATGAGGCTACACAACATGACTACCGCAACCATTACCGCCACCCCTGCCAACAATGCCGCCGTTATCGCCGATGGCGTTCGCACTGCCGAGCGTGCACACGGCGCAGTCTCCCGCGTTATTCGCCAAGTGTTTGACGCCGAGAAAATGGCGGCCGCTTCCACCTTCGCCAGCGCCGCCACCCTCCTCCTTTCCACCGAGGCCGGCGACACTGCCGAGACTTGCACCCGCTTTTATGAGTCGTTCCGTCGCATGACTC
>JACCDS010634157.1_pt1 | contig 12733 bp, 13 predicted proteins | sample 7446441 | NCBI WGS metagenome assembly JACCDS01 (sample SAMN15323445, study PRJNA562643) | freshwater metagenome | isolation source: river surface water | place: USA:Blue River Watershed | collected 2017-08-17
ATCGACTGGGGCCCGTTCTTCCAGACCTGGGATCTGGCGGGTCCCTATCCGGCGATCCTGAAAGATCCGGTCGTTGGCGAGTCGGCCACTCATGTGTTTCACGAGGGTCAGGCACTGCTGAAGAAGCTGGTCGAAGGCCGCTGGCTGACGGTGAATGGCGTGATGGCCATTCTGCCGGCCAACAGCATCAATGACGACGACATCGAGGTATACACCGACGAGACGAAGAGTGAGCTTGCGTTCACCTATTACGGCCTGCGGCAGCAGACCGAGAAGCCCGTGATCGATGGCGTTGCGCGGCCGAACCAGTGCCTTGCGGACTTCATCGCGCCGAAGGCCTCCGGCATCACCGACTACATCGGCCTGTTCGCTGTCACCGCCGGCATCGGCATCGAGAAACACGAAAAGCGCTTCGAGGATGCCGGCGATGATTATTCGTCGATCATGCTCAAGGCGCTGGCCGACCGCCTCGCCGAGGCTTTTGCCGAGTACCTGCACGAGCGCGTGCGCAAGGATCTGTGGGGCTATGCGTCCGACGAGGCGCTTGCCAACGAGCAGCTGATTGCCGAGCAGTATCGTGGCATCCGTCCTGCGCCGGGCTACCCCGCCTGTCCCGAGCACACAGTGAAGGCCGACGTCTTCCGCATCCTCGAGGCCGAAGACATCGGCATGAGCCTGACCGAGTCGTATGCGATGTTCCCGGGCGCGTCGGTGTCGGGCTTCTACTTCGGGCACCCGGAGTCGAAGTACTTCACGGTCGGCAAGATTGGCGAAGACCAGGTGCAGGATATGGCCGCGCGCCGCGGCGAGCCGGTGGAGCAGTTGCAGCGCTGGCTTGCGCCCAACCTCTGATCAGTCGTCGACGGGCGTCCCGTCGACGAACAGCTTCAGTTCGCCGGTAGTGAATGGCTGCCAGGCTTCGTTGGTCGTCAGCGGCTCGGTGACGATCACGGCCACGCGGTCGTTCGGCGTGGTCACTTCGGAAAAATCGACCGACAGGTCCTCGTCCGACAGCTTGGCCTGAGTGAACGGATACTGTCGCACGATATAGTGCAGCCGCGTCGAGCAGTGCGCGAACAAGGCTGAGCCGTCCGACAGCATCATGTTGAACACACCATGCGCCGCGATCTCGCGCGTCAGCGCGTCGATGGCGCCCTTCAGCGCAGCCATCGGCGGCGGCGTGTCGCCGAATTCCCGCCGCAGTTGCTGCAGCAGGTAGCAGAAGGCGCGCTCGCTATCGGTGTTGCCGACCGGACGGAAGGCGCCATCGAGCAAGGGCGCGAAATTTTTCAGGTCGCCATTGTGCGCAAACACCCAGTAGCGTCCCCAGAGCTCGCGCACGAACGGATGGCAGTTCTCGAGCGCGACGTGGCCCTGCGTAGCCTTGCGGATGTGGGCAATCACGTTCTTCGACTTGATCGGGTAGCTCTTGATCAGCTCGGCGACCGGCGATGCGACCGCCGACTGGTGGTCGACGAACAGCCTTACCCCCGCGCCCTCGAAAAAGGCAATGCCCCAGCCATCCTTGTGCTCGCCGGTATGGCCGCCGCGGTGCGCGAAGCCGGTGAAACTGAACACGATGTCGGTGGGTACGTTGCAGTTCATGCCAAGCAGCTGGCACATGACAGATTCCTCGTTCGATACTAATGCCGGAAACGGTATCACACCCGCGGCTGCTCAGGCCGTCGGCAACTCTGCACGGCAGCGCCACAGCGCGTGGCCTGACGCCATGTATTTCTCCTCGAAGGGCGTCAGCGGTGCGGCAGGATCAGGCTCGAAGGGCTCGGCTGCGGCGGCCACGCCGGTCAGCTGCGCAAGAGCGCCGGCGAACTCCTCGACATAGGTCTGCCAGTTGCTGCGGCATTCGATCTGCCCGCCGAGCGCGACCATCGCAGGGAAGACCGGGTGTCCGTGCCAGCGTCGTCCGACCTGTTTCTTTTTAGGCCACGGGTTCGGGTAGAGGAGCAAATGCTGCACGGGGCGGATGCCGTCGCGGCGCATCAGCCGCCAGAAATCGACGAGATCAGCGCGGACGGTGATGAAGTTTTCCGGCACGGCCCTGTTCCATTGGAGCTCGCGTTGCAGGCGGTCCGCGGATTGGTCGACGCCGATCACGAAACTGTCCGGATGAAGCATGGCCAGTCGTCGCGTCGACATGCCCACGCCACAACCGGCATCAAGGATCAGCCGGCCACCATGCCTGCGCCATGCAGCGATCGCTCGGTCGAACGCCTCGCAACTGGACGGCGTCAGCGGTTTCAGGAAAGTCGATTGCGCATGTTTGCGCACGATCTCCCGGAGATCTTCGTGCGGGCCGGGCTGGTTGCTGGTAACGGGGCGGGAATTGGCGCGCATGGCGAGCGGATCGTGAAATGAAAAGTGCCCGCATGAGCGGGCACATGGAAAGAACGCTTTACGGACGGTGACCCCGGCAGGCACCCTCTATCCCGGGGCGCAGATTAATGCAGAATCACAGGCTGCGCCATCAGAGAGCCATAACCGCCGAGGAATTCATCGATCTCTTCCATGGTCGGCTCGCTGGCGATCAGTTCGCGCACATGCTGCCGGAACGATTCAGCGAGGGGGCCGGCAATGAAGATTTCGCGCTGTGCCGGCTTGTCCAGGATTTCATAGCCGCCGAATTGCATCGCTTCGAGGCCGGCCTCCGCGCCGAACTCGACGACACTGTAATGCTCGCTGTTGTAGATCAGGTTCATGCTGGCTCCTTCGGATGATGCGAGAGACGTCGGAGCGGCGCTCCTGCTCCCTCGCGTCTGCAAATGGCGCTGTCGCACGAAATTTCAATAGCCGGCTTCCGCAAAACCTGTGCCGGCCACCGAGCAATCGACAGGCGCACCGATTTTCAACCGTTCGCGATACTGATCTTCCTCTAAGAAATTTATCACACCTGAAAGGTGGTCGGGGTGCGCCAGACTGAGATAGATCCGATCAGGGCCTTGGCGCAAGGTTCGGTTCAGGATCACGCGCATGGCGAGCTTGCCGGTGCAGCAGGGGCATCCGGGTGCAATTCGTATCACCGGAACACCCTTCGCAAGGGTCGCCCCCTCGCCTGCCAATCCTTCAATGATGGCCACGGTGTTCTGTGTATTGACTGCCAGCGCTGCGATAGTTGCTTCCCGGGCTGCGCTGCTGCCGCCGTAGATCAGCGTGACGATCGTCATCCGGCTTTCTTCGCGTGGCCTTTGCTGGTGTCGACGCCAAGCTGCTTCAGTTTGCGGTAAAGATGGGTGCGCTCAAGGCCAGTGCGTTCAGCGACACGCGTCATGCTGCCGCCCTCGCGTACCAGATGATGTTCGAAATAGGCGCGTTCGAATGCGTCGCGTGCCTCGCGTAACGGGAGTTCGAAAGAGACGCGGAATTCGTTATCGGGGGCATGGTAGGCCGGCGACGGGAGTGATCCGTTGTAGTTGTTATATCCGTTGACCGGCTGCAGTTGCGGCATCAGGGTGACTTTTTCCTGGCTGACCAGCGGACGGTGTGGCTGCTGTAACAGGGTACCGCGCGCATTTTCCTGACCGCGCGCCAAGCCTTGCTGAACCATGCGCAACAGCTTTTGTAGTGAAATGGGCTTTTCGAGGAAATTCATCGCGCCTATGCGCGTAGCTTCGACGGCGGTATCGATGGTCGCATGCCCGGACATCATGATCACCGGCATGGTCAGCAGGCCGTCGCGTTGCCACTCCTTCAGCAGGGTGACCCCGTCGGTGTCCGGCATCCAGATGTCAAGCAGCACGAGATCCGGGGAGCTGGACAGCCGCAATTCGCGTGCAGAGTTTGCGTCCTCCGCTGTCGTCACCACATGCCCTTCGTCGCCAAGGATTTCGGACAGCAATTCACGAATCCCCATTTCATCGTCAACGACCAGAATATTTGCCATGGATGCGCCTCTTGAGCTCAGTGCAACGGCGATGCGTTGCCGAAATTGTAATTTTTGCAATTGCTCATGTCAATTCAATCAACTCGCGAGCTTCAGCAATAAAATCAGAACCTTAGCTCCCGTACCGTCCTTGCGGTTCTGCAACTCGATGCGGCCGCCGTGCTCTTCGATGATCTTTTTCACGACGGCAAGTCCAAGGCCGGTGCCCTTCGGTTTGGAGGTCACATAAGGCTCGAAAGCGCGGGCCATCACTTTGGGATTGAAGCCCGATCCGTTGTCTGACACCGTCAACCGTACGGCAATCTGATCGTGACCATCGGCATCCGAATAGTGGACTGCTTCGGTGCTGATGACGATGTCCGGCGGATGTTTTCCTTCGGTGATTTCCACAACCGCATCTTGTGCATTTTGCAATAGGTTGTGTACCACTTGTCTCATTTGGGTTGCATCACCCAGTACAAGAGGCAAATTTGACTGAAGATTGGTGCGAAAAACGTTCAAATGTTCTCCGCTTGAATACAGTTCGAGTATCTCGGCGATCAGGGCATTCAGGTCGAGGGGTTGCAAAGTGGCTGGTGGCGTTCGAGCGTAATCGCGGAAGTTGTCCACCATTTGTTGCATTGCCATGACCTGGTTGACGATGGTGTGCGTACCCCGCGCCAGCAGTTCGGCGTCGCCGCCCGTCAGCTTGGATTCCAGCTTCATCATCAGGCGCTCAGCCGACAACCGGATTGGCGTCAGTGGATTCTTGATTTCATGGGCAAGTCGACGTGCGACCTCCGCCCACGCGATTGATCTCTGGCCGGAAATGACTTCCGAAATATCGTCGAATACGACGACGAATCCCGTGCCGGCTCCGACCGGCAAGCGCGAGCCGCGTGCCAGCAATGTGATGTCGCCATCGATCTCCTGTCCGATTACCCGCCTCGGGATCTCGATTTGCTGCTGCCAGTGTGGTGCGTCGGCATCGGGTTCACCGCCGGCGGAGCGTGCGCTCTGGCCGCTAAACGCGCGCATCATGGACTCGCTGACCGGTGCGAGCGCGGTGATCGCTGCCAGCGGCTGCCCGAGAAATGGCATCAGGTCGGTATGCAATATGCGCCCGGCCGACGCGTTGAAGGTTACCAAACGCCACTGGTCATCCAGCACCATCACGCCGGCCGACATGTTGGCCAGTACCGATTCCAGATAAGCCTTTGCGTCTTCCAGCGCACGGCGGTTTCGCTCGACAGCCACGCGCGCATCGGCGAGTTGCAGTGTCATCGCATTGAACGATTGCGTTAGCGTACCCAGCTCATCATTCGTCGCGACGATCGGCCGTGGCGACAGGTTGCCCTCAGCCACAGCCTTGGTACCCTCGGCCAGCAGCAGCAAGGGCTGCGCAAGATCGGACGCCAACAGGAAGGCGCTGACCATCGCGGCAAAAATTGCCAGCAGCAAGACCAGCGTCAGCGTGACAAGGTAAAACTTGCGCAGCCCAACGCGCGCCAGTGACCGTTCCTGATACTCGCCGTAGGCGATTCGCAGCGCCTCGGCATTGGAGGCAAGTATTTCCGGGACCGGTTGTAGCACCTGCAGGTAGCGCGTCTGCCCGTGCAGGCTTTGCAGCGAACCGTCGCCCCGGATCGCGACGATCACCCGCAAGCGCAAACGCTCGCCCTGCACCCGGGACGGGCCGCCGTCTGGCTCGCCTTCGATCGCGCCGTACCCCTGAACGGTGCGGGCGCGTGCGAGCATGTTGGGCGTGGGCAGGTCGGGTAGGAGTGTCGCCAGCCGGTTGTGCGTGTTGGCGATCACGGAACCGGTGGAGGCGAGCACCATCGCGTCCTGCAGCTGGTTGTGCCCGATGATCCGCGTGAGTTGCGACGCAATCGCCGCATCCGACATCTCCGACAGTTCGGTTGCAATGCCGCGCGCTTTCAGCCGCAGGTCTTTCAGTGACGAATCGAGCGCGGTGCGGCCGAGGTTCAGGCCGGATTCCAGTGCCGTCTCGACTTTCACGTTGAACCACGATTCAATCGAGCGCGACATGAATTGCACCGAAACTGTATAAATCACGATCCCAGGCAGGATGCCCATCAGCGTGAACATCAATACCAGCCGCGTCATTAGCCGTGAGCCGAAGCGGCCGCGCCGGTAGCGGCTGTACAGCCGGCCGAGCAACAGGCAAACCAGCGCGAACAGACCGACGCCGACGGCGATATTGACGCCGAGGATCCACGAATAATACTCGTCGAACAGGCGGGTATTCCCGCTGGCGGCGGCCAGCGCAAACAGCAGCAGCACGACCGTTCCGGTCGAGGCCGCCATCAGGTAGCGGAGTGCGCGTTTCATCGGCCGTCGTAGCTGAAGCGGTTCCAGCCGGACGACATGCGCCAGTCGCCATTGCCCAACGCACTGACCTGGATCGGCTTCGGCAGTGCGGACACGTCCAGCGACAGCTGTACTGCCACCGTGTAGGTCTCGTCTCGTTGCAGCGCGCCCGGTTCAGCGACCAGCCAGCGTCCCGGACGGCGCAGCAGCGCGAGCATGTCGTCGAGGCGCGCAAAATTGCGGTGCAGGCTACCGTCGACTGATGCCCGGTATTGCTGGGTCAACACGTTATAGGACAAGCGGATCTTGCGGGTCGCCTTGATCGCGATCTCGTCAAACCAGTACCAGCGCGGCCGGGACACGGCGACTTGCAGGTTGAAGTACAACGGCACGCCGCGCATCAGCGCATCTTCCAGCGAGCGGGTCAGTTCGATGGAAAAACTGGACGACAGCTTGTAGCCTTCATCGGTCGCCTCCAGCGTGGCCTGGTTGAACTCGATGCCATCGGCCGCCACCGCAAGCGATGGTACGACAGTCAGCAGCAGGGTCAGCGATAAGCCAAGCAGGAATCGACGGATCACGCGGGGAAACGGGGGCGCTACCCCCGGGAAAGATTTTTGCCGATAGTATCAAACCGACGGCTTCTGGAGTAGCGCGTAGAAAAGCCCGTCATGGTCGTTTTGTTCGTCCGATGTCGGCAGCAACTGTCCGGGCGCTGGCAGTGCGATCGCCGCGTGTCGCTCGACGAAGGCTTGCCCCTGCCGCGACGACTCTTCCGGCCACAGCGAGCAGGTTGCCAGCAGTAGCTTGCCCCCTGGTTTGAGCATCGTCCACAGGTTGTCGAGGATGCGTGCCGACAGCGAGGCCAGTTGAACCGCATCGTCGGGGCGCCGCAACCAGCGAATATCCGGATGTCTGCGGACGATGCCGGACGCCGTGCAGGGAACATCGGCCAGAATGCGGTCGAAGGGTCGGCCGTCCCACCAGTCCGCCTGGCTGGCATCACCCTGGCGCAATTCGGCGGACAAGGACAGTCTCTGCAGGTTTTCGCGCACACGCTCGAGCCGTTCGGCATCCTGATCGAGCGCGAGCAGGTCGATATCGGCGAGCTCGAGCAGGTGGCCCGTCTTGCCGCCGGGCGCCGCACAGGCATCCAGCACCCGCATGCCCTCCCTCGCGTCCAACAGCGGCGCTGCCAGCTGTGCAGCCGCGTCTTGAACCGAGGCTATGCCGTCGCCGAATCCCGGGATCTGCGCGACAGGCAAGGCGCGAACCAGCTTCACCGCCGACGGGCCGATCGGGATCGATTCGATGCCGTGTGCGGCCAGTTGAGCGCGGTAATTTTCCAGACTGGCCTTGCGCCGGTTCACACGCAATGTCAGCGGCGGCTGGCTGTCGCCCGTTACCAATACCTGTTGCCAGCGCTGCGGCCAGGCTTCGCGTACCTTGCTTATCCACCATTGTGGATAATTCCAGCGCGCCTCGTCCTGCTGCAGCATCTTGGCCAGCAATGCATCGCGTTCGCGCAGGAAGCGCCGCAGCACGGCATTCACCATGCCTTTCGCGCGCTGCAGCTCGTGGTCGGCAGTGCAGGCTTCGACAGCCTGATCTACGAGAGTGTGTGGCGCGTAGGCCGGGGTTTCGTCAGACAGCAGCGCCAGCGCGCAGCACAGCAATGCCTGCAGCCTCGGCTGCGCCGGCGGGCGTTCAGCCAGCGCGCGCAATAGCGCTCGCGCGAGGCCCCAGCGGCGCATGCTCCGGTAGGCGAGATCCTGTATGGCGCCGCGCGCGGTCGGCGGTATCGCACGCGTACCGAACACATCGCTCAGTGCGCGCGGCAATGCATTGCCTGCATCGACGGCCGCCAGCGCGCGTGCCGCTCCTGCCAGCGCGAAGGCCAGCGAATCGCTATTCAACTTCATCTGCTTGTGCTGCCCTTCCGACCTCAGACGCCCCACATCACGAATTCTTTATCGCGATGGGCTGCACGCAGCATTTCCAGCAAAGGAAAGCTGCGCGTTGAAAAACTGACGTGATCGGTTCGCGCAGGGTCGGGATCCGTTTCATCGTCCTGCTCGCAGGCCGCCGCCTCCTGCGCAGCGTCGGCCTGCTTGCGGCGCAAAATTTCGGCCTCAATCTGGCGGATCGCGTCCTCGGTTTCCTCTGCCGTGATCACGCCTCGCTTGGTGTCCTTGCCTAATAGGTCGAGGATAGGCTTTGCGTGTGACTCGTACATCAATACGTCGGCGTCCACCTTGGACTTGAAGATGATCAGCATGATTGACCTCGTCAAAATGCTTATTAATTTGTTAAACATAGCACGGCACGCACTGGCTGTTGCACTTTATTCAGGGCGCCGGCGTGCCCAGTTCCGGCGCATTCCTGCTGCGGTTGGCGATGAACATTGCAAGCGCAAAAGCCTGTACCAGCAGGTACGAGGCCAACGCAATCCGCATCGCGGCGGCATCGGTCCAGCCGCTGGCGACAAAGAAATCTACTAGCAGGCCGATGCCCCATTGCACCGAGAACGCGCCGATGAACAGCATCAGGTTGAATGCGCTGTTGGCGCGGCCGGCGAGCGCGGGCGGGAAGGCCAGGCTTACATGGGTCTGCGCCAGTGTCGTGACCGTAATGACAACGCCGAAAGCGATCCACAGCATCCAGCTCCAGTGACAAGGCAGCAGCACGATCAGTGCCTGAATGGCGATCGACAGGCCGAGGCCGATCGCGACCACGCGCAGTACCGGCAGGCCTTGACGCTGGCCAAAGGACACATGCCGTGGTGCCCACCACGACAGCCCGAGGTAGGACAGCATCAGGCAGAAATTGAAGATGAACAGCACCTGCGATGTGCGCTCGACCGTCATGCCCAGCACCTTCACCATCCACGGACCCGCCCACAGCGACTGCATCGCCATGAAGCCGCCCTGATGTACCGCGCCCAGCAGCGCCATGCGACAGAAGTAGCGGTCGCGGAAGATCTGCAGGTAACCGGGTCCGGAGCCGCCTGCGACGGCATGCTGTGCCATCGCGTGCTCGACCGGTCGCAGGCGCCAATGCACCAGCGCTGCTGATAACAGCAGCGCAACCGACATGCCCCAGAATACGCCGCGCCAGCCGACCACTGGCAACAGCAGCGCCACTGGCACGGTCGATGCGAGCGCCCCGATGGTGCCGAACACCAGCATCCAGCTGCCCAGCTGGCTTTGCCGCTCCGGGGCGTACCAGACGCGATAGGCTTTGAACGCCGCCATCAGGCACGAGGACACGCCAACGCCGATCAGGGCGCGACCAACCCACAGGTCTGTCAGCGACGTGCCGGACGCAAAGATCGCCGCACCCAGCGCGCCGACGAGCAGCAGTGCCGATTCGGTACGGCGCGAGCCGTAGCGGTCCAGCCAGATGCCGATCGGCAGTTGCATGCTGCCAAAGCCGACGAAATACGCGGAGGACAACAGGCCCAGGTCGGCATTCGACAGCTGCAAGTCGGCTGACAGCGCGGGCGCGATCACGGCATTGATCGCCCTCAGCGCGTAGGAGAGAAAGTAGGCGGCGCCGAAAACCAGCACCACGCGCGCCGCCGTCCTGCCCTGCAGGTAGATCGCGTCGCCGCTCATTTCACCGCAGCGACAGCGAGCCGAGGAAGGTATCGGCCGCCTCGGCCGACAGCTTGTCGGGCGGGCCGAGCGCAACCGCCTGGAAGACGCGATCGTCGCGAGCGGCGAAGCGCGCGTACATCACCAGTGGCCGCCCGTCGCGCGCGGCCTGGCCATCAGCCACAACTTCAGTTGCTGCCACGTCACCCTTCATCATCACGAGCTTTTCGGTGTGCCTGACCGCGCGGATGTTGCGCAGCATCGCCTGCTGCATCGCGGTGAGCGCTGCGGCACGCTGCGCCGGATCGGGGATGAGCGCGCTGGCCACCACGAAGCTCATTTCGTCGACTGCCGCGCCGGACATGCTCATCTCGACCTTCAGCCCGCCAAGATCAATCTTGCGTGCATGAGTCGCGGGCTTGGACGGCATCAGCACCGTGAAGTGCGCGTCATTGCCGTGCACTTCGCGCCAGTTCAGTTCGGGGGCGCAGGCCACCAGCATTACGCAGGCCAGGGCGGCGGCAGCACGCAGCCCCGTTGTCAGGGTCTTGGAAAACATCTGTGGATGTTAACAGGCGCGGCATGCGGCCGCGCGGAAAGGCAACGACGTCGATTCAGCCGGCCGGCAGTGCGCGGCGATACTGGATCGCTTCGGCCGCATGCGTGCTGCCGATCACGGCTGCACCGTCAAGGTCGGCGATCGTGCGCGCAAGCTTCAAGACCCGGTGGCAGGCGCGGGCTGACCAGTCGAGCCGTTCGATTGCGGCGCGCAGCAGCGCGGCGGCGGCATCGTCCGGGCGGCAATAGCGGTCGATCTCGGCCACCGACAGCTGTGCATTTGCCTTGGCCTGCCGGGCCACTTGTGCGGCGTAGGCGCGGGCGACGCGGGCGGCGATTGCGGCCGAGGGCTCGCCGTCGCCGCCAGCCAGCAGCTCGGCCGTATCGAGCGCGGGCACCGAAAGCTGCATGTCGATGCGGTCAAGCAGCGGGCCCGAGACTCGTCCCTGATAACGAGCTACCGCATCGGGCGTGCAGCGACACGCGCGCTTCGGATGGCCGAGGTAACCGCAAGGGCAAGGGTTCATCGCGGCGACCAGCTGGAAGCGGCACGGGAAGTCGGTCTGCCGCGCCGCGCGCGAGATTGTGATGCGGCCGGACTCCAGCGGCTCACGCAGCACTTCAAGCACCTTGCGATCGAATTCCGGCAGCTCGTCAAGGAACAGCACGCCCTGGTGCGCAAGCGAGATCTCGCCCGGCCGCGGCACACTGCTGCCGCCGACGAGCGCCACGGCCGACGCGGAATGGTGCGGTGCGCGGAACGGCCGCCGGCGCCAGCCCTGCGCGGAGAAACTGCCTGCGATCGACTGCAGCGCGGCGCTCTGCAAAGCTTCTTCATCCGTCATCGGCGGCAGGATGCCCGGCAGCCGGGTCGCCAGCATCGACTTGCCGGCACCGGGCGGCCCGACCATCAACAGACTGTGCAGCCCGGCCGCGGCGATCTCGGCCGCGCGCCGCGCCTGTGCCTGGCCGCGCAGGTCCGCAAAGTCCGGCAGGCCGGTGCTATCGGCTGCGGCAGCGGCGGGCGGCGTGTATTCCGTCAGGCGCTCGCTGCCTGCACCGGCCGAGAAGTGGGCGACCACCTGCAGCAGCGAGTCGGCGGGGACGACCCGTACACCGGGCATCAGGGCTGCTTCGGCGGCATTCGTGCGCGGCAGCAGGAAGGCGCGGCGGCGTTCGCCATCACGCTGCAGGGCGACGCTCATTGCCAGGGCGGCCCGGATCGGCCTCAGCTCGCCTGACAGTGACAATTCGCCGGCAAATTCGTAGTCATCCAGTTCAGCGGCCGGCAATTGCCCGGACGCGGCCAGAATGCCCAGCGCGATCGGCAGATCGAAGCGGCCGGACTCCTTCGGCAGGTCGGCCGGCGCGAGGTTGACGGTGATATGCCCGGGCGGGAACGCAAAGCCGGCGTTGGCCAGTGCCGCACGTACGCGATCGCGCGCCTCGCGCACTTCCGTATCGGCGAGTCCGACGATCGCAAATGTGGGCAGCCCATTGGCCAAATGAACCTCGACCGTGACCGCGGGCGCTTCCATGCCCGCCAGCGCACGGCTGCGAAGGACGGCCAATCCCACGCGGGCGTCAGCCTTTCAGCTTCGCTTCAAGTTCGGCGACCCGCGCCTCAAGTGCTTCGAGCCGGGCGCGGGTACGGGCGAGCACATCGACCTGCACGTCGAATTCCTCGCGCGTCAGCAGGTCGAGCTTTGCAAAGCCTTGATTCAGCATCGCGCGCATGTTCTTCTCGAGGTCCTTTGCAGGCGACTGCTGCAATACCTGATGCACCTTGTCCTGAAGTTCGCTGAGAAAGCTGGGTCTGTTGCTCATATCTGCCTGATGGTTTGCACTAGTTTGGGGCGGACGCCCCCGGCTGGTGCGGTTCGGACGGGGGCGCCCGGGAATTGGTGCACGAATGCTAGCGGAATTGGCAAGGATGGCAAATCTTTCTTCTGGCTTTGGCTGGCACACGGCTTGCTCAGTTGCCTTGTGCATACACGCCAACCGTGGGGCATCCGTTGTGGACAACCAATAGTACAAAGGAAAAGCCAATGAAAAAACTGACTCTCGCCAGCGCCATCCTTGCAGCATTTGCGGGCTCCATCGCCCATGCGGAAGAAGCGGCGCCTGCTCCGGACCATGTCGTCACGTTTAACGTTGGCGCAACTTCTGATTATCGCTTCCGCGGCATTTCGCAGAGCCGCGGCGACCCGGCCGTGTTCGCCGGTGTTGATTACACCCACACACCGAGTGGCTTCTATGCGGGCGCCTGGACCTCGACCATCAAGTGGGTCAAGGATGCCGGCGCGAGCTCGGGCAGCTACGAGGTCGATATTTACGGCGGCAAGCGTGGCCAGGTCGGCGAGTTCGC
>JACCDS010015220.1_pt1 | contig 12731 bp, 12 predicted proteins | sample 7446441 | NCBI WGS metagenome assembly JACCDS01 (sample SAMN15323445, study PRJNA562643) | freshwater metagenome | isolation source: river surface water | place: USA:Blue River Watershed | collected 2017-08-17
CCTCAAGGTCCAGGGCGAATTCTTCGAACACGGCGTCTCCCGCCTCCGCCCCCTCACCATGACGCAGATCGCCGACGTCGTCGGCGTCCACGAGACCACCGTCAGCCGCGCCATCGCCAACAAATACGTCCGCACCCCGCACGGCGTCTTCGACTTCAAGTATTTCTTCACGCCGGGCTACCAGGCCGAAAGCGGCGCCTCCGTCTCGAACACCAGCGTGAAGGAGATGATCGCCGACCTCATCAACATGGAGGACAAAGGCGCGCCCTTGAGCGACCAGGAGCTCGTCGCGAAACTGCACGACAAGGGCATCACCATCGCCCGCCGCACCGTCGCCAAATACCGCGAGGAACTCGGAATTCTCCCGAGCAACCTCCGCCGCGATTACAAGTAGCCGGCCCGGCCGGCTTTCAGCTTTCAGCGGTCAGCTGTCAGCCTTCAGCTTAAAGCTTAAAGCTTACCGCTTTCGGCTTATAGCCCCGAGCTCCGCACCGCCCCCAACTCCGCACTCGGCTCGATCCGCAAATCGAGGCCCGCCGCCAGCGTTCCCTGCGGCTCCCCCCACGCCGCAAACGCGATCATCCCCGCGTTGTCCCCCGTATGCCGCGGTTGCGCCGCGAGGGACGGAATTCCCGCTTTCGCCGCTTCCGCCGCCAGCGCCGCCCGCAACACCTGGTTGTTCGCCACTCCGCCCGAAAGCCCAAGGCTGCGGAATCGCCCCTCGCCTTGCCGCAACGCCGCCCGCGTCTTCCGCACCAACGCATCGACCACGGCCTGCTGGTAACTCGCGCACAGATCCGGCGTCCGCGCCGCGACCTCGGCGGGCGTCATCTTTTCCAATTGGTAACGCAGGCTCGTCTTCAATCCCGAGAAACTGAAATCCAACTCGTCGCGCCGCCCGATGCCGCGCGGAAAATCGAAGGCCGTCGGCGACCCCGTCCGCGCCAGCCGCTCGACCAGCGGGCCGCCCGGATAGCCGAGCCCGAGCAACTTCGCGCCTTTGTCCAGCGCCTCGCCGGCCGCATCGTCGCGCGTCGTCGAGAGCACGGTGACAGTCCGGTCCGTCCCGATCGTGAAAAGCAAGGTGTTGCCGCCGGACACAATCAGGCCGAGGTGCGGTAGCAGCTCCCCCAGTCGCGCCTCGAACTCCGCCGGCCCCGCCGCGTGCAACGCCATGAACGGCGACCACACATGCCCGCGCAGATGGTTCACCCCCGCCACCGGTTTTTGCCACGCCACCCCGAGCGCCTTCGCCGCCGCGAGCCCGATCGCCAGACACGCGGCGAGGCCCGGCCCGTGCGTCACCGCGATCCGCTCCACGCCGCCGAAACCGACTTCGTCCCGCGCCCGCGCCAGCAACGGCGCAAAGGTCCGCAGGTGCTCCCGCGTCGCCAAATCCGGCACCACGCCGCCGTGCTTTTCGTGCAACGCGATCTGGCTGTGCACCCATTCGCCGGCCATGCCGCGCGCGGGATCGAACAGCGCCACCGCCGTCTCGTCGCACGAACTTTCCAGCGCGAGAATCATTTTGTTTTCGCCGCCGCCAAGGGCCGGTCGCCGAACAGCCGCGCCGCCTTCAACATCGCCACCGCCGTATCCAATTGCCGGTCCGGGATCGGATCGAACCCGAAGCGCTCCTTGAACTCCGCGGGATCGGTCAGATCCGGCCGCGACCGCTGCCGCGCCAATTTCGTATCCTCTTCCGAAGTCATCACGACCTCCACATGCGGCGTGATGCCGCGCTCGTGGATCGTTGCGCCGCCGGGCGTGAAGTACCGCGCCGTCGTCAGCCGCAGGCCTTCCCCGCGTTCCAGTTTGAACACGGACTGCACCGAACCTTTGCCAAACGACCGCTCGCCCACGATCACCGCGCGGCCTGTGTCCTTCAGCGCGCCAGCGACAATCTCCGCGGCGCTCGCGCTGCCCGCGTTGATCAGCACCGCCAACGGCAAGGCCAGCGGTTCGCCGACAAACTCCGACTTCAGGTCCTCGCGGTCCTCGGGCTTCCGACCCTTCGTGTAGACGATCAATTCGCCTTTCCGGAAAAACGGTTCCGCCACTTCCACCGCCGCGTCCAGCACCCCGCCGGGATTGTTGCGCACATCGATGACGAGGGCGCGCGCCCCCTGGCGCCGCAGTTCGTCGACCGCGCGCCGGAATTGCGTTCCGGTCTGGTCGGAAAACTCCGTCAGCTGCACATACCCGATGCCGTCGTCGAGCAACCGCACCCCGCGCACGCTCTCGATCTTGATGACTTCGCGCAGCAGCGACACGGCCAGGTTCTGGCGCTTCGCCGGACGGAACAGACCGACCTCGACCTTGGTCTTCGGTTTGCCGCGGAGCCGGCCGACGACGCCGTCGAGCCCCGACGCCGCTTCCACGGGCTTGCCGTCGATGCTGACGATCTCGTCGCCGCGCTGGATCCCGGCGCGTTCGCTCGGCCCGCCCGCCACCGGCGTGATGACGACGATGCGGTTGTTGCGCGCCTCGACCTGCAGGCCGACGCCGCCGAACTCACCCATCAGGTCTTCTTCGAATTCGGCGTTGTCCTTCTTTTCCAGAAACTCCGAGTGCGGATCGAGCGACTCGATCATCCCGTGCAGGGCGTTGCGCGCGAGTTGGTCGTACGCCGCGGCCTTCCCGTCGACATAGTTCTCCGCCACCAACTCCATCACGTCCTTCACGTACGCCGCCGAACGCGACAATTCGCGATTCGGGAACAGATTCCACGCCGCCGCCACCCGCAGGCCCGCGACCGCCAGCACGGCCCCGAACAGGGTGCCCGCGCCGAGGATGAGAATCCGTTTGAACATCGCCGCCACTGTGGGCATCGGCATCGCGTTGTAAATGGGTTCGTCGCCTTCCGCCCCTCCGCCGTCGGCCGCTTTCGTTGCCGCGTTCCTCGGCCAAGCGGGCGCGGGCCGCACCTTGACGTTTGCGGAATTCATGGCGCTGGCGCTCTACCATCCGGACGTCGGCTACTACCGGCAAAACCGGCCGCGCGTGGGCTACGGTCCCGGCACCGATTTCTACACCGCCAGCACCAGCGGGCCGATCTTCGGCGAACTCGTCGCGGCTGCCGCCGCGAAACTCCTCCGCGACGCCGGCCGCGATCCCGCGCTGCATACCTTCGTCGAGATCGGCGCCGAGACCGACAGCGGTATCCTCCGCGCCGTGACGCACCCGTTTGCCGCCGCGCAAACCGTGCGCGTCGGCGAAACCGCCGCCTTGGCCGGGCCCTGCGTCGTTTTTTCCAACGAACTGTTCGACGCGCAACCCTGCCGCCGCACCGAATTCCGCGGCGGGCAATGGCGGGAATGGGGCGTGCAGTGGGACGGCACCGCGTTGGCGGAAATCCTGCTCGACGGCGTCGTCGACCCGCCGTCCGGCATCGCGGCCCCGTTTCCCGAAGGCTACCGCTTCGACCGGCCCGAAGCCGCCACCGCGCTTGCCCGCACCCTCGCCGGGCAACCGTGGACCGGCCTCTTCCTCGCCTTCGACTACGGCAAAACCCTCGCCCAACTCGCCGCCGAAACGCCCGCCGGCACCGTGCGCGCCTACTTCCGCCACACGCAAAGCAACGCCGTGCTCGACCAACCCGGCGAACAGGACCTCACCTGCCACATCTGCTGGGATTGGCTGGCGGACGCACTTCGGACCGCGGGCTTTGCGGAACCCCGCCTCGATTCGCAGGAAGCGTTTCTCATTCGCCAAGCCGGCGAACACATCGCCGCCGTTAGCCGCGACGAAGCCAGCCGCCTCAGCCAGCGCAAATTGGCCCTGATGCAATTGCTCCACCCGGGGCACTTGGGGCAGAAATTCCAGGTCCTGCACGCTGTGCGATGAGAGGTTTCGACAATCGCCAAAATTGCCCTTGCTTCGCATTTCCGCCGCCGTTTAGGTCTGAACCTTTAACCAAAGCGAAACCATCATGGCCAGAATCTGTGCAATCACCGGTCGCCGTCCCGTCAAGGGCTCGATCATCAATCGCAAGGGTCAGTCGAAGAAGAGCGGCGGCATCGGTACGCACGTGACCAGCATCACGAAGCGCAAATTCCGCCCCAATCTCCAGCGCATCCGCATCAAGACCGCCAACGGCGGCACGAAGCGCGTCTGGGTCTCGGTCAAGGCCATCAAGGGCGGCTTGGTCGAGAAGGTCTAAGGTCGCTCCCACACCCTTCCCTTTTGACCCGCGGTCTTCGGACCGCGGGTTTTTTGTCGTCCGCAAGGCCGAGAAAAATGCTTCAGCCCCTGCGGCGGGTGCCGTAGTAAAGGGTTTGCATGTCTGCCCCCCTCCCGCCCGCCAAGGACGGCCCGGAAACGGGTAACGAGGCCGTCGTCGGACGCAAAGTGGAGGCGGAAATGACCCGCCTGTTGTTCCGTTCCGCCGGCTTCGGCCTGTTTTCCAATTTTGTTTTGGCAGTGATTTTGGTTTTGGGGACGCGCTCGATTCATCCCGATTCGCTGCATGTCCCGTGGCTCGGGGCCATGATCGGTGTCACCCTGCTGCGCTGGGGCCTCAATCTCGCCTTCGCCCGCGCCGCGCCGTCCGGCGACGCCATCGCGCCCTGGCGCCAGGCCTTTTTCGCCGGTACCGCCGCCGCCGGCGTCGTCTGGGGCGCCGCCGGCTGGTACTATTTTCAGGTCCACTCCCTTTTGCCCGGCCTGCTGCTGACCGTGATTCTGGCCGGCATGAACGCCGGCGCCGCGCGTTCCCTCGCCTCCGTGCCGCTCTGCTACCGCGTCTACGTCGCGGCCAGTTTGGGTCCCTTGCTCGTCCGCGTGCTGCTCGTCGACCTCGCGGGTACCTGGACCCTCGGGCTCGTCATCGTCACCTACGCGCTGTTTTTGCTGCGCACGGCCCAATTGCACCACGCCGACCTCCTCCGGCTCTGGCGCCTGATCTTCGAAAACGAAACCCTCGTCGCCCGCCTCAGCCTCGCGAAGGAGCAGGCCGAGGCCGCCAGCCAGGCGAAGAGCGAATTCCTCGCCACCGTCAGCCACGAAATCCGCACCCCCATGAACGGCATCATGGGCATGCTGCAAGTCCTGGAAAACTCGCCGCTCAACGCCGAGCAACAGGCCCAGGTCGGCATCGCCACCGGCTCGGCGGATACGTTGCTGCGTTTGCTCAACGACATCCTCGACTTTTCCAAAATCGAAAGCGGCAAACTCGAATTCGAGGCCATGCCTTTCGCGCTCCCCGGCGCCATCGGCGAAGTCGCCGCCCTGCTCCGCGCCCGCGCCGCCGAGAAACGCCTCGAACTGGCAACCGACCTGCCCGCGGACGTCCCGCCCTACGTGGTCGGCGACGCCGTCCGCCTCAAACAGGTCCTGCTCAACCTCACGGGCAACGCGATCAAGTTCACGCCCCAGGGCCGCGTGGTCGTCGCCGTGCGCGCCCTCGCCGTCACCGCCACCGAGGCCGCGCTGCGCTTCAGCGTCCTCGACACCGGGATCGGCATGAACCAGCAAACGCAGGCGAAATTGTTTCAGGCCTTTTCCCAAGGCGACAGTTCGATGACGCGCCGCTTCGGCGGCACCGGCCTCGGTCTGGCGATCTCCCAGCGCCTCGTCGCCCGCATGGGCGGGCAAATCTCCGTTCGCAGCGAACCCGGCCAGGGCGCGGAGTTTTCCTTCGATCTGAAGCTCCCGCTTGCCTCCGTCCCGGTGCGGCCGCCGGCGACCGTCGCGCCGTTCCCGGTTGCTCCCTTGGCCGGCCGGGTGCTCGTCGTCGAGGATGACCGGGTGAACCAGCGCGTCATCCAACTGATTTTGCAAAAACTCGGGGTCGATTCCGCGCTCGCCGGCGAGGGCCAGGCCGCTGTCGATGCCGTGGCCGCGACGCGGTTCGACGCCGTGCTCATGGATTGCCAAATGCCCGGCATGGACGGTTTCGAAGCCACCCGGCAGATCCGCGCCTTTTTGGCCGGACGCCCGCTGCCGATCATCGCGCTCACGGCCAACGCCATGAACGCCGACCGCGAAGCCTGCAGCGCGGCCGGCATGGACGATTTCATCGCGAAGCCGGTCCGGCAGGACGAACTGCGCGCGGTCCTGGCCCGCTGGCTGCCCGCCGGCGCCGCCTCGCCGTCGGCTCCGGGCAACCAAGCCTAGACCGAGCGAAAAACGACGGCCGCGTTTTGGCCGCCGAAGCCGAGGTTGTTGCTCAGGACCGTCTTGATCTTCGCCGCGCGCGCCACGTTGGGCACGTAGTCCAGATCGCAATCCGGATCCGGTTCCTCGAGATTGATCGTGGGGGCGATGGTCTGGGTCTGGAGCGTCTTCACGCAGATCACGGATTCGATGCCGCCCGCCGCCCCCAGCAAATGGCCGGTCATCGACTTCGTCGAACTGACCGGGACCTTCCGCGCGTGGTCGCCGAAGACCTTCTTGATCGCGAGCGTCTCGAACTTGTCGTTGTAGGGCGTCGAGGTGCCGTGGGCGTTGATGTAGTCGATTTGATCCGGGGCGACGGCCGCGCTCGCCAGCGCGCGCTTCATCGCCATCGAGAGGCCTTTGCCTTCGGGATCCGGCTGCGTGATGTGGTACGCGTCGCACGTGGCGGCATAGCCCGCCAATTCGCAATAGATCCGCGCGCCGCGGGCGCAGGCGTGATCGTAGGACTCGAGCACCAGCACCCCGGAACCTTCGCCCATGATGAAACCGTCTCGGTTGCGGTCGAAGGGCCGGCTCGCGCGGGCCGGCTCGGCGTTGCGCGTGCTCATCGCCTTCATCGCGCAGAAACTCGCGTACGCAAAAGGCGTGATCGCCGCCTCACTGCCGCCGGCGATCATCACGTCGACATCGCCGCGCCGGATCGCGTGCGCCGCCTCGCCGAGCGCGTGCGTGCCGGTGGCGCAGGCGGACACGACGCCGAAGTTCGGCCCGCGCGCGCCGATCTCGATCGCGAAGAGCCCGGAACACATGTTTCCGATCAACGAGGGAATCGTGAACGGCGACACCTTCCGCGGGCCGCGCTCGGCCAGCACCTTGAGTTGCGATTCGTAGGTGTACATGCCGCCGATGCCGGAGCCGATCATCACCCCGACGCGGTCGGCATCCTCTTTCGCCATTTCCAAGCCCGCATCCGCAAACGCCTGCTTCGCGGCCACAAAGCCGAAGTGCGTGTAGCGGTCGTTGCGCCGCGCCTCCTTCGGATCCATGTGCTGCGCCGCATCCCAATTCCTCACTTCGGCGCCGATCTGCGACGCCAATTCCGAAGGATCGAAGAGCGACACGCGGTCGATGCCGCATTGGCCCGCCACTAGGCCGGCCCAGAAGGCATCGACGTTATGCCCGAGCGACGCGACCACGCCGAGACCGGTGACCACGACACGACGGGAAGACGATGAAGATTCCATGGGCGCGAAAACGAACCGCCGATCTCAGAAAACAAAAAGGCGTTCTGCCAGAAATTTCCGCGAGGGAAACCGGCAGAACGCCAAAAGGGAAAACACTCGGCTCAGGCAGCGCCGGCCTTGGCCTTGATGTAGTCGATGACCTGACCGACCGTCTGGAGCTTCTCGGCGTCGGATTCGGGGATCTCGCCCTTGATCTCGTCCTTGAACTCTTCTTCGAAGGCCATGATCAGCTCGACGGTATCGAGCGAATCGGCGCCGAGATCGTCGAGGAATGAAGCCGTCGGGGTGATCTGCTCTTCATTCACGTTGAGCTGATTGACGATGATCTCTTTGACGCGTTGTTCGATGGTTTTTTGGTCAGCCATTTTTCGGAAATTTGAGAGGGAAAAGCGCTGGGCGGAGGCTTCACATCGCCATTCCACCGTCAACGTTAAAAACTTGTCCGGTGATGTAGCCGGCCTGATCGGAACACAGGTAAGCCGTCAGGTTCGCGATGTCCGCCGACTCGCCGAAACGCTTCAGCGGCACCGCTTCCAAAATCTTCGCCGACGCTTCCGGATTGTTCACGAACTCCGTCGTCATGTCGGTCTTGATGAAGCCCGGCGCCACCGCGTTGACCGTCACATTTCGCCCCGCGAACTCCCGCGCCAGCGTCTTCGTCAGACCGATCATGCCCGCCTTGGCCGCGGAGTAATTCGCCTGGCCCGCGTTGCCCATCACGCCGCTGACCGAGGTGATGTTGACGATCCGGCCGAAGCGCGCGCGCGTCATCGGACGGCCGATCAGCTTGGTCCAATGGAAACAGCTCGTGAGATTGGTCGCGATGACGTCGTTCCAATCCGTCTCGCTCATGCGGAAAAGGAGGCCGTCGCGGGTGATGCCGGCGTTGTTGATCAGGATATCGATCAGCGGGAATTCCTTCAGGAGTTCCTCGGACGCCTTGGCGATCGCCGCGCCGTCCGCCACATCCACCGCCAGGGCCTTGGCTTTGCCGCCCGCCGCCACGATCCCCGCCGCCACCGCGCCGCAGGAATCGGCGGATTTGGAAACGCAGATGACCGTCACGCCCTGCTTGGCGAGCGTTTCGGCGATGGCCTTGCCGATGCCTCGGCCGGCGCCGGTGACAAGGGCGGTGCGGTTGGTGAACGTGAGCATAAGGTTGGTTCGAAGGTCGGGTTTCGGATGCGGGAAGGTGCATCGAAGGCGGCGCGCGCCGCCTTTTCAATCCGCAATCCGCATCCCGCTTTCCCGCTCAATAGACGTCGCGCTGGTAGCGTTTGTCCTTCTTCAACTGCTTCACGTAGTCCACGGCCTGCTCCGGCGTCATCCCGCCCTGCTCCGCGGCAATCTGGTGCAACGCCGCATCCACGTCTTTCGCCATCCGCTTGGCATCGCCGCAGACGAAGAAATACGCCCCGCCCTGCAGCCACGCCCACAGTTCCTTCGCCTGTTCGCGCATCCGATCCTGCACGTAAACCTTCGCCGCCTGGTCGCGCGAAAACGCCGTATCCAGCCGCGCCAATTGTCCCTTCGCCTGGTAGTCGAGCCACTCCTCCTCGTAGAGAAAATCGGTGCTGCGTTTCTGGTCGCCGAAGAAAAGCCAGTTCCGCCCCGTCGCGCCCGTCGCCACGCGTTCCTGCAAAAACGCCCGGAACGGCGCGATCCCCGTGCCCGGTCCCACCATAATGCAATCCCGGCTGCGGTCCTCCGGCGGACCGAAATGCGAATCCGAAACAAACACCGGCACCGGCGTCGCCCCCGGCTGCGCGCGGTCCGCCAAAAACGTGGAGCACACCCCCACGCGCTCCCGGCCGTTCGTCTCGTACCGCACCACCGCCACCGTCAGGTGCACGTCCTCGGGATAAACCGTCCCCGACGATGCGATCGAATAAAGCCGCGGCATCAATTTCCGCAGGTACTCGGCAAATTCCGCCGGCGCGAAGGTCGCGCTCGGAAACTCCGCCAACAGGTCGACGAATTCCCGTTCTTCCAGGTACGCCGGCAACGTTTCCTTCGCTTCCGGCGCGAGCAAGGCCGCCAGCCGCGCCTTCTCCTCCGGCCCCGTCACCTTCGCCGCCAACGTCTCGAGAAACTTCCGCGTCGGCTTCGCCAACGCCAACCGCTCCGTCAGCGCCGTGCGCAACGGAATCGGCGCCGCCAACTTCAACGCCGCCGGCGCCACCGGCTCGTCGCCCGTCGCCCCCAGCCGTTGCAGCAATTCCGCCACTTCCTCCGGCCGATTCGTCGGAAACACGCCGAGCGAATCGCCTGCCTTGTACCGCAGGCCGCTGCCCCGCAGATCCACCACGAAATGGCGCGTCTCCTTGGCCGATCCCGGTTTGTTCAGCATGCGGTTTTCGGACAGCCGCGCGGGAAACGGCCGGTCCTTGGAATATTCGGAAACGGGAACGACGGCGGAAGCGGACATGGCCTGCGAACAAGGCCGAATCCGCCCCGCACGGAAAGTCTGAAAGCGGCGGCCGTTCCGGATTTGGCTGTTGTTTCGACCTTCCCGCCCCTCACTGTCTTCGGTCCATGTCCGCCGAATCCATTCGAGTCCAAAAGTTTCTCGCCGACGCCGGTGTCTGCTCGCGCCGCGCCGCCGAGGCCCTCGTCGTCCAAGGCGAGGTTTGGATCAACGGCACCGCCGCCACCGTCGGCCAAAAGGTCGTCCCCGGCGTCGATCGCGTCACCGTCAGCGGCAAGACCGTCCGCACCCAGGCCCAGCCGAAAATCACCGTCGCCGTCCACAAGCCCCGCGGCCTCGTCTGCTCCAACGACGACCCGCACCACGCCGCCACCGTCTTCGAGCTGCTGCCCCGCGAGTTTTCCAAATTCCGTTTCTTCTGCGCCGGCCGCCTCGACCTCGACAGCGAGGGCCTCGTCATTCTCACCACCGACGGCGACCTCGCCCACCGGCTGATGCACCCCTCCAACGTGGTCGTGAAACGCTACCACGTCGTCCTCAAGGCCCCGTTCCCGTCCCGCCGCCTCCCGCAGCTCATCCGCGGCGTCGTCATCGAAGGCGAACGCCTCAAGGTCGAGCGCGCCGCCTTGATCAACGCCGACGTCTCCGCCGCCGCCACCGATCTCGACGTGCACATGCACCACGGCAAGAAGCGCGAGATCCGCCAGCTGTTCACCACCCTCGGCTTCGAGGTGAAACGCCTGAAGCGCTACCAGATCGGCGCCCTCCAGCTGAAGGGAATCCCGTTGCGGGCCGGCAAGGTCCTTTCCACAAAAGATATCGAGTCCCTTTTCCGCAGTCCGCGGACGCCGCGCGCCCCCCACGAAGCCTACGCCCGCCGCGCCCCCGCCCCGGCCGCCGCCTCCTCTCCCGTTGATGAAGACTAAACTCCTCGCCTTCGCCGCCCTCTCCCTCGCGCTCCTCGCCGCCGGCCGCGCCGCGCCGCTCGCCGCCACCACCGCGGTGCACACGAAGCCCGACCGCACCGCTCCCGTCCTCACCTCGCTCAAAGCCGGCACCGAGCCCGCCATCGCCGTCAGCGCCCTGGCCAACACCCCCGCCGGCTGGATGGCCATCGAGCTGCCCGGTCCCTTCGAAGGCTACGTCGAAAACAAGGACCTCACCAAGAGCCTCGACGTCAAAGCCGGCGCCCCCATCCGCCTCGCGCCCAAGGCCGACGCCGGCGTCCTCGTCGTCGCGGAAAAGGGCGACAAGACGACCATCACCGGCCTCCGCGGCAAATGGACGCAGCTCAGCCTCGAGAAAAAACTTATCGCCTTCATCGAGGTCGGTTCCACGCCCGGCTACCTGCCGCCGATCGCCACCGCCACCGCCGGTGGCTCCGTCGCCCCGGCCCCGCAACCTGCCCCCGCCCCGCTGTCCGCCGCCCCGGTCCAACCCGGCGTCTACGGCTCCGCCACGCCCGGCCAAGCCGTGCAAATGGTCAATCTCGGCGACGGCGGCTCCACCACGCTCCCGCGCCAATACGCCGGCCGCTTCGTCTCCACGCGCCGCCCGCTCGCCCCGCGCCGCCCCCACGACTACGCGCTCAACGACGACGCCGGCCGCCGTTACGCCTATCTTGATATTTCGAAACTGCTCCTGACCGACCAAATCGAAAACTACGTCGGCCGGTCCGTCTACGTCTTCGGCACCGCCCGCGCCTCCGCCGACGGCCGGGACATGGTCATCCAGGTCGAGACGCTGCAGCTGAAGTAACCCCCACCGTTTTCCGCCGCGGCCTCCGCCCGCTCCCGCGGACCGCGTCCCCTTTTGCCTTCATGGAACTGATCGACGGAAACCAAATCGCGGCCGCCATCGCCGCGGAACTCAAAGCCGAAATCGCCGCCGCCCCGGGCCGCAAACCCTGCATCGCCCTCGTGCGCGTCGGCGAAGACCCCGCCTCGGTTTCCTACGTCAAAAAGAAGGAGAAGACCGCCGCCGAAATCGGCGCCGTCAGCCGCGTCATTCTGCCGCCGGTCACGATCTCGCAGGCCGAACTCTTCGCCCTGATCGATTCGCTCAACGCCGACGCCACCGTCGACGGCATTCTCGTCCAGTCCCCGCTGCCCAAGCACATCGACGAAGTCGCCGTCTTCCGCCGCGTCGCGCCGGAAAAGGACGTCGACGGCTTCAACACCGTCAACCTCGGCAAGGTCGCCCAGGAGGACGAATCAGGTTTCGTCGCCTGCACGCCCGCCGGCATCATGGAATTGCTCCGCCGCAGCAACGTCGACCTCAAGGGCAAACACGTCGTCGTCCTCGGCCGTTCCCTCATCGTCGGCAAACCCGTCGCCCTCCTCGCGCTCCAGAAACGCGCCGGCGCCAACGCCACCGTCACGGTCTGCCATTCCGGCACCGCCAATCTCCCCGCGTTCACCCGCTCGGCCGATGTCCTCATCGCCGCCATCGGCCGCCCCGAATTCGTCACCGCCGATCTGGTGAAGCCCGGCGCCGTCGTCATCGACGTCGGCATCAACCGCGTCGCCGACGCGTCCAAGAAAACCGGGTACAAGCTCGTCGGCGACGTGCATTTCGAATCCGTCGCCCCCCTCTGCGCCAAGATCACGCCCGTGCCCGGCGGCGTCGGCCCCATGACCGTCGCCATGCTCCTGCAGAACACGGTCAAGGCCTGGCGCGGCCGCGCCGTGCGCTAGCTTGCCCCGGCCGGCGCAACCCGTTTCCTTCAAAGCCAATGCCCGCCCCCTTGATCTTGGTCGTCGATGACCAGCCCATCAACGTCCAGCTGCTGAAACGGAAACTGGAACGCGAAGGCATCCGCATCAACGCCGCCTACAACGGGCTCGAGGCGCTCGAATTGGTCCGGAAGGCAAAGCCCGATCTCATTCTCCTCGATGTCATGATGCCGGACATGGACGGCATCGAGGTCTGCCAACGGC
>JACCDS010524522.1_pt1 | contig 12730 bp, 10 predicted proteins | sample 7446441 | NCBI WGS metagenome assembly JACCDS01 (sample SAMN15323445, study PRJNA562643) | freshwater metagenome | isolation source: river surface water | place: USA:Blue River Watershed | collected 2017-08-17
ATTCAAATATGTTCAATATGTAGAAAGACAGGTTGTATTGTTTGATGCAATTGAAGATGCGGCATTTACTAGCATCAATGACATGGAAGGACCAGGTAGCATCAAATCATTGATCAAAGAAGCCAATTTTACAGGCAAATCGCAAGCACTAAAAAATAAGCTTAAAGATTTTAAAGTAAAAATTGTCTTGACCGCGCATCCTACTCAGTTTTATCCTGCGAATGTGTTAGGCATCATACATGATATGGGCGAAGCTATTGCAAAGAATGATTACGCTACGATTAATCAATATATCCAGCAACTTGGCTTAACCCCTTTCTTTAATAAAAAACAACCCACACCTACTGACGAAGCATTGAACTTAATGTGGTATTTAGAACATGTTTTTTATCAATCGATTGGTAACATTTACAATACCATCGTGAAAGATGTTTTTGATGATGACTATGATGCACAAAATCCATTTATTGAATTAGGTTTTTGGCCTGGAGGAGATCGTGATGGTAATCCGTTCGTAAATGCAGCTACCACTATTAAAGTGGCTCAAGCATTAAGAAGTAGTATCATCGTTTGTTATTATAGAGACGTTAGAAAACTAAAAAGAAGACTGACTTTTTCAGGTGTAGCCAATCTATTAACAGATTTAGAGGCAGCTTTATATGAAAATGTATTTAAGCCAGAAGATAGTAAGCCAATTTCAGCAAAAACAATTACAGATTGCCTCAGTACGATTAAAGAAAAGCTAATCAACGAGCATCATTCGCTTTACTTAAATCGATTAACACAGTTATTAAATAGAGTTCATATTTTCGGAACCCATTTTGCCGCCTTAGATATTCGTCAGGATTCAAGGATTCACCGTGCAGTATTATTAGAAACAGGCGTGCTACCTTCCAATTATATAGACTTAAATGAAGATACGCAATTGGCATTACTTGCGAATGTTGCTGGTCATGTGGATCCAACTACCATGACCACTGAAATTGGAAAAGATACCCTTGAAAGCATTTACGCCATCAAGGAAATTCAATCCTTCAATGGTGTGATGGGCTGCCAACGTTACATCATTAGCAACTGTCAAACTGCTGTGAATGTGATGGAATTGTATGCCTTGTTTAGATTATGTGGATGGGATCAGGATTTAACAAACATTGACATCGTTCCGCTTTTTGAAACCATCGATGACCTTGCTGCATCAGAAGCGATTATGTCTACCCTTTACGCTTCCACTATCTATGGGAAACATATTAAAGCTAGAAATAAGGAACAAACAATTATGCTTGGCTTTAGTGATGGAACAAAGGATGGGGGTTATTTGCAAGCCAACTGGAGTATCTACAAAGCAAAAGAAACTTTAACTTCCGTGTCTAGGAAAAATGATGTTGTGGTTAAATTTTTCGATGGAAGAGGTGGCCCTCCTTCTAGAGGTGGCGGCAAAACGCATCAGTTTTATGCATCAATGGGCAATAGCATTGAGAACGAAGAAATTCAGCTAACAGTCCAAGGTCAAACCATTACTTCAAATTTTGGCACGATTCATTCAGCACAATTTAATTTAGAGCAATTATTAAGTGCGGGCGTAAGTCATAGTTTGTTTTCTGAAACGAAGGTGCAGTTAACACAACAAGACCGACAAATTTTAGAAACACTTGGTCATATTAGCTTTGAAGCCTATCAACAATTAAAGCAAGACGATTTATTCTTGCCCTACCTTCAAAAGTTTAGTCCACTCAACTATTATAGCAAAAGCAATATTGCAAGTAGACCTGCAAAAAGAGGATCTGGCACAACCTTGCAATTTCAAGATTTACGTGCCATCCCATTTGTTGGGAGCTGGAGTCAATTGAAACAAAATGTACCAGGCTATTACGGAGTCGGCACAGCCCTACAAGTACTCAAAGAAAAGGGATTATGGAAAGAGGTACAATCCTTATTCAATCATATTGGATTTTTTAAAACATTGATCGACAATAGTATGATGAGTATGGTAAAGTCCAATTTTGCCATTACCAAATACATCGATCAAGATCCCATCTTTAGCCCTATCTGGAAAAATATTAAAGACGAGTTCCAATTAACAACTCAATTGTATCTTGAGCTGAGCAATAGCAATAGTTTAATGGAGCAAGATACACTTGCGAAACATTCTATTTTATTAAGAGATCGAATTGTATTACCATTGCTAACTATACAGCAATACGCTTTATGTAAAATACAAACAGAAGAGCTGGACGCAAATGACAAAGTATTTTATGAGAAATTATTGACAAGAACCATGTTTGGCATCATCAACGCATCTAGAAATTCTGCTTAAACAGCACCCTGGTCTTTCCATTGCCATAAATGCAAACAGGCATAACTTCGAAAAGGCGTCCACTTACTTGAAATGGCTACCATTTTTGTGTGTAATTCTTTCTTCGTGCTAGATTCAATGCCATATAACTTAATCATGGCTTGTTGAATACCCAAATCATCGACAGCAAATACATCCTCTTGACCCAAACTAAATAACATTAACATCTCTACAGTCCATTTACCGACCCCTTTAATTTGGGTCAATAATTCAACAATTGCATCAGGCTCCATAGCGTACAATTGTTTATCTGTAATCTTATGTGCTAAGAAAAACTCAGCTACATTTTGAATATAATGTACTTTAGACTGACTTAATCCAATTGACCTTAAGCTTTCATTAGAGCATGCAAGCACTTGATCACAACTAGGTTCTTTGCCATCAAATAAAGCAAGAAAACGTGCAAAAATAATCGCGGCAACTTTAGTACTCAATTGTTGACTAATGATACTAGCCATTAATCTAACTGGGGTATTTTTTCTTTTCTTGATAACATGATCTGCCTCAACTAAAACAGGGGCTAACTTTTTATCTTTTTTTAAATGTTGTTTGTACTCCATTGATGTAAATTAAGTTGAATGGCTTATTTTGAGATTAGTTTAATGAAGCTATTACTAAAAACGAAATTATGATTAAAAGAATACTTTTTTTGTTATTTGTATTATTGACCCAAAATGCATTTACTCAAACAAAAGACGCTCAGGCCATTCTACAACTTCTTTCTAAACAAGAAAAAGCATGGAATGAGGGTAATATCAACCAGTTCATGGATGGCTATTGGGAAAATGACAGCTTAGTTTTTGTTGGCAAAAATGGGCTTACTTATGGCTACAACAATACCCTTTCTAACTATAAAAAGAATTACCCTGATAAAACTTACATGGGTCAATTGAAATTTACCATTCTGTCTATGCAACCACTGGGTAAGCAATTTTATAGTATCATTGGGAAATGGGAACTTTTCAGAACAGTCGGAAACTTAAGTGGACATTACACCCTTCTACTTAAAAAAATAAATGGACAATGGAAAATTGTTTCAGACCATAGTAGCTAAATCGAAATGATCTATTAAGCAGAATGCTTCTGGGTGGAACACATAAAATATCTTGTAAAGACAAAATAGCCAATACTCACACCAATCAGAGAAAAAACGAGATCAAAGTAGTCAAAAGTCCTCCTGAAAATCGGAAATAACTGTGCCATTTCATTTAGTGTTATCACTAATAATCCCACAAAGCATACCCAAAAAACATCTTTCTTTTTAACTAAAAGTATCCATCTTTTCAAAAACAAGTCGGCGCCAAATGGAATTAAAAATGCACTTATTAAATTAGGTGCTACATCGCGATATAGGAAAAATACTGGTGGTACTGGAATGAGCGGTCTAATGATAAATTTGACCAATATAATCAAGAATAAACCAGCCAATAATATCCACTTTTTATTTTGCAACATACCCTATTTAGTGATTGAACCCAATCGGATCTTTCCAGATTTTGTACAGTAAAAATAGATAACCTACAGAGCTTATCAATAAAAAAATATAATATAAATAATTAAACCATTGCCAATCCGCTTCTACAAAAGCATACCCCAACATGATCCCCAATGTTGAATTCAAACCCATCCACAATAAGGTAAAACCAATGGTTCTAGATATTCTATTTAAAAAAGCCATTATTTCTGGATCCATTAGTCTAAACTTTGTTTATTTGCTGCAGCTTCTTTTAACAAACGATCAAATTGCGCAGGCGTTAAATCATTAAAGAAATAATATACAGGGTCAACTTTGGCACCACGCTTAATTACTTCATAATGCAAATGTGATCCAGTACTCTTTCCGGTACTTCCTACATAGCCAATCACTTCTCCTCTTTTAACAGACTGACCTACTTTTGCTTTTACACGTACCATGTGTGCATATAATGTCTGGAAGCCATAACCATGATTGATGACTACCTTATTACCATAGCCATCTGTATTAAATCCTGCAATTTGCACCACTCCATCTGATGTTGCATAAATTGGTGTACCTGTTGGTGCAGAAAAATCCAGCCCGGCATGTAGTCTAAAATCCTTATACAATGGATCAATTCGATATCCAAAACCAGATGCAACACGTTTCATGTTCTTATTACTAATTGGTTGGATTGCTGGAATTGCTCTTAATAATTTTTCTTTATTCTTAACCATCGTGGTGATTTCCACAAAAGATTGACTTTGGAAGGACATTCTTAAACTCAAATTATTCAATTGATTGCGCATGTTCTCAATCAACTCCGTATTGGATAAGCTTTGAATCAATCTAATCTCATTTTTAGCCAACATTTCTTTTACCCTAGCGCTATCAGGAATGGGTGTGGCTTCAAAAATGGATCGATACACTTCATTATCCCTTTGTTCCAGTTCAACCATCTGCAGTTCCAACTGTTTCATCCTTTCTTGTAAAACGGCATAGCTCTCTTTGTAAGCGATATTTTGTTGCCTTAATAAACGTTCTTTTGGAGAGTCAATGTATTGAAATAATATAGCTACAAAAAGGACACCTACCGCTAAAGACGCAACGATAAATCCAATCGTTTGCAAAAGCCTGACTTTCAGGGGCACTTCGATTTTTTCAAACCTTAAAGTATGGGTATTAAAGAAATATTTTATTTTCTTCATGTAGAATGATTATTTGCCTTCTAAAGTCCCATAAAAAGGCTCAAATGCTTACCTTTGGAGACTTTTAGAAACGCTACAAAGATAGCTTTTTAATTTAGCTCAAAGCTTAAAATAAAGTCCCATGATGAAGAGTTCAGAAATAAGACAACAGTTTTTAGATTTTTTTGCGTCCAAAGGACATGCGATTGTGCCATCGGCCCCTATCGTAGTCAAAAATGACCCTACCTTGTTGTTTACCAATTCAGGCATGAACCAATTCAAGGATTATTTTTTAGGGAACCAACAACCTAAGCACTCTAAAATTGCAGATACCCAAAAATGCTTGAGGGTAAGTGGGAAACACAATGACTTAGAGGAAGTGGGTGTAGATACCTATCACCACACCATGTTTGAAATGTTAGGCAACTGGAGTTTTGGAGATTATTTTAAAGCCGAAGCCATTGAGTGGAGCTGGGAGCTATTGACTAAGGTATATCAATTAGATCCTAATAGATTGTATGTAACCGTATTTGAAGGGGATGCATCAGAAAACATACCTGTTTCAAAAGTTGCTTTAGAAGAATGGAAAAAATGGGTTCCTGCTGATAAAATCATCTTTGGGAATAAAAAAGATAATTTCTGGGAAATGGGCGACACTGGACCTTGTGGCCCATGTAGTGAGATCCATATAGATATGAGGCCTGAAGAAGAAATTGCAAAAATTCCTGGACGTGAACTTGTCAATAAGGATCATCCTCAAGTGATTGAAATTTGGAACAATGTATTTATCCAATACAATCGAAAAAAAGATGGTAGCCTAGAACCCTTACCAAGTAAGCATGTGGATACAGGTATGGGTTTTGAAAGGTTGGTTCGCGCGACACAAAATAAAAAAAGCAAATTCGACACGGACGTCTTTACAGGAACAATAGATGCCGTTGCTAATATTACTGGTAAAACATATGATTTTAGTGATAGTAAAGAAGCCATTGCATTTCGTGTATTAGCAGATCATGTTCGTGCCATAGCATTTACAATTGCAGATGGCCAGTTACCTGCGAATACTGGTGCTGGATATGTGATTAGAAGAATATTGAGAAGGGCTGTACGTTATTATTATTCCTACTTAGATTACAAACGCCCATTGTTATTTCAGTTGCTACCCTTGTTGGCAAAACAGTTTGATACTGTATTCCCTGAATTACAGCAACAACTTGAATTTGTAACCAAAGTAGTGAAAGAGGAAGAAGAAGGATTCTTGAGAACTTTAGAGAAAGGTTTAAAGCGTATGGATGATATCATTCATGCTCAAGAAAAAAATACTTTAATAGAAGGAAAATTAGTTTTTGAATTATTTGATACATTCGGTTTTCCAGTAGATTTAACTAGATTGATCGCTAGTGAAAATCAATTGACTATTGACGAAGCGGGATTTGAACAAGAAATGCAGCAGCAGATAGATCGAAGTAGAGCAGCCACAGCAATTGATACTGGAGATTGGATGCAGATAGGTGAAGATGCTGAAACCAAATTCATTGGTTATACTTCCACCGAAGCAACCACTAAAATAGTGAAGTATAGAAGCATCAAAGCAAAAGGAAAAGAAGCCTACCAATGGGTCTTAGCGGAAACACCATTTTATGCTGAAAGTGGCGGTCAAGTTGGAGACAAAGGAACGCTAAGATTTGAAGATGGCACTGTCCTTGCTGTGACAGATACCAAAAAAGAGAATAATTTATTCATTCATTTTACGGATAGTTTACCAAACAATATTGGTCATACGGTTAAAGCAGAGGTAGATGAAACATTAAGAGCACATACCACTCAACACCACTCTGCAACACACTTATTACATGCAGCACTAAGAACTGTATTGGGGAAGCATGTTGCACAAAAAGGAAGTTTAGTCAATGCAGACCAATTGCGATTTGACTTTTCTCATTTTGCAAAAATGACCAATGAGGAAATAGAATCTGTTAATCAATTGGTGAACGACAAAGTCAAAGAAAACGTACCAGTAGTCATTAAAGAAATGAGCAAAGATGAAGCAGTGGCTTTAGGTGCGATGGCATTATTTGGAGAAAAATATGGAGATACGGTTCGAGTTGTCCTGATGGATCCAAATTATTCAATTGAACTTTGTGGCGGAACACATGTAGGCCATACAGGCGAAATAGGACATTTTGTAATTAAAGCAGAATCCTCTGTAGCAGCTGGTGTAAGAAGAATAGAAGCAGTTGTAGGACAAGCCGCAGCTCAGTTTCAAGAGGAAGCTAAAGAGAAGTTGAAAAAACAAATCACTCAATTAGAAGAAGCGAATGCATTGATAGCAACAAGCTTAAATAAAAAAGAAGCTAGCAAGGAGATCAATGGATTTACAATAGATCAACTTTCAAGTTATATTCTTGAGTTACAAAATCAACAAAAAGAATTAAAAAAACAATTAGAAAGTCAAGAAGCAATCCTTGTTAACGAATTGGTTGAAGCACAAAAAAATAATTTCGAGACAATCAATGGCGTGCATTATCTAGGATTAAAAGTTGATTTAAGTCATACAGATCAGTATAAAAAAGCAGCTCAATTGCTCAACCAAACACAAAATGGTGAAGTAATGGTCTTATTGGTAGGATCAAAGGAAGAAAAAGCCTTCGCTGCATTGTCGATAAGCGATGCTTTAGTTGCTTCAAAAAAATGGGAAGCGCCACAATTAATTAAAACGCATATCGCAGCTTTAATTAAAGGTGGTGGTGGTGGCCAAAAAACACTTGCAGCAGCGGGAGGACAGGATGGAAGTCAATTAGACCAAGTACTGTCTACTATCAAATCACTCCTATAGATCTGATTTACAATAAATTATAAAAAGGCCATCTATTTATAACAGATGGCCTTTTTTATAGAATTTTAACATTTCCGAATTGTTTCGTAGATTAAAAATGTGTTATTTTTGACCTACAATAAATTTCGTAGTTTAACTAAAGCACACACTATTAAATACCTTTTATGAAAAAAAATCTTTTATTCATTTGTTGCATTGGCCTAATGCCTTTTGCAAAAGCACAGGATACGGGCGCTAAAACAAAAGAAGTCATCATTGAAAAAAAAGTGTCAAAACCAGCTAAAGACAAAGCTGATTCTAGCATGAATGTTACTGTAACCATTAATGGTGATACCACAGAAAATATAGCCATTGTGATTGATGGAGATAAGATCACTATCAATGGAGAAGTGGTAGACGCAAGTGATCCGAGATTGAAAAAAATGAAAAGAGGGAGTCTTACAAATCAACCTAATCTTGCATTTTTGGGTGTCGCAACACAAATTGATCCGGCTGGAGCATTGATTGTAGACATCAACGAAACAAGTCCAGCAGCAAAAGCAAAATTGAAAATTGGCGATATCATTACATTCGTCAACGAAACGAAAATTATGCACCCTGAAGATTTATATACTGCAATAGGTAAATACAAACCAAGTGATAAAATTAACCTTAGTTATTTAAGAGATAAGAAATCTGCAAAAGTGACTATTGTACTAGAAGAAAATCCAAACAAAATTCAAGGTATGACTTTTGAAAAAGATGCACTTGATCTTAGTGACCTTGATCTATTAAATGAGCAGGGTCGAAAATTCAAATTTTCAATGCCTGAATTACCTAATATCGATCAGTTGATGACTAAAGCAGATAAAAAACCAAAATTAGGTATTAGCGTAGAGGATCTTGAAACGGGCAAAGGGGTTAAAGTAACCAATGTCGCAGAAGATAGTCCAGCTGCAAAAGCAGGAATTCAAAAAGGCGATATATTAACTCAACTAAATGTGGCTGAGATAACAGATGTTAACTTTATGAAATGGCAATACTACTATCCTGGCCAAGTGTTGAAAATAACCATCGATAGAAAAGGAGAAAAAAGAACTGTTGAAGTTAAAATACCTAAAAAAATAAATACTGCCGACTTATAATTTCCCATTATAGATACGTCCCCCTAAAAAGCCACCTCAAAATGGGTGGCTTTTTTATGCTATTGCTCGATTAATCTGTACTTTTGTGCTATGCCAAATAGGACGCTATATCAAGCAGTCATCGGATTAGAAATTCATGCACAATTAGCTACAAAAAGTAAGTTATTCTGTGGAGATGCAACTAGTTTTGGCGCAGACCCCAATACACATGTAAGTCCAATTACATTAGGTCATCCAGGTACATTACCAAAAACAAATGCAAAGGCAGTTGAATATGCTATAAAAATGGGATTGGCATGCGGTTCGACTATTGCTAAAGAAAATTATTTCGCTAGAAAAAATTACTTCTATGCAGATTTGCCAAAAGGATATCAAATTTCGCAACACACTACCCCTATTTGTGAAGGTGGTCAAGTAGCAATTCAAACGAGTGAGGGAGAAAAACAGATTCAACTCAATAGAATACACTTAGAAGAAGATGCAGGGAAAAGTATACATGATCTCTCCCCTACTGATTCTTATATAGATTTAAACAGAACTGGCACACCATTGATAGAAATAGTAACCGAACCATGTATACATAGTGCTGAGGATGCATTTTTATATGTTTCTGAAGTGCGTAAACTAGTTAGATGGCTTGGTATTTGTGATGGCAATATGGAAGAAGGTAGTTTAAGATGTGATGCCAATATTTCGGTTCGATTAAAAGGAGAGGAAAAATTAGGCACAAGAGTAGAAGTAAAGAATTTAAATTCAATCCGAAATATTAAAAAAGCGATAGAATTTGAAATTGATCGATTGATAGGATTGGTTGAAAAAGGTGAAACGATTATCCAACAAACAAGGAGTTTTGATGCAAGCAATGACACTACATTCTCCATTAGAGATAAAGAAGATGCCAATGACTATAGGTACTTCCCCGATCCAGACCTGGCACCATTTGTGTTAACAGATAGCTTTATCGAGTCTATACAAACAACCTTACCTGCTTTACCCAATCAATTAAAGAAAGATTGGAGTCAGCAGTTTGGTTTGAATGCATATGATATAGATCAACTTTGTGAAAATAAACTGGAAGCAGATTTTTACTTATCATGGACCAAGCATACTACATTATATAAGGCGGCTGCCAATTGGATGATTGGACCAATACGCGCTTATTTAAATGAAGAGCACAAAACCTATGCCGATTTAATACCATTGTTACCACAGCTATCTGAATTACTGAATATGGTAGACCAGCATTTATTAAGTTTCTCCGTTGCGGCCGATAAAGTGTTCAATGCCATTGTACTAAATGGAGTATCGCCCATGGAATTTGCCAGTTCCAATCAATTGTTACAAAATAGCAATGAGCACGAATTGACGAATTGGATTAACATTGTACTCAGCAATCATCCAGATAAAGTGGAAGCCTATAAAAAAGGGAAAAAAGGATTGATCGGATTATTTGTAGGAGAAGTCAAAAAAATTAGCAAGGGTAAATCAGATCCACAAAAAACAACACAACTTTTAGAAGCCATATTGTCAAAATAGAAAAATATTTTATGATAAAAAATTTAAGCATAGCGTTCCTAAGTACTTTACTTTTCATACTACCTGGGTGTAAAGATAAAAATCAAGAAGCTCGATATACCATTTCCGGAGTGATTAAAAATGCAGCTAATAAACCACTGCTTTTACAAGAAATTCCATATGGTGGAAAGCCAATCATTACATTGGATTCCTTGACACTTGACGCCAATGGGAAGTATAGCTTTGAATTCATTGCAAAGCAAGAAGGGATTTACAGACTTAGCAGTGGGGAGGATTTAGATATTAGCTTCATCAACGACGAGGAACAAATACAGATTAATGCAGATGCTACTAATTACGCAAGTTATTCAGTAAAAGGGTCACCCAATAGTGAGGCAATGATTCAATACATCAAAGCCTATCGATCTAAAGATTCTTCGTTATTTGCAACACTTTATGCATTAGATAATTTGCAACAAAGTAATGGCAAAGACAGTAGTATATTTTATTTACAACAACAGAAGGAAAAGAAAATTAAAGCACTGAATGATCATGTTGAACAAACAATTAATCAATCAAATAGTCCCGCACTGATTTATTTTGCTTTAGGTATGGCATTGAGGTCAATGGAAATCAATAAAGTACTTGCCATGGCGAAGGCTGTTGCTGAAAAAACCAAAGCAGAACCCCTTATTGAATTCGTCAATATTTTAAGCGGTCAAGCCCAAGCTGCTAGCCCCGCAACTGCAATTACTGTAGGTTCGATGGCACCAGAAATTGCGTTACAAGATGCTACAGGGAAGATCATTACGCTGAGTAGTCTAAAAGGCAAATACGTATTGGTGGACTTTTGGGCTAGCTGGTGTGGACCTTGTAGAAGAGAAAATCCAAATGTGGTTGCTGCATATGAGCAATTTAAAAATAAAAATTTCACCATTTTAGGTGTGTCATTAGATGATGACAAAGAAGATTGGCTTGCAGCAGTGCAACAGGATAAATTAAACTGGTTACAAATAAGTGATCTAAAAAAATGGGAAAGCACCGTAGTAAGTGCCTATCAAATTCAGGGGATTCCATTTAATGTACTCTTAGATCCAACCGGGAAAATTATTGCCACTGACTTGAGAGGCAGTGCTTTGCAAAATACATTAAAGCAATTGCTTCCATAGTCTTTAAAAATTAACTATATAAAAAAATAGCGCCTCAATATTGAAGCGCTATTTTTTTATACAAACCTTTGACCGGTTTACTTTGACTAAATTATTTTGACTTAATAAAAGTCTTGATCAATGCTGGGAGTAAAACTAAATTGGTTAAAGTACTTACAACTAAAGTGATAGAGGTTAACCATCCCAATGCTTTAGTTCCACCAAAATCACTAAAACAGAAAATCACAAAACCAGCAACCAATACCAAAGAAGTATAAATAATACTAATTCCTGTATGCTTAATCGTTTGTACCAAAGTCGTATTTACTTGATAGTTTAAATGAGGTAGTTCTTGCTTATAATTCACCAGAAAACGAATCGTTACATCGATAGCGATACCTAATGCCACACTAAATACCAATACTGTAGAAGGCTTTAAAGAAATACCAGTCCAGCCCATGATACCAGCAGTGATAAACAAAGGCACAATATTAGGAATTAAAGAACAGATCAAAATAGGGAAAGATCTAAATAAGAAGATCATACAAATGGCAATCAATAAAAAGGCCCAGAAGATAGACTCTCCTAATCCCTTTACAATAAAATTACTACCTTCTAAAAAGGTAACGCTACTACCTGTAATCACTACATTGTACTTTGCTGTGTCAAAAATTGCAACCGAGGCACTGTCTATTTTTGACAATAGGGCTGGAAGCTTTGCACTTCCAATATCCTTCATGTTGACTGTGATTCGAGTTTGACGTTTAGCAGAATCTATAAATTTATTCAATAGTTGAGCTGGGTTATTGCCTGAAGGTTTTACACCCTCTTTTGGGGTAGCACTTGCAAAATAGGGACCTATGAAGGCCATTTCAGTCCCAGTAGGTACTGCATAGGATAAACTATCTCCATCATAGAAAGCCTGCTTGGCAAATTTTACGCCCTCCAATAATCCCAATGGCTTCCCTAGTTCAGGCTGATCTAATAAAAAGGTGTTGAATTCATCTATATGCTCTAATGGCTTGATGGATCTAATTAAACCACTTGACTTTTTATTAGATCAGCCTGAACTAGGGAAGCCATTGGGATTATTGGAGGGCGTAAAATTTGC
>JACCDS012014180.1_pt1 | contig 12729 bp, 8 predicted proteins | sample 7446441 | NCBI WGS metagenome assembly JACCDS01 (sample SAMN15323445, study PRJNA562643) | freshwater metagenome | isolation source: river surface water | place: USA:Blue River Watershed | collected 2017-08-17
AGCTTGTCGGTCTCGCGGCTGGCCGTGCCATTGCCAATGGCAATCAGGTTCACGCCATGCTTCTCGGCCAGACGCGCCAGGGTGTGCAGGCTGCCGTCCCAATCGCGGCGGGGCTCGTGCGGGTACACGGTGGCGGTGTCCACCAGTTTGCCGGTGGCGTCCACCACGGCCACTTTCACGCCGGTGCGGATGCCGGGGTCCAGCCCCATCACCACGCGGGGGCCAGCGGGTGCGGCCAGCAACAGGTCGCGCAGGTTGTCGGCAAACACCTTGATGGCGGTGGCCTCGGCCGATTCGCGCAGGCGGGCAAACAGGTCGCGCTCGGTGGACAGGCTCAGCTTGACGCGCCAGGTCCAGGCCACGCATTTGCGCAGCAGGTCGTCAGCCGCCCGGCCCTGGTGGCGCCAGCCCAGGTGCAGCGCAATCTTGCCCTCGGCCAGCGACGGCGGTTGGGCTGCTTTTTTAGCTGTAGCAGACTTTTCAGGTGGTGTATGCGAAGAAGCCTGTTTTGAGTCAAAAATGGGTTCTGGTTCGGGTGCCAACAGCTTCACATCCAGGATGTCCAGCGCCCTGCCCCTGAACACAGCCAGCGCACGGTGCGAGTGCACGCGGCCAATGGGTTCGTCGTAATCGAAGTAATCGCGGAACTTGGCCACATCGGGGTTGGCTTCTTCCTTGCCCACCTTGGCGTCGACCAGCTTGCTTTGCAGCAGCCCCTCGGCCCACAGCCATTCGCGCAGGCTTTGCACCAACGCCGCGTCTTCAGCCCAACGCTCGGACAGGATGTCGCGCACGCCGTCCAGCACGGCCAGGGGGTTGGAAAAATCGGTGCCCTCGGGGTCGCCCACTGGGCGCACGAAGGCCAGTGCCTCGGTGTGTGGGTCCAGTGTGGGGTTGGCCAGCAGCTTGTCGGCCAGGGGCTCGATACCCGCCTCGCGGGCCATCATGCCTTTGGTGCGGCGTTTGGGCTTGTAGGGCAGGTACAGGTCTTCCAGCTCTTGCTTCGTTGGCGCGGCTTCGATGGCGGTGCGCAGCTCGGGCGTCAGTTTGCCCTGCTCGGCAATGCTTTTGAGCACCGCTTCGCGGCGGTCTTCCAATTCGCGCAGGTAGCTCAGGCGGGCTTCCAGCTCACGCAGCTGAATGTCGTCCAGCCCGCCCGTCACTTCTTTGCGGTAGCGGGCAATGAAGGGCACGGTGGCCCCACCGTCCAGCAGCTCCACGGCGGCCAGCACCTGGCGTGGCTGCACTTTGATTTCCTGCGCAATCTGCGCGATGATTTTTTGCATGTTGGGAGTCGGTATGTCGCAGGCAAGCTGGTGCGGCGTTCGGCATGTGGCTGGCTTGCCCAAGGGGCGCAAAGTGTGCCACACGTGCCCGCGTGACTGGGCACCCCAGCGGGCTGTCAGGTCAGCGTGGCAAGCTGCTGCCACGCGCGGACCCCAGGCGCACTGAAAGTACACTGAACCCATGCACCAAGCACCTTCCATGCCTACGCTGTCCGGCATCGACCTGGCCACTTTGTTTGATGCGGTGGCTGACAGCGTGTACCTGATCGACCCCCTCAGCTCCGGCATCGTGTGGTGCAACCGCATTGCCTACGAAAGCCTGGGTTACGAGCCCGCTGAAATATTGGGGCACTCGGTGCTCAGTTTGCAAATGGATGTCACGGGCCTGCCAGCCTGGCAACAGATTGCCGACGAGATCCGCAAAACCAACCCCTATGTGTTCCTGGGCCGCCACCGCCACAAGCAGGGGCATGAAGTCAGCGTCGAAGTCCTGACCCGCACCTTTGACATGGGTGGGCAAAGCTGGTTTTTGTCGGTGGCGCGCGACATCACGCAGCGCATGGCCCTGGAGGCTGACCAGCTGTCGCGCGACGAGCACGTGCAATTTGCGTTGAACGAGGCGTCTGACGGCATCTGGGACTGGCACCTGCCCACGGGCGAGGTGCGCTTCAGCCCACAGCTCAAGCGCATGCTGGGCTATGGCCCGCATGAAATGGCCCCCACGGTCGAAACGTGGAGCACGGCTGTGCACCCTGACGATGCCGATGCGGTGTTCCAGGCCATCAACCAGCACCTGCAAGGCCAGCGCGAGCGCTACGAAGCCGAATACCGCCTGAAAAACCGCAACGGTCACTACCTGTGGGTACACGACAGGGGCCGTGTGTGCCAGCGCGATGCCACCGGCCAGCCCGTGCGCGTGGTGGGCATGGTGCAAAACATCACCGACCAGAAGGCGCTGGAACATCAGTTGATGCGCCAGGCCTCGCACGACGCGCTGACCGGGCTGCGCAACCGCCACGAAAGCGAACACACCTTCGAAAGCCTGGCCCACACCTGCAAACGCCTGGACGTGCCGCTGGGGGTGTGCATTTTCGACCTCGACCACTTCAAACAAATCAACGACTTGCAAGGCCACCTGGCGGGTGACGCGGTGCTGACGCGCGTGGCGGCCAAAGTGGCGGCTTCGGTTCGCGCATCCGACAGCCTGTTCAGGTGGGGGGGCGAGGAATTCCTGCTGCTGTGCCCAGGCATTGGGCTGGCGCAGCTGACACAACTGGCTGACAAGCTGCGCAAGGAGATCGAGGCGCTGACATGGCCTGAGCTGCACGGCCTGCAGGCCGTGACCGCCAGTTTCGGCCTGTCAGTCATGCCCGACAGTGGACAAACGCCGCGCGAGTTGACACTGGCAGCCGACACGGCGCTCTACCAAGCCAAGGCAGCCGGGCGCAATTGCGTGGTTGCGCACGGCCAGGTCGCCCGCACCGACACGTCTGGCACGGCGCCACCGCGCGTGGTCACGCTTGCAGCGGCAACTGCCGCGCCCACCGCTCACCCGCAAGTGCTGTTGGCCGAAATTCAGCGCCTGACCCAGCGGGAGCGGCAACTGGCGCAACTGCTGCATTCGGCACTGGACGCGGTGGTGGCCATGGACGAGCAGGGCCGCATCACCGAATGGAACCCGGGCGCCGAGCGCCTGCTCGGCTGGGCCGCCAGCGAGGTGCTGGGCCGCCCGCTGGAAGACGTGGTGGTGCCCCCCGAGCACCGAGACAACCACCGCCTGGGCTTGCAACGGTATGTGCGCGACCGCACGCCACGCATGCTGTCGCGCCTGCTGGAAGTAGAAGCCATGCGCAAAGACGGCACACGGCTGCCCGCCGAACTGTCGGTCTGGCCCATCGACACCGGCAAAGGGGTGTCGTTTGGCGCCTTCCTGCGCGACATCACCGAACGCAAGCTGGCCCAAGGCTCGCTGCAACAAACCGCCGAACGCTACAGGCAGGTGGTGGAAAACCTGGGTGAAGGCATGGGCATCATCCAGAACGGCGTGACGGTCTACGTCAACCCCCGAGCCGCCCAACTGCTGCGGCGCACGCCTGAGTCGATGCTGGGCCGCAGCTTCCTGGAATGGGTACACCCCGACGACCAGCAAGTGGTGGCCGAACGCCACGCACGCCGCCAGGCCGGTGAAGCCGTGCCCGAGCGCTACGAGCTGCGCTGCCTGACGGGCGACGGCGAAGCGCGGTGGATGTCCACCCGCGCTTCGGCGCTGGTGTGGGAAGGAGCACCCGCCACCATGACATTTTTTGCCGACGTGACCGACCAGCGCCTGATGATCGAAGCGCTGCACCGCTCGGAAGAGCGCTACCGCCAGGTGATCGAGCACGTGGGTGAAGGCATGGTGGTGGTCAAGGGCGAGCAGTTCGTGTTTGCCAACTCGCGCGCATCCGAAATCGTGGAAATGCCGGTAGACGACATGCTGGCCCGCGGATACCTGGAGCGCATTCACCCTGGCGACCACGCGCTGGTGCAGCAACGGCGCATGAAACGCCTGGCAGGCGAAACCGTGCCCAACCGCTATGAAATCAGGCTGCAAATGCCCGATGGCCGGGTGAAATGGATCGACATCGGCGTGACCCTGGTGCCCTGGGACGGTGGCACGTCCACCCTCACCTTCTTTTCAGATGTGAGCGAGCGCAAGCTGCTGGAAGACAAGCTGACAGCCACATTGGCCGAACGCGAAATCGTGCTCAACACATCGGTGGTGGGCATCGCCTTCCTCACGCCCGAAGGCCGTTTCCGCTGGGCCAACCCGGCCATGCTCAACCTGTTTGGCGGAGACGGCCAAGACCATTTCCACTCGATGGAACAGGTGTACCTGAACCGCCAGCAGTACCTTGAAGTGGGCGGCGCCGTGGCCAAAGCCCTCAGCAAGGGTGAAATGTTCCAACGCGAATTGCAGATGCGGCGGCTCGATGGCCACACCATCTGGGTGTCGTTGTCGGGCCAGGCCGTCAACCACAACAACCTGCTGGACGGCACGGTGTGGACGGCACTCGACATCACCGACCGCAAGCACGCCGAAGAAGGCATCCGCATGGCATTGGCCCAGCAACGCGAGCTGAACGACCTGCGCACGCGCTTCGTGTCCATGACCAGCCACGAGTTCAGGACACCGCTGGCCACCATCCTGTCGTCAGCCGAACTGCTGCGGTTTTACGGTGAACGCATGGATACCAGTGAGCGCCAGGACGTGTTGCAAAGCATCGAAACCGGCGTGCAACGCATGACCACCATGCTGGACAGCGTGCTGGTGCTGGGCCGTGCCGAAGCGCAGATGATGACCTTTGCCCCCCGCGCTGGCGAACTGGGCCCGTTGTGCCAGGCCATGCTGGACGAAGCGTTGCAGGCCACCGACGCCTCGCTGTGTGAGGTGGCGTTGCAGGTTTCGCCCGACCTGCCAGCAGGCCAGTTCGACCACACGCTGCTGCGCCACGTGTTTGGCAACCTGTTGTCCAACGCCATCAAATACTCGCCCACGGGCGGGCGTGTGACGTTCGACGTGCGGCTGGACGAGGGGTGCTACGTGCTGTCGGTGGCTGATCAGGGCATTGGCATCCCGTCAGATGAATTGCCGCACCTGTTTTCGTCGTTCCACCGGGCCAGCAACGTGGGTGACATCAAGGGGACCGGCCTCGGCCTGGCCATCGTCAAGCACGCGGTGGAGTTGCATGGTGGCAACATTGCCGTCACGAGCCAACCAGGACAAGGCAGCTGCTTCACCGTACGATTGCCGCTATGACCACACAACCTGTGCCCCCCTCTGAGCCTTCGCGCCAGCCGACGGTGCTGGTCATTGATGACGAGGCCCCCATCCGCGACAACCTGGTGCGGTTTCTGCGCCTGGAGGGCTACCAGGTGATCGACGCGGCCGACGGCGCAGCCGGTCTGGCCGCAGCACTGCAATGCATGCCCGACCTCATTCTGTGCGACGTGATGATGCCGCGCCTGAACGGCTTCGAGGTACTGGCCCACCTGCAGGCCACCCCCACTCACCGGCACATACCGCTGATTTTCCTGTCGGCCAGTGCCGAGCCCGAAAAACTGCAGGAAGGCCTTGGCATGGGTGCCCGCAGCTACGTGACCAAACCCTTCAACCTGGCCGTCTTGAAACAACTGATTGCTGACTGGCTGGCCGAACGCCCCGCGCCCGCAACAGGCGCCCCCCCGACGGAAGGACCTTCGACATGAACGCACGCATCGTGGTGGCCGAAGACGAGGCAGACATCCGCCAGAACCTCAAGCGCATGCTCACGCTCGAAGGCTTCGACGTGTGGGCGGGTGAAAACGGCCACGAAGCGCTGGCGCTGGTGCGCGAACACCAGCCCGACATCGTGGTCAGCGACGTGATGATGCCCCTCATGACCGGGCACCAGCTCATTTCGGCCCTGCGTGCCGACAGCCACCTGGCGCACATCCCCGTCATTTTGCTGACCGCACGCGCTGACCGGCAGGACATGCGCGAGGGCATGAACCTGGGGGCTGATGACTACATCACCAAGCCCTTCCAGCGTGGCGAGTTGCTGGACAGCATCCGCTCGCGCATCGAAAAGGCGGCTGCCCAGCAGTTTGCGTCCAAACGGCTGGCGGCGCAGAACCTGCACATGGCCCACCACGACAGCGTGACCGACTTGCCCAACCGCAGGCACTTCCAGCTGTTGTTGAACGCGGCCATGCAGGCGTCGCGCCAGCACGGCTCGCAGCCGATTTTGATGGGCATCAGCCTGGACAACCTGCCCGAAATGGCCCAGGTACTCAGCTCAGGCCTGATGGACGACTGCGTGTCCACGCTGTCACAACGGCTGCAGCAACTGGTGCATTCGCCCATTCTGAGCGGCTGGGGCAACGCCGTGGTGGCACGCACCGCCGACGACCGTTTTGTGGTGCTGTTTGAACGCCCCGGCCAGTGCGGTGATGACATCGAACGCCTGCAACAGATGCACACCCAGCTGGTCCAGCCGCTGACCGTGGACGGCGAGCAGCATTTCCCCATGGCCTCGCTGGCCAAACTGGCATTGGACCAGCCCGACTTCTCAGCCGAAGCGGTGCTGGCGCGCCTGGACTCGGTGCTGGGCCACGCCCGGCAGCAACCGGGTGTCCGCCTGTCTGTGCAGTCGCTGGAATCGACCCAGCAACTGGCGTCGGCCTTTCGCCTGCACAACGACCTGCACCGCGCGGTCGAGCGACAGGAGCTGCGTGCGCTGTACCAGCCGCAGGTGGAAGCCGGGTCGCACCGGCTGGTGGGTTTCGAGGCCCTCATGCGCTGGCACCACCCGCAGCAAGGGCTCATCTCGCCGGTGCAGTTCATTCCCATGGCCGAAGACAACGGGCAAATCGTGCCCATGGGCCAGTGGATACTGAACGAAGCGTGCCAGCAAGCCGCCCGCTGGGGCCGCGACACCCAGGCGTTTGCCACGCCACCGCGCATGGCCGTCAACCTGTCCATGCGCCAATTCGTGGACCCACACATGGTCAGGCACGTGGAGCAGGCCCTGGCCGAATCAGGCCTGCCCCCGCATTTGCTGGAACTCGAAATCACCGAGGGCACGGCCATGCAGGACCTTCAGCACACGCTGAAGCTGCTGAACCATTTCAAAACGCTGGGGGCGCGGCTGGCCATTGACGCCTTCGGCACCGGCTACTCCAGCCTGGCGTACCTGAAGCGCTTCCCGCTGGATGTGCTGAAAATTGACCAGTCGTTCGTGCGCAACATCACCACCGATGCCGACGACCGCGCCATTGCCAATGCAGTGATCCAGCTGGCACACAGCCTGGGCATGACCGTGATCGCCGAAGGCGTGGAACAGCGCAGCCAGCACGACCTGCTGGCCGACATGGGTTGCGACGAGTGCCAGGGCTACCTGTTTGCCAAACCCCTGCCCACCAGCGACGTGCCGGGGTGGATGGCCGTGCATCAGGCGTCGCTGTCCAACGGCACCTGAGGGGAGCCATTGCCTTCGGGCAACACCACGGTGAAGCGCGTCAGGCCACCGTGGCTGACCGCTTCGATGCGCCCATGGTGCAAGTCCACCGCCCGCTTCACGATGGCCAGCCCCAACCCTGTGCCTGAAATGCCTTGCACGTTGCTGGCCCGGTGAAACGACTCGAACACATGTGGCAACTCTTTGTCAGGGATGCCGATGCCGTGGTCGCTCACCTCGATCACCCACCCCTCGGCCGACGGTCTGATGGCCAGCTCGACCTCGCCGCCACCGGGCGAGTATTTGACCGCGTTGCTCAGCAAGTTACCCAACACGTCACGCAGCAGGCTGTCATCCAGGCAGGCCACGGGGTCGCCTTCGGGCAACACGGTTTTCAGCCGTTGGTCAACGCCCGGGAATTGCACACACAGCTCATCGGTCACCTGCTTGACGCAGTCCAGCAGCTTCACGGGTTGTGGCACAAATGCCAGTTGCTCGGCATGGGTCTGCCCGATCAACAGCACACGCTCCAGCAGGCGCGTCATGCGGGCCACGCCTTTTTCGGTTGAGGTCAGCAACTCGTCCTGCTCGCTGTTGCTCAAGCGGTGGCGGTAGGCACGCAGCATTTCAACCGACGACAAAATGGCCGTCAGCGGTGTGCGGAACTCATGGCTGGCCATGGCAATGAAGGTGGACCTGAGTTCAAACAACTCGGCCTGCTTGGCCAGCGCAGCCCGCTCTTTGGCCTCGGCCTGCAGCCGGTCCGACACGTCGCGCACGAACACGCAGCCCAATGCACGGCCTGAGCCGGTTTCTCCCTGTGCATTCAACCGGGCCATGACCCATTCCACCGGCAGCGTGCGCCCATCACGGTGGCGCACCTGCCATTGCAGCAGCGGCCCGCGCGTGTCCACCATGGTGCTGGGGCTCACCCAAACCATGGCCTCACCGTCCGCGTGCATGGGTTGCAGCAAAGCCAGCAACGGTTGCCCCACCGCGTCGGCTGCCGGCCACCCGAAAAGCTCTGTGGCCCGGGCATTCCACTCGGCCACCAGACCTGCATCGTCCACCAGCACCACCGCGTCAAGTGAGTGGTCCACCACCGCCTGGAGCTGGGCACGCCCTGCCCTGACCTGCTCCACCGCATGTGCCAGGGTGCGGGTGCGCTCCTCGACCGCTTGTTCCAGCCCCTCGTTGATGTCGCGCATGTGAGCCTGTGTGGCGTGCAGTTCTTCCAGCGTTTGCTGGAACCGCCGTACCGCCGCTGACATCTGGCCCAGCTGGTCGGTACGTTCCAGCCCCGACAGTTCAATGGCCGTGTCACCTGCGGCCAATTTGTTCAGCGAGGTTTCGATGTCGGCAAACGGCCGTGCCATGCGCCGCTCCAGCAACAACAACAAGCCCACGATGGCCAGCGCCAGCAGCAGGTTGGCCACCACCACTTCCCTGATGCGCGCGCTCAATTCACCGTCTTGCGTGCTGGAACGCAGCGTCAGGTCCACCAGGCCCACGCTGTAGGTTTTGTCTCCGTCCACGTACCTGACAGGCACCGCTGTCTGCACCAGCGTGGCAGCATGGCTGGGCAGCGCCTGCCTGGACTCGGCAATCACACCACCATCCGGCCCCAGCACCGCGATGTAAGCCACATCAGGCGATGCGCCCAATGCCGTCACCACACTGGCCACGGCCACACTGTTGATGTCAAACAGAGGCCTTGCAATGGCGTGGCTGAGCACCTGCACGATCTCGTCTGCGCGAACCACCGCGCGGGCCTGTGCCTCCACCCGCAAAGCCCTGACGTTGTAAGCCGTGTACAGCGACGTGACCAGCACCACCGCACACAGCACACCGCCATACAACCGCAACCGCACATCACCCCGCCACCTGGCGATCAGCCCCTGTGCAACCTGCCCAAGTGTGGCCCCGGTCACCGGTGATGTCACGGTCTGCGCCCCGAAAGGGTGTCGCGCAGCAATTTCTGGTAGTCAGCCGACGACCTGGCCGCAGCGATGCCCTGCCACAACTGGCTGGCCAGGGCGGGGGCATCTTGAACCAATTGGTGCGACAGCATCAGGTAGTACGATTTTTGAGCCAGTGGCACAGGCAATGCCTCGACGGCGGCGTCAAATGCATCAGACACGGTGCGGTCGCCCATCAACATGGACAAGTCGCTGTTCCCCACCGCAGCAGCGCCTATGCGGCCCAATTGAAGTTTTTGCAGCAGCTCGCGGGCGGACTGGCTGCCCTCGTCGACCGGTACACCCAGTTTGCGCAGGTCGTTCACGATGGAATAGCCGACTTGCACCCCCACCGGGCCCATCAATCCTGTCAGGTGTTTGCCATCCCAATTGACCGCTTCGCCCTTGCGGCGCACCAGGGTAAAACCATCGGAATGAAGTTGCAGCGCAGGGTCTGCGGGGCTGCCGCCGGGGTAGGCACCAAAGGCTGTGCGCTCTGGCAAGAAACTGGCGGCAAACACACCGTGAACCGCACCGTCGCGCATCTCTGACAGGCAACGCTTCCACGGCAGGGTGACAAATTGCACGGCCACCCCCACCTTGGCGGCGGCCATGCGGATGAGCTCCAAGTTGAGCCCACGGCCATTCAGCGTGCGCCAGGGAAGGATGTCAAGCCGCTCGTAGCACAGTTGGAGCACCTGCACAGGCGGAGCCACCTGGGCGGCCCCCGTTGCCCTGGCGTCCAACGACAGCGCTGGCAACGACAGGGCACACAGGCATGCCGCACGCGCAAGCGCGTGAACACTTGCCCGGTACCGAATCACCGCTCGCCTGTCAACACCCCGCACCTTGAGCCCCCTGATTTTTGGAGCCCACAGCATAGCCCAACAAATGGGCGGCGTGCATGCCCGACAGCCTGCCGGGCACGGCGCCAAAGCCATTCAACCGCGCAGTGCGGCTTTCAGCTTTTCGCCGACCTCGGGCCTTTCGGCAAACGGGTCGGGCGGGTTGCGCACGTCCACAACCGCCTGCATGCGCTGAACCACATTGCCCAATGCCTGGGGGTGGCTGTAGATGTAGAACTGATTGGCCTCTGTGGCAGCGAAAACCAGTGCCGCCACATCGGCAGCCGACACCTTGCCACTGCCCACCGCCTTGTCGGTCATGGCCTGACCGATCAGCTGGCTTTGGGTGGGCGTGTCTGCGGCAAGCGCTGCCGGGCGGTTGCGCTGGCTCTGGCTGATGCCGGTGGGCACAAAGTAAGGGCACAACACGCTGGCCCCAACCTGTGTGGTGACGAGCGCCAGGTCTTGGTACAGGGTTTCGCTCAGGGCCACCACCGCGTGTTTGCTGACGTTGTATACGCCCATGTTGGGCGGTGTCAGCAAACCAGCCATGCTGGCGGTGTTGACGATGTGGCCTTGCCAGGCGGGGTCCGCCTTGGCGGCGGCCAACATGTGCGGCGTGAAGCAGCGCACACCATGAATCACGCCCCACAGGTTGACGCCCAGCACCCACTCCCAGTCGGCCACCGAGTTTTCCCACACCAGGCCGCCGCTGCCCACGCCTGCGTTGTTGAACACGAAGTGCGGCGCACCGAAGCGGGCCACCACCTCGGTAGCCAGCGCGTCCATGGCGGTGGCGTTGGACACATCAACCTTGCGTGCCATCACGGCCGCACCATGTGGGGCACACACAGCGGACAGCTCGGCCTCGGCCTGTGCCAGCGCGTCGGTTTGCACGTCGATCAGCACCAGGTTCATGCCGCGCGCGGCAGCAATGCGGGCGCACGCCAAGCCAAAGCCAGACGCGGCACCCGTCAGCACGGCGGTTTTGCCAGCGAAATGGGAAATCATGGTTCAGTTCCTATCAAGACAACACACAAAAACAATGAAAAGCGCCGACAGGCGGGCCGTGCGGGCACCGCCCACCCGTGCACCAGGTGGGCACCGCGCGCCATGGTCAGGGCGCAGTCGGTGCGGGGCGCAGCATTTCCACGTGGGGAATGCCGTCTTCGATGTAGCCAGGGCCCTCGGCCACGAACCCATGCTGGCCGTAAAACCCTTGCAAGTGGGCCTGCGCACCGATGCGGATGGGCTGCGGCCCCCACAGCGCAACCAGGTGTGCACAGGCCTGCGCCATGAGTGCGTGGCCCAGCGCCCTGCCCCGCCCGGCGGGCGACGTGACCACGCGGCCCACGCTGGCCTCGGCAAACGCATGTGCCTGGGGCACCAGCCTGGCGTAAGCCAGCAAGGTGCCGTCAGCAGCCTGGCCCAGCAGGTGGTGGCAAGTGGGGTCCAGCCCGTCCATGTCCTGGAACACGCAAGCTTGTTCCACCACGAACACGGCCGAGCGCAGCTGCAACACAGCGTACAGCTCGGCAACGCTCAGGGCCGTGAACGGCAGGCAACGCCAGTGCACGTCTGGGTTGGGCACGGTGGTGCTGGCAAGCTCGCTCAAGCGGCCGCCTTCAGCACGTAGCCCACACGGGGGAAGTGCACGCGCACGGTGCCCGCGCGTTCGTCCTGGCGTTCCAGGGTGTAACGGGTGCGGGTGGCCGCCAGCAAGGTGCCTTCGGTGACCTCGGGGCCAAAGCTTTCGGCAGCCACGGTAACGTGTGCGCCCAGCGGGATGCCGTGGTCGTCCTGAAACACCTCGTTCTCGCCGAACAATTTCACATCATTTCGGGCTTTCTCGCTGGATGCACGGGCACTGGCAGCTATGGCTTCTGATGCATTGCTGCGCACCATGTTGCCGTGCCCGAAAGCGGCCATGCGGGCCAGCCAGTCTTTCACGCCCTGGGTTGCATCGAGGATGCCCGCCAGTGCAGGCACCTGGTTTTGCGTGAACCACACGGTGTGGTAAGCGGCAAAGTCTGCCAGGCTGGGCGCGCCATGGCCCAGCAGGAAGGGGTCGTGCCCATCGGTCAGCACGTCTTGCTCGTACAGCATGTCGTTCAAGCGACGCAGGTAGCTTTTGTAGGCCGATTGCCCATCTGCCGGGCGCACCCGGGTCATGCCTGCCGACATGGCCCCACGGTCGGCACCGAAGGCCTTGATGGCTTCGGGCGGCGCATCCGCAAACAGTTGCTGCATGCCCGCAGGCTGAAAGTTGTAGCCCATGCCGCCCCAGAACAGCTGGTGGTCGGCCCACTGGGCCACCACACGGTTCAAGCCCCGGTTGCGGTTGGGGTAGAACGATGGTGTGGGGGCCAGGTGCTCCAGCACGTCGGCAATCAGGTTGGTGTCGCAGAACACGTCGTTGCCGATTTGCAGGAACGGCGTTTTGCGGTAACCACCGGTCAGCGCCACCACATCGGGCTTGGGACTGATGGACGGCACGATGACCGATTGCCACGTGAGTTGCTTGAACCCCAGCATCAGCCGCACCTTTTCGGCAAAGGGCGACATGGGGTAGTGGTGAAGGTAGAGGTCAGTCATGGCGATGCAAACAGTTGGCTCACACCAGCTTGACCAGCTGTTTGCCGAAGTTCTTGCCCTTGAGCAG
>JACCDS010643960.1_pt1 | contig 12727 bp, 10 predicted proteins | sample 7446441 | NCBI WGS metagenome assembly JACCDS01 (sample SAMN15323445, study PRJNA562643) | freshwater metagenome | isolation source: river surface water | place: USA:Blue River Watershed | collected 2017-08-17
CACCTCGCAGAATTTGCAAGAAAACCCGCTCGTATTATCTTAAACCTTGCAAATGCCGTCACCTGTTTTTATGGATAACACCGCACCGGTGCAGCGTTTTCGAATTGTTCAGGGCGGACTATCTACGCTCCCGTCTAGGGTTTCGTCATGGAACAGACCGCCAGAACTCTATCGATACTGAATCTAGATCGATCTAGTGTCAAGGATGTTACAAACATTAGCGAATTTGCCTTTTCGAGAAGACAACCGATCAGCTTTAGGTGCCCAACCAGATCAGCCATTTTCAATTCAGTTTTGAAAATTGCTACGCAACCTTCTCAATGAACGGACATTCGGCATTAGCACCCAACCTGATCGGATTTGAAGCTGATCCATCGTATAAAAACAGCTCGGCATCAAGCGAAGGCAGGTGAAGCGTAAGATCCATCAACCGATAGCAAACAGCATCAGTTGGAGGGCAGGCATTGGGAGTGAAAGGCAAACGCTTGGCGTTCTCGACATCGGTCTTCTTGCACGGAATTCCAACAACCGTCAGCAGATCGGCGAACCCTTCATCACTCAACCCCATCATTTTGGGCTGCAGGCCAGCCATCCCTTGCTTGTAGGCAGAACACAACTTCTGCCGAAGACGGGCGATATCGCCATCCTTCTTTCGCATGTATCTGCCGGTGTCGGTGTCGACAAACGAGCGGGTTTCAACGAATGCCGAAAACTCATAGAAATCATCCAGCGTCTTCAGGCATTTCGGATCACCCTTCGTGTATTCCTGCCAGTACTCCTTGATCGTGCGGAATTGCTCGACGGACTGCCAAGCCTTTGTGCTGAAGGCAAGGTGCTTATATTGAGCCGAATTCTTAGCGGCAACCGGGCAGCGTTTCCAATCGAATTCCATATTCAATCGCTTGTCGAACACCTTCTCGACGAAATCAGCGTCGTAATCCACCATCTCCCGAATACCGGTCTTTGCTTCAATCCGAATCACGGTGTCAGGTTGGCGATTGAAGAACATTCGGAGGATTTCATCGTTCTGATCAGCTTTTTCTTCAAATTCAGGCGGGATGAAGATTCCACCCTTTGCAAGTACGATATGCGAGCCTGAATCATCAAGAACTTCACCCGGAATCAGAGTGGCCTGGCCGCGGGTTCTCCAGCCTAAGGGACATCGAATCGCATGCTTCTTCTCAAGGACAGAGGATTGGCCGGTCAATTCAAAACGCTGGTTCGCATAGATCACACCGAGCAAACCGGACTGGCAAATGAAGGCTTCATCATCCGTAATATTCGAGATAAAACCATCGGTCGTACAACTGAACACCATCTTGTCATCGGGGATGGCATTCATGATTTCAGCAAGCAGTGCTCGGGTGAACGACGTGATGAACGCAGCGAAGAAAGCATTCGTAATCTTGCTGGGCGGAAGAAGCTTTGTATCGCGGTCTCTCAGATCGTATACCCGCTTCTCCTTCAATCCTTGAGCGGTCTTACCATAGGTCGAATTGCTGATTTCCTTCCAGAACAAGCCTTGAAGGGTGTTTTTACCGGCTTGATTACGTTTGTCCAGGCAATCCTTGATGAACGTGCCGAAGATTTGGATGGACGGGTCGGTAGGGACGATAACTCCGTGAAGAATCGTGAGTTTTGCACCTAGCGATTTAGCGACAACCAACTCTGGAGCTGAGCAATAGCTTTCACCGCGGAGCGGAAATATCAATCCGTTTTCAGTTCGGACGGGGAGGCTCGGATACCGAGTACCTTCGGGGAATTCAAACTGAACTTCGACAAATCCCAAGGTAGTAGCAGTGAAGGCATCGACATCCTTGCAATCGTAGATGCGCCGCCAATCGGGCAACCCAATCAGCGACATCGCCGTGGGGTAAGCACTGGATAAATCGAAATCTGACCAGGGATCTTCAAACCCCGGGCCAAACCAGAATTGCTCGTTACGACCACCGTGATAGCACTCGTTGACGAAGTTCACCTCGCGGTCGACTTCCTTCAGGTTGACGGATTCCTTTTTCGTGACGTAATACCCCTTCTTCACATCGAAATAGCTCTTTTTAACGATTTCCTTACCGAGAATGGCATCGGCATCGAACCCCATACCATCCCACGCAAGCAACAGCTGATCGATTCCAATACTAGTGAGCGTGATGGGGACTTTCTTTTTGCCGGTGATGGCATGGTATTGATCGATAACTTGTTCTATGTAGCAAACACAGATTTCAGCATCCGTCAGGGCATAGGCTTTGAAGAGGGACCAATTCTCTGAACGAACTCGATCCATGTTGCGGATCATCTCTTTATAGACACTGCGGTCGGAGGACAACTCGACTTTGCTGACACCAACGAGTTCGCCAAGCTTTTTTAAGCTTCGATTCAACTGAGGGGAAAGCAAGATCGTATCGCGCAGGAAAACACGAAGCGATACCTCCTCACCAGAACTCAAGGGAATATCGACTGGAACATTCGTATCTATCGATACGAATGTACTTCGTACCGCTGATGCGAATTTCGTTAAATCTTGGAAATCAGCGAAGGCGGGTATATCAGCGCGGGTGAAATGGCCGACGAGGTAGATATCCGTGGGGAAATCCTTAAAACCAAATTGCCTTGCGCCGACACCGAGAACGAACACCAGGAAATCACGAAGGGAAATTCGTTCATCGCTTTCAGGGCAGCAGATACCATTCCACTCTGATCCATCAGCATGCTTGGCATGAAACTGGTATGAAAGAATTAACGACTTCGCTTCTCCCGCCTTGATCGATTCCCGCGTAAGCGGAGCGGAGGGGGTTTTAAACTCGGTGTCGAAACCTACCAACAAATAGGGCCTATCAGCCTTGAGTCGAACTTTGGCCTGATCGGCCAATTCATCTGAAACCCCGTAAAAGTCGTCTCTCTCTACCCATATAGAACTTTTACGGGAATTCGGAAGTTCAGGCGGTTCTTGCCAGAATTCAAATATGTTGGTCGGTGGGGTAGGTGCTGTGGTTGAGGTTGTGGTGGGTGTGGTGTTGGAATGAGGTGTGGTGGTTTCAAAAACGGGAAACTGAAGCGAATCGAAATTCATAATAAATAGGTCCTATCAAGTGTCGGAAAATAAGAAAAAAAGGATCAATCCTTGTTTTATTTAGGCGCGGCAGCTTGATTTAGGCCTTGTTTTTATATTGAATTTTTCTATTCCATCGATAGTCTCGATTGATTGATGGCGTTGATGAGATCCGTTGCCTTGCGGGAGACCGACTGCTTTTCAATATGCGCATAACGCATAGTCGTTTTGATGTCGGCATGCCCGAGGATTTCCTTGACCTCATAGAGATTCAGGCCGTTCTGGATCAGGCGGGTGGCATGGGTATGGCGAAGGGTGTGAGCTGAACAGCCTTCCAACCCAGCGCGTTTAAAAGCCCGTTGGAAAACGTGGGTAGTGGTATTTCGTGGTCCGCCATCCTTGTTGGTGAACACATAAGGTGTGGATCGATGCTGAAATCGATGCGTCAGCACCGCTAAAACGCGATCTGACATGTAAAGAATCGATTCGTTTTGTACCTTCGGTCGCCATAGGCCGATGGTTTTTCGTTCGAAATCGATCTTGGCCCATTCGAGGGTGGCGATCTCCGAGAAGCGTGCACCGGTATCGAGAAGCATGATTGCGAAGTCATAGAGATCCTGCATCTGCTGACGCATCGAAGGGATGCGTTTGTCGTAAGGAGCAAGCCCCTTTACGTCCCTGATGGGATCAATCGCCTCAAGGAAGCGTTTTTCCTCGTCGAGAGTCAGATAGCGCAGTCGCCCTTTGGGAAGGCGAACCGATGGCAGTTCGATTTCCGGGATGCGGTAACCCATCTTCTTTGCATATTTGACCGTGCCACCGACGATGTTCATCACGTGCTTGACCATCTGGGCGCTATAGCCACGCGTTTCGAGATTAAGGCGATAGCGTTCAATGTGGCTGGTGTGCAGATCGTGCAGGAAGGGTAGCGATGCGAAATGGATAGCTGTTCGTTTTGCCCAGCGGTCAAGATGCCGGTGGCTAGCAATAGACCGTTTGCTGTCGGAATAAAGCTGGAATGCCTCGGCGAGATCGATCGGCGGCTTGATCCCGAACTGAGCTTGTTCAAATAGTTGTTTACGCCATTGGATTTCAAGCTGTTCGGCAAGTTGTTTATCGGTTGTCTTTGACGACTTGAGGTAAGTCTTGCCGTTGTACTGGAACTGGATGTACCAGTACCGCGAATTGGATCGTTTGTTGATGGCCATAGACGGTGAGCTGAATACGTCATGAGGTCAGCCCACCATCCAGATATTTTAATAAACGGGCAACGCAAGATCCGAGGCTAGGTATTCAAGGCTTCCGCTTGAATTTTCGGGAGATGTTGTAGAAGTAGGTGGGAGCACCTTTCGGTGTGACGCTGGCACCTTCGATGAAAGCTTGAAGAACGACCTCCCTGGGTTCAGAATTGATCAGTTCAAAGATATGGCGAGCAGCGGCAGCTTTACTGCCAGAGTCAGCAAGAATTTGTCGTCCCTCGGCAATCGCTTGCTGATAGAGGACTGGATCGAATGGCTCTGCGGGGATGTCAGGTTGGGCGATGGTGATGGAATTGGTGCTCACGATATAGGCTCCAGAGAATGCTGAGGTAGTCGGTATCCGGATCCTGAGGAAATCGCTCAATACCGGGGATGTCCTCGAACAGGTCCAATACGTGTTCAGTGAATTCCGATTCGCTCAGTTCGATGCCATGAGAATCGATGATGAAATCGATGATCTGATGAAGTTCGGAATTTGAAAGATCAAACACGAAGTGCTCCTGAAAGGAGCGCATAGCGTCCAACCGATGAAAAGAGGAAGACAACGGGGAAGGGAGGCTGTCAGCGAGGCCAGCCATCTGGTGCTGGACTGGGTTTACCCGATCCATTACCAGTATCGTTGGAATCGATTGGATAGGTTTTCAGGATCGCACTGGGGAAGAAGTGTGCGACCCACGATTGAGCTTATGGGCGTTGGGAAGCTGCCGTTCTGCCATTGAACTACACCCGCGATTACAGGAATTCTACCTTGACTGAGTTCAGTCTAACCGCGTAGTTATTTGCTAAGCCGTATCTAAAGCAGCGATAGCGTGAACCAGTTTTGTGAGCCGATGATCTGCTGGGATCGAACTCAGCGGCCCGTGGCCCGCCTGTCATTTCGGGCCAGCGATGATCGGCGATGTATTGTCGGCCAGCTGAGCGATGCGCCACAGTAGCCAGCCGGCGAGCGCCAACATGAACTGGCCGGTGGCCAGCGCCAGTACCGAGCCGCTCAGCAGTGGCGATACCAGCCCCGCGACCAGTGCCGACAGCATCGTCATCGCGAACGACTGGCACGACGCGACGGTGCCACGAATCTGCGGAAACAGGTCGAGTACACGCAGTGTCAGCACGGGAGCGACCATCGACATGCCGAACGTGTACAGGAAAAGCGGTGCCACAGTCCACGGCAGCGCGGGTGGCCACAGCAGGTGATAGCCCACGTTGGCCATACCGGACACGATGAGCAAGCTGAAGCCGATCTTCACCTGCCGCGATGCGCCGTTGCGCCCGGCCATCCGGTTCGCGGCCAGTGCACCCAGAAAGATGCCGGCCACCGACGGTACGAACAGCCAGCCAAACTGGTTCGCACCCAGCCCGAGGTGGCGCGTGATCAGTACCGGCGCCGACGCAACATAAAGAAATAGCCCAGAAAAATTGAATGCCAGTGCGCCGGCCTTCATCTGGAAGCGCGCCGACAGGAAAATCATCCGGTAGTTATGCCACAGCGATGCCGGATGAAAGGCTTGCCGTCGTTCCGGCGGTAGCGATTCCGGCAAATAGCGCCAGCATAGCGCCATCATCAGCAAAGCGAAAAAGAAAAGCAGCAAGAAGATTGTGCGCCAGTCCGACAGCGTAATGATCCAGCCGCCGATCACGGGCGCGATGGCCGGCGAGATTGAAAAGATCATGGTCACCAGCGACAGCATCTTCTCTGCTTCAGTTCCCGCATAGAGGTCGCGTGTAATGGCGCGGCCGATCACGACGCCGGCGCCGGCCGATACGCCTTGCAGCATTCGGAAAGCCCACAGCTGACCGACACTCGGTGCGGCCGCACAGCCGAGCGATGCGGCGGCATATACCGCCAGCGATACGAGGATGATCCGACGTCGGCCGAATGCATCCGACAGCGCGCCGTGCCACAGAATCATCAGCGCGAACGAGGCCATGTAGGCCGTCAGGGTTTGTTGCACTTCGAGTGCACTGGCGTCGAGCGAACGCGCTATCGCCCCGAAAGCTGGCAGGTAGGTATCGACCGAGAACGGCCCGAGCATTGACAGTGCCGCCAACAGCAAGGCGATCCGGCCGTGGGCGGTATACGTCATGACAGGTTTCCTGGGTAGTCGATTCAGTGAGCAAGCATAGCTTACTGCCGGAACCGGGGGCGCGAGGACTGGGGCCTGCGGAGGCATTATCAAGCGGCTAGCCGATTTTCAAATAATTAGAACTGATTGTTGCGGCAAGTCACGAACGGCCTGCTGCCGTGAATCGGAGAAGTCTTAGGGCTTTTCGCGATAGCGGCGGAAGATCATTCACTTGAGCGAGACTCGCATGAAAAAATCCTCTTCCAGCTCTTCAGCTGATTCGGTCCAACGGTCTGTATCACCGGATACGACAACACCACCCGCCAATCTATCGACTACGAAAACTCCGATCACGAAAACTCCGACCAGCGTTCCCAAGGGGCAGCAGCTGACGATGAAAACGAAGTCGCCTGCCCAATCTCCGATGGCACAGGTCGAGCAGGATGGCTACGGCGTCAAAAACCATCCCGAGATCGTTGATGATTCTTCCGACGATGAGCAGGTCGCCGCTTCCCTCGATCATTGGGAGCAGCGCTTCGATGAGGAGGTCAGTCACTACCTGGCCCTGGGTCAAAAGCGTCGGGCCCTCGAAAAGAAACGTGCATCGCCGAAAGAGCCCGTACGTCCGCAAAACGCTGAACCTCAGCGGAAAGGAGTGGGCGCACCTGAGATACCGGGAGAGCCGCAGCTACACCGACGCGGGCGTGCCGCCACCTTCAGGGAGACGCTGCGCGGCGGCCTCGCGCGACTTTCGCGGACCTCGCTGAACCAGGACAACATGCAGGCCCTGACCTTGGGTGAATTGTCTGGTTCACGCTGGAGTTACGCGCGTCGGCTGGAATTCGATGCCAATGGATTTGCCGTGCTGGACAATCTGCCGCCCAAGATCAAGCACGCAATGGCTGCGACTTACCGTGAGTTTCTGAACGACAAGCGCTATGGCGTACTACAGGGCCAGGAGAGGGAGCAGCAACTGAAACTGGTACTGGCTAAAAAACTCCTTGCGCTCACCTTGATGGGAGCGGACAGTGAATTCGACATGGCGAGGATTGGCTCCGCATCAGCGATCAATCGGTATCTGTCCGAAAAATTCGGCCTGAAGATCGATTCTGAACCCAGGTCGCCACGCAACCAACCGAGCTCCGCACAAACTCAGCCCGAGTCGGCCGATTTCCGTGATTTGCTGGTTCAGGAAGCGGTACTCCGCTCGCGCAATTATCAGGTCAACTGGGCTATGGATCTCAGCAACAAAGATACCGATCCTTTCGTCAGGAAAATCTACACGGAGACCATCGAGGCGCCGAAAAAAAACGAGGCGGTATCGAAAGTGCCTGGTCAGCGAACCGATGTCATGGCGACCTTCCAGCGCGATTTCCCGCACTCCACTTACGAGGCAGAAGCTGAGGATGGTTCGATCCGCCGCTTCAATTCAGTTGACGAGTTTGTCGAATTTATTGGCGACCCGCAGAAATCCGGCTTGCCTGCAAAGGTCAGTCACTTTGCATGTCAGAACACCGGTATGCTCATCAAGAACTTGTTGTTCACGAAGACGGATGACAAAGACCAGCCGCAGTCACCGCTCCAGCTGTTTGACGGTACGCCAATCGCTATTAGTACATCACCGAAAGCGACTTACCGGTTGAAAAAAGCTGCCGATGGCACGGTCACGCTGATCTACCGCTCCGAGGTGGATACCACCGGCGCCAGTGCCTTGAAGAAGGTCACCGCCAGGCTGCTGACGGCCCATCAGGATAAAGACGCTGACGCGGGCGTGCTGATTGAAGATGCCCGCGCCGTGATCACACTCGATATCGACTTCCGGCCGGATGGCACGGAGCGGATAGGCACGCTGCAGTTACGTGCAGAAGGCTGGAATCAAATAACCCAATAAGGCTTCAGGCGGGGCGACGGTTCGACCCCGCCACCATATCGAAGCGGAATAGTCTGCACTCAATCGCGCCGTTGAAGAACGGCGTTTTTTTTGATTCCTTCAAACGCAACATCCGCGGCAGCGTCAGATCGGCGGTGAACAGGCAGACGGTCCAGCCGGCAAAGCGGCTCTTGAGCGTGCTGCCGAAGGCGCTGAAGAACGCCATCGCCAGTTCATCCGGCTCCTGAGAACGATCGCCGCGCACACCGATACGCTCGCCATACGGCGGGTTGGCAATCAGCAGGCCCGGGATACCGGTCGGCGGTTTCACTTCCTGCGCATCGATCTGCTTCAGCGGTATGTCGAAGGTGATGCCGGCGCGCTGCAGGTTATTGCGCGCCATGACCAGCATGTCGCCGGAGATGTCACTGCCGAAGATCGTGGGCTTGCCCGGCAGGGGCGTGGGCTTGACGGCTGCGCGTATCGCGTCCCAGTCGGCCTGCCTGAAATTCTTGAATTTCTCAAACGCGAAGGCGCGGTTCAGTCCCGGTGGAATGCCTGCCAGCATTTGTGCGGCTTCGATCAACAACGTGCCTGAGCCGCACATCGGATCCAGCAGTGGCGTGCCCGGCTTCCAGCCGGCAGTACGCAGCAGTCCCGCTGCAAGATTCTCGCGCAGCGGTGCGTCGCCGGTCTCCAGGCGCCAGCCGCGCTTGAAAAGTCCTTCGCCTGAGGTGTCGATATACAGGGTAACGTTGCGCGCATCGAGGAAGCCCCAGATCCGCATGTCCGGCGCGCGCGTATTCACCGACGGGCGCTCGCCTGTACGATCACGGAAGCGGTCGCACAGGCCGTCCTTGATTTTCAGGGTGGCGAACTCGAGGCTCTTCAACGGCGATTTGATCGAATTGACGTCGACGCGGATCGTATGCTCGAGATCGAACCAGTTCTCCCATTTCGAATCGAGCGAGAGATCGTAAATGTGATTTTCGTTGGCGTAGCTACCGTGCGCAATGCGCAGCAACACCCGCGAGGCGATACGCGAATGCAGGTTCAGCAGCATGGCATCGGTCATCAGGCCCGAGCAGTGCACACCGCCGTTGACGGTGTTGTGTACCTTCAGCGTGCTGCTCATAGCAGCGATTTCGTTGAGCTCTTCGGCCAGCGCCGTTTCGAGGCCGCGCGGGCAGGGGCAGAAATGGGAATAGGAAATCGGGTTCATCGGGGGCCTTTTGTCCGTTATGGGCCAGGCGTCGATTGCCTGACCGTGTCGCTTTGATTGAAGTTGCAGTCACCGGATCCATGCGAATGCAAGGATCCGGCAGTGTTGACTAGGGGCGCTGCAATGCGCGCTCGACAAAGTCCAGCCGGTCCTGGCCCCAGAAACCGTCGCCGTCCACGCGATACCAGGGAACGCCGAATACATTCGCCGCCATGGCCTCATCGGTATTGCGTGCATAGTCGGCAGCAACCGCGTCGCCGGCCGACAGCGTCAGCAGCGCGGCGCCGTCAAGGCCGAGGCTGTTCGCGATGGTCACCAGCGTGTCAGTGTCGGCGATGTTCTTTTCCTCGGCCCAGCACGCACGTCCGAGCGCACCCAACAAATCGAGCGCCTTGTCTGTTCCGGCTACCTGTTGCGCGGCGATGATCAGCTTCGCCCCTGTTTCGCCGGCTACCGGGAAGAACTTTGGATGCAAGGTCAGCGGCAGGCCGAGGAATTGGCTCCAGCGGGTCAGCTCGGCCAGCCGGTATGCCTGTCGCTGCGGCGGGCGCTGGCCCACCGGCACGCCGCCGGAGGCGGCGAACACCTTGTTCACGTCGCACGGCTTGAGCAGTACTTGCGCGCCGTGTTTTTTTGCGATCTCAACGAAGCGCGCATGGCCGAGATAAGTCCACGGTGATTGCGGTGCAATGAAATATTCGACGGTCTTGCCCATCGATGTCTCCTGTTATGGGGTTTAAAACGGTTTGACGACGACGAGGATCACGGCGGCGAACATCGCCAGTACCGGCATCTCGTTGAACCAGCGGTACCAGACATGCGAACGCTTATTCTCGCCGCGCTCGAATTTTTTCAGCAGGCTCTTGCACAGGTGGTGATAGCCAATCAGCAGCACCACGATAGCCAGCTTCGCATGCATCCAGCCACTGCCCGGTCCCTTGCCGACGCCATAGCCTAGCCAAAGCACCAGCCCGAGCACCAGCGCCGGAATCATCAGAATCGTCATGAAACGGTACAGCTTGCGAGCCATCGTCAGCAGCCGCGCAGTCGCTGCCAGCTCGGTCTCCATCGCCAGGTTCACGAAAATGCGCGGCAGATAGAACAGACCGGCAAACCATGAGGCAATGAAGACGATGTGCAGTGCCTTGATCCAGAGATAAGCCATCGCTTACGCCCTCACTTCGCCATGACCGAGCACGACATATTTCAGCGAGGTCAGACCTTCAAGGCCCACCGGGCCGCGAGCATGCAATTTGTCGTTGGAGATACCGATCTCGGCGCCGAGGCCGTATTCAAAGCCATCAGCAAAGCGCGTCGAGGCATTCACCATCACTGATGCCGAATCCACTTCGCGCAGGAAGCGCATTGCGCGCGTGTAATCTTCGGTGACGATCGAATCGGTGTGCTGCGACGACCAGCTGTTGATGTGATCGATGGCTTCATCCACACCGGACACGACCTTCACGGCGAGGATCGCATCCAGATACTCGGTCGCCCAGTCTTCGGCCGTCGCCGGCGTCAGCTTCGGATAGCCAGCAAGGATTTGCAGCGCCTCCGGATCGGCGCGCAGCTCGACCTCCTTCTCCGCATACAGCCTGGCTAGCTGCGGCAGCACGGTCGGCGCGATGCTGCGCGCGACCAGCAGGGTTTCCATCGTATTGCAGGTGCCATAGCGGTGGCACTTGGCGTTGAACGCCACCGGCAGGGCCTTCGCGAGGTCGGCGCTGTCGTCGATGTAGACATGGCAGATGCCATCGAGGTGCTTGATCATTGGCACCTTCGATTCCTTCATCAGTCGCTCGATCAGCCCCTTACCGCCGCGCGGCACAATCACATCGACATACTCCGGCATCGTGATCAGCGCGCCGACTGCAGCGCGGTCGGTCGTTTCGACAATTTGCACCGCTTCGGCCGGTAGGCCGGCGCCTTGCAGACCTTCTTTCACCAGCTTCGCCAATGCCTGATTGCAGTGAATGGCTTCCGAGCCGCCGCGCAGGATAGTCGCATTGCCGCTCTTAATGCACAGGCCGGCCGCATCGACCGTCACGTTCGGGCGCGCTTCATAGATGATGCCGATTACGCCCAGCGGCACGCGCATCTGGCCGACCTGGATGCCGGTCGGACGGTATTTCATGTTGGTGATTTCGCCGATCGGGTCCGGCAGCGACGCGATCTGCTCCAGGCCCTCGGCCATCGTCGCGATCGCTTTTTCCGACAGCGTCAGCCGGTCCACCATCGCCGGCGCCAGGCCGTTCGCACGCGCCGCGTCGAGATCCTTCTGGTTGGCTGCGGTCAGCAGCGCGGCGTCGCGGCGGATGCCTGCGGCGATCAGTTGCAGCGCGCGGTTTTTCGCCGCGGTGTCGGCCTTAGCCATCGCGCGCGATGCCTTGCGCGCGGCGCGACCGATGTCGGTCATGTATTGCTGAATGTCCATCGTCATTTCCCTTACTTCTTGCTTATTTCCTTGCCACCGACAGCGCAAGCTGCAGCAGCGCATCCCAGGCGTCGCCGCCGAAATCCTTTGCGCGCAGTCCCTTGATCATGCGGTCGACCTGCGCGGCTTTGGACAGTGCGTCTTCCAGTACGGAGAGCTTCACGCGCGACAGCGCCGGCGCCATCAGCCGCTCGCGCGGTCCCCAGATCCGGTATTCCTTCAGCAGCGCCGCTAGCGGCCGGCCGTCGGCCGTACCGAGCTTCAGCTTCAGCAGCGTGCGTAGCTCTTCGGCGATGGCCCACAGCACCAGCGGCGGCGCCTCGCCTTCGCCCTTGAGTCCGTCCAGCATGCGCACCACACGCGCGACATCGCCGGACAACATGGCTTCTGACAGCTTGAACACGTCGTAGCGTGCGACGTTCAGCACCGCATCCTGCACCTGCTCAAATGACAGCCGGCCTTCAGGATACAGCAGCCCCAGCTTGCGGATTTCCTGGTGCGCAGCGAGCAGATTGCCTTCGACACGCTCCACCATGAAGTCCAGCGCAGCGCGGTCCGCGCTCTGGGCCTGCGCCGCCAGCCGGCGGCCAGTCCAGTCCGCCAGCTGGTGTCGCTCGACGTTCGGTATCTCGATGTACAGCGCATGCCGCTGCAGTGCGCCGACCCAGGCACTTTTCTGCGTGGCCCAGTCGAGCTTGGGTAGCGTAATCAGGGTCAGCGTATCGCCGGCCTCGGCAGACCCGGCAGACCCGGCAGACCCGGCAGACCCGGCAGACCCGGCAGACCCGGCAGACCCGGCAGACCCGGCAGACCCGGCAGACCCGGCACAA
>JACCDS011244492.1_pt1 | contig 12726 bp, 9 predicted proteins | sample 7446441 | NCBI WGS metagenome assembly JACCDS01 (sample SAMN15323445, study PRJNA562643) | freshwater metagenome | isolation source: river surface water | place: USA:Blue River Watershed | collected 2017-08-17
CTGTCCAGAATGTCATAAGGAAGTGAGTGATTCAGCATTACGTTGTCCATCATGTGCCAGGCAGCTCAGAAAGCCGCGTCGCTCTTTTTTTGGCAAAATGGTTAAGTGGACTTTCATTCTGTTTAACATTCTTATGGTGTACTGCCTGTTCGCAGGATTAGGTGGAAGTGGCGACGTTATCAATAACGCGGCTTCCGATGCGGAAAAAGCCGGTGCTGCGCTTGGAGCAGGTTTAGGTTTAATGGCGATCGGCACCCTTTGGGTTATTGGCGACATCATTATCGGGACGCTGGTCTTCTTTACCAGACCCAAAGGGTAATTGACTCATCCTGCGTGCCTGCAAAGGGTTTAGCATGCCTGGCGAAAACTGTTGCACAGCAGGGAACAGCGAAATGTCGATCCCGTTAACGCGGATAGCAGGTAAATCAGTCCCGCTTATCTGGCGAAGCACGGAACTGTGTATATCTTGAGCGACAGGCATGATCGAACAGGATGAAGCCTCGGCAGTAAGCGCAGGGCTGGCCGTCATTTCGTCACCCCTTTTCATCAGCGGGCTTGCACGCCTTTAAGCCGAATGAAAGTCAAAAAAAAGCCCTGCTTATCTGGACTGCCGCAAAAGTTGGACAGTGCAGGTTACGCGGGGCTTTCTTCTTGTGGCGTCCTGAGTCATGTCAACGCCAGCAAGCCGGGTACACCACCGGTGAATAAACTTCCTTTATCTGGCCATTCAGGATTTGACCTTCCCCTTGAGGGAAGGTTTAACCTGAATGACAGTCACATCTGAACGATCAACCCCGCACATCTGATAAAGGAGTCAACCATGTCAAACACGATTGTTCTGGCGCTGGACGGATTGTCCTGCGGCCACTGCGTAAAACGCGTCAAAGATGCGCTCGAACAGCGCGACGATGTCGAGCTGGCGGAGGTTACTCAACAGGAAGCCCGCGTGTCAGGCCGTGCAGACGCTACCGCGCTGATCGCTACCGTTGAACAAGCGGGCTACCATGCAACATTAAAAGCTGCGGGTTCCAGCCCAAAGCCTGAGCCGTTGACAGCAGCAGAGCCGCCGCCGGAGGCGCTGACAACGGAGTCTTCTCCTCTTCCGGCAACTGAAAATCAGCCCGCTCACGTGCTGTTAATCGACGGGATGAGCTGCGCCAGCTGTGTCAGCCGGGTTGAGAAAGCCCTTGAGCAGGTAAGTGGTGTGCAACAGGCCCGCGTGAATCTGGCCGAACGCAGCGCGCTGGTGATGGGCAATGTGGCACCCCATCTGCTGGTCGCCGCCGTGGATGCGGCCGGCTATGGGGCGGAAGTGGTCGAAGACGAACAGCAACGCCGTGAAAAGCAGCAGCGCAGCGCCCGACGCGCCATGCGACGTTTTAGCTGGCAGGCGGGACTTGCACTGCTGTTTGGCGTGCCGTTAATGATCTGGGGCATGCTGGGCGACAACATGATGCTCACCGAGGACAATCATACCACCTGGCTGGTGTTGGGCACGGTTACGCTGTTGGTGATGGTCGCCACGGGCGGTCACTTCTACCGCAGTGCCTGGCGCAGCCTGCTCAACCGCAGCGCGACAATGGATACCTTAGTCTCGCTGGGCACCGCCGCTGCCTGGATCTACTCCTTTAGTGTGGTGATTTGGCCGGCGTTCTTCCCGCTGCAGGCGCGTCATCTCTACTTCGAAGCCAGCGTAATGATTCTCGGCCTGATCAATCTGGGCCATGCGCTTGAACAACGCGCGCGTCAGCGTTCCTCGCGAGCCCTGGAACACCTGCTCGATCTGACGCCGGAACAGGCAAGAGTCGTAACGGAACAGGGTGAAACCTCAATGCCGGTTAGCGCGGTACAGCCCGGCATGATCCTGCGGCTGGTTGCGGGCGATCGCGTGCCGGTCGATGGCGAAGTCCAGGACGGTGAAGCCTGGTGTGATGAGGCCATGCTAACGGGTGAGGCGGTGCCGCAAAGCAAAACGCAGGGCGATCGTCTGTTTGCCGGCACCCTGGTGCAGGACGGGACAGTACGCTTTATTGCCCGCGCGACCGGTGGCAATACGACGCTGGCGCGCATCATTCAGTTAGTCCGTAAAGCCCAGAGCAGTAAGCCAGATGTGGGTCGCCTGGCCGATCGTATTTCTGCCGTGTTTGTGCCGGTGGTGGTGCTTATCGCCCTGATAAGCGCCGCAGTCTGGTATACCGCCGGTCCGGCGCCTCAGATTGCCTACGCGCTGGTGGTGGCCACCACAGTGCTGATTATTGCCTGCCCCTGCGCGCTGGGCCTGGCCACGCCCATGTCGATTATCGCCGGAACCGGCCGCGCCGCCGAATACGGCGTGCTGGTACGCGATGCCGATGCACTGCAGCGCGCCAGCCGTATCAATACGCTGGTGTTTGATAAAACCGGCACGCTGACAAGGGGCACACCGCAGGTGACCGAGGTGATGAGCTGGAACGGCAGCACGCGCGATTCGGTCCTGTCTTCGGCGGCGGCGCTGGAACAGACATCGGGTCACCCACTGGCGAAAGCGATCCTGGCGGAAGCGGGTACCGCAGCAACGCCCGCGATTGCGCAATTTCGTACAATACGCGGCAAAGGCGTAAGCGGCATACTCAATGGCAGACAGCTGTTACTGGGTAATGTCAGTCTGTTACACGATTACGGCGTGGATTGCCAACCGGCGCGGGCTGAAATTGACAGGCTCACCCGGCAAGGGGCAACCCCGGTATTACTGGCACAGGATGGACAGCTTACCGGTCTGATTGGCTTGCGGGATACGCTGCGCCCCGAAGCGAAAGCAGCACTGCAGCGGCTGCATGAAGCGGGTTACCGACTGGTTATGCTGACCGGGGATCATGAAAATACGGCCCGGGCTGTTGCGCATGAAGTCGGGATTGATGAGGTGATTGCAGGCGTACTGCCCGAAGGTAAAGCCGATGCGATAAGCCAACTACAGCAGCAAGGAAGGCAGGTTGCCATGGTGGGCGATGGTATCAATGATGCTCCTGCACTGGCGCAGGCTGATGTCGGTATTGCGATGGGCGGCGGCAGCGATGTGGCGGTAGAAACCGCAGCGATTACGCTCATGCGGGCCGATCTGCATGGCGTGGTGGATGCCTTAAAGATTGCCTCCGCCACCCTGGGCAATATCCGGCAGAATCTGTTTGGCGCGTTTATTTACAACGTTATCGGTATTCCGCTGGCGGCAGGCGTGCTCTTTCCTTTTACCGGCCTGTTGCTTAGCCCGGTTTTTGCCGGTGCCGCCATGGCGCTGTCGTCAATAACCGTGGTGAGCAATGCTAACCGCCTGTTGCGCTATAAGCCGCGCGTTTAGCAATAACTGCCCTGCTCTGTCTTTCGCAACGGGATCCCGCTAGCATGGTGGCTTTCAAACAGTGAAGGACAGGGAATGACAGCGCGCCTTTTGCAACGTTTACGTAACTGGATTAATCCGCTTTTTCCAGCCAGCTATCGTTGGCCCGCCGTGGATATTCAGTCGGGCGAATGCCGGTTTCATCTGGTGGGTAGCATTCATATGGGCACCCGTGACATGCAGCCCCTGCCGGTCCGGCTGCTACAGCAGTTGCAAAAAGCCGATGCGCTGGTGGTTGAAGCGGATATTACCCAGGGAGGATCGCCATTTGAAAACACGGAAGAGCGTCCGCCACTGATCGCCAGAATGGATGATGAGGCGCTGGCGAAGCTTGAAACACTGTGCAACGAAACCGGTCTGCCCCTGAGCCGGTTTGATACGTTACCGGCCTGGCAGATTGCGCTGATGCTACAGGCCCAGCAGGCCCAACGGCTGGGGTTACGTCCTGATTTCGGTATTGATTATCAGCTGCTACAGGCCGCGCGGGCGATGGATAAACCCGTGATTGAACTGGAAGGTGCGCAGGCGCAAATCACCCTGCTGAAATCCTTGCCCGACGATGGCATGGCGCTGCTGGCGGATACGCTGACCCACTGGCACACCAACGCACGCATGTTGCAAACGATGGTGAGCTGGTGGCTGGAAAGCCCGCCACGCGATCCCCAGATTGCGTTGCCAGCGACATTCAGTCAGACCCTGAACGACACGCTGATTAGCCAGCGTAACAGCCAGTGGTGTGATCATTTACGTCGCCTGCCTTCGGGCCGATATGTCGTCGCGGTCGGCGCTCTGCATTTATATGGCGAGAATAACCTGCCGGGAATGATGCGCGTCAGATAACTCACGGCAAAAAAAAGAGAGCCGACAGTCATATCGGCTCTTCAAAGAGGAATGTGTTAATGATTTTAGTTGTCGCCAACAACAGGATTGCTGGCGCGTGGCAATTCTCGCCTAAAGCACATTATTTCGCCACATTTATTGTTCATTAATACGTAATAAGATTTTTCTGAATATGAGGCAACAATGACGCCCGCGGTAAAACTACTGGAAAAACAAAAGGTCAGCTTCACACTGCATCCTTATGAGCATGACAGTAACGAAACCAGTTTTGGCGACGAAGCGGTTCGTAAGCTCAACCTGGACGCCCGGCAGGTGTATAAAACCCTGCTGGTGGCGTTGAACGGCGAGGCGAAACACCTTGCCGTGGCCGTTACGCCCGTCGCCACTCAGCTCGACCTCAAGAAAGTGGCAAAAGCGTTCAATGCCAAAAAAGCCGAGATGGCCGATCCCATGCTGGCCCAGCGCATCACCGGTTATCTGGTGGGCGGTATCAGCCCGCTGGGCCAAAAAAAGCGCCTGCCTACGGTGATCGACAGCTCGGCAAACGCCTTTGCGACGCTGTTTATTTCCGGCGGTAAGCGCGGGCTGGATATCGAGTTAAGCCCACAGGATCTGTCACGGCTGCTGGAGGCACCCTTAGCGGATATTGCCCGACGCGACTAAGCCGGTTGCAGTGCGCAGAGTTCATCAATCATCCAGCGCCCGGCAGGGCCGGGCGGATTGCGGCGCGACCAGACGACGTCAACCGCGATGCGCTGCGGCCATCCTGGTAAGGGCAACTCCTTTAAAACACCATGTCCAAACTGTTTCACCAGCCAACGGGGTAAAATACTCCAGCCAAAGCCCTGTTCCGCCATCTCCAGCAGCACATAATAGGTTTGAGCAGACCAGGCTCTCCCCTGGAAAGTCGGTGCACGACGATCGGTCCAGGTATTGAGGCGCAGGTGACGAAGAGGTTCGAGCTGACTTTCGCTGATCGTGGTTTCCCGCGCCAGGGGATGATCACGATGCAGATAAACTCCTAATTCAGCATCAACCTGCAGGCGCGCGATCGCAATGTCAGCCGGCAGCGTTGGCTGTGCACGAATCACCCCAATATGCGCACGCCCGGTTTGCAACAGCTCAACGACATCATCATCTTCCGCCGCAATGCCTTCCAGCTCGACATCAGGATAATGCTGATCAAATTGCTTAAGCAGTCGCTGATGGTAATGCGTTTGCCAAAAATCTGAGACTGCGACGCTGAGCCGCGGCTCTGTTCCCTCGGACAAGCGCGTCGCCAGCGCATCCAGTCGCTCGCTGGCGGCGAGGATTTGCTGCACCTGAGGCAGCACGCGTCGCCCCTGCTCGGTGAGCTGTGGCTGGCGGCCGCGCCGGTCAAACAGGGCGAAACCGAGATCGGCTTCCAGATTAACCACAGCCACGCTGACGGTAGACTGGCTTTTTTTTAACGCCCGCGCGGCGGCTGAGAACGAGCCGCTGGCAACGGTCTGGACAAAGGCTTCCAGAGATTCCGGTGAGTAACGCATGAGAACCATCGCTTTTATCGATAGATATTCATTTTATCTTAGCATTTTGTCGTGGGAGAATGCGCAGCCTGAATAAAGGAGATTGAAATGCAAATCCGTTCACTCACAGAACGCATCGTCCATGCCACCCTGTTTGAAGGCCTGGCCATCGTGACGATTGCTCCGCTGGCAGCATGGTTTATGAATAAACCCCTGTTTCAGATGGGAGCGCTGGCGATCATGCTGTCTACGGTGGCAATGCTATGGAATATGATTTACAACAGCGTGTTTGATCGGTTTTATCCGCCAGGGAAGAAACGCCGCGCCCTGCTTCGAGCGCTGCACGCATTGGGTTTTGAGGGCGGTTTTATCCTGATAGGCCTGCCGCTGGCGGCCTGGATGCTGGAGATTTCACTGTGGCAGGCATTTTTAATTGAAGTCGCGTTTTTTCTGTTCTTTCTGCCCTACACCTTCGTCTACAACCTGGTGTGGGACAAACTGCGTCCACACTGGTTCGGCCGCAAATCCTGCCGCGCCTGAAAAAAAGCAGGGAGGCGTTCTCCCTGCCTGGACTTAATGCAGCGTTGCACTCTCTCCATTCCAGTGCCGGATCCACGTCAGTACCATTTTGGGATAGCGCCGCAACGGCGTCGCGTCTTTCGCCTCATCCTTTGGTGGTGCTGCCTGCTCAGCCTGATAAATAACCGCTTCACGTGGCTGGTAATCGCTGGCGTTCACCGGAGAATGGGCGCTTAGCCAGTCCCGCAGGACCTGCGCATCCACCTTGCCGCTGTTCACATAACCCGGGTGCGTGTCGATGCGCGGATAGCCATCCCCGCCTGCGGCATTAAAACTGTTTGTCGCCATACGATAGGTTTTTTCATCTGCCAGCGGCTGTCCGTTGATCCTGACCTGGCTGACGCTGCTGCCGTTGGCGATCAGACTGACGTTGGCCAACTGGGCAAAACCGCCTGAATCAGGTTTGATGTTTGCCACAACCGCCAGATAGCGTTTGATTTCTGCGCCGGTCAGCGTGACGGAAACGACCTGATTACCGAAGGGTTGTACCTGTAACAGATCGCGCCAGGCAACCGGGCCGGATGTCAGCGAGGTACGGATCCCGCCCCCGCTCATCACGGCGAAGTCAGCCTGCGTTGCGGCCATCTGCGCACGCAGTATTAACTGCCCAATGGCGCTTTGTTTAAACCGCACGGTTTCTTTTTCGCCGGGAAAATCCCCTTTAATGCTTCCCACGTTGACCCGTAGCTTCGCGTCTGCGCGCTTTTGAAAAGGCGTCAGTAGTTTCATCATTGCGGTGTTAGCCGGGATGGCTTCCTGCCAGGTCAGTGAGGATTCACTGCCATCAAGATTTTTGATTTTGTGTTTGAGGTTGACCGGTATCAGCTGGTAGGCCTCCAGCGTCACCTCTCCATTGCGGTAGGTAAAATCGCCGCGCCCTACGTATTTACCCCATTTTTCCGCCTGCATGATCCAGACGCCGTTCTGCCGATCGGGCTCACAGGGTTGGCCTGGCTGATAGTCTTTACGGCTGACATTCTCTTTTTCCATACATACCGCATCGTGAGAATGCCCCCCGACGATCATATTGAGGGTTCCCTTTGGCAGACTGCGGGCCAGCGTCACGTCATCAACACCGTTACTGCCGTGTTGACCGTCGTCATAATGGCCAAGATGGGTTAACGCGACGATAACGTCGGGCTTCTCAGTAGCACGCAGCTCGGCGACGGCCTTTTCGGCCTCGGCAATGGGATCGCGGAATTCGATATCGCTTAACTGCGCAGGATTTGTCAGCCGGGCGGTATCGGGGGTAATCAATCCGAGCACGGCGATTTTTAACCCCATGCGCTGAAATACAGCCCAGGGCTTAAACAGGCGCTTGCCACTGCTTTTCTGATAGACGTTGGCGGCCAGAAACGGAAATTTGGCCCATTTTTCCTGCTTACGCAGGACGGCGAGCGGTTTATCGAACTCGTGATTGCCCAGCGTCATGGCGTCGTAGCCAATCAGGTTCATGCCGCGAATGTCGGGTTCCGCGTCCAGCTCATCCGACTCAGGCACGCCGCTGTTAACATCGCCAGCAGACAAGATTAACGCCCCACCGCCTTTGGCCTGAATATCGTAACGCTGCGTATCCATTAGCGTTTTTTGCGCCGCCAGCCCGTATTCACCCTGATCATTAGTCCAAAAATGCCCATGTTGATCGTTGGTATGCAGAATGCTGAAACGGTAACTGCGGTCAGGCACTGCAGCATGGGTAAACAGCGACGATAACATCACGAGCAGTGCCAGACCTGCTCCTGCCCCTCGAAATATCAACACAGCCCTTCTCCTTTGATTGTTATCCGTTTCACCCGCCGGCCATCGGCGCCCTTCTGTGTCGCACAGAAACGGCCGTAACTCAAGATGAATACGGCTCCGTCTGGCCATTATGGCAGGCCAGGCGACCTGACAGGAAACGCCAACCGTCTGATTTATCCGCTCTCTTCTCTCTGACGCGCTGTTAAAAGGCTAAATGTTGACGGGATATGAAGGTGTTGTTCATTAAACCTGCAACATTGTTAACCGCTGCGACATCAACTCGACAAAGTGGGTCTTTGCGCTTTTTCCGGCATGACTGCTGTTTTCAGCTCAACCTGACAGCCAGACTTTTTTCATGAGTGCTGTCAGCTTTGCGCTGTAGCTTCGGCACAATAGTCTGTTTTCACGATGTTTTTACCCGACATCCAGCACAGCGATGGTACCGCTGCTTCAATCTGAAAAAACCGCTATTACGCTTGTGAGGCTGACTGGCCTCAGCAAATCTCACGCTGGTTCCGGTTGGTGACGGTTTATAGCGCATTCGCGCATCATTGGCGTCACGTCTGTGTCATTTAACGGGCGTAAACTTATTCCGTTCTGTTCCTGATGAAGCGCTAAACCAGCCGATGATAGGGATAAGTGATAAAAACAGCCTTCCGATTGCATTTTTCTCGTATTTGCATAATTTTTTCTGTTAATCCCACAAATTATTCAGCGATCCTTTCCGATATGCATTAGACTCATTTGTTACAAGCGGACACATTTATACCCATGGAGACTGGCATGCATCACACCACACCGTTGATTACGACTATCGTCGGGGCTCTGGTCCTGGCTTTTCTCCTTGGAATGCTGGCAAATCGGTTACGCATTTCGCCGCTAGTGGGTTATTTAGTCGCGGGCGTACTGGCTGGCCCTTTTACGCCGGGGTTTGTGGCTGATACCAATCTGGCACCGGAACTCGCAGAGCTGGGCGTTATCCTGCTGATGTTCGGCGTCGGTCTGCACTTCTCACTGAAGGATCTGATGTCGGTAAAGCGGATAGCCATTCCCGGCGCTATCGCACAGATCGCTGTGGCGACCTTACTGGGAATGCTGATGTCGTGGGCGATGGGCTGGTCCTGGATGACGGGCTTAGTGTTCGGTTTGTGTCTTTCTACCGCCAGTACCGTGGTGTTGCTGCGCGCATTAGAAGAGCGTCAGCTTATTGAAAGCCAGCGCGGCCAGATTGCTATTGGCTGGTTGATTGTTGAAGATTTGGTCATGGTGCTTACGCTGGTCCTGCTGCCCGCGATTGCCGGCATGATGGAACAGGGTAACGCCAGCGCCAGCCTGGTGATATGGGACCTGCTCTGGACCATCGGTAAAGTCGCCGCCTTTATGGTGTTAATGATGGTCGTCGGTCGCCGTGCCGTGCCCTGGATCCTCGCGAAAAGTGCCGCAACGGGTTCACGTGAGCTGTTTACGCTGGCCGTATTAGCCCTGGCGCTGGGCATTGCGTTTGGCGCCGTCGAGTTCTTTGACGTCTCTTTTGCCCTCGGGGCCTTCTTTGCCGGTATGGTGCTGAACGAGTCCGAGTTAAGCCAGCGCGCCGCGCGCGACACGCTGCCGCTACGTGATGCCTTTGCGGTGCTGTTCTTTGTGTCTGTCGGGATGCTGTTCGACCCGATGATCCTGGTGAAAGAACCGCTGGCGGTGCTGGGGGCGCTGGTGATCGTCGTGATAGGAAAATCTGCCGCGGCGTGGCTTCTGGTCTCGCTGCTGGGTCATTCACGCCGCACCGCGATGACTATTTCGGTCAGCCTGGCGCAAATCGGCGAGTTTGCCTTTATTCTTGCCGGGCTGGGGATCTCCCTGGGGCTGCTGGATGAAGAGGGCCGTAATCTGGTGCTGGCTGCCGCCATTCTTTCTATCATGCTCAACCCGGTGCTGTTTACCCTGCTGGGGCGCTATCTGTCTAAGAACGAAACGATGGAGCAGCAGACGCTCGAAGAGGCGCTGGAAGAAGAAGAACAACAGATTCCGGTGGATATCTGCCATCACGCGGTAATCGTTGGCTATGGTCGCGTCGGCAACCTGCTGTGTGAGCAACTGATGGCGCTCAATATTCCGGTGGTGGTGGTCGAGAGTTCGATTCCTCGCGTCAAAGCACTACGCGATCAGGGCATTCGGGCCGTGCTGGCCAACGCTGCCCGCGCAAACACGCTGGAGTTAGCCCGTGTGGACTGTGCAGCCTGGCTGCTCATCACCATTCCCAACGGATATGAGGTGGGGGAAATCGTTACCGCCGCCCGCCAGAAAAAAGCGGACATCAACATCATTGTGCATGCCCATTATGATGATGAGGTGGAGTACATTCTGGAACGTGGCGCAAACCATGTCGTGATGGGCGAACGCGAGATTGCCGCCAGCATCATTCAGAAACTGCAGGAAAACCTTGAGCAGGAGCACACCAGGCTCGCCTGTGAAGGCAACAGCTAATGACCTGCCCTTCAGCAGCGGCAGCGTTGCTGAGGGGCAGTTTGTCTTTCCGGCTTAACGATCCCAGTAGGACTCTTCCAGGCTGTCTTCCCGCTCGGGCAGGCCGCGCGTCAGTCGGGGAGAATGCTGGTTCAGCACCTGATAGCTTACCCGGTTCGCATATTTGCAAACCTGCGCCAGGGACGAATAGGTGAGATAAGCGCGCGCATGCTTACTGGAATTAGGCACGTTGCGGCGATGATAATTGTTTGCCGTAATATCGTGCAGCAATGCGGCCAGTGCGCCGTCCCCTGCCCCGTTGGTATTCATGATCTTTTCCGGACCGCCCATATAAGGGGCGATGTGAGAAAAAATGCGTAGCGGCTGCTGGCAGTCCTGTTTACGCATCGCCCGGCTAAATTCGTACAGGTTGAACTCCGCAATCGCGCCAGGCAGCAGCGGATGATTCGTTTTGCGCTTGAACGCCTCTTCCGTATAACCCGCCATATACAATCCGGTCGGCCCTGCGGTACACAACACCAGGTCAACCCATTCCAGCGCCATATCCGATGCCAGCAGAGGATCGGCTTCGCCGGTCAGCGCCAGGGCTTCTTCTTCGTTCATGGCCACAATTGAAACGTGATCGCGCAGAAAATCGCGCCAGAACTGCGGGTTGTCGCCGATGACGTGTTTGGTGCCCAGCGTCAGGACCACGGGCACGTTGTGGCGTTTGGCGTATTCAATGGCCTTTAACGTTGCCTCAGGCATGGGCTCGCCCGCCTCGCAGCGGATTAGATAGGAGGTCAGCACCAGCGCAGAGGCGCCCGCAATAACGTCTTCAGGGACGTTTTCCGCCCTGAGCTGATTCATTTGCCCCGGGCTGATAGCAAAGGTGCGGTCGCCCTGGTCGCCAATCAGCGTAAAGCAGCGGCCAATCGCACCGTCAACGCCCTGCAGATAGTTCAGGTCCATTCGGCTGGAGGTATTACACAGATAGCGGTAGGCATAACCGCCAATCTGGATATTGTTGCACATCACCCCCAGCAGTACGGAACGATCGTCCGCCAGCACCGAGAAATTATGCAGCGTATTACCAATTGTGCCGCCCGCAAACTGGTGGGTCACCAGTTCGTCACGCATCAGTTCCGCATACAGCGCTTCCGCCACGGCATCGTCGATAACCAGCGAATGGCCAGCGCTCAGGCCGTAGCGAACAAGAAAGGCATCATCGACTTTGGCTTCGATATCGACCAGCGTCTGATCGATGCCGACCACCCAACTGCCGTCTTCACTATCAAATTGGGAGGACTGTAACAGCGGATCGCGGGCGCTAACGGGGAAGTAATGTTTGGATTTACGTTTGCCGGGAAATTTCATGGTAACTGCCGTGAGAAAAAACAGGCAGAGAAGCATATCACATTCTGTGTCGTGACTTTACTGTCGCAAGTGAACCCACTGCATACTCAACTCAGTATGTTCTGCCATTGTATTTAGCACCAGGCGAACCTCGGCCTTCTGTCCAGCAGCATGCAGGAAGAGGAGAGAAACAGACACAGAGGGGGAGTCAACGCGTTGAGGGCAAAAGGGGCCAGCCTGGCCAGCCCCAATCCGCTTAGCCGAGAATCTTAGCCAGCTCTGCGCTCACGTCGGACACGTTGCGCGTACCGTCGATCTTGTGATACGCGGTGTGCCCCGCTTCCGCTTCTTTGCTGTAGTAAGCAATCAGCGGCGCAGTCAGCTGATGGTATTCCACCAGACGTTTGCGCACCGTTTCTTCCTGATCGTCTTTGCGCGTGGTCAGCTCTTCACCGGTCACGTCATCCTTGCCTTCCACTTTCGGTGGATTGAATTTGACGTGGTAGACGCGGCCTGATGGCGCGTGAACACGGCGGCCTACGATACGCTCAACAATCAGCTCGTCCGGTACGGCGAACTCCAGCACGTGATCCACTTTAATACCGGCTTCTTTCATTGCGTCAGCCTGAGGAATGGTGCGTGGGAAACCATCAAGCAGGAAACCGTTTTTGCAATCTTCCTGGGTGATGCGCTCTTTAACCAGCGCAATGACCAGCTCATCAGTAACCAACTTACCGGCATCCATAATGGCTTTCGCCTGGTTGCCAAGTTCGGTGCCAGCTTTAACCGCTGCACGCAGCATGTCGCCAGTGGAGATCTGCGGAATGCCGTATTTCTCCATGATGAATTGGGCTTGAGTCCCCTTACCTGCGC
>JACCDS010343590.1_pt1 | contig 12725 bp, 11 predicted proteins | sample 7446441 | NCBI WGS metagenome assembly JACCDS01 (sample SAMN15323445, study PRJNA562643) | freshwater metagenome | isolation source: river surface water | place: USA:Blue River Watershed | collected 2017-08-17
CGTCGGCAATGTCGGATAACCAATGCAGTTTGGCCCCGTTTTGCCGCGCCGCCCTGATTTGTGCCAGCAAGTCATCACACTGCCAGCCAGCCCGGCCCACAATCACCAAAGGGTGCGCCCGCTGCAAGGCCGGTGGCAAGCTTTGCCATGCGGCCAGAAGCCGCTCGACATTTTTGCGCGGTTGCAAGGTACCAACAAACAAAAAATAACCGCTCTGCAATTGGTGCCGCGCCAGCGTGGCAGCCACTGCTGCTGCATCGGGAGCCACCAGCCATTCTTGCCCGACGCCCATCGGCACCACGGTAATGCGCTCTGGCAACACGCCGAAACATTCAACCAGCTCGGTCACGGCATAGTGTGACAGGGCAATCACCCGATCCGCCTTTTGTGCCGCACGCTTTTGCAGCCAGTTCTTCAGGCCACGCAGGCGCGGGGTACACCAGTGGGGAAACTTGATCGGCACCGCATCATGCAAGGTGGCCACCACCGGGCAGTCCATGCGCACAATCCGGTAATCGGTAGCATGAAACACATCGATTGGCATGGCTTGCCGTCCCAGCCCGGTCAGATCGATCAGTGACGACACTTCATACGAGCGGGCAAACGGTCGCCCAACCTGCATCGCATGGTTACGCCCGAGTGCCTGAAACGAAAAGCCCTGCACCTGCGCGCCAAGCGCTGGCAAATGCTGCTGCAGGGCACGGGTATACACGCCAATGCCATCGATCCGGCCACCGGTCAAGGCCGGTTCAATCATGGTGGTGGACAGGCCGACCTTCATGCCTGCCACATCCAGCGCAAGGTGTCCGGCAACGGTGTTTTGCCAGGCAATTCGATGCCGGCTGCGCCAAGTGTGGCGCGTAAATGCGCATCACTGCCAACCAGGCGCTTGACTTCATTGGCCCGGGCAAAGGCCGGATTAACCTTGACTTGCAAACCATATCCGGCAATGTGCTGCATCATCTCCAGCACCTCAAACAGGCTGTGCGCCCGACCTGAGCAAACATTAAAAATGTCGCCGCGCGGTGCCAGTGCCAACAGGTGACGATAAACCTGCACCACATCGCGCACATCGGAAAAATCACGCGCCACATCCAGATTGCCCAGCTCGATCGTTTCCTGCTGGCGCCGGTAGTGGCCAACAATTTTGGGCAGCAAAAAGTTTTCATTCTGGCCAACACCGGTATAGTTAAATGGCCGCACCAGAAAAATCGGCAAGCGCTCAAACCATAGCCGTGCCATGTATTCCATGGCCAGCTTGCTCACCGCATAGTCATTGGCTGGATTGGCTGCGACTTGCTCGGTAATCGGATCAAGCAGGGCATTGCCATAGATATTGGCACTGGAGGCAAGCAATACCGAAACCGGTGGCTGCGGCAAGGCCGCCAGTGCTTCGAGCAGGTTGCGCGTGGCCACAATGTTGACCCGGTACATGGCCTCGGCATCGCTATGCGCGACAAAGGCAATCGCCGCCAGATGCACCACCCAGTCTGGCTGCACCTGTCGCACCACCTCAGCCACCTGGCCTCGGTCGGTCAAATCGAGCGCAATCTCGTCGGCTGCGGCAGGCGTGCCTTGCACCGTGCCAAACACCCGGTGCCCTTCGGCACGCAACAACTGCGCCAAATAGCGCCCGGTAAAGCCTTGGCTACCAGTGAGCAAAACCCGTGGCCGGGTTTCTGAATCGGGGCGAGCAATCATACTGCGGATTAAAAGGAAGCGCCGCGCTGGTTGCGCGCCAGATCGGCCCGTACCATCATCTGGCATAACTGTTCCAGCGTGGTTTGCGCCTGCCAGCCAAGGTCTTGTTTGGCCTTGGCCGAATCACCGATCAACAACTCCACTTCTGCCGGTCGATAAAATTGCGGATTGACCCGCACCAATACCTTGCCGCTGCTGCGGCAGATGCCGGTTTCCTGCTCTCCCGTACCCTGCCAGTCAATCTCGCGCTCAATCGCTTTGAACGCCAGGCTGACAAAATCGCGCACCGTTTCAGTACGACCGGTAGCCAAAACGTAGGTGTCGGCCACATCGACTTGCAACATGCGCCACATGCCATCCACATATTCCCGGGCAAAACCCCAGTCGCGCTTGGCATCGAGATTGCCCAGCTCCAGCACGGCCAGTTGTTCCAATTCAATTTTGGCCACACTATCGGTAATTTTACGCGTCACAAACTCGCGCCCGCGCAGCGGCGATTCATGGTTGAACAAAATACCGCTGGCGGCAAAAATATCATACGACTCACGATAATTGATCGTCATCCAGTGTGCATACAACTTGGCCACCCCATACGGGCTGCGCGGATAAAACGCCGTACCTTCGTTTTGCGGAATCGCTTGCACCTTGCCAAACATTTCCGAAGTCGAGGCCTGATAAAAGCGAATTTTGGGGTTGACGATGCGAATCGCCTCCAATAAATGCAGTGGGCCAATGCCGGTGATGTGGGCGGTAGTCGCGGGCTGATCGAACGATACCCCAACAAAGCTTTGTGCCGCCAGATTGTATAATTCGTCCGGCATGGTTCGCTCAAGCAGCCGAATGCTGGAGCCAAGATCGGTCAGATCATATTCGAGCAACTGCAAATGCGGATGCTGTGCCACACCCAATTCTTCGATGCGCCAAAAATTCACCGAACTGGAACGCCGAAAGGTACCGAATACCTGATACCCCTTCTCCAGCAACAACGCTGCCAGATACGCCCCGTCCTGCCCTGTAATGCCTGTGATAAGCGCTTTTTTCATAATGCAATACACAAATAAATCATAATAGTTTTACAATCAAACCCATGCCCAGTGCCTAATTGGCCATGGCCGATGGCTGTCCCGCTGTCAGTTCCGCTGTCGATCCAGCGCTCAACGCCTGCTCCGGGTTAACCCGGCCATAACGGTCTTCAAAACGCACAATATCGTCTTCGCCCAGATATTCCCCGCTTTGCACCTCAATCATCACCAGCGGCGTTACCCCCGGGTTTTGCAGCCGGTGCTTGTGCCCGGCTGGAATAAAAGTCGATTCATTGGTTTGCACCAAGAATTCATGCTCGCCGTTGGTTACCTTGGCCACGCCACTGACCACAATCCAGTGTTCGCTGCGGTGATAATGCATCTGCAAAGACAGTGACGCCCCGCTTTGCACCTCAATGCGCTTGATCTTGAAGCGCGGCCCTTCTTCAATGACGGTGTAAGTGCCCCATGGCCGGTGCACGGTACGATGAGTTTTGTAGGTATCATGCCCACGCACCTTGAGCTGCCCAACCACGGCCTTGACATCCTGCACCCGGGAACGATCCACCACCAACAAGGCATCAGGGGTATCGACCACAATCTGGTTCTTGATCCCCACCATACACACCACCCGGTCACTGCTTTGCACATAGCAGCCATTACTGTCATGCAACACCGCTTCACCGACCACACCATTGCCATGTTCATCAACGGCCACCAAATCGCTGATCGCGCCCCAGGAACCGATGTCGCTCCAGCCAATGTCACACGCCACCACCGCCACCCGTTTTGAGCGCTCCATCAGCGCATAATCGATGGAAATATCCGGCACTTTGGCAAACTCGCTTGCATTGAGCTCAATTTGTACCGCTGTCTTTTTTTGCGCCCGCTCGGAAACCGCCAACACGGCGCGCACTGCGTCCAGTACATCGGGCGCATGCTGCGCCATCTCGCTCAAAAAGGCACCCGCCTGGAAACAAAAAATCCCGGCATTCCACAGATATTGGCCACTCGCCAGATATTCGGCAGCCTTGTCCTGGGTCGGCTTTTCGACAAACCGGCGCACGGTTTCGCCATCAGCCTCGATATAGCCATAACCGGTCTCGGGCGACTTGGGCGTAATGCCAAAGGTAACAATCATGCCCTGCCCGGCCAGTTGGCTGGCACGCGCCACGGCACGGCCAAAAGCGTTTGCATCGGAAATCAAATGATCGGCCGCCAGTACCAACAGCAAGGCCGAATCGCCATACAATTGCTGCACCGTTAACGCGGCGAGCGCCGCCGCCGGGGCCGTATTGCGGCCAAACGGTTCAAGAATGAAGGACGTTGGCACCCCCGTGCGATTGATTGGGCGATACTCATCTTCGGTCTTAAAATACAGATCACGATTGGTCACCGTCAAAATATCGGCCACATCGGGCAAGCCCAGTGCCCGGGCAAACGCTTTTTGCAACAGACTTTCTCCGTCCGCCAGATGCATGAACGGCTTGGGATGCAACTCGCGCGAAACCGGCCACAAACGTGCACCCACCCCGCCCGATAAAATTACTGGGATAATAGCCATTGAGTAAAACGCCCTTTACACCCTTTAAGCCCTTTATTAAACGCCCTGACCGGCAAGCCGGGCAAGTTGTCGCCATTTTATTGCATAAAATCAACATTGGATTTTTGCATAGCCATGCATTATAGCAGAGCCACGGGCTTGCATTAAAGCGCTGGATACAGATTTTTTATTTAAACTACAACACAGGATCGAACCATGCCCTTCTCACTCGATGATCTATTGGTTATTGGCATTTCTTCGCGCGCCCTGTTTGATCTGGAAGCCGAAGAAACCATCTTCCGCACCCAGGGCTTGGCCGCCTACCGCCAACACCAGACCGAACATGAAAACCAGATCCTGAAACCGGGAGCGGGCTTTGCCCTGGTACGCGCCCTTCTGAAACTGAACCAACTCACGCAAAGCCAGCGCTTTGTCGAAGTGGTGATCATGTCGCGCAATTCGTCAGAAACCTCGATGCGCATTTTCAACTCGATCGAACACTATGGACTTGACATTACCCGTGCCGTACTCTCAGGCGGCGCGGCCCTCTCGCCTTACCTGCAGGCGTTTAATGTCAGCCTGTTTTTGTCACTGCATGAAGATGATGTGCAAGCTGCCGTCAATTCCGGCGTGGCCGCCGCCCTTTTGTATCAAAAACCCGACAATGCCCTGGCCGAACTCGATCAAATCCGGATCGCCTTCGATGGCGATGCCGTGCTATTTTCCAACGAAGCCGAGCAAATTTTCCAACAGGAAGGGATTGAAGCATTTGAGACCCATGAACGCAACAACGCTAACAAACCGTTACCAGAAGGCCCGTTTGCGCGCTTGCTCAAAGCGCTGTCGTATATTCAAAACCACCTCAAGGGTCATACCGGCCAACCACCGATTCGTACTGCCTTGGTCACGGCCCGCGCCTCTCCGGCACACGAACGGGCAATCCGCACGCTACGCGCTTGGGATGTGATTATTGACGAGACTTTTTTCATGGGCGGCGTGGCCAAGTCACAAGTGTTGGCCGCCTTTAAACCCCATATGTTTTTTGATGACCAAATTGCCCATTGCGAGCGGGCCTCATCACTGGTACCAACCGGACGGGTACCGGTGCGGCATGAAACCGGCACAAGCTGAACAGCGGGGGCGTGGCAGCCCTGCCCCTGCTGTTTTGCCGCCTTGTTCTACCGCCTTGTTCTACCTTATCCCCGGGCCGAACGCGGCCGCCCCGAACTCTCATGGCCAAACAAAGCGACGCCGGTTTCAATGCCGACACCAAAGCCATCAAACCAAAACGCCTCAGCCGCCGAGAGCGGCTGCGGCTGTGGTGATACGGCACCAGCAAACTCATGGTTATCGACCGGCAATACACCGTGCACAGGGTTTAGGGCGAGATCAAGCATGGTAATTTCCTTCGGGCAATTCAATAGAGCGATTATAGCCAACCATGTAGTTTCCTCAAAGAATTTAATTCCAATGTGCATCTTTTCTGCCACAAACAACGCGGCGTTCTCGCGTAGTCGGCAAGTCCGGCAAAAAATGTCGCACCCGACACAAATAATTTAGGCCAACCTTACCCACTACCCGAGGTTGCCTGCTCCATCAAACCAATAACAAACTCCAATGACAAGCCAATGACAAGCCAATGACAAGCCAATGACAAGCCGACAAGAAGCCACCGAGAACCGAATGAGGATCGTGGTAAAATCAGGTCTCATTTCATTTATTTGGAGTTAATCCCATGAGAACATCTGTTCTTGGCATTGCACTGTATCTCTTCGCCCTGTCGGCCAGTGCCGCAGATGTGGGTGTCTCAATTCAGGTCGGCCAGCCAGGCTTTTATGGCCGGATCGACATTGGCAACGTACCACAGCCACCGCAGCTTATCCATACCCAACCGGTCATCATCGAACGAGTAGTGACGGTTCAACCGGCCCCGGTTTATTTGCATGTACCACCGGGCCACTCGAAAAACTGGCGGAAACACTGCAAGCGCTATCATGCTTGCAACAAAAACGTTTATTTTATCAACCCCAATTGGTACAACAGCGTGTACGTGCCGCACTACCGCGACAACCATGGTAAGCAACATGAGCATAAAGGACACGGCAAACATGACAAACACCACAAGCATGACAAACATGATAAGCACGATAAACATGATAAAAAAGAAAAACATGGCAAGCACGACCATCATTAACGCCGCTGGATGTCGATTAGCGCCCATTCATGCCTGACATGGCAAAAAAAGCTGTCGCCATACGCGGTTCCGGGTTAGCATATCGGGGTTAACTTTTCCTTCAAGGATCCACCATGCCCAAGCTGATTCGCACTGCCCCACTGCTTTTACTCTTATGCTCGCTGTCTGCCGCAGCCGTCACCTGCGGCAGTTATGATGGCAAATTTTGCAGTGGCACTGCGTTTCAATATGGTGGCAGCTTCAATCCGAAGGTGGGTGAGTATGGCGGTTTCGGCGGAGCAACGGCCTGCACGGTCAGCCGTACCCCGGTTATTTTTGTGCATGGCAATGGTGACAACGCCACCAGTTGGGATGCGCCCACCGTTCAGGTTCCCGGTTACAGCAAAGCACCGAATACCATGTACCAGCAACTAAAAGCCGCCGGTTACAAGGATTGCGAGCTGTTTGGCGTAAGCTACCTGTCGGCCAGCGAACGGGTTCAGTTGCCAGTCAATGCCGAGGCCTACAACTACCACCAGCCCAGCAAATACCAGATTATTGAAAACTTCATTCGGGCCGTCAAAACCCATACCGGCAAATCCCGGGTCGATATCGTAGCCCATTCGCTGGGCGTCTCGATGGCGATGGCCACCCTGACCTATTACGGCGACTGGGGCAGCGTGCGCCGCTTTGTCAATATCGCCGGTGCCCTGCGCGGGCTTGATTCCTGCCTCTGGACCGGTTATGCCAATGCATACGCACCGACTTGCGGCTCGCAAAATGTCTTTAATCCAAATGTGTTTGGTTTTTATCCGGATTCAGCCCTACCCGGCATCAACCCGTGGACCGGCACCAGTGCCACCAAAGCGCTCTCGAACAGCGCAATTCAAAACCCCGGCACTTCGTTCTACACGATTTATGCTGGCACCAAAGATCAGATCATGTGTGCCACCGTCTCGAATTACGCCAGCTGTGGCAATAGCCCCTTGTTTTCGGCAAGCAGCAATGTCAAGGCACAGGTTAATGTCGGGGCTGGCTCAAACACCCAACAATTGAACTGGGACTGGACGCAAGGTTCGCCGTGGAATGTCAGGGGTGGCGATACCGATGGCGTTGGCCACATCCATGCGCGCAACAATACCGGCACGCTGGTGGCAAAAATGCTTGGCACGACCTGCACCACCGGCTGTGCGATTGATTACACCGCCTATGGGCCAGCCCAATGAGGCCTGGCAATCGATAACGGCGGCCCAAACCGCGCAGAAGCACCGGTTTAGCACCGGAGACTGCTGCGCGGTCTTGTAACAATCGACTGCCCTGCCCATCTTCATACCGCCACTGAACCCGGTGTCGGCTTTCAAATCCGGATATTTTTCCGGGAACGCAATCAAGCGCGACCGAGCCAAACCGGGCGCACCGCTGCGCTGGCGCAAGATCGGATACAATAGCGCTCTTTCCGCTTGAAAAACATCCCATGCTCGTTCTTGGCATTGAATCTTCCTGTGATGAAACCGGTTTGGCGCTGTATGAAACCGCTCACCCCGATGGCCGGGCTGGCCGCGGCCTGCTGGCGCACGCGCTGCATTCACAGGTAGCGATGCATGAGGAATATGGCGGCGTGGTGCCGGAACTGGCCTCGCGCGACCACATCCGGCGCGCCCTGCCGCTGTTGCAGCAAGTGCTCGATCAGGGCCGGGTGACACTGGCCGAGGTTGATGCACTGGCCTACACCCAGGGGCCAGGCTTGGCCGGGGCGCTCTTGGTCGGGGCCTCGGTTGCCTGTTCGCTGGCACTGGCGCTCAACAAACCGGTACTGGGGATTCACCATTTGGAAGGGCATTTACTGTCGCCATTATTGGCGCAGGACCGGCCCGAATTTCCCTTTGTTGCGCTGTTGGTCTCCGGTGGCCATACCCAGTTGATGCGGGTCGATGGGGTCGGCCGCTACCAGATGCTGGGCGAAACGCTCGACGATGCCGCCGGTGAAGCATTTGACAAATCGGCCAAGTTGCTCGGCCTTGGCTATCCGGGTGGCCCGGCCATTTCACGGCTGGCCGAACTGGGCGACCCGGCTGCCTACACGCTGCCGCGCCCGATGCTGCATTCCAAAGACCTCAATTTCAGCTTTTCTGGCTTGAAAACAGCCGTACTGACTCAGGTTAAGAAGCTGCCCGGCGCTGACGTTTGCCAGCAGGACAAGGCCAATCTGGCACGGGGCTTTGTTGATGCGATGGTCGATGTCCTGACGGCCAAGTGCCGCGCCGCGCTCAAGCAAACCGGCTGCAAGCGACTGGTGATTGCCGGGGGCGTTGGGGCCAACAGCCAGTTGCGTGCTGCGCTTGATGCCATGACCGCCAAAAACCGCTGGCGCGTGTATTACCCGGAACTGCAATTTTGCACCGACAACGGCGCCATGATCGCATTTGCTGCTGCGCTAAGGCTTGAGCAAAACCCGCAGGCCGCCAGTTTTGATTATGCGTTTACCGTCAAGCCGAAATGGCCGCTGGATCAGTTGCAACCAGCCTAGCTATACAGACCCTAAGCAGCCACTAGGTAGCCAATAAGTAGCCAATAAGCACACATAGAACAAACACCACGCAAACGCCAATCAAACATGCATTGGCGCTTCAATACACGATCCGATAACGTACCCCGCGATAGTTCAGTATCGCAGCCCTCGGCAACAGTTTTTCCAGCTTCAGGCCGGGGGCCAATTCATCCCCTTCATGCAACAAGTTGCTGCCTACCAGCAAGATTCGGTCAGGTGGATTTTTGGAATAGACATAACCTTTCACTGCCACCTGCGGTAATTCGCGCTGCACAATGTCGGGCAACTGGACGGCCAGCGGCGCATTATCGTCAGCCGGTTCGGTCGGCTTGGCTTCTACCGCATTGCGACCAGTAAGTGAAGGCGGCACGGCAGCGGGCGCTGGGCCAGCCGGTGTCGGCTGTGCGGTTTGAACTGGCTGTGCGGTTTGGTTGGTCTGTGCAGTTTGGTTGGTCTGTGCAGTTTGGGTCGGCTGTGCGGCTTGAGTCGCTGGCGTCGGCTTGGCCGCTGCCAGCACCGCTGGTGCGCCCGCACTGGCGAGCGCAGGCGGCACCACAACCTGCTTGAGCGTATTTGCCGAACCAGTCGGCGAGCTGGCCGCAGGTATAGCAGGTTTGGTCACTGCCGAAACCACCGGCGGCGGCACAGGCGGGATGGTGGCAGCGGCCATTGATGCCGCCGGAGCCGAAGTTGCCGGGGCAGCAGCCTCCGATACCGATGGGGCAGGCACGGCCTGTGATGACACGGCCGGTACCTGCACCGCCTGTGCTGGTACGGCCTGTGCTGGTACGGCCTGTGCTGGTACGGCCTGTGCTGGCGCAGCAGGCGTACTGCCCGGTATCGCTCCATTGCCACGCCACAGCAACAGCAACACAATCACTCCCAGCAAACCGGCAATGATGACCCACCAACCGCGTGCACTCTTAGCGCTGGTGGTGGCCACCGGAACCGCATGCAAATTCGGCACCCCACCCATATGCCGCTCCGCTTCGGCCTTTTTTAATGCATCCAAAATATATGACATGCTATTTCCTCACCTGACCCGACTTTGCCGTGCTTGCCGTATTGGCGCTCGATGCCGTAGCGGCCAATCGTACTTGCTTGTGCAAAGCCGGTTCTTCCACGCCAATGGCCTGATTCAAATGCATCAGGGTTTTTGGCCCGAGCAACCCATCGGCTTTCAACTGGCGTGCAGCCTGAAACTGTCGCACATGCCGACTCATTTCATCATCAAACGGTTTCCCCTCTTTCGGCACAGACCGGTTGGCCAATTTGGCCAGTCGTGCCGCCACCAGATCGACATCGGCCCCACGATCACCAATAAATACCTCTTCGCGAAAGCGGCGCGCAATGACGAACAAGGTGGTAAATTCGCCATCAAAGCGCGGCTTTAATTCGGTCAGCGACCAAATCTGTATCTTGCCGTCAATTTGCAGCCGGGCCGAATCGGCATCCAGCGCCAGCAGCAGGCCATAAAACGAGCCGCGCCGTGGTTCATGCAGTGCCAAGAGCGCCGGTCGCCCCAGTTCGCGGATTTCTTCCAAACCGCCGTTGCCGCTGTAGCAACGCAGATTCTTTTTCGGTGCTGACTGACACGGATCGGGGCCAGGCAAGGTTTTGCCCCAAAGATAGGCCAGATCACGAAACGCGCCTGCCGCTTGCTCACCACGCAACAGGCCCGGTGCAATCGCGCCAGCGGTCAAAGCCTCGCTTGCCGCCAGTCCTGCGGCCTTGGCTGATGCGTTGGCCGATGCGTTGGTCGATGCGTTGGTCGGCACACTATTCGGCGCGCTGATCGCTGCACTGGCTGCTGCGCCTACTCTGGCCGATGCCGCGCCGTTGGCCGATGTCTTTCCGCTGGCTGAGGTGCTGCTGACCGCGCTGCTGGCAGTAACACCCGCCGCCCCATTTGGGGCACGCTGCTGCCAAAACCAGATCGACAGCACCAGCAGCGACAGAGCGACCAAGCCCAAACGCCAGCCCCCCCGCCGCCCTCCCCACCAGCCCCAGCCGGACGATAACTTACCCGGTGTCGCATCCGTGCCAAACACTTCACGTGCGGCCTGCTTGATCATGCCCCGTTCCAGCCGCGCCTTCGACAGTGCATACGCACCCAGCAAGGCCCGATCACACAATAAATTAATCCGGCGCGGCACGCCGCCAGTCAAGCGCGCAATTTGCGGCATCAAGCGCTCGGGAAACGGTGATATGCCCTGCAAACCGGCCACTTTCAGGCGGTGTTCGATATAGCGCCCGGTTTCTTCAACCGAGAGCGGATCGAGGTGATAGCGTGCAATCACACGCTGGGCCAGTTGCTCCAACTCCGGACTGGCCAGCATGGTACGCAATTCGGGCTGGCCGATCAAAATGATTTGCAGCAGCTTGCGCTCATTCGTTTCCAGATTGGTCAACAGCCGCAACTGTTCCAGCACCTGCGGCGAGAGGTTTTGCGCTTCGTCAATAATCAAAACATTGTTTTGCCCGCCCGCATGGGTTTCCAGCAAAAACCGGTTCAGGGCATCGACATAATGCTTGATGGTCTGGGCATCGCCAACCGGAATGCCGAACTCATCACACACAGTGCGCAGCAATTCTTCCACCGACAGCTTCGGGTTGAAGATATACGCCACCTTGCACCGCTCGGGAATTTGTTCCAGAAAACAACGGCAGACCGTGGTTTTACCGGCCCCAATCTCGCCGGTCAACAAGACAAAACCACCCCCGCTGCTCACGCCATACAGCAGGTGCGCCAGCGCCTCGCGGTGGCGCTCGCTCATGAACAGGTAATGCGGATCAGGCGCGATGGAAAACGGTGCCTGTTTCAACTGAAAAAAGGGAATATACATTACTGGCCCGGCAAAACTTATCAAAACCCAAAGCAATCCAAAACAATTGGCGCACTATACTATCATGCCACCCAACAAAACAGGACAGCCACAGCCAATTGTGTACAACAGCGGTAAAATACGCGATTCGGTTGGCCGATTCGCTCCAAACCGCCAAACCACCATTCAACCCCAGAACAGCAGAGAGTGTGCCATGAGCATTTACCAATTGGGCCAGGATGCCCCGACCATTGACCCCACCGCCTGGGTGGCCGACAGTGCCAGCGTGATTGGCAAGGTGATTCTCGGTGCCAATAGCTCGGTCTGGCCCGGCGTGGTGATGCGCGGTGACAATGAACCGATCAGCATCGGAGCCAACAGCAATGTGCAGGAAAACAGCGTCCTGCATACCGACATGGGTTCGCCACTGACCATCGGCGAATTCGTCACCGTTGGCCATCAAGCCACCCTGCATGGCTGCACGATTGGCGACGGTGCCCTGATCGGGATTGGCGCGGTGGTACTGAACAATGCCGTGATTGGCAAAAACTGTCTGGTTGGGGCCGGGGCACTGGTCACCGAAGGCAAGGTATTCCCGGACAACAGCCTAATTATCGGCAGCCCGGCCAAAGCCGTCAAACAACTGACCGACGAAGCAATTGCCATGGTTCGGCACGGTGCCGAGCACTATGTGGAACGGGCGCAACTGTTTAAAACCGAATTAAAAAAGATTGGCTGAGTGCCGCACAGCCGCTTGCCCTGCCTTTGGCGCGTATTTTTTCAAAGAACACCATGAGCCACGACAATTTACAGAAATTCATGTTTGAAAACGCCGCCGTTCGCGGCGAATTGGTTGAACTGTCGCACACCTGGCAACAGGTGCGCAACCGGCGCGCCTATCCGCTGCCGGTGC
>JACCDS012170172.1_pt1 | contig 12725 bp, 10 predicted proteins | sample 7446441 | NCBI WGS metagenome assembly JACCDS01 (sample SAMN15323445, study PRJNA562643) | freshwater metagenome | isolation source: river surface water | place: USA:Blue River Watershed | collected 2017-08-17
CGACGATCTGCTCATTGCTGTCCTGGACCAGGATCTCGTTGTCGATGTTCTCTTCGCCGAATTCATTTTCTATCACGGCGATTTTCTGGCCGTGGGTTTCATGCAGGATGCGGTTGAGCAGCGTGGTCTTGCCGGCACCGAGGAAGCCGGTCAGGATAGTGGCGGGGATCAGGGCCATTTGGACTTTCGGTGTTCAGGTTGAAAAAATGTTAGTGCTCAGTGCTCAGTGCTGAGTGCTGAATGTGCAGTGTGCGGTTTGCAGTATGTGGCGCGATAAGGCGCCCATTTTTTTGAGTGCGCTGTCATGCTGCTTTCTCAGCACTCAATCACGCTGTTTTTTTGCACGCGGGTGGGCGGCGTCATAGACCTGCGCGAGCCGCTGGAAATCCAGCGCAGTATAAACCTGTGTCGATGCGATCGATGCATGGCCCAGCATCTCCTGCACCGCGCGCAGGTCGCCGGATGACTGCAGCAGATGGGATGCGAATGAATGCCGCAGCACATGCGGGTGTACATCGGCCGCAATACCCAGGGATTGCGCATGTACTTTGATTCTTGCCTGTACCGCGCGCGGCGTGATGCGCCGGCCACGTGCCGACAGGAACAGTGCATGCTGGTCGTCGCTGCTGGGGTCGTTACTTTTACCGGAAGACCCGCCCGGATTGTCCGTCATGTCCGCTGTGCTCGTCTTGCCTGTCGTGCTCGCCGTGCCGGGCTTGCTGTCAATGGCCCCTCCCGCTGCCGTGCCTGACCGCACACCAGGCCGCAGCAGGGTGTCGCGCACTTGCAGCCAGTTGCGCACGGCGGTCAGTGCGGCTGTGCCGACCGGGACGGTGCGGCGCTTGCTGCCTTTGCCGGTCACCGTGACCTCGCCGGCATTCAGATCCAGCCAGCCCAGCGATTCATGCGTGCCATCGCTCACGGGGCGCAAGTCCAGGCCGGTCAGTTCCGATACCCGCAGACCGCTTGAGTAAAGCAATTCGAACATGGCCTTGTCGCACAGGCTGCTTGCCGTGTCATCCGCGCGCACGGTGACCTCGGACGAGACCAGCTTGACCGCATCGTCCACGGCCAGTGCCTTGGGCAGCGGCTTGGCGCGCCTTGGCGGCTTGACGCCATCGACCGGGTTGGCGGCCAGAGGTTGCTGCTGCGCCAGCCAGCTGAAAAATCCGCGCCATGCCGACAGCTTGCGAGCAATCGAACTGGCGGACAGCCCGCTCGCATGCATCCGGCTCGCAAAACGGCGGATATCGACAGCAGTCAGTCTGGTCAGCGCTGCGCCGTCAGCGACAGCGTCGCTTGCGGCAGTGCCCACGCTCATGGCAACCTGCTTGCCTGCGATCATCAACAGCAGCTGCTCGAGGTCTCGCCGGTAATTGTCGAGCGTGTGGCCGGACAGCTTGCGCTGTACCTGCAGGTGCTGCAGGTAGCCGCTGATCTCGGGCGGCAAGCTGTCGGTGTTCACGGGTTCAGGCAACCAGCCCTTGAAGGCTGGCGCTTGCGGCCTCGCCTATGCGAGCGAGGAAGTCGGTCGCCAGATCGGCAGAGAATCGCTGCGGATCCGGCGAGGCCAGCACCAACAGGCCGAAGCTCTGCTCGCTGCCCGCCTTGCGCAAGGGCAGCAGCGCGGCAGATTGCATGCTCGGTGCATCATCCAGCCACTCGATACCGGGCTTCCCGGCGGCCGGTCCGCAGGCCGGGTTCGGCTGGCCATCCGCATAGGCGCGCGCGGCATCCAGCTCTCCTTTTGCAAACCACGCATCTGCATGGTCCGGCAAGGTCTGCCACAGGCGCAGCGTGACTGCCGGCACGCCAAAGCTCTCTTTCATCCCAGTGACCACCGTATCCGGCAGCTGTGCGGTATCGCGCTCGACTAGCAGGCGCAGCAACCACTGATGGAAATTGCTGATGATGGTGTCATTGCTGCCAGCCACCCGTGTCAGGTTGGCCAGCTTCAGTTCAAGCAGGCGAATTTTTTCGCGCAGCACTTCGACCTGACGCTCCTGCAGCGACACCGTGCGGCCGCCCAGTGCCGTGGTCAGGCGCAGTCCGGCAATCAGCTCGGGATTATGTTCGAAGAAGTCCGGGTACTCCTGGAGGAAAAGCGCTACGGCATCGGCATCAGGCAGGGCGGTCATTGGCGGGCATCGAAAGGAAGGAAGACAGGCCGAATTTTAGCCGGTAAAAAAAGATGGCACCCGAAGGTGCCATGCAAGAGAGGAGATTAAATTCGCAGAAGACTCTGCAGGTCGGCAGTCCGTCGACTGTCGGCCCATCCGGCACCGGTCAAAAAATCCTGCCCGATGCCGAATTCATTGCTGCGCTATCCGCTGATTCATGCCGGGTGGCGCATTGAAGCGAGGCGTGTCAGAACAGGTGACGAACGCCTACGTTGAACGACTTGTTGCCGCTACCAGGATCCGAGTTGTTGCCGACGGTGTAAGTCGCTGTGCCATCGTTGTTGATGCGTCCGTAGGATGCATACAGGTTGGTGCGTTTCGACATGGCGTAGGTATAGCCAAACGCCCATTGATCCGCGTCGCTGGTAGAGGTCGCGCCCCGACCATCTTTCTTGATGTATGACGCGATGAAGGTGTGCGGCCCCATCGGTACGGTGGTGCCGATCAGGTAGTCACGGCTCTCGCCGCCCAGCGCCAGCCATTCGTTGTCCGTGATTGCAGCAAAAACCTTGGCGACGCCCAGATCCAGATTGCCGGCCAACATGACGCTTTTGATGCTGTCAGTATCGGTGGCGTTGTTCCTGCGATAGAAAGCGGCACGAACATTGAAGGGCTTCTGGCTATAGCCGATCGCGCCGGAAATCACTCGAGACGCACCGCTGTCACCGGCGACTTCGCCAAAGCCGTAAGCAAGCTCGCCGCTCAAGCCACCAACAATGGGCGAGGTGTACTTGACCGCGTTGTTCATCCGGATTGCGCGATCAGGGTCGAATAGCGAGCGAGGCAAAAGCAAATTCTGCGCAGCGCCTGCCATGCCTGCAGCAAACGGATCCGCCACGGTAAACAACGTCAGGAAGTAAGGCGTGTACTGACGGCCGAGCGCGACGGTACCAAAATTGCCTTGCAAACCGACAAAGCTCTGGCGGGCAAAGCCACCACCGAACAAAGTCCCTGCATCAGCGTTGATACCGGTCTCCAGCACGAATAGACCCTTCAGACCGCCGCCCAGGTCCTCGGTGCCTTTGAAGCCAAGGCGGGTGCCAGATTGGACGCCGCTTTGCACCCTGTTTCCAAGCGTTGACGTTCCACTTACGACTGCGCCAGTCTCACGCACGAAACCCATATCGACCACGCCATACATTTCGATCGCCGACTGCGCTTGGACGGCGCCACTGAATGCACCGGCCAGCGCCAGTGCAATTAAAGACTTCTTCATGTTTGTCATCCCCAAATCAAGGTTTTTTCAAGCGATCCGCGCAAGTCGGATTCGAAAACCTTAATTTCTAAAAAAGAAACTCCTCGAAGATCGGCGACGCCGCAAAGCGAGGTTTTGGGAATGCGTGGGGAATTTGCACAGGCTGTTGTTTTATTGGCACCACGTTGCGTTGACTCCCCGGGGTGGAACCCGCAGAGTTAAGTTTTCACTTTTGATAACTTTCCTGCGATTTCCGGGACCATGGCCAACCGTGAAGAACTGCTGATTATTCGGGCTGCCCGCGCCGGCCAGGGCGCGGCCCAGCTCGCGCTTGGCAAGCGTTATTTGTTTGGCAGCGCCAGCCTGCCCCAGAGTCATGCGACCGCATTGCACTGGCTGGAAAAAGCTGCCGAGCAAAACCAGCCGGATGCCTGGATGCTGATCGGCGAGCATGTGCCGTATGCGATTGCGCAGCAGGCGAGCGAACCGCTGCGCGTGGCCTTCTGGTACGAGCGCGCCTACGACGCCGGGTCGGCCAAAGCCGGGTTCGTGCTGGCCCTGCTCGTCTTCAATCACTGGGCACGTGCCGACCTGACCCTGCGCCAGAAATCCCTGCGCGCACTGAAGATGGCGGCCGAGGCCGGCATTCCGGATGCCCAGTGGCTGCATGCCCAGCAGCTCGGGATGCATGATCTGGCGCTTCAGCCCTCGCCAACCGACAACTCGCCGCAGGCGCGCCAGCGCGCCGAGCATGCGCTGGACTGGACCACGAGGGCGGCGCGCGCCGGCGTCGGCGAAGCGCAGCGTGTATTGGCCGATTACTGCTGGACACGCAAGGACTACCTGAAATTCCTGTTCTGGGCTTTGCCCATGGTGCAGGAACTCGATCGCCGCAATGCCGGCAGCCCTTCGCGTCGCCGTCCTTACAACGCTACAGAGCTGTCGCTAATAGGTCGCGTCGCACGCGCACTCTTGCTGACCTCTGATCCGAATTCGCGGCTGGTCGAGCGCTATCTGCGCATCGCCGCTGAAGGCGGTGCCGCCGAGGCTCAGTTGGCGTACGGGCTGTGGATAGCGCGCATGGACGAGCAAGGCGCGCGCCTGCCCGGCATACCCGGCGTTGCGCATTACAAGAAGGCGCTGCGCTGGCTGGCCCAGTCTGCCGAGCAGGGCTCGGCCATTGCCTGGTATGCGATGTCGCGCATCTTCCTCAAGCCCGAGTTCTCGCGGCGCAGCGTGACCGAGGCGCGCCGCTATCTTGAGATGGCGGCGGTGGCCGGCCATGAGCAGGCACAGCTGGAGCTGGGGCTGGTGGCATGGCGCGCGCGCCGGCTTGATTCGCGCTCGGATATACGCGCGGTCTACTGGCTGCAGAAAGCCGCCGGGCAAGGTAACAAGGAAGCGAAGGCGCTGCTGGAAAAGATTGCGCCGCCGGTGCGCAAGGCCGAATGGGCGCATCAGGCACGCGCCAGCTTCAGCCGCGACATGTGCAACCAGTATCCTTTCCTGTCGGCGCGCATCGAGCTGGGTTACTGGTTTGGATTGACGCGGGCAGAAGCCTTGTTGATCGATGTGGAAGCGGCCGACCACGGGCATTGCCTTGAGGTCGACATACGCTCTACCCACCCGCGCAGCCGACGCCGGCTGGTGCAGATACTCAGCGGCGACCAGCGACAGGCACTCGATCGCGCAGCGCGCATGTTCGACGTGGTCGATGGAAAGACCACGCTGGGCCCGGAGGGCAACTACCGCCAGCGCTTGTACCGCTTCCGCAGTCTGGTGACGCCGCGCCGAGCATCGACGGGTCGTCGCGCCTGATCAGGCCTGGGTCAGGCCCGTATCAGGCTTTGACCCAACGACGATCAGATTTCCACGCTGCCTTCGAACACGCTGACCGCAGGACCGGTCAGCATGACCGGTGCTTGTCCGCCCTCCCAGGCGATCGACAACTCGCCGCCACGTGTGGTGACTGCCACTGGCGATTCCAGCAAGCCCTGCTGTATGCCTGCCACCACCGCTGCGCAGGCACCGGTACCGCAAGCCAGCGTCTCGCCGGCGCCGCGCTCGAAAACGCGCAGCCGGATATGGTGACGATCGACGATCTGCATGAAGCCCGCATTGACACGTTTGGGAAAGCGCGGATGATGCTCGATCGCCGGACCGTCCTCGCCGACCGGCGCGGCATCGACATCATCGACAACCTGCACCGCATGCGGATTGCCCATCGAGACCACGGCAAACGCGACATCCTTGCCATGGATGGCTAGCGGCCACAACATGGTTTTGCCGGCAGTCTTGGCCTGCAGGCCGTTGTCGTCGAAGGGAATACGCGTGGCCTCGAACACCGGTGCACCCATGTCGACGGTGATGCGGCCGTCATCTTCGAGCCGGGGCGAGATCACGCCCGACATGGTCTCGACGCGTATCTGGCGCTGCTCGGTCAGGCCCTTGTCGACCACAAACTTCACGAAGGCGCGCGCGCCGTTGCCGCATTGCTCAACCTCGCCACCGTCGGCGTTGAAGATGCGGTAGCGGAAATCGACGCCCTGTCCGGTCGGGCGCTCGACCACCAGGATCTGGTCGGCACCAACGCCAAAGCGCCGGTCTGCCAGCTTCTGCCACTGCTCGGCGCTCAGGTTGACCGACTGGTTGATCGCATCAATGACGATGAAATCATTGCCGGCGCCATGCATCTTGGTGAACTTCAGCTTCATGTTGTCTTGGCTCGAAATAAGGGCTACAGAAAATTTTTGTTCATAGTGCCAGCGCGGGAGGGATTGACGCCCCGCGCAACCCATCTATCGTCACGACCGTCAACGCAACCATCGCCGCAACCATTGCCGCAACCATCGTCACCTCAATCGAAGTGGTGGTTGTCGTCGCCACTACCGCAACGATCAGCAGATCAATCGTACACGGATGGCAAGCCCGGAGGCCGTGTCTTGAAACGCTTGTGGGACCAGAAGTACTCGGATGGCGATTCGCGTACCCGATCCTCGATAAAGGCATTCATACGGCACGTTGCAGCCTCGGTATCGTCGCCGGGATAGTCATCCCATGGTGGGTAGAAAGTCACCTGCCAGCCTTGGTAGCCGGGCAGGAAGCGAGTGACGACGGGTATCACTTGCCCGTCAGTGGCTTGCGCCAGACGTGCAGGGGCAGTCAGCGTCGCCGCCGGTACGCCGAAGAAAGGCACGAACACCGATTCGCGAGCGCCGAAGTCCATGTCTGGCAACATCAGGAAAGGCCGGCCGCCGCGCATTGCGCGGATGATCGGCTTGATGCCGGCATCGCGCGCCATCAGGTTGCTCTCGTCCGGCGTGAAGCGCAGCCGCCCCTGACGTAAGGCTTCGTCAAACACTTTATTGCGCTGGCGCGAATAGATAGAGCAGGCCGGGCCGGCCATCGTGATGGCGACACCGGCCACCTCGAGGCAGACGAAATGCGGACACAGAAAGATAGTTGGTCGTTCTGCCGCCAATGCAGTCGGCACCGATGGTTCGACATGGATCAGCTTGCGCAGGCGCGCGACCGGCGCCCACCACAGGATCGCCCGCTCCAGAATGCTGCGTGCATAGCCTTGGAAGTGCTCGACAGCGATGCGCTGGCGCTCATCCTCGCCCAACTCCGGCAAGCAGAGCTCGAGATTACGCAGCGCGATGCGGCGACGGCTATGCATCCACCAGAACAGCAGCGTGCCGATCGCCTTGCCAAGGCGGCCCAGCAGCGGCAGCGGCAGCCAGTGCAGCAGCCACATGATTGCCAGCATCGCCCTCATGCGGCCTCCGTCCCTGGCGCCAACTGCGGTGCGCCCTTGTAGCGGTTATAGCTCCAGAAGTATTGCGCCGGGCAACGCGACACCAGTGCCTCCATTGCGGCATTGATGGCGCGTGCCTGCTGCTCGGGACTGCCCTCTAATGTGCCGTCAAAGCGCACAAAGCGGATCGCATAACCCTGCCCGTGCGGCAGTCGCTCTGCATAGGACAGCACCAGCGCCGCGCCGCTCAACTGATGTAGCTTGGCTGGCAGCGTCATCGTGTAGGCGGGCCGTCCGAAAAAAAGTGTCCAGACGCCTTCGCCGAATTGTGGCACCTGATCGGGCAGCAGCCCGATCGCGCCACCGCTGCGCAGCGTCTTAATGAGCGTGCGTACACCTGCAAGATTGGCGGGAGCGAGCGAAAGACCATCGCGCGCGCGCGCCTGCTCGAGCAGCGGGCGCAGCGCCGTTTTCCTCGGCGGTCGGTACAGCGCTGTCAATGGTGCGCGGCTTGCGATGACCTGCGCAATGATCTCGAAGCAGCCCAGATGCGGCGTGAGAAAGATCACCCCCTGCCCGCTATCCAGCGCCTGCTGCGCGATCGCCCAGTCATGCAAGCGCGCGGTTTGTAGCACGCGTGCCGGTGGCGCGCACCAGATGAACGGCAGCTCGAGAACGTTCTTGCCAGCCTCGACGATGGCTTGCGGCAGCAGCTGCGGATAGCCGGCGCGCTGCAAGTTGTCCTTAAGTCGCCGCCGATACGTTGGCGAGGCCAGATAGACCATCCATCCGGCGGCCGCGCCCATGACATGCAGCAGCGGCAGGGGGAATACGGACAGGAAGCGGAACAGGTGAAGCAGCATCGAGGATCAGCTTAAAAATCAGGTGCGAGGTGAGCGTGAAACCGAGAAAGTTGGCCGACATTTTGCTGGATTGAATCAAGTTGCGTAAAATAGCATGGGTAATTACCGCCGAGTTAATTAGACAACTTGCGAGGCGGTCTACAAATTTCGCTAAAGCGTCGCAGGCTCACTGGGTTGACCGCGACACGATGTCAATCATTTTTTTCAGGGGAGCTTGCATGTCAAACGAATACCTGTTCACGTCCGAGTCGGTATCCGAAGGTCATCCGGACAAAGTCGCCGACCAGATCTCCGACGCCATTCTTGATGCCATCCTTGAGCAGGATCCTCGGGCGCGCGTCGCTGCCGAGACACTATGCAACACCGGCCTCGTGGTACTGGCGGGCGAGATCACGACCTCGGCCAACGTGGACTACATCAAGGTCGCGCGCGACACGCTCAAGGGTATCGGCTACGACAACACCGACTTCGGCATTGACTACAAGGGCTGCGCGGTAATGGTCTGCTACGACAAGCAGTCGCCCGATATCGCGCAGGGCGTTGACGAAGGCAAGGGCATCGACCTTGACCAGGGCGCGGGCGATCAGGGCCTGATGTTTGGCTATGCTTGCAATGAGACCCCGGAGCTGATGCCGGCAGCGATTTATTACTCGCACCGCATCGTCGAGCGTCAGTCGCAACTGCGCAAGGATGGCCGCCTGCCGTGGCTGCGCCCGGACGCGAAGTCGCAGGTCACGCTGAAGTATGTCGACGGCAAGCCGGTCGCGATCGACACCATCGTGCTGTCGACCCAGCATGCGCCGGAAATGGAGCACAAGCAAATCGAAGAAGCGGCGATCGAGCAGATCATCAAGCCGGTAGTGCCGGCCGAGTGGCTGAAGAACACCCGCTATCTGGTGAACCCGACCGGTCGCTTCGTGATCGGTGGTCCGCAGGGCGATTGCGGCCTGACCGGCCGCAAGATCATTGTCGACACCTACGGCGGCGCAGCTCCGCACGGTGGCGGCGCGTTCTCGGGCAAGGATCCATCCAAGGTCGACCGTTCGGCGGCCTATGCCGGACGCTATGTGGCGAAGAACATCGTCGCTGCCGGCCTGGCAGACAAGTGTCAGATCCAGATTTCGTACGCCATCGGCATCGCGCAGCCGACATCAGTGATGGTGACCACCTTCGGCACCGGCAAGGTCAGCGATGAAGTGATCGAGCAACTGGTGCGGGAGCATTTCGACCTGCGTCCGAAAGGTATCGTGCAGATGCTGGACCTGCTGCGCCCGATCTATCGCAAGTCGGCCGCTTACGGCCACTTCGGTCGCGAAGAACCGGAATTCAGCTGGGAGCGTACCGACAAGGCGGCTGCGCTGAAGGCTGCCGCCGGCCTGTAATCTGCCGACAGCGGCCAGCCCGTCGCTTGCCAGCGCGGGCTGCGCGACTGAGTCAACGGACAAGCACTGCTTGTCCGTTTTTTTTTGCGTCGACGCTTTGGAATCGGTTCCTTGCGTCGCTGGTTTTGCGGCTGACTCTTTGCAAGCCTGTGAAGCTGTCAACGCATTCCTTGTTGCATTGTCTTTTGCAATTGTCTTTTGTAAGTGTCATTCGCAAAAACAGGATGGCTTTTGCCTCTCAATACTCGCGAGTGAACGATTTCCCCGCTGCTACAGTGACGCGCCTCAACACTGCAGCACGGGAAGTCGAACATGGAAGTTGCTGTCACGTCGCGCACGGCCCGCGCACTGGAATCCATCGCGATGCTGGCGATGGCTGCGGTGCTGACAAGCACACAAGTCGCGGCTGCCGCGCCCTTGCACCTGAAGGCGGGCGCGCGTGCGATGCTGCCCTCCGCGCAAGCGGCAGCAGCCGAGGCTGCAGAAGCCCAGCCACTGGTCGAGCGCCTGATCATCACCGCCCACCCAACGCGCGGCGGCAAGCTCAATGCACAACTTGAACGCAAGAACACCGATCGTTTGAGCGCGCTGGCGTCATCGACACTTTCGGTCGAGCGCCGCTTGTCCCATCGTTCTCACCTGCTGAAACTGGACAAGCCGCTCAGCGTCGCCGAAGCCCGCGCGCTTGCCGCCAGGCTCAAGGCCAGCGGCGAAGTCGAAGCCGCCGAACCGGACTTGCTGATGCAGGCGCAATACATCGCCCCCAACGATCCGGGTTTTGCGGGCTCGCCCGGCCAATGGAATTACTTCGCGCCGTCCGGCCTCAATCTCGGCGGCGCTGACCTGCCCGGTGCATGGGACATGACACTCGGCAGCGGTAGCGTCACGGTCGCCGTGATCGACACCGGCTACCTTCCGCATCCCGATCTGCAGGCGATGTTGCCTGGCTATGATTTCATCAGCAGCACCACCGTCGCACTCGACGGCAATGGTCGCGACAGCGACGCGTCCGACCCCGGCGACTATGCGCCGGCCGGTGCCTGCGGCAGCGGCTCGGCTGCGTCCAGCTCCAGCTGGCATGGCACGCATGTCATGGGCACGGTCGCGGCACTGATGAACAACGGTTTGTATGGCACAGGTGTCGCGCCCGATGTGCGCATCCTGCCGGTGCGCGTGCTCGGCCGCTGCGGCGGTTATACGTCCGATATCGTCGATGCGATGCGCTGGGCCGCTGGCATCGACATTGCCGGCGTATCGCACAATGCGAACCCTGCCCGCGTGATCAACCTGTCGCTCGGCAGCACCGGCAGCTGTTCGGCAGCGTTCCAGAGTGCCGTCAACGACGTGAATGCGCGCGGCGCCATCGTCGTTGTCGCCACCGGCAATGGCGGCTACGATGCCGTGAACCAGCCGGCCAACTGCAGTGGCGTGGTGGCTGTCACCGCGCATGCCATCGATGGCGACAGTGCCGATTACGCGAACATCGGGCCCGAGGTCACGCTCAGCGCGCCGGGCGGCGGTTGCGGCACGCTGGCCTATACCTGCTACCCGGGCCTGACCGCCGATGGCCCGCCGGTCTACTCGCTCGGCAACAGCGGCCTCACCACGCCGCAAACCGATACCTATGCCTACAAGCGTGGCACCAGCATGGCCACGCCGCATGTGGCGGGCACGATCGCGCTGATGCTGTCGCTCAACCCTGCGCTGACGCGCAGCGAAGTCATCGCCTTGCTGCGCAATTCGGCGCGTGTCTGGCCGGCTGGTAGTGCCTGCACGCTGCCGGAAAACAGCGGCCTGTGCGGCGCCGGCTTGCTCGATGCAAGACTCGCGCTGTCCTCGGTGTCGCCCGTGGTCGCGGTGACCCAGCCCAGTCAGGTGGTGGCGCCGGGCGCGACCGTCAACCTGTCCGGTAGCGCGCAGCCGCCGCAAGGACGCAGCATCGCCGGCTATGCATGGAGCGCGGCGATGGCCAATCCGCAGGCGCTCAGCCTGATGAATGCACAGACCGCGAATGCCAGCTTCACCGCGCCGGCCAGCGGCCGTTATGCCTTTACGCTGTCGGCGACTGACAGCGCCGGCGCCATTGGCACCGCAGGAGCAACCGTACGCGTCAATAGCGTGCCGCTGACCTTGCCTGTCGCCGAGCAGAACGTGAACTTCGGTGCGCGACTGAGCGTGCAATTGCAGGCCGTCGATGCCGATGGCGATGCGATCACCTATCACGCCGCTGCCTTGCCGTCTGGCGCCACGCTGTCGCCTGCGGGACTGTTCAGCTGGCCCGCCGCTTCACCGGTCGGCACGCAGCGCCTCACTTGGTATGCAAGCGACGATGTCGGCGACAGCCTGCCGGCGGAATTGGTGATCAACGTCGCCGACAGCGGCAATGTGTCGCTGGCCGCGCCCGCCGGTGGCGGGGGCGGCAGCATGGAGGGCGATGCCGTGCTGTTGCTGGGTGCGGCAGGGATGGCCATTCTGCGCCGCCGCCGGCGTTGATCCGATGTGGCGATTGTTTGCGCTGATCGCGGTGGCTTGCATTGCGCTGCTGGGGTGGCCCGACGCCGTGGCTCTGCTGCGCTGGCAGCGCGGCGCACTCGGCGACGGCCAGGTATGGCGCATGCTGAGCGCTCACTTCGCGCATCTCGGGCCATGGCACGCACTGGCCAACCTCGCAGGCATGGCACTGGTAATCGAATTGCTGGGGGCGGCCGTGCGGCCGGCCGAGGCGGTGCTGCTGTTGCTGGCAAGCGCGCTGGCCATTGTTGCCGGTCTTTTCCTGTTCAGTCCGGCGGTCGGCTGGTATGCGGGCCTGTCCGGCGTGGTGCATGGCTGGTGGGCGGGATTTGCCTTGCTGGGCTGGTGGCGGCAGCGTGCGGGGCTGCAGGAAAGACAGCACATTCGGCAGCAAATCTGGCAGCAGAGACAGCAGCAGAGGCAGCAGCAGGCGCACGCGCAACCGATCCCGCATCACAAGCAGCAGATCCGGCGAGACTGGTTGCCGGCTGCCGCACTGGGCGTGCTGCTGCTGAAGCTGGCTTTGGGGGCGGCAGGCTGGCTTGAATGGCAATCCTTGTTGCCACCGCGGTTGCAGCCAGCCGGGGGCATATTGCCTGTCGTGCCACAGTCGCATGTGTACGGCGCCGTTGGCGGCGCGCTCGCCGCGCTGGCTCTCCTTGCCTGTCTGTCACGTGAGGCAATGCAACACGAATTTGGATTAGAATAGTGGACTGCCAAGGAGCGTTGCGACGGGTTTCCCTACCCGCCAGGCTTGGCAGGTCAACACTGCAACGGCGCTCACGTTACTTTTTTCGTTTTCAATGAAAGGAGGGCGTGATGAGCGCCGTACTCAAC
>JACCDS011894196.1_pt1 | contig 12724 bp, 8 predicted proteins | sample 7446441 | NCBI WGS metagenome assembly JACCDS01 (sample SAMN15323445, study PRJNA562643) | freshwater metagenome | isolation source: river surface water | place: USA:Blue River Watershed | collected 2017-08-17
ACATGCGTTCGGCGGCAGAGGCCGTGGAATATGCCAAGTCGCTGCATGCGCTGGTGCGCTGGATCGATGTCTGCGACGGCAACATGCAGGAAGGCTCGTTCCGCTGCGATGCGAACGTGTCAGTGCGTCCGGTCGGCCAGCAGGCATTCGGCACGCGCTGCGAGATCAAGAACCTGAACTCGTTCCGCTTCCTGGAAGAAGCGATCAACTACGAAGTGCGCCGTCAGATCGAGCTGATCGAAGATGGCGGCACCGTCGTGCAGGAAACCCGGCTGTACGATCCAGACAAGAAGGAAACCCGGTCGATGCGCAGCAAGGAAGATGCGATGGACTATCGCTACTTCCCGGACCCCGACCTGCCGCCGCTGGCGATCGGCCAGGACTGGATCGACCGCGTGAAAGCCGCACTGCCCGAGCTGCCGGGCGCGATGCGCGAGCGCTTCGTCAGTGATTACCAATTGCCCGAATACGATGCGATGGTGCTCACGCAGTCGAAAGCGATGGCGGCGTATTTTGAAGCGGTGGTAGCCGCTGCCGGCAAGGATCAGGCCAAGCCGGCAGCGAACTGGCTGATGGGCGATGTATCGTCGACGCTCAATCGCGAGGGCATCGACATCGCGGCCACCCCGGTGGCGGCAGAACAGCTGGCCCTGCTACTGAAGCGGATTGCCGATGGCACGATCTCGAACAAGATCGCCAAGGAAGTGTTCGCTGGCATGTGGGAAGCGAAGTCCGCCTCGGCAACGCTGGCCGACGAGATCATCGAGGCGAAAGGCCTGAAGCAGATCTCGGATACCGGCGCGCTCGAAAAGATCATCGATGACGTACTGGCCGCCAATGCGAAGTCGGTCGAGGAATTTAAGTCCGGCAAGGAGAAGGCGTTCAATGCGCTGATCGGGCAGGCGATGAAGGCGACCAAGGGCAAGGCGAACCCGGCGCAGCTGACGGAGTTGCTGAAGCAGAAGCTCAGCTGACCCAGCCATGTCGTTGAAAAGGGCGGCTGACGGTGAACCGGCAGCCGCCCTTTCTGCATTCAGTCGGGTACGGGTTGGCAGGTCAAATCAGCGCTGCCGGATGTGCACTGCATAACCCTCCATTGGAAGCCAACGTGGCAACGGCAAGATCATTGAAGGTCACGGCTACCTCAGATCCGAATTGCTGCCATGCCTGCTCGGCCTTGGCCTTTTCGTCCAGCGAATAGGTGGCACAGGCATTACCCACCAAGGTCTCCAGCCGCGCAAAGCGAAACGACATCAGACTGCGCGTATCCTCGCCTTGCGCACGTTTCACCGTCATGGAGGAAGCCAGCGCCTTGCTGAGCTCTGCGAGACGATCATCGCTACATTGCAGATGTTTGACGGCGGTGAGATAGCACATCGTCGACTCGCGACCTTCAGGAGTCGACCACTTGTCCGTGTGGACGCAGATACGAGCTTCCCAACCCACTGGCGCGGCGAGTGCGTCGCACAGCGCCAGCAAGACTTTCAGATCGACGTCACTCTCATGAGTTGTGGCGATCGGTGTTTTGGGCAAGATCCTGCCACGCGCAGCGTCGATCAGCAGATCCTTCAGCGGCCGTTCGGGCTCCGTGACGCGCGCACCGAGGGTTGTCGTCATTTGCAGCGGGAATGTGCATCCATCACGGGTCTGCACTCCCTGCAGCGCAGGATTTTCCCTGACACCACCGAGCACCTGGGTGCCCGAGTCAGTATGAAAAATGATAATCACACCTGCACCGTCCGGTGGGTAGGACGGCAATCCGTGATTAGCATCGCTTGCCGCACGCGCGATCGACTCGGCCGACTCGTTCAAATTCAGATTGACCGGTACCGTGGCAAGAATATCGCTGCCCCGGCGCACGACTACCGGCAATGACTGACGAGAGACTTCGTCAAGCGACGGTGGCGTGAAATGAGAATTGTCCGTTTTGGTTGTGGAAATTTTCGGGTACACAGGCGCTCTCCTTCGTCGGTGGAATGATTTATCGAACTTCGAGAATGAATGCCTGAAAAACCGTCCTGTACACGGGACGCATCTTCAGACACCGCGGATTTGGAGCAAAAGGGCTCGAAAGGTTCCCGCAAAAAGCTGAAAAAAGATGAGCAGCTGGCTGAAAGCGAGCGGGGCGATTGACGATGACGGATGCATTACGCCGGCAGGATATAGTTCGCCATAGGGCACGCGATTAATTTGAAGGAGTCAACAAATGAAAAGCATCTCCGCAGCATTCGCCTTCGCACTGACGGTGTTCGGCTTCTGCGCGAACTCGAACGCACAGACCACACAAGTCAGCACTGAATACCTGATGACGATGTATCTCCCGACCGAGCGGGTCGCCGTCGACAACGCGCTCACCATCGTCAACATTCTTCCCGGCGGCACGGTCAGGGGCCCGAAGATCAGCGCGCGAGTGCTGGCGCCCGGCGGCGACTGGGTGCGCACGATGCCCTCCGGCGCTCTGCGGCTCGACGTCCGCCTGACCCTCGAGACCGACGACGGCGCGCTGATCTACATGACCTACGGGGGTGTGGTGGTCGGGTCGAAAGAGACCAGCGAAGCGCTCGCGCGCGGCGAGGTGCTGGGCGAGCATGGCTTTCCTTACTTCGTCACGACGCCGCAGTTCCAGACCTCGTCGCCGAATTACGACTGGCTGAACAGGCTGCAGGCCGTTGGCAAGGTGGCTGCAATCAAGCGCGCGAAAGAAGAGTCGTATGTGCGTTATGACATTTACGCCGTGCGCTGACCCTTCTGCCGGCGCGCTGCCCGATCGCTGCTGCCGGCGTTAGCAGACGCGCTCAGGCGACGCCGTATTTCTCGCGGTAGGCAGCCACCGCTGGCGTGAATTGCGCCAGCTCGGCGCTCGCCCCCGGCCCGGACAAATAGGCAAACAAGTCGTTCAGGTTGGCGATCGGGATCACCGGCATGCCGTAGCTCTGCTCGACTTCCTGCACTGCCGACAGCTGTGACAGCGCGCCCTCGGCGCCGCTTCTTTCCATGCGGTCCAGCGCGATCAGTACCGCGCACGGCGTGGCGCCCTGCGCGCGAATCATCTGCACCGACTCGCGCACCGAGGTGCCTGCCGAGATCACGTCGTCGATGATCACCACGCGGCCTTCGAGCTTTGCGCCGACGATGGTGCCGCCTTCGCCATGATCCTTCGCCTCCTTGCGGTTGTATGCGAAGGGCACGTTGCGGCCCTTGCCGGCCAGGGCGACTGCCGTGGCGGACGCCAGCGTGATGCCCTTGTATGCGGGGCCGAACAGCATGTCGAAACCGACACCGGCATCGAGCAGGGTCTGCGCATAGAACTGCGCGAGCTGGCCAAGACGCTGGCCGTCATTGAACAGGCCCGCGTTGAAGAAATAGGGGGACAGGCGGCCCGCCTTGGTAAGGAACTCGCCGAAGCGCAGCACGCCGGCGTTGACGGAAAATTCGATGAACTGCTGGCGCAGGTTGCTCACTGGTTAACTCGCACGAAAGGGGAAACAGGCGCGCATTTTATCGCGCCGCCGCAGCGCACCCGATCGGTTATGCTGTCGGCCGTTTTTGTCCCTTTCGCACGCATCGCATGAAGATCATCTCCGCCAACCTGAACGGCATACGCTCGGCCGCCAAAAAGAACTTCTTCGACTGGATGGGCCGGCAGGACGCCGACTTCGTCTGCGTGCAGGAGCTGAAGGCACAGGCCGCCGACATGACGCCGGACTTCCTGTCGCCACACGGCTATCACGGGCATTTTCACTATGCGGAGAAGAAGGGCTACTCGGGCACCGGCGTCTACAGCCGAGCCAGGCCGGACGCGGTGAGCATCGGCTTTGGCGATGCCGAGTTCGATGCCGAGGGCCGCTATGTGCGCTGCGACTTCGGGGATCTGTCCGTGGTGTCGGTGTACTGCCCGTCCGGCTCATCCAGTGAAGAGCGGCAGCAGGCGAAGTTCCGCTTCATGAAAGTCTTCATGCCGCATCTGGTGGCGCTGCGCAAATCCGGTCGCGAAGTCGTTATTTGCGGCGACTGGAATATCGCGCACCAGGAAATCGACCTGAAAAACTGGAAGAGCAACCAGAAGAATTCCGGCTTCCTGCCGGAAGAGCGCGCGTGGATGACCGAGGTCTTCGGCGAAGCCGGCTGGCGCGACGTGTACCGGCTGCTGCATCCGGACACCACCGGCGACGCCTATACCTGGTGGAGCAATCGCGGCCAGGCATGGGCGAACAATGTCGGGTGGCGCATCGACTATCAGGTGGCCACGCCGGGGGTAGCGGCCACGGCGAAGACGGCAGCGGTGTACAAGGACGAGCGCTTTTCTGACCATGCGCCGCTGACGATTGACTATGACATCACGTTCTAACGCATTTAACTAAAATTTGTGCTGCGACGGACATCGCCGCTGGAAGCGCACCGCTTCGACAGGGACTGGCGGGATGAAGAATCCGGGACACTACCGCCAGTCGTCACCCGGCATGATTCGAATCATGAACTCATCGAACATAGGGACGGTAAAAGCAGTGTCCCCATGGTTGGGACTCCAGACCATCCCCTTCTCTATCAGGGAGCTGCGTGTCGGCGCCAATGACGATACCTTCGCATCGTAGCAAGCTGCGACGTCGCCGGAGCGATGAGGGCCCGGCCCGAGTTCCGCCATGGCACGAAGGTACTTCTTTTCTTTCGGCGTGAGTCGATCGAACCTGACTCGAAAAAAACTTTCGTCAAGCGCTGCAACCGCGGTGTAGGACGCCGCTTCGACATCGGCCAAAGTGATTGGGGATGCAGTCGCAGCTTGCCAGGTGTGACTCCCCCATTGCTGCAGAAAGTAAGCGTAGCCTTGCGTAACACGAAGGATTTGCTCCACGGCCTCTGGAGTAATCTCGACACCCTCGTCATCAAGCGGTTTTGTTATGGCGCGGCTAGCCGCTTCCGGGGGCAACGGGCCGATCTCTGGAAAGTCAAACAGGCGTTCTGCATAAGACTTTGCATTGCCCATGCGACCACGCAGCTGAGGCAGGCCGGCACCGACGAGTACCACGGGCAATTGCCTTTGTTCGGTTCTGTGCATCGCCGTGATCAACGCGGCGAGCTGCGCCTCCTCGACATACTGCAATTCGTCAATGAAGATGGCCAGCGCTGTACCCGCTGACTTTGCCGTGAACCCGACTTGCTCGATAAGCGCTTGCAGATCGTGTTCCAAATCCCCGTTGTCAGCAAGTCCCGGCTCCGGATCGTAGTCGAACCCGACTTCAATATCACCGAAAGTCACCTTCAGTTTGCGGGCAAATCCGGCAAGTGCCCGAAGTCCGCGAATCGCATAGTCCCTCGCTGCCGCAACCTGGCTGAGACGCAAAAGTGCCTGGCGCAACTGGGGGGCCAGTAGCGCCGGAAGAGAGCGCCCCTCAGGAGCTTCAATCCGAACCGTATGGATGCCAACGGCTTCGGCATCGGATCGAATGCGGTCAAGGAGCACCGTCTTGCCGACCCCGCGCAAGCCTACGAGCATGGCGCTCTTGGCCGGTCGACCAATCTTGGCTCGCTCGAGCGCCACATGGAGTGAATGGCGTAGTTCGTCCCGACCCGCAAGTTCGGGCGGTGGCGTACCTGCTCCTGGTGCAAAGGGGTTACGTATCGGATCCATGCGATTATTTTATAGCGATTTTTGGAAAATTAGGATTTAACGATAACTTTTCAAATATTGCCATAATTCTTGATGGTAAACAGGCTTTTACCCAAAGAACCAGTAACACACCCCGATCGACGCCAGTACCCCGGCCAGGTCCGCGAGCAGCGCGCAGCCGACCGCATGGCGCGCGCGTTGTATGCCGACCGCGCCGAAGTACACCGCCAGCACATAGAACGTGGTCTCGGTGCTGCCCTGCATGGTCGCGGCCAGCAAGGCGGGGAAGCTGTCGACGCCGTGTGAGTTCATGGTGTCGATCAGCATCGCGCGCGCGGCGCTGCCGGAGAAAGGTTTGACCAGCGCGGTCGGCAATGCATCGACGAAACGCGTGTCCCAGCCGGCGGCATCGGCCAGAAAGCGGATGCCGGACAGCGCGAGATCCAGCGCGCCGGACGCGCGCAGCACGCCAACCGCGCACAGCATCGCCACCAGGTAAGGCAGCAGGTTCTTCGCGACCTCGAATCCCTCGCGCGCACCGTCAACGAAGGCTTCGTACACCGGCACGCGGCGCAGCGCGCCCAGCAGCAGGAACAGCAGGATCAATCCGAACAGCACCGCATTGCCGAGCAGCGAAGACAGCGACGAAATCGCTGCCGCCGACAGGCTGGCGAGGAAGGCCATGAAGCCGCCGAGCAGCAGCGCCGCGCCGAGCAGCCAGGCCAGCACCAACGGATCGCGCAGGCGCAGCCGCTGTATCAGGGCGACTGACAGGAAGCCGGCGAGTGTCGAGGCGGACGTCGCCAGCAGGATGGGCAGGAATACCAGCGTCGGATCGGGCGCGCCCTGCTGCGCGCGGTACATGAAGATCGATACCGGCAGCAGCGTCAGCGATGACGCGTTCAGCACCAGGAACAGGATCTGCGCATTGCTCGCGACTTGTGGCTGCGGGTTCAGCGATTGCAGCTCGCGCATCGCTTTCAGTCCGATCGGCGTCGCTGCATTGTCGAGACCTAGCGCATTCGCTGTGAAATTCAGGGTGATCAGGCCCAGCGCCGGATGACCGCGCGGCACCTCGGGCATCAGGCGCGCAAACAAGGGTGACAGCCAGCGCGCCAGTGTCTGTACGAGTAGCGCGCGCTCGGCGATTTTCAGGAAGCCCAGCCACAATGTCAGCGTGCCGAACTGCAGGATCATGACCTCGACCGACAGCTTCGCCATCGCGAACAGGCTCTCGACCATCGCGGCAAATACCGCAGGGTCCCCCGGAACCAGCGCCCGCCAGCCGGCAGCGAGGGCGGCGCAAACGAAAAAGCCCAGCCAGAGGGCATTCAGCATGGCAGGGCCTGTCGGAAATGATGTCTCATGGCACGATAGTGTAGCCGCCCGCACGGTGCCGGCGGCGCGATGGCCTGCCAGCTGGCACAATGCTTCGCCCTGTGTCCGACCCATTGTCTGCCGATGATCCGCTCATTTGTTCTCGCATTGCTGCTGTCGCTGCTGGCCGCCTGTACGGGTCTGGCGCCCCGGCTACCCGCACCGAAGGCTGAAGCGCCTGCGGCATGGCAGGCACCGATGCCGGGTGAAGCGCGCCTCGCGCACGAAGGCCACCTGAGTGCCCTGAGCGACTGGTGGCGGCAGCATGACGACAGCCTGCTGCTGGAACTGATCGATGCCGCACAGGCAATCAACACCAGCATCGCATCCGCGCGTACCCGACTGGCGCAGGCGAACGCAGAACGCGTAGCCGCCGGGGCCGCGCTCTTGCCGGCCATCGACGGTATCGCCAGCGCGCAGCGACGCAGTGCTTTCCCGCCTCTCCCCGGCGGCAATATCTATCAGGGCGCCGCTCAGGCGAGCTGGGAACTCGACCTGTTCGGTGCAAACCGGTTCGCGCGAGACGCCGCGCAGTTGCGTATCGCCGGCGCGGAAGCGGGATGGCACGCAGCGCGCGTATCGGTCGCGGCTGAGGTCGCCGGCCAGTATTACCAGCTGCTCGTCTGTCGGCAGCAAGCGCGGATCGCGCAAGCCGATGCGACGTCGCGCGAAGAAACCGCGCGGCTGACCGCGCTGGCGGCCGACGCCGGTTTCCAGCCGCCGGCCAACGCCGCCCTGGCCCGCGCCAGCGCAGCGGAAGCGCGCGCCCGGGTTGTGCAGCAACGCGCGCTGTGCGATATCGATGTGAAAGTGCTGGTCATGCTGAGCGGCATGCCGGAGCCCGAGCTGCGCGCACGCCTCGGGACTGACATCGCGCCACTCAGAATGCCCGCGGCGCTTGAGGTTCCGGCACTGCCGGCAGATACGCTGGCGCAGCGGCCCGATGTGTTCGCGGCGGCACGCCAGGTCGCGGCAGCCAGCTACGAAGTCGGCAGCGTCGATGCACAGCGCTACCCGCGCCTCACGCTCGCCGGGAATATCGGTCTGGTCCGCTTCGAGGGCGGGAACCAGGCTGTCAATCTGAACGCGTGGTCGATCGGCCCGCTGCAGCTGTCCGTGCCCGTATTCGACGCCGGACGCCGGCGTGCCAGCCTCGACGCCGCCCGCGCGCGTTACGACGAGGCGGCCAGCGTGTACCGGGAGACCGTGCGGCGCGCAGTGCGTGAGGTTGAAGAGGCCCTGGTGAACCTCGACAGTACGGCCACGCGCGGCAGCGACGCGCAACTGGCGCTGGATGGCTTCGTCACCTCGTTCAATGCCACCCGGCAGCGCTATGACAGCGGGCTGGCCAGCCTGTTCGAACTTGAGGAGGCGCGCCGCAGCCGTTTCGCCGCCGAGAGCGCGCTGGTGTCGCTGCAACGGGAGCGCATTGCGGCATGGATAGCGCTGTACCGTGCGGCCGGCGGTGGCTGGACTCCGCCCCCGGCCGCCGCCGCCGGCTCCTGATCTTTATCCTGAAATTTTTCCGCCCATTCCCACTGCATCCTCCGGACCTTCCATGGAAACTCGCAAGCTTCGCCGCCGGGCGCTGATCCTTGTCATTGTCGTGATCGCGGCAGCCGCTGCCCTGGCCCAGTGGTCGCGGCCGCCCGCCGAACCGCAGAAAGCGGCTGGCGGGAGCGGTCAGGCCATCGCCGCCCCTGCCAGACCCACGCTGACCGTAACCACCGCACGGCCGCAGCGGATGACGTTGCAGCACACGCTGGTGGCCAACGGCGATATCGCCGCATGGCAGGAAGCCAGCGTAGGCAGCGAGGCCAACGGCTTGCGGCTGACCGAGGTACGGGTGAACGTGGGTGACAGCGTGCGTGCCGGCCAGGTGCTGGCAAGGTTCTCGGACGAGACCGTGCAGGCCGACCTCGCGCAGGCGCACGCCAGCCTGATGGAGGCGCAGGCGACGCTGGCCGACGCTGCGTCGAATGCCGAGCGCGCACGCACGCTGGCCACGACCGGTGCGCTCAGTACCCAGCAGATCCATCAGTACCAGACCGCCGAGCAGACCGCGCGCGCACGGCTGGCCGCCGCCGAAGCGGGCGTGAGCGCGCAGAAGCTGCGGTTGAAATTCACGCAGCTGCTCGCCCCCGACGATGGCGTGATCTCGTTCCGCGCGGCGACCGTCGGCGCGGTGGTGCCGGCCGGTACCGAGCTGTTCCGGATGATCCGCAAGGGTCGCCTCGAATGGCGCGCCGAAGTGATGGCGACCGAGCTGGCGCGCGTACGCCCCGGTACGCCGGCACGCGTAACGGCGGCCAACGGCACCACGCTGACCGGCAAGGTGCGCAGCATCGGACCGACGGTCAATCCGCAGAACCGCACGGCGCTGGTGTATGTCGACCTCGGTGCCGCAGCGGCCGGCGCAGCACCGGCGAAAGCCGGCATGTTCGCGCGCGGCGAATTCGACACCGGTGTCCGCAATGCGCTGACCGTCGCACAGCAGGCGGTCGTGGTGCGCGACGGCTTCAGCTACGTGTTCCGGCTCAACGCCGATTCGCGTGTGTCGCAGCTGAAGGTGACGACCGGGCGCTACCTGCAAGACAGGATCGAGCTCATCGACGGCGTGACGCCGGACGCCGAGCTGGTCACAGCCGGCGCCGGCTTCCTGAATGACGGCGATCTGGTGCGCGTGGGTACGGCGCAGGCCAGGGCCAACTGAGGGAGCCACCGTGAATTTTTCCGCGCTGTCGATACGCCACCCGGTTCCCGCCATCCTGCTGTTCATCTTGCTGACTTTCGCCGGCCTGCTGGCCTACCGTGCCAATCCGGTGCAGGACTTCCCGGACATCGAGCTGCCGATCGTGACCGTGACCGCATCGCTGCCGGGCGCGGCGCCGGCACAGCTGGAAACCGAAGTCGCGCGCAAGATCGAGGACGCGGTCGCCACGCTGCAGGGCGTGAAGAATATCTACACGAAGGTGCTGGACGGTACGGCGACGGTCACGGTCGAGTTCATCCTCGAGAAAAATCTGTCGGATGCCGTGAATGATGTGCGTGACGGCGTCGCGCGCGTGCGTGCGGACCTGCCTGCCGACCTGCGCGACCCGACAGTCACCAAGGTCTCGACTGCCGGCCGGCCCATCCTCACCTTCACCGCCACCGCTGCCGGCGCACCCGCGGGCAGTCAGCAGGACATGCAGGCGATCTCCTGGTTTGTCGACAACACCGTATCAAAACGGTTGCTGTCGGTGCGCGGCGTGGGTGCGGTCAAGCGTATTGGCGGCGTCACGCGCGAGGTGCGTATCGAGCTGGATGCCCAGCGCATGGACGCGATGCAGGTCACGGCGATCGATGTGTCGCGCCGGCTGCGGCAGGTACAGCAGGAGTCGCCGGGCGGACGCGGCGATGTGTCCGGTGCGGAGCAGTCGGTGCGCACGATTGCGACGGTGAAAACAGCCGCCGAGCTGGCCTTGCTGGAGATCCCGCTGGCCGACGGCCGACGCGTGCGGCTCGACCAGGTGGCGACCGTTTTGGACACAGTCGCCGAACCGCGCGCGGAAGCGAAGCAGGATGGCAAGCCGGTGGTCGGTTTCGAGATCCTGCGCACCAAGGGTGCCGGTGAACTCGATGTCGCCCGCGGCGTGCGCGAGGCTGTCGCGCAGCTGCAGGCCGAGTATCCGCAGATGACGCTGACCGAGGTGATCGACAACGCTGAACCGATTGAAGACGATTTCCAGGGCTCGATGGCGCTGCTGTACGAAGGCTCGGCACTGGCCGTGCTGGTGGTGCTGTGGTTCCTGCGCGACTGGCGTGCGACGCTGGTGGCTGCCTCCGCGTTGCCGCTGTCGGTGATCCCGGCCTTTTTGGGCATGTACTGGTTCGGCTACACGATCAATGCGGTCACGCTGTTGTCGCTGGCGCTGGTGGTAGGCGTGCTGGTCGATGATGCGATCGTCGAAATCGAAAACATCGCGCGTCACCTGCAGATGGGCAAGACACCGATGCAGGCCGCGCTGGAGGCCGCCGACGAGATCGGCATGGCAGTGATCGCGACCACCTTTACCCTGGTGGCGGTGTTCCTGCCGACGGCCTTCATGGGTGGCGTACCGGGTCTGTTCTTCAAGCAGTTTGGCTGGACCGCCGCACTGGCGGTACTGGCCTCGCTGGTGGTGGCGCGGCTGCTGACACCCATGATGGCGGCCTACCTGATGAAGCCGGCGAAGCATGTGCAACGCGACGATGGCTGGCTGATGCGCACTTATCTGCGCGTGATGCGCTGGTGCCTGCACCACCGCATCGTCACCGCGATCGGATCGGCGCTGTTCTTTGTCGGCTCGCTGGCGCTGGTGCCGCTGCTGCCGACGAGTTTCATTCCGCCGGGCGACCGTGGCGTCACGCAGATCACGGTCGAGCTGCCGCCCGGCAGCACGCTGTCGGAAACGCGCGCCGCCGCCGAGCGGGCGCGCGTGGCAGCGATGCAGGTCGGTGGCGTGAAAGGGATCTTCAGCTCGGTCGGCGGCGGATCGACCGGCGACGCCTTCGCGCCCGGGGCGGCCGCCGAGGCGCGCCGCGCGGTGCTCACCGTCACCGTGGTTCACCGCAGCGAACGTGCCGAGACCCTGCAGCAGATCGAGCAGCAGATTCGCGAGCGCCTGATCGACGTGCCGGGCGCGCGCTTCACGGTCGGCACCGCCGACGCGGGCGTCAAGCTGCAGCTGGTGCTCAAGAGTGAAGATCCGGTCGCGCTGAATGCGGCTGCGCGCGCGCTCGAGCGCGAGCTGCGCACGCTGCAGGGTATCGGCAACGTGAACTCCAGCGCATCGCTGGTGCGTCCGGAGATCATCGTGCGACCCGACTTCGCGCGTGCGGCCGACCTCGGTGTGACCGCATCGGCGATCGGCGAAACCGTTCGGGTAGCTACCGCAGGCGACTATGACATGAACCTGCCCAAGCTGAACCTGTCCGAGCGTCAGGTGCCGATCCGCGTGAAGCTGCCGAACGCGGTGCGCGCCGACCTGTCAGAAATCGAGCGACTGCGGGTACCCGGCCGCAACGGACCGGTGATGCTGGGAACCGTCGCCAGCGTATCGATGGACAGCGGCCCGGCGCAGATTGACCGCCTCAACCGCAGCCGCAATGTGACGCTCGATGTCGAGCTCGGCAGCCGTGCGCTCGGCGAAGTAAACACCGAAGCACGGGCGCTGCCGGCGCTGAAGAATCTGCCGCCGTCGGTACAGCTGGTCGAACTCGGCGACGCGCAGGAAATGCAGGCACTGTTTGCGAGTTTCGGCATTGCGATGGGGATTGGCGTGCTTTGCATCTATGGCGTGCTGGTGCTGCTGTTCCACAGCTTCCTGCAGCCGCTGACCATCCTCGCCGCATTGCCGCTGTCGATCGGTGGCGCTTTCATCGGGCTGCTGCTGACCCAGAAAGCCCTGTCGATGCCCTCAATGATCGGCCTGATCATGCTGATGGGTATTGTCACCAAGAACTCCATCCTGCTGGTCGACTATGCGATCCTCGCGCGGCGCGGCGGCATGAACCGCTTCGATGCACTGGTCGATGCCTGTCACAAGCGCAGCCGCCCGATCGTGATGACCACTATTGCGATGGGCGCCGGCATGATGCCGCTGGCGCTCGGGCTCGGGGCAGATCCGAGCTTCCGTTCGCCGATGGCAGTTGCCGTGATCGGCGGCCTGATCACGTCGACCTTACTGAGCCTGCTGGTGGTGCCGGCGGTGTTCACCT
>JACCDS010151849.1_pt1 | contig 12723 bp, 15 predicted proteins | sample 7446441 | NCBI WGS metagenome assembly JACCDS01 (sample SAMN15323445, study PRJNA562643) | freshwater metagenome | isolation source: river surface water | place: USA:Blue River Watershed | collected 2017-08-17
CCGCAACTTCAAGGGCCGCCAGGGCTCCGTCACGGGCCGCACGGTCCTGATGAGCCCGGTGATGGTCGCCGCCGCGGCGGTGACCGGCCACGTCGCCGACGCCCGCGAAGTCTTCGCCGTCAACTGAGTCCGGCCCCGCAACCCTGCCACCCGCAGCACCTCCCTTCCCATGGCTCTCGACAACATCACCCAGGTTTCCGGCCGCGGCGTCTACGTCCCCGGCAACGACATCGACACCGACCGCATCATCCCGGCGCGCTTCATGAAGTGCGTCACCTTCGACGGACTCGGCGAATTCCTCTTCTTCGACGTGCGCCACACGCCCGAGGGAAAACCCACCGGCCACCCGATCGACCGGCCGGAACACAAAGGCGCCAAGATTCTCCTGTCCGGCGCCAACTTCGGCTGCGGTTCTTCCCGCGAGCACGCGCCGCAAGCGATCCACAAGGCGGGGTTTCGCGCCGTCATCGCGGAAAATTTCGCCGAGATCTTTTTCGGCAACAGCACGACGCTCGGCATTCCTTGCGTGAACGCCGCCCGCGAGGACATCGCGAAAGTCGCGGCGGCGATCGCCGCGAATCCGGCCCTCGAGATCACGGTCGACGTCGCGGCGCTCGAGGTCCGTTTCGGCTCCGACAAGATCAAGGTCACGCAGCGCGAGACCGCCCGCGACGCTTTGGTCAACGGCCGCTGGGATGCGATCGGCGAATTGCTCGACGGCGTGCCCGCCGTGAAGGCGACCGCGGCGAAGCTGCCTTACCTCGCCGCCTGAGCGGGCGGCCGGCCGGCGTTCAAAAAAACTCCGGCCGCTTCCGCAACTTTCGCGGCCAGTATCCGCGAACTTTTCCCTCGCCCCGCCGTCCCACCGCGGCACGTTCTCATTTTCCGCTATGTTCTTCGCGATGATCGAAGTTTTCAAAGGTGCCGGCATCCTCATTTATCCGCTGGGGATTTGCTCGGCTGCCGCCGTCTTCATCGTGTGCGAGCGTGCCTACGCGCTGCGCCGGGCCGCGATCATGCCGCAGGACTTGGTCGACGCCGTCGTCAACGGTCGGCCGCTCATGGGCGGCAAACACACGGTGCTCGCCCGCATCGTCGAGTTCGCCGAGCAGCACAAGAACGACGAAGGCGCCGTGAAGGCCTTCGCCCGGCTCGAGCTCAACCGCATGGAGCGTGGCATCCCGTACCTCGACGTCATTTACGCCGCCGCGCCGCTGATCGGCCTGACCGGCACCGTCACCGGCCTGCTGCAGGTGTTTTCCCAGATTTCCCCGGACACGGGTTTGCCCGATCCGGTCGCCTTCACGAAGGGCGTGGCGCTCGCGCTGTCGGCCACGGTCATCGGTCTGTGCATCGCGATTCCTTCGCTCGTGGGGAGCGGTTATCTGCAGCGGAAGCTCGAGAATTACGCGGCGCAACTCGACGTGCTGCTCGAGCGGATTTTGCAACGGACGCGCTGATGAGCCTGCTGGCCAACAAGCGCCGCCGGCGGCCCGAGATGAACCTCGTGGCCTTGATCGACGTGCTCGTGATGCTGATCTTTTTCGCGTTCGTCACGATGCAGTTCAAGTCGGCCGCGACCCTGAACATCACGCTGCCGAAGGTCGAAACGGCCGGCAAAAACGAGTTCCGCGGCAACGTCACCATCTCGATCGACAAGGACGGCAGCCTGACCTTCAACGGCAAGACCATCGCCGATGCCGAATTGCCCGCGTTGCTCCAGCAGGTGAAGAACGTCGACAAGGACATCCCGGTGCTCATCCGCTCCGACGAAAAAGCGACGCTCGATCGGTTGACCTTCGTGTGGGACGCCTGCCGCAAGGCCGGGCTCAACAAGCACAGCCTGCAGAGCCGCTGAACGCGTCGGCGGATTTTCCGCTCGCAAGCAACGCGCCGGGGCCGGCTAGTTTCGGCCGCATGAAGATTCTGCTCACCGGTGTCACCCGCGGTCTCGGCCGCGCCCTGACGGACGAGTTCATCCGCGCCGGCCACACCGTGATCGGCTGCGGCCGCAGCGGCGACGCCATCTTCGACCTGCGCATGACGTATCAGGCGCCGCATGACTTCTCCGTCGTCGATGTCGCGCTGGACAACAAGGTCGCGCTCTGGGCCGCGAAGGTGCTGGAAAACGACAGTCCGCCGGACCTGCTGATCAACAATGCCGCGATCATGAATCCGCTCGGTCCGGTTTGGACGCAGAGCGACCGCGATTTCACAAAGCTCACGGACGTGAACATCCGCGGCGTGCAGAATGTGATCCGCCACTTCGTGCCCGCGATGGTGGCGCGGAAAAAGGGAGTGATCGTGAATTTGAGTTCCGGTTGGGGCCGTTCCGTTTCCCCCGATGTCGGGCCCTACTGCATGTCGAAGTGGGCGATCGAAGGCCTGACCAAGGCGATGGCGGAGGAGTTGCCTCCCGGCATGGCGGCGGTGCCCTTGAATCCCGGCGTCATCGACACCGAGATGCTGCGTTCGTGCTGGGCGGACGGCGCGGCGTCCTATCCGAAGGCGGAGGCGTGGGCCAAGACCGCGGCGCCGTTTATCCTGGGGCTCGGTCCGAAGGACAACGGCCGATCATTGTCGGTCGGGTCCGGGGAAAATTGAACCGGCGGGCGCACCCGCCGGGTGAGGGTCTTACTGCCGGAACGGGCCGGCGTCGGACAAAGAGGGCGTCGGGGCTTCGTTTTCGTTCGCCGCGATGGCGAAGGGGAGCTCGGGGGTGACACGCCACGAGTGGCGATCAAACGCGGCCAGAAACTCCCGCATCCGCTGCCGACGCCGTTCCAAACTGAAGAGGGTGGAGGGGTCGGTGTGGGGTGGGAATGGGGTCTGCATGGTGCCAATCCGATTGCATGGGGTGTGCCAGAGTTGAGACAGTGATGTAAGACTATGTCGCGTAGAATTATGAGCGATGAAATGAGACAATATTGCTTTGCCGTAAAGTGGGTAAAAATCCCCAGTAGGCAATTCCTTCCGGGGGGAATACCCCGGTTCGGATTCGGGGGAGCGGAGCCGACGCGCGGCGGGGTAGCGGTGGCTGCGGTGCGCTGGATCAGCGGCTGAGTTTGGCGAACGCCTCGGGCGGGATCTCGACTTTGGTCGTGCCGATGTCGCGAATTTGGGTCGTGGAGTTTTGGGTCACGGTCACGTGCGCCCGACCCCGCGGGGTGACGACGGAGAGCGTGCCTTCGAGTTGCAGGTGGTAGCGCGTGACGAAACCGGCCCGCACCCAGAGTTTGAATTTTCCGGTGGCGCGGATCGGGGTGATCTCGGGCTGGCCGTCCCGCACCAGCAAGAGTTGGGCCCCGACCTCGGTCAAATGGCCGCTGGCGGTGTCGCCTTCGATGACGAGATCGCGATGGCTGGTGACAATGACGCCGAGCTCTTCGTGCGGCAGGGAGATGGCCAGTTGGAGGTTGCTGTAGGGGCGGCCGGCTTCGTCGGCTTCGCGGTTCGGCCGCGTGCGGCGGATCGTCGTGCCCTTGAGGACGCCGCCGCTGAGGGACTTGGAGCCGGTGACGCCGGTGGGGCCCGTGGGACTGACCACGCGTTCGAATTCCTCGTCGTCCTCGTGCGGTTCCGGCAGTTCCGCCGGCGTTTTCCAACCGTTCGCGGTGTTCAGCACACAGGCGACGTTGCCGCGGAAGACGGCGTCGACGCGGTTGTCGGTGACGTCGCGGCCGAGTTTGCGCCGCAGGGTATTCACGACGGGCATTTTCACCCGGCTGTAGTCCGGGCGGCGGTGGACGCCGTCGATGTCGTAGCTACGGGCATCATCGGCGACAGCAGTGGTCCACGTGTAGTTCGGCTGTTCGGTGAGCCGCATGGCGGCGACGATCACGTCCTCGACCGGACCGGCGCAGACGCGGCCCGCGGCGAGAACGAAAACACCGGCGAGAATCCGGATGATCGGCACCACGCCCGCTTCAGATGCGCGGCGCCGAAACGGAGACAAGGCGAAAGGTGGCGAAGCCGGAAGCGGAAAGCCCAATGCTCAAAGCTGAAAGCTCGGTACCCGGGCGAGCGGGGCGCCGAGCGGGCGGAGATCCGGTTCAGGGTTTGCCGGATTTCGGGAGGGCAAACTTGATCACGGGTTCGGCCGGGGCGGGGGCCGGAGCGGCCGGGGCGGGAGCGGTGAGCACCGGTGCGCGGCGCGGTTCCTGCGCGATCGGCAGCGTGGGCGCGGCGGCGGGCAGGGCGCGGAAACCGCGCTCGATCAGCTCGGTGATCTGGAGGTCGCGTTCCTTCGATTGGGCGCTGCCCATGGTGACCACGATGATGCGCCGGCCGTTGCGTTGGGCGGTCGCCGCGAGGCAGAAGCCGGCGCCGTTCGTGAAGCCGGTCTTGAGGCCGTCGACGCCGGCAAGTTTGCCGACGAGTTTGTTGTGGTTGACCATGTCGATGGGTTGGGCGCGGAGGCCTTCGCCGAATTTGCGGGCGCGGATCGAGGTGTATTTCAGGGCATCGGTCCGCTCCACCAGGTAACGGCTCAGCAGGGCGAAATCGCGCGGCGTGGTGAGGTCGCCCTCGGCGAGGCGGCGGTTCGCGGGCGGCAGGCCGTGCGGGGTGCGGAAGGTCGTCTGCTCCATGCCGAGGGCGCGGGCTTTCGCGTTCATCAATTCGACGAAGGCGGGCACCGAACCGGCGGCGGCGCGCGCGAGGGCATGGGCGGCGTCGTTGGCGGATTGGATCATCATCGCGTGGATCAGTTCCTCGACGGGAAAGGTCTCGCGCGGATCGAGGTACACTTGTGTGCCGCCGATTTTCGAATCCTCGGGCGTGATGCGGACCGGCGTGGTCAGGGCTATTTTGCCGGCGAGCAAATGGTCGTGCAGGACGGCAAACGTCATGAGCTTCGTCATGCTGGCCGGCGGGCTGAGGGTGTCGGCGCGGTCTTCGAAAATCACGGCCCCGGAAGCGGCCTCCATGACGATGGCGCCTTTGTAGGTGGCCGGGGCGGTCGACTCCGCGGCGGGCCGGGTTGGGCGCGGGCGGGTATCGGCGGCGGAGGCGCCGGCGACGACCGCCAGCGCGAAGAGAAAGCGGACAATCATGCGCGCGAGGAAGACGGAATTTGCGGGCCGCGCGAGGGGAAATGCGGCGGTTTTCTTGCGTCGGTTTGGCCAAGATTCACGCAGCGGCACGGTAAACTTTCAGCTAACCTGCAGGTCCGCCCACGGTATCCAGTCAACGGTCACCCCCGACCGCCCTCTACGCCCAGCCGGTCCCTCTTCATGCCTCAATGGAACCCAGACTTTGAAACCGGACATCCGACGATCGATACCGAGCATCAGGAATTCCTGCACCAACTCGAAATGTTGAAAGTGGCGATCGATGCCGGCGCCGGCCGGGAAAAAGTCGTCGATCTCATCGTCGTGCTCCAGCGTTACGTGCTGGGCCATTTCGCGCGGGAGGAGGCGCACATGTTGCGGGTCGGTTGTCCGTCGCACGGCGCCAATTACGCCGCGCATCGCGAATTCTCGCACAAGTTCGACCGTTGGCTGGAATTGCTGACCTACAGCGGCACGCCCGTTTCGCTGCTGCTGGAGGTGCACCGCGAATCCTTGGCGTGGATCACCCACCATATTCAGAAGGTCGACTGCGGACTCCGCGCCTGCCCGGCGCATGGCCCAGCCCAAAACGGTGACCGGGCCCGGGAGGGGTGAAGGTGGCGAGCCGGGGTTGGGGAACGGTTTCGCGTCCGCGATTTTGCCGGGCCGGTTAACGCGTCTTGCGCGCCCGCCCCCGTGCTCCGGTCTGAAACTGTCGTTTTAGTTTACACTCCTTCGGTCGGAGCTCTGGCCGGGGAAGATGCAGAAGTTCTTAAAGTCATTGCGGGTGTGGAGATAGGCTTTCGATCCAAACACTGGCGCGAGAACCGCTAGGTGGGCTGCACAAGCCGTCCCAACCCATTCTCCATGAAGCTCCCTTTCCTGCCTGCCGTCGCGGCTCTCGTTTTGGTTGGCGTCTCCTCGATCCCGGCCGGCGCGACCGTCATCACTTTTTCCGATCGCTCCGCCTTCCTGGCGGCCACGGCGGCGACCGATGCGACGGGCGCCTACCCGGGTTCTTCCGGGGCATTGCTCGGGCCGACCACGGTGGGATCGGTGACCTTTTCCGCCGCTTCCGGCGGGCAGGCGTTTTTCTTCGGCGATTGGACCGCGCGGCTCGCGGGCAGCGAGATTTCGATCAACGCGAGGGAAGATCTGAATGTCGATTTGGGCGGGCCCGTCACGGCCCTCGGCTTCGATTTCGTCGAGCCCGAGTCGGATCCGAATGTTTTCGCTCCTTTCGTGGATTCGACCTTCACGGTCTCGCTGTTCAACGGCGCGGCCTTCGTGAATTCGTTTTCGTTCAACGCGCCGAATGACACGGCTGCCTTTGCCGGGGTCTGGTCGAGCGCCGTTTTCACCCGGGCGGTGATCACGGAAACCACGGGCGGGATCGAAAACGAGTTCTACGGCCATTTCTACACCGGTACCCGGCCCCTGGCGCAGAGCGTGCCGGACTCCGGCGCGGGCGCGGTGCTGGTGCTGGGCGGACTGGCCGTTTTGGCCGGCCTGCGCCGGCGACGGTAAGCGGCGGCGCACGCGGTTCTACGGCGCTCGGGATTTGAGACCCTGCGGCCCGGGCCCGGAAAGCAGCGACCGTCGCGGTGCGGCTTTTCAGGCGAGGTGGCGGAGGCGCCGGCGAGCGGCGGAGTCGGCGAGCAATTGCTCGAAGCGTCGCGCGCGCGTGGCCGGTTGCTTGGCGGAGACGATCCAGTGGAGGGCGTTGCGGCGGTAGCCGGGCGGCTGGGCGGCGAAGTAGGTCCAGGCGTCGGCAGCGACGCGGAAGCGTTTGGTTTCGGCGGGGGCCAGCTTCGGTTCCTGCCGCGCTTCGAAAGCGTAGATGCCGGTTTTGCGCGGATCGCGCGCGGCGAAGGCGGCGAGGCCGGCGGGGTGCATGCGGCCCGCGGCGGTGAGGCGCGCGACGTGTCCCACGTTGACGTTGCTCCAGATGCTGCCGGGTTTGCGCGGCGTGAAGCGGTGCCGGTAACGCTCGGCGTCGAGCGACTTGATCACGCCGTCGATCCAGCCGAAGCAGAGCGCTTCGTCCACAGCTTCCTGATACGTGATGCCGCGGCGGGCGGACGACTTCTTGAAGAAGCCGACGAATGTTTCCGCGGCGGAGGCGTGGTGCGTTTCCAGCCAGCGGCGGAAGGAGGCGGCGTCGGGATGGAAAATGGGTTCCATGATCGGCGCCGCCGCAGTCCGGAAAAACTCAGTTTTTCGCGGCCCGGCTCTGCTCGAGCGGCAGGTCGTGCAGTTTCAGCTCCGGATTCTTTTCCGTGAAGTAGCGCAGCGTCCACTCGTTGGGGAAGAGCGCGACGGGCTGGTCGAATTTGTCGGCGCCGAAGCTGACCCCGCTGGCGACGACGATGGCGTGGGGATTGGCGAGGGCCGGGTGCGGCTCGAGCCATTTGAGCAAGGTCCACGGCGTGGGCGTGAGCCGCGACTCGGCGCCGTATTCGGCCTGGAGGCGCCATTGCACGACTTCGAATTGCAGCGGGCCGACGGCGGCCAGCAGGGTGGAGCCGGGCGGGGCGTTGCGGGCGGTGAAGGCCTGGACGACGCCTTCCTGCAGGAGCTGCTCGAGACCGGCGCGGTAGCGTTTGGCGTCGCCGGTGTTGGGATTGGAAATGTAGGTGAAGACCTCGGGCGGGAAGCGCGGGATCTCGTCGTAGGCGATTTCCTTGTCCGAGGTGAGCGTGTCGCCGATGCCGAATTCGCTGTGGCCGACGAGGCCGATGACATCGCCGGGCCAGGCGACGTCGACGGTCTCGCGTTCCTGGCCGAAGAGTTTGTGCGAGGAGGAGAGGCGCATCGTTTTGCCGGTGCGCTGGTGGGTGACCATCATGTCGCGCTCGAACTTGCCGGAGCAGATCCGGAGGAACGCGATGCGGTCGCGGTGCTTCGGATCCATGTTGGCCTGGATCTTGAAGACGAAGCCGGAGAATTTGTCGTGGGCGACCGGGATCTCGCGTTTCGGTGTATCCGCGGCGGCAGGACCGGCGGCGGGATCGGGCTTGGCGGAAGATGCGACCGTGATGACGGAGCGGCGCGGGGCGGGCGGGACGGAGTCGTGGAGGAAGCCGTCGAGCAGGAGCTGGATGCCGAAGTTGTTCACCGCGCTGCCGAAATAGACGGGGGTCTGCTGGCCGGCGCGGATGGCGGCGAGGTCGAAGGGGTGGCCGGCGCCGTCGAGCATCGCGAGCTGCTCCTTCACTTCGTTGAAGGTGTAGTCGTCGAGTTTTTCGCGGACGATCGGGTCGTCGAGATCGGCGACGCTGACGGGCGCGTGGTATTTGCCGCCGGGGACGCGTTCGAAGAGATGGACCTCGCGGGTGCGGCGGTCGAAGACGCCGCGGAAGCCGGGGCCGTTGCCGAGGGGCCAGATCACGGGGGAGGACTGGAGACCGAGGACGGTTTCCAATTCGTCGAGCAGCTCGAGCGCGTTGCGCGTCGGCCGGTCGCACTTGTTCATGAAAGTGAAGATCGGCACCCCGCGGCGGCGGCAGACCTCGAAGAGCTTGCGGGTCTGGGCTTCGACGCCCTTGGCGGCGTCGATCACCATCAGGGCGGCGTCGACGGCGGTGAGGACGCGGTAGGTGTCCTCGGAAAAGTCCTTGTGGCCGGGGGTGTCGAGCAGGTTGACGGCGTAGCCGCTGTAGTCGAACTGGAGGACGGTGGAGCTGATCGAGATGCCGCGCTGTTTCTCGAGTTCCATCCAGTCGGAGGCGGTGGCGCGCTGGTTTTTGCGCGCGGTGACGGAACCGGCGAGGTGGATGGCGTTGCCGTAAAGGAGGAACTTCTCGGTCAACGTCGTCTTGCCCGCGTCGGGGTGGGAGCTGATCGCGAAGGTGCGGCGGCGGGCGATTTCGGCGGCGGGAGACATGGACAGTGAACCGGGAGCGAAACGGGAATCGCGGGGCGAGGGAAGAGCGAACTCGCGGGCGGATGGGCGAAACGCTTGCGCCGCGGCGAGCGGGCGGGCAACAAGGCGCACCCCATGAATCGCGCGACGAAGATTTTCGTTACCGGCTTTGCCTTGCTGGTGGTCGCGGGGATCGCGTTCGGCGGCTGGATCCAGTGGCAGAGCCACCGCCGGCTTGCGCGGGCGTACGCGATCGAAGTTGCGGCGGTGCCCGTGCCCGCGGGCGCGGAGGCGGTGGCGCGCGGGAAACACCTGGCGACGACGCGCGGGTGCGTCGATTGCCACGGCGCGGATCTGGCCGGGGCCACGGTGATCGACGACGGGGCGATGGGCCGGATCGACGGACCCAACTTGACCCGCGGCGCGGGCGGATTGCCGGCGGACTATGCGGACTTGGATTTTGTGCGCGCGATCCGGCACGGCGTGAATCGCGAGGGCCGCGGGTTGTTTCTGATGCCGTCGACGGACTATGCGACGCTGTCGGATGCCGACATGGGCGCGTTGATCGCCTACCTGCGGACGTTGCCGGCGGTGGACAAGCCGAGCGGACCGGTGAAGCCGGGCCCGGTGGCGAGGACCTTGCTGGCCACGGGGCGGTTGCGTTTGGCCGCGCAGGAAATCCAGCATGCGCGGATCAAGCCTTCGCAGGTGGCGCCGGCGGCGAACGCCGACTACGGCCGCTATGTGGCGGCGAGTTGCACGGGTTGCCACGGGGCCAATCTCTCCGGGGGCAAGATCGCGGTGGGGCCGCCGACGTGGCCGCCGGCGGCGAATCTCACGCCGCACCCGGACGGCCGGCTGGGGCAGTGGACGGAAGCGGATTTTGTGCGCGCGCTGCGCACCCACCGGCGGCCCGACGGCAGCGAGATCAGTCCGGTGATGCCGAAGACGTTCGGCGGATTGGACGAAATCGAAATGAAGGCGCTGTGGGCCTACCTGCGGACTTTGCCGCCGACGCCGTTGGGCAAACGCTGAAGGCGGCGCGGCGGGCGGCCGGCGCACAATTTTGTGGCGGTGCCGCGCATTCGGGCAAACGTGGGCGCGTGTCTGTCCCGACTACTTTCAAACTCCGTCCGAATGCACGTTCCCGCGTCCTGCAGGGGCACCCGTGGGTGTTTGCCAACGAAGTCGAGGCGCTGTTGCCGGAAACGGCCGACGGCGAAGTGGTGGAGTGCCGGGACCGCACCGGCCGCCTGATCGGGACGGGCATCTGCAATTCGAAATCGCAGATCGTGTGGCGGCGGCTGAGCCGGGACCGGGTGTCGTTGGATGCCGGATACATCCGCGGAGCACTCGAGCGGGCCTTGGCCCGCCGGCCGGCGGCGACGAGCGGGACGGTGCGGACGTGCCAGCGGCTGGTGTGGAGCGAGTCCGACGATTTGCCGGGCGTCGTGGTCGACCAATTCGGGGACACGCTGGTGGTCCAGATCCAGACCTTGGCGATGGAGAAACGCTCGGCGCTGATCGGCGACCTGCTTGCGGAATCGGTGCAGCCGGCGGAGATCATTTTCCGCAACGACGCGCCGATCCGGCGGCTGGAAGGCCTGCCCTTCGAGGTGCACACGCGGTCGGGCCGGACCTGGGAGCCGCGGTGGGTGACGATCGACGGTTTCGAATACTGGCTCGATCTGCAGCAGGGCCAGAAAACGGGATTCTATCTCGACCAGCGGGCGCAGCATGCGGCGGTCGCGAAGTACTGCCGCGGCGGGCGGGTGCTGGATGCGTTCTGCAACCAGGGCGCCTTTGCGCTGCACGCGGCGCGGGCCGGGGCCGCCGAGGTGCTCGGCCTCGACAGCGCGGAGGATGCGATCGCGGCGGCGCGGCGAAACGCGGAGCGGAACGGGGTGAAGGCGGAGTTCCGGGTCGCGAATGTGTTCGACTGGTTCAACGCCCCGGAGCGCGGGGCGGAGGCGCGTTGGGATGTGATCGTGCTCGATCCGCCGCCGTTTGCGAAATCGAAGAGCGCGCTCGAGGGCGCGTTGCGCGGCTACAAGGAAATCAATTTGCGGGCAATGCAGCGGTTGGCGCCGGGAGGCGTGCTCGCGACGTACACGTGCTCGCACCACATGCAGGATGCGGAATTGCGCCAAGTGCTCGCCGAGGCCGCGACGGACGCGAAGCGGAAACTGCGCGTGCTCGAATGGGCGCACCAGCCGCCGGATCATCCGGTGTTGGCGACCATGGCGGAGAGCGAATACCTGCGCGGCTACCTCCTGCGGGTGGAGTAAGCCCGGCGGCCTTTGGATTCGGGAATTCCGGAAAACGGATTTGAGATTCCGGAATTCACGAACGTTCCCGAAAGACCAAGGTCGCGCCGGGGAGCAGCCGGGGCCGCTGCGGCGGCGGTGGGGATGATCCGCGAACTTGGGCCGAGGAGTACGGGAAAAGGGAATTTACGGGCGGCGGATGGAGCCGGAACGCCGCCGGCAAAAGATGAAACTTGAGTGCCCGGGCCGTTCGGCACTAGTCCTCCGGCGATGGCCCGGCCGACCAATGCACTGATTGTGGACGATGAACCCCACGTGCGGATGTTCGCACGGATGCTCTTGCGCGAAATCGGCATCACGGAGGTCTGGGAAGCCGCCGACGGCGCGAAGGCCGTGGAATTTCTGAACGAACACGAACCCGAGTTGATGCTGCTCGACATCAATATGCCGAACATGAACGGCATGGAATTGTTGCAGGAGCTGCACGGGGCGGGCTGGGACGTGCCGGTGATCGTGCTGACTTCGGAGAGCGCGATGAAAACGGTGCAGGATGCGGCGGCCTTGGGGGCCTGCGGCTACATTCTCAAACACAGCCCGAAGCAGGAAGCGTTGAAGTCGCTGCGCGAGTTGGTCGACGGGTTGGCGGAAGAGGAACCGCCCGCGGATCGGCACGGCGGCGACGGGATCTGAGCCGGGGAATAGGACTAGCGAGGGCCGAAGCCTGTTGGCTGAGGAGGGCCCAATGGGCCCAGTGAGTTGGGATGGGACTTATGCGACCTATAGGACTTATGGGTCCTATATGTCCGATAGGTCGCATCGGTCCTATGGACGCATGCGGCCGATAGGATCTGCGACCGGTCGCTGGTGCCGGTCGCACCGCGCGCGGCGATCAGCCGGAAAGCCCGGGCTGCCGGAGCAAGCCGGTGCAGCGCTGCAGAAAGGTCGGACGGCGGAAGACATTGATCACGCGAAACGCGACCAGATCGCGCAGCACCGCGGGACGCGGAGGCTGGATTGCCAGCGGCGAACGCGGGCTCTCCGGCAGGGGCAGCCAGGAGTCGCGGGAAATCTCGGTGCCGGCGGGGAAGAAGAAGGGGGAGATTTTCATAGTCAGGAGGTTGGAGGATTGGAAAAGGGACAAGGAGTACCTGACGAATGCGGGGGCATCGTCCGGGATCCGGAAGCCGGATCGGAGGGAAGTTCGGGGACGCGGCGTCGGGCCGGGTCGGGGTAGCCGTTGGCGACTGCGGCGGGCGGATCAGTTTACCTGGGTTCGGATCAGGCCGATCATCACGCCTTGGATGATCAATTCCTGAACGGGCAGGAGGTCGGGATATCGCGGGTTCTCGGCGCGGAGAAAGGGGCGGCCGCGCTGGACAAGAAAACGTTTGAGAGTGGATTCGCCGTCGATGAGGGCGGCGACAATATCGAGCGGGCGCGGCTCGCGCGGCGTGACGAAGACCGTGTCGCCATCAAGAATGCTGGCATCGATCATCGAATCGCCGCGGACGCGGAGGGCGAACACCTTGGTCTCGGGCCG
>JACCDS012088774.1_pt1 | contig 12720 bp, 8 predicted proteins | sample 7446441 | NCBI WGS metagenome assembly JACCDS01 (sample SAMN15323445, study PRJNA562643) | freshwater metagenome | isolation source: river surface water | place: USA:Blue River Watershed | collected 2017-08-17
CAAAAGCAGGCAACGACGTCTGCGGGCATTTTAAACCGACCCTGACGCTCGCTGAACTCGTCAGAATGAAATGGAAAGAGCACTGGTTCCCGTCCAGGAGCTTTTGCTGTCAGCATTGCCAACACAACGGCCATCAGCCGCGCCAGCGCCTTCTGCCAATACATCTGCCAGAACTTGTCCCCGCGCCTTTGCCAAATCCTGTCACTGCCCTTGGTCAGCACAGCTGAGGGCCTCAGCAAACCGTTGTTGCCGGTGGTTGTGGCAAACTATCGGTATCCAGCTGCGCCAGCAAAGCTGCCAGTTCGGCTTGTCCACTTTGCTGCTGTCTGAGCGCCTGCTGCAGTGAAGCGGCCCGTTCGCTTAAAGTCTGCAGGCCAAAACAAGCGCTGGTGCCTTTGATTTGATGCGCCAGTGCTGCCAGCGTTTTAGGATCAGCATCGCGCAGCTGCCGGGCTTTGGCCGGCAAACTTTGCCGGTAACTTTGCACCAGCGCCTGCTCATCGTCAGGACTGTCCAGCAGAGGCTGGCTTTTTAGATGTGGCCTGTTTTGCGGATCCGTGTGCGGGCTGGCTGGCAGCTTACTTTGGCCGCCGGCCACCAGCGTGTTTTGTTGCACAGTGTTGATGGCCTGCAACAATTGCTGGCGTCGCACCGGTTTTGCCAGTCGAAGGGTAAAAATGCTGTCATCGTCGGGGTTTACTGCGTTTACCGGAGCAAAATCGCTGTCGCGTGGTTGCAGCACATCCGCGCTCAGGGCGATCACCGGTGTCTGGATGCCAGCCGCTCTGAGCTCACGTGTGGTGGTATACCCGTCCATCGCCGGCATCTGAATGTCCATAAAAATCAAATCAAAAGCCTGTTCAGATGCCTTTTGAAGCGCTTCGGCGCCACTGTCGGCTTCACTGATTTGAAAACCAAGTGGCTGCAGGTAGAACTTCAGTAATGCCCGGATGTCGGCCACATCGTCGACCAGCAACAGTCGCCACGGCAGCAGGGGCGTAGCCTGCTCTGGCTCAGCAGCCGGCGCTGGAGCCTGCGATCCTTGCGTCTGGATCAGGCCCGGCGGCACCAACAGACGAAAGACCGAACCTTGTGGCACGCCCGCCTGCGCATCCAGCTCCATTTGCATCGCACGCGCCAATTGCCGGCTGATGTACAAACCCAGCCCGCTGCCGCCATAAAGCCGGCTGGTACTGTTGTCGGCCTGTGAAAACCGGCTGAACAGCCGTTCGAGCTGGCTGGTGTCGATGCCAATACCCTGATCGGCCATCTCGAGGCGCAGACCCGCCTGGTCGCTGACCACCCGCAGGCTGATCTGGCCGCTGGCGGTAAATTTCACAGCGTTACTGCCAAGATTGAGCAGAATTTGCTGTAAACGGAATGGATCTGCACTGAGCCACAGGGCTTCCGCAGCGGTGAAATCCGTGTTGAAACTCAGGCCATGCTGGCGTGCCAGCTGGCCAATTTGGCTCGCGACCTGTTCAAGCAATGGCAGCAGCGGCACCTGCTGGATATCAAGTGGCAGTTTGCCTTCGTCAATCCGCGCCGTGTCGAGCACATCATCAATCAGGCGCTGTAAATAGACGGAGTTTTGCCGGATCTTGTTGACCAGCTCAGCCTGCGCCGGGGCCACCTGTTCGCTCAGCACTTCAGCAAAACCGCTGATCACAGTGATGGGGGTGCGGATCTCATGACTCATATTGGCCAGGAAACGGTTTTTAATGCCGGCCAGTTCGCGGGCTTTGTCGCGCTCTTCTGTCAGCTCCAGCGTTCTTTGCCTGACCAGCTCTTCGAGCATTTCATTGAGCCCCAGCTGATGCGTCATGGCCTGTTGCAGGTCCTGATGGGTCTGATTCATCCGTTGCTGCAGCTGGATAAAACTGTGTTGCATGCTGGCAATTTCGGCGATGGTCGGCGCTGGCAGCTGTAATGGCGTGTCACCGAGCTGCCATTGCTCAGCTTTTTCGGCCAGTAATGACAGCGAGGCGGTGTGGGGGCTGACAAAACGTCTGGTCAGCGCCACGATACTTTCGGTCAGCAGAAAAGTCAGCAATAGCGCAAACGCCAGCAGCCCATGATAGCGGGCAATGGCCTGATAGCTGTCCTGATAATAAGTCAGCAGCCATCCCGGCCACTCGGTGCGGTATTGCAGGATAAAATGGATCCCATCCTGGCTGAGTCGGATAGCGCCCAGCGTATTAAACCATTGATGTTTCAGAAAAAGCCGTGGTATAGGTTCGGATCGGCTGCTGACAGACCAGCGTTTGCCGAGCGGGCGGTCGTCTTGTGTTCCCCAGATTTTTTTGCCCTCGTTGTCAAGCAAAATGCGGTGCGAGACCAAATCAGGTACTGGCACCTGCACTGAATCCGTCAGTGCGTTCAGTGCGACAGAAACCTCTAATACGCCTTTGCGGTCAGGGCCGGTGAGCGGAACGCTCACTGCAAATAATTGATCGTTGCCCAGCGACCGGCCCTGAAAGCTGTCACTGATATAAGGCTGACCGCTTCGCATCGGTTCCCGGAAATAGGCGCGGTCGGCCACGTTATCCGAGCGGCGAGATCCTGTGACCAGACCATCTTTATAAAAATGCGTGACGTTGCCTTGCTCATCAGCAATCAGCGCAGAGATGTACTCAGCTCTGTGATCTGCCAATTGGCGCAGCAAGGCGGCGGGCGAACTGTCGGCCGCGTTCAGCTGAGCTGCAACCAGTGACACTTCAGACTGATATGCGGCCAGTTTTTCTGAGATTTGACTGGCCAGCCGGTGTTGTTCGTGTTCAAGGGTTGTCAGCTGACGGCTCAAATCCAGTGTGCTGCCGGCTGACAACATCACCGACAACAACAGTGTGAATGGCACTGCACTATAAAGTGCGATACGACTGGAAAGCTGGCGGGCCAACGATGGTAGTTGCCGGCGCTCGTGCAGTGCCATCAGCGCATGCAGCAGGTGGGCTGCCCGCAGACAAATCAGGTAAACCAGCGCAGACATGCCCAGATACAGCAGCAGCCAGCGCCAGTCATGTTGCTGAACCGGCAGCATCAGCGGCCAGCTTAGTGGCAGGCCGAGCAGTAACAGCCATAAGGACAGCAGCGGGTGCAGTTGCCAGCGCCCGCCCAGTGACAGCCAGACCAGCACCAGTTGCAGCGCTAACAGCACTGTGACCTTGGCATCAGGTTGTAGCCAGCCAAGTAAAGGGATTGCCAGCAAACCCCAGCCAAGCCCGAGCCGTATCACCACCAGGATCAGCGCCGTGTTGCCTATCACAAAAGGTGCAAAGACAGGTAAGTCGGCAACAGGCCAGTTGGCCAGCACTGCGCAGCCCAACATCAGCAGGAAGAATTTCAGATTTGGCCAGTTCAGCGGCAGGCCCCAGTGCCTGGTCATCCGGCGCACTCCGGCAAACTGAGCAGGAAGCAGCTGCCGTCAGATGAACTCTGTTCCAGCGTCAGTGTGCCGCCATGCTGCTCGGCGAATGCCCGCGAAATCGACAGACCAAGGCCGGAACCCTGGCCCACCGGCTTGGTAGTAAAAAACGGCGCGAAGATCTGTTGCTGCGCCGCGGCTGAAATACCTTCTCCATTGTCAGTGATCCGCAGCTGCCACCAATGGCTCTGCTGGATCAGACTGAGTCTGACCCACCCGGCAGGGCGGTGAATGGCCTGTTGGGCATTAATCAGCAGATTGAGCAGCAATTGGCTTAGCTGAACCGGATTGCCCATGACTAAAGCTGGTTTGGCTGGCAGCTCCAGTGTCAGTTTAGTCTGATGCCTGAACTGGCTGCTGGCCATCCTGACGGTTTCTTCGATGAGCCGGACTAGATCGACCGGTTGAATGTTGTGCTGATCCGGATGAGAGAAATTGCGCAAACTCTGAATGATATCGCGTGAACGCCGTGCACCTTGCAGTGACTCTGCCAGCAAATCGGCACTGTCACTGAGCAGATAGTCGAGTTTCAGCTGCTCTGACAGTGCCTGCAGGGCGGTTGAATCCCGACATGCCAGCGTAATAAACTCCCGATACTGCGCCAGATAATGCTCAAAGGTATGCAGATTGCTGTAGATAAAACCCAATGGATTATTCAGTTCATGTGCAACACCGGCTGCCAGCAAGCCAATTGATGCCATTTTTTCCTGCCGGACCATCGACTCTGTCATCCGTTGCTGCTGCGCCAATAGTTCATCACGCTCGCTTAATAAACGCTTTTGTTCAAGCTGTGCCAGTGTGGTGGAAATAAAAGTGCTGAAGCTGCGCAGCACCTGCAAGGCATCTGCTGAGAAAGCGCCGATGCCCGGCGCCAGTAACAGCAAGACATAACGCTGGCTGCTGCTACTGAGTGGCAGGCTCAGCGCGGACTGACAGTGCCTAAACCTCGCCTCTAGCGCCTTTGGCCACCAGGGTACCAAAGCGACATTGTAGATATTATGCGCCGCACTGAGCAAATGTTGCAGCGTGACATCATCACAGAGCAGGCCTGGCTGAGGTTCCGGCCAAGCCGTGAGGACGCCGTGTTGCACGCCGGATTGTTGCTGGTTGATCAGAAGGGCGGCGCTGAATGGCGTGACCTGGCCAATCACCGAAAACAGGTTCTGAAACAATTCGCTGTGGCTGTTTGCACTGAGCAGCAGATCAATACCGTGGATTTGCAACTGATAAAGTTGTCGGTACTTTTCTAATTGTTGTTTCTCGTAGTTCAGTAATGTCAGCTGTTCCTGCAATAGTTCAGGGTCAGTCATGCTCATCTCCAAACAGCAGTGCTGAGATCATCAGATTGCCATGACGGTTTGAGCCGTCGGCAAAGCATCCCTGTTCACCAAAGGTATAGGCCATCAGGTATGGTACATCACCAAGCGCCCGCTGCACGCTGTGCTGGATTTCTGCGTACTGGCTGCGGACCGCCAGCATACAACCGGCACAATAAATAATCAGCGCTGCGGCAGGTTTTGTAATTCCCTGCATCTCCAATCCTTCCAGAGCCGTATTAACAACATATGCTGCACGGCGGATAAGGCCCTGTTCTGAACCTTGCATCAGCATGAGTTTGTCGCCAACCTGTACTTCGGACAGCAGCTCGATAGAGCCGTCAGCAGTGACCGCTATCGGATGGCTGAGTAAAGTCAGCGGGATTGGCTTTTCTGCGATAGCACGTCCAAAAGGTGTCAGCGTGGTTTGATTGAGCACTGCCGAGGGGTCGAGTGCCCTGAAACCCGCCGCCAGCCGCCACTCGTTGTACACTTCCAGCGCTGGTCTGTTGTTCAATTGCAGCAACAGTCTGCCACTGGCGGCAGTCACTGTGGCGCTCAGGGCCAACCGATGATAGCCGCTGCTGAAAAAAAAACTATGCGCGACAGTAGGGTACATCAGCAGGAGCAGCAGTCGGTTTTGAGTGACCCGGCCCTCAGCAAATAGACACCATTGGCCATTGACATCGTCGTCGGCCGCAGAGCCGCCGATAATTGGGACTTGCGGACCTAACTGGTGTTGGATCGCATCAATTATTTGCTCTTCTTGCCCCGGTGGTTGCATACACCAAACCAGCGCCGGAGTTTCACCGCACCTGCCTGCGCGCAGTGCTGCCTGTTCGACGCTTTTCCCGATTTGTTGTTTCAGGTTTTCGCCAGTCAGCTCACAGGTAGCAATCCCATAATGGCCAGCGCTGTCGTGGATCACAAACAAATGCAGCACGTGCTGGGAGTGAGGTGAAGTGCCGCTGCTTGCGCAGCTTTGACAAGAGCTCATGCCCAGCAGGGGCAGTCCGGCTGGACAGATAGCCGCCAGGCGATGGATTTGCTGATATTGGCCACAACACAGCACTACCGATGGACAACTCTCTGCCAGACGTGCCAGCGCTAGCTCTGGCGCTTGCTCTGGACGACAATCGAGCTGAAGGACTTCGAAACGGGCTTTCATTCTTCTTCCTCCAAATGCAGCTCATTGCTTTGTTCTACCGGTACCCGTAATTCTTCCTGGTGACGCGCCTGATAATGTTGCAGGCTGGCGATTGATTTTTCGTCCAGTACATGCCCTTTGGGCAGCAGCATCACTTTGCGTCTGTTAAACAGATTGTGCTGTAATTTCATGCCTGCTTTGAGCTGGACCAGCAAAAGGCCGTCGGCCCGTTCGGTTTTTTGCAGTGACAGGCCGGCAGCCAGCGTACTGAGCGCCATCACGACTTCCGGGTCATACCAGGTGCCCTGATGGCGCACAATCATCTCAAGTGCAGTTTTCACGTCCATCGCCTGCGCCGACAAATGTGTGCCCTGATACAGCCAGTAGTCGCGTGCGACCGCGAGGATACGGGCGCCGATCGGAATGTCTGTGCCCTGACGTGGCTGGTCGGCCGCGCCGCCAAACTTCTCATACTGCGCCACCAGCATGTCGCTGACATCATGCAAATGGGTGGCGGGCGCCAGGATCTCCTGCGCATACAACGGATGCTGCAGATACAGTTGCCGGTCCTGCATCGACAGCTGGTAATAAGGCTGACTCAACAACTGGACCGGTAACGCCAGTTTGCCCAGTTCGCAAAAAAGCCCGGCCTGTCGCACCGCATGACGCAGCGGCGCCTCGAGCCCCAGCTGACGGGCCAGCGAGGCGGCCGTGTGACTGATATTGAGCGCGAGTTCGCCTTTGAGATAAGGCGAGCTGCTGATCAGGTTATACAGCACTTCCATCAGGGCGGCATGTTCGTGCTGATGCTCCTTCAGCACAGCTTCCAGCCGGGTCAGGGTAGTTCTGAGCTGTGAGGTGCGCTGGCTGACCTGCTGTTCCAGCTGCTGATTCAGCCCTTTGAGCTCCTGTAACTGGCGGGCGACGGTCAGTGTCAGCTGCTTGTTGGCTCTCGTCAGCCGGAAATATTCGAGGCCTTCTTCGATGACCGCCAGCAGTTCGTCATTTTGCCAGGGCTTTTGGATATATCGGTGGATTTTACCTATATTGATGGCTTGCACTGTGGAAGCCAAATCGGCGTAGCCGGTCATCAGAATACGGTAGCAGTCGGGCTGGATCTGGCAGGCTTTGGCCAGAAACTCAGCCCCGGACATTTGCGGCATCCGCATGTCACAAATCACCAGATTCACCCGTTGTTGCTGCATCAGCTCCAGTGCCATCGCGGTGTCACTGGCGACGGCAACTCTGAACTGGCGCGGCACTAGCAGGCGTTGCAGCGCTTTCAGAATACTGAGCTCGTCATCGACACAAAGAATGAGCGGGCTGGTGCTTGGGTCCGGCGATTCCATGTCTCAAAAGTCTCTAATGTCTCATTTGTCTTTAAATAAAAACATATGCTATAACTGGTGAAAGTCAAGCCAATCACCAGCAGGACATGAAAACTCTGAGACCCGGCGAAATCGCTGTTTATTGTGATGTGCATCACCGCACGGTCAGTCGCTGGATAGCCAGTGGTCAGCTCAAAGGTTTTAAATTACCTGGTCGTGGCAATTACCGGGTGCTGTTACCGGATTTCCTGGATTTTCTGGCCAGACAACAGATGCCAGTCCCGGCAGACCTGATGGCTGCAACCGGCAGTCAGGCCGAAATGGCCGGCCATGTGCTGGTGATTGACGATGATGCCGGCATCCGTGCTGCGATCCGCCGCGTCTTGCTCAGCCAGCATTATCGTTGTTCGGAGGCGGCGGATGGCTTTCAGGCCGGCTTGTTGTTATCAAGGGACAAACCGGATCTGATCACGCTGGACCTGTCGATGCCCGGTCTGGATGGATTTGAAGTGCTGACCTATTTACGTCAGCAACCTGAATTTGCGTCGTTAAAAGTGTTGGTGATCTCCGGACTTGGCAACACTGATTTAGCCAAAGCGCTGGCGCTCGGTGCTGATGCTGTTCTGAGCAAGCCCTTTGACAACAGCCGTTTAATGGAGTTGATACGGCAACTGATGGCAACGTGAGGTCACGATGAAAAAAGTGCTGTTGGTCGATGATGAGCTATTCATTATCAAAGCGTTAGGACGCCTGCTTGAACGTCACGGTTTTCAGGTTTTTATGGCGCAAAGCGGCGCGGAGGCGTTGCGGCTGATGCAACGAACCCCTTGTCAGGTGGTTCTGACTGATTTTCGCATGCCTGAAATGAATGGCGCTGAGTTACTGCGTCAGATCAAACAGCAATTTCCCCACAGTATCAGGCTGGTACTCAGCGGTTATTCCGATTTCAACACCGTACTGGAACTGCTGAACGAAGGGCTGGCAGCACGCTTTTTACAAAAACCCTGGGAAGACCACCAGATGGTATCGATGCTGACCAGTGCATTTGATACATACTGGCAGCAACGTCATGCCGCAGTGCGCGAACATCAGCTGCTCAGCACCACCGACCCGTTGCTTGAAGTGGATTTGCAGGGCACTATTTTGCGCCAGAATGCCGGCGCTGAGCGCCTGCTTGGTACGCAACACATCCAGCTTAAAGACCGGCTGGACGATTTACTGAGCGGTATGGTCACGGAGATCATGCTGGGTGACGGTCTGCATCCGCTGGAGGCCAGACTGCATTACAAAGACGAGCATGCGTTGTTGTTGGCGCTGCATCAGCCAGAACATTTTGCGCAGGACCGGGTGGTAATGTTACCGGAGCTCCCTGATCAGTCAGCGCTGGTACAACTGATTGACAGCCATTTGCAGCAACAAATCAAGCTGGCCGTGGTGGCGCTTCGGCTGACCAGTTACGGCGAATGGGCAGATCTGCATGGTTATCAGCAGGCCGGTGAGCTGCTGGCGACCGTCAGTGAAAGCCTGCACCGGGGCGCGGTGCGTCAGGGCGCCGTGCTGGGCTTTTTGGCAAACGAGTTGTTTTTGTTATTGTTGCCTCGGGTGACAGCCGAGATGCAGGTACATCAGCGGCTGGGCGACTTGTTGCAAAGTGTGCAGCAAAACCTCGCTGCTTTGCAGAAAACCGCAGTGCCGGCTTTCAGTGTCAGTTATGCGATGGCGCCGGAGGACGGCAGCAGCGGCAAAGAACTGGTTTCTAATGTGCTGATTTGCAACAGATTGCAGCAAAACAGCCACAGCAGGTTTTTCAGTCGGTACAGCCCGCAGCTGGCTGATCGTAAAAGGCAGCAACTGCGGATCAGCGATGCGCTGTACCGCGCGATTGATTCGGACCAGCTACAACTTTATTTCCAGCCAAAACTGGACCTGACACACAACAATTGCCACAGTGCTGAAGCGCTGCTGCGCTGGCAACACCCGGAGTTTGGCATGGTGTCACCGGCCTTGTTTATTCCGGTGGCTGAGCAGTATGGCCAGATCCATGAACTTGGACTTTGGGTGTTGCGGCAGGTTTGTGCCCGTCTGCCAGAACTGGCGGCGGTCGGGATCCGGCAGGTGGCGGTCAATGTGTCGGCCGTGCAACTGCAGCAGCCGGATTTTACCGAGCTGGTCAGCCGGGTGATTGCCCAAAGCGGTGTTGACCCAGCGCAGCTGGAACTGGAGCTGACTGAATCTGTGATGTTGACGGAGCCGGAAAGCTCTTTGCAAAAACTCCGGCAATTAAAAGCGCTGGGGCTGGGTCTGGCGCTTGATGATTTTGGCACGGGTTACTCATCGCTGGCGGTGCTGAACCGGCTGCCGGTCGACACGCTCAAAATTGACCGTTCGATGATCAGTGAACTGGAGGTCAGTCTGGCGTCTTTCAGCATGGTCAGCAATGTGACCCGGATGGCGCATGAGCTTGGCATGAAAGTGGTGGTGGAGGGCGTGGAGACCGAAGAGCAACTGGTGTTGCTGCGACAACTCGGCTGCGACGAAATCCAGGGTTTTCATTACTGCAAGCCGGTGCCACTGCTGGCTTTACCGCAGTGTCTGGCCGTGCAAGGAAGCTGACATGCGCGCTTATCATGTGCTGTTTATAGATGATGATCCTTTTATGCTGCGGGCACTGTTACGCACTGGGCGTCGGCTCAGACCTGACTGGCAGTTCAGTCTGTGCGAACATGCGCTCAACTGGCAGCAGGAACTGGCAGGACAGGTACCGGATCTGGTGCTGTCAGACTATCTGATGCCCGACTGCAGCGGCGATCAGGTGTTGCAGCAAATCCAGCAGCATTATCCCTGCTCTGTACGGGCACTGCTCAGCGGTGATACCACAGAGCAGGTGGTGCGTGACGCCAGTCGGTTTGCCCAGTTTGTGTTTGCCAAACCATTTCAGGAAAAAGACATCGCCACCTTGTTTGAAGTGCTGGAGCGACTGGACGGGTTGGCTTTACCGGTGGCGCTGCGCCAGGCCGCCGGTGCGGCCACGACGCTGCCGGCATTACCGGCGCTGGTGGCGCAGCTCAGGCAGGCCTTCAGTCAGCCAGAGGTGGAGATCAATACACTGGCTGATCTGGTCAGTCATGAACCTGTGCTGGCGGCCCGATTGCTGCAACTGGCGAATTCGGCATTTTTGGGATTCAGCCGGGCCAGTCTGTCAGTCAGCGAATGCATTATGCGGCTGGGGCTGCATCTGACCGAAGCGATTGTGATGACCGTCGCGCTTGAGCACTGGCTGGCTGGCCGTTGTCAGCAACATCAGGGCCTGGTTGACGCTGCGATCAGCCGGGCCGCCTGGTGTAAGAAGCTTAGCCATCAGCTGTCGCTGGACAAAGAGCTGCAGGAGCAATTGTATATTGCAGCTGTCCTGACGGCCGTCGGGCCTTTGTGTCTTTTAGCCTGGCAGCAGGCAAAGCCGGCCGGCAGCGCGGACATCCCGGCAGAATTGCTCAGTGGCTACATGTTGACGTTGTGGGGCTACCCGACGGGTATTTGTCAGCAGGTGATGCAAAGTGAAACGAAACCGGAGGTGGCGACAGCACTGGACATTCAGCTGTTGTATGCCAGCGGGCAACTGCGCCAGCATAGTCCGGCCAGCGTGGCCGGATCTGTTGCAGATCCGGCACTCAAAGCGCTGTTACAACGCGGGCCCTGACAGCCCGCAATCATTTAAACGGATTGGCCTTTTAACGCCGCAATACGTTTATCCAGCGGCGGGTGGCTTAAAAACAGCTCAGAGTTGCCTTTTTTCGAGGCGATACCAAAGGCCATCATTGAACCCTGCAGTTGGCTTTCGTGGTTGTACTTCAGCCGTTCCAGCGCGGCGATCATCGGACCGGCACCGACCAGTTTGGCCGCACCGGCATCGGCTCTGTATTCGCGCTGACGGGAGAACCACATCACGATGATGCTGGCCAGCACACCGAAAATCATTTCCAGTACAAAGACGATGGCCATATAAGCCAGACCGCCGCCTTCGCTGGCGCCTTCTTCGTCATCGTTGGAGCGCAGCATGTTGTCGATAAAACCGCCGACGACGCGGGCCAGGAAAATGACGAAAGTGTTGACCACGCCCTGGATCAGCGTCAGGGTCACCATGTCGCCATTGGCGACGTGCGACACCTCATGTGCCAGTACGGCTTCCACTTCCTGTTCGCTCATGTTATGCAGTAAACCGGTGCTGACCGCAACTAAGGCATTGTTTTTGTTCATGCCGGTGGCAAAAGCGTTCATCTCTGGCGAGTCATACACCGCGACTTCCGGCATGCCGATACCGGCTTGTTGCGCCTGACGGCGGACGGTGTCCATCAGCCAGTGCTCGGTGGCATTGCGCGGTTGTTCAATGACCACAGCGCCGGTTGACTTTTTCGCCATCCATTTCGACATGGCCAGGGAAATAAAGGAGCCACCAAAACCAAAGACGGCCGCGAAAATCAGCAGGCCACCCATACTGCGGTTGCTGATCCCAAGCGCGTTAAACACCAGGCTCAGCACTATGCTGAGCACCAGCATAACAGCCAGGTTTGTGACTAAAAACAACATGATACGTTTCATAAAACCCTCAATCAGGCGGAACAAATTTATCAGATTTTACTTGATTATGATTCGATGTGAATCAGTTTTAACCTGAATTTATCTCAGCACAGACTGTGGATACCGCAGCCTTGCATAAAAAAACGGCAGCTGTTGCTGCCGTGGCCTGTAATGCACAGAAAGACAGGGTTAGCCGGTGGTGCGTGGCAGTGGCTGCGTGGCCAGCAGCGCGGCAATTTCGCTGACACAGGCGGGGTCATCAATGGTCGATGGAATGTTGTAAGGCTCACCACTGACGATTTGGCGTAGTAATTTACGCAAAATCTTGCCTGAACGGGTTTTGGGCAAGCGGGGGACGACAAAGGCCAGTTTAAAACAGGCGAGGGCGCCAATTTCTTTCCGCACCATCGCAACAAGTTGCTGCTGCAGTTCGGCTTCGCTCAGCTTGACGCCGTTTTTCAGCAGCACCAGCGCAAGGGGTTGCTGGCCTTTGATCGGTTCGTGAATGCCGATGACACAACATTCCGCCACGGCCGGATGAGCGGCCACCACTTGCTCCATCTCGCCGGTGGATAAGCGGTGACCGGCGACATTAATGACATCATCGGTGCGGCCCATCACAAACAGGTAACCCTCTTCGTCCCGATAGCCGCCATCACCGCTGGCATAATAACCCGGAAAGCTTTTCAGGTAACCGTCGACAAACCGTTCGTCATTGCCCCAGATGCTGGTCAGGCAACCGGGCGGCAATGGCAGTTTAAGCCCGATATAACCTTGCACATTGGCACCTTGCGGCTGACCACTGTCATCGAGAATATCGACGACAAAACCTGGCACCGGCACTGTGGCAGAGCCGGCTTTGGCCGGCAACAGCTCAAGACCGGCCGGGTTGGCGCTGATGGCCCAGCCCGTTTCGGTCTGCCACCAGTG
>JACCDS010022752.1_pt1 | contig 12719 bp, 10 predicted proteins | sample 7446441 | NCBI WGS metagenome assembly JACCDS01 (sample SAMN15323445, study PRJNA562643) | freshwater metagenome | isolation source: river surface water | place: USA:Blue River Watershed | collected 2017-08-17
CGCCAGCAACGTTGTGATCACTATCAGGGTTATTACTGCAGCCCGCCGGTTCCCGCCGAAAAATTCGAAGCCTTACTGAGGCAGCAACAAAATAAACCAGAAATGCATCTGGTGTCCTGAGCTGCAGTTGCGGCGCTGCTGTCCGCAACCGCATGCCGCCTCAGCGGCGGCGCCACCACCAGGCAGCCAGTAAGAATCCGCCAAGCCAGCCTGCCGCTCCGCCGCCAGAACCACCCTGGCTGGTGTTGGCCGGCGGCGGTGTCACCGGCGCTGTGACCGTCAGCGTCAGCGTTTGGCTGCGCTGCTGGCCGGCGCTGTCGATGGCGGTGGCCTGCACCGGATATTGACCGGACTGGACAAAACTGACGCTAACTCTGGTGCCGCTGTACGACTGGCCATTCACCTGCCATTGCACTGTGTTGATGGCGCCATTGGCGCTGCTGGCCTGGGCCTGCAAAGTGCAGCTCAGTGCCTGGCAGTTGCTGCTGATGGTCAGCACAGGTTCGGCATACACCTGCAGAGAAAAGCTGCTGCTGTCGCTCAGTTCACCCAGACTGATATGCAGTGCCGGCTGATACAGCCCGGGTGCCGGAAAGCTGAATTCAGCATTGTCGGCTGTGCTGCTGTCTGCCTGAGTAAACTGCCAGCGGAAAGTCGGTTGAGTGCCGGTCACAGCGGCCGTCGTGTTGACGAACTGACAACGCAGAAAATGGCACTGTGCTTCGAAACTTGGTTTGGGCAGGGCGACCGGCGCCGTCACTTCAAAGTACCGGGCATACAAGGGGCCATGCTGACCTGTGCTGTCTGTTGCCCTGAAATATAACGTATGGCGTCCGGTCCCTAGTTTGCTGAGATCCAGCGTGGTCTGCACTTCTTCCTGCGCCGAATCAAAACTGCCATCTGTGGCGGTCAGTGGCTGCGACGGCATCATGCCGCTGTCTGGCGGCTGATTCAGCCAGACATCAGCACTGCGGATGGGCTGGCTGGCAAGACCGCCATCATGGTTGCTGGCCTGAGCATCCGTGACTTGCGCCTTGATTTGCAACAGCTGATTGGCCGCGATACGGCCGTTTGCATCGGTATTGAGCCGCAGTTGAGCCCAGTCCGGGCCGGCCGGCAATAAATAGGGCGCACCGCTGACTCTCAGTGCGTAATAGAGCGCCCGCAGGTTGTCCGGCAACACTCTCGCCTGATAACTGGCGCATGGTTCGAAGAAGGCTTTGCCCAGTTCAAAAGTAAAAGAAGCCACCCCTAATTCGCCATAACCGACGCCATCGCTGGTGCCGTCCGTCGGGTACAGGCCAATCGACTGCGTCGGCAGATACCCATTAAACCAGGCCAGTTTGTAGCCGAGCGTTTTCAGTGCGGCCGCGTTGGGCGCAGCCTGCGCCGTCTCACCCCAGGGCCACAACACCAGTTCACTGAAACTGTGGATATCCAGTTGGATGCCGGCGGTGTCGGCTGGCGCCGCATCAAAAGGGCCGGGGCCACGCCGGTCAGCAAACAAGGTGCGGGTATAACTTTCCAGCGCCTGCACCTCGGGCTCTGACGCTCTGGCAGGGCCACGGTAAGTTTCGGCGCAACTGTTGCCGCTGCTGCCATTGGGGATGGAGAACCAGCTGAAACCGAAATTCCGGTTCAGATCGACCCCGAAACTTTGATTCGCACAGGCGCTGTCATTGATATTTTTGCGCCACAACACGCCGGTTTCGGCGATACGGCGGCCTTCCGGATTGGCGTGCAGCACCAGATGCACTTCATGCTGCGCCAGCATCCAGTCGACGTCCGCATCCTGGCCGGCTTTGCTCAGCAAATCTTTGGCAAACGCCAGTGTCAGCGCGGCGGTGGCGTACTCGCGGGCATGAATAGCGCTGTAAATTAGTAACTTAGGCTTTTGCGCCGGTCCTTTTGTACTGTCACTGATCTTCAGTACATACAGATCGTCACCCGGCCGGCCCTGCGTTTTGGCCCAGCCGCTGCCGATTTTGTCCCAGCTGGCCAGTGCCGGATACTGCGCCGCCAGTTGCGCGGCGTCGCTATACGTCTGGTCCAGCGTCGGATAACAGGCAAAACCGGGGATTTGACCGGCGGCGGTCACGGTGTCCATCCGCGCCAGCTGCAGCTGGCGTTGTTGCTGCTGCCACTGCGTCGCCGCTTTGATACTAAGCGCATGTGGCGCCAGCCGGGCCTGATCAGCCGGGTCCAGTTGCAATACCAGCCGGCGGCTGCGCCAGTCACCACCCAGCAGCTGGGCGTGCAGACTGATGGCTGCTTTACGCGCCGTGTCCGCATCGGCAAATTCAACTTCATAGGCCTGGGCCAGGCTGTCCTGCTGCAACTGTTCCAGCTGCGCCAAAGAGACTGGCAAAGGGGTCGCCAAAAGCAAAGAGGTCAGTAACATGATGCCGGCCCGTTATGCAAATTTAACAGCCGAATAACATAACCAAAGCGCTGGCAGAATGCACGGGTAAACTGTCGGGCACAGGGCTGCGCAGGCAAAAGGGCTGTCCAGAATTCTGGCCACCAGTTGTGCCACTACTCACATCAGCATGCAGCCCACAACCCGTACCGTTTTTTGCCGCAATGCAGGCCAGTTGGCGCTGCGCCGCTTACAGCCAGCCTTTTTGCTGGGCTATCCGCGCGGCCTCGACCCGGTTGACCGCATTGAGTTTGGCCATGGCTTCTGACAAGTAATTACGCACTGTACCTTCGGCGATAAACAGGATGGTGGCGATTTCAGCGGTGGATTTGCCTTCGCCGGCCAGTCGCAGCGCCCGCCGCTCTTTGTCGCTGAGCGGGTCCTGCTCACCCAGCGCCAGCAGCGCCAGTTCGCTGTCGATCACCCGTTTGCCGGCGCGCACTTTGTCGATGGCCGCGATTAAATCCGCCACCGGCGCATCTTTGAGTAAAAAGCCGCTGACGCCGCAATCCAGCGCGCGGCGCACATAACCGCTGCGGCCAAAAGTGGTGATGATAATGACTTTGACCGGGCTTTTTTGCTGCTGCAGCCAGGCGGCCAACTCCAGCCCGCTGCGGCCCGGCATTTCAATGTCGGTCAGCAGTACATCAAAAGTTTCGCTTTTCAGCAGTTTCAGCGCGCTGTCGCCGTCGGCCGCTTCCACCAGCTCATGAGGGCTGCTGAGCCGCAACAGCGATGCCAGTGCACCGCGCACCATGGCTTGATCTTCTGCCAGTAAAATTCGCATTATGCAGGTCCTTTTGGCAACCAAATCTGTAACTTACAACCGGTGTCCAGCTGATAATCCAGCCGGGCCTGCAAAGCAGCCAGTCGCTCCTGTACGCCGGTCAGGCCGTTGCCGAAACCCAACTGCCGGACTTCGCCATTGTCGCTGACTTCCACCCGCCACTGCGTATCCTGCTCACTGAAACTGATACGGCAGCTGTCGCCTTTGCTGTGGCGCAAAATATTAGTGACCAGCTCTGTCAGCACCAGGATCAGCGCCGATTCTTCCCGCGCCGCCAGCTGCGGCACTTCGCCTTCCAGCGTGACCGCAAACCCATGCTCACGCAGCCGCTGTGCCAGCGTGGTGACTTCTGCCAGCAAGCCTTTGTGTTTGTAACCGGACACCGTCTGGCGAACCTGCGACAACGAGTCGCGGGCGATCTGCGCCAGCTCCGTCAGCTGAAGTTCGGCATTTGCCGCCTGACCGGCCTGCAGCAACGCTTTGGCCAAATCGGCCTTCAGCACAATACTGGACAGGCTGTGCCCCATAATGTCGTGCAAATCGCGGGCGATCCGCTCCCGCTCCACCATTTGCGCCAGCTGGGCGATTTCTTCCTGACTGCGTTGCTGCTGACGTAACCTGAACTGCCGGTGACGTTCCAGCACGCCGAACAGCGTAACCGCAACCACCAGCACCACACCATACAACAGGAAATACGGGCCTTTAAACGCCAGCCAGCTGTTCAGCACAGCCAGCAACACCAACACCGCCAGACAGGCTGGCACCGCGACCCGCCAGCTCCAGGCAAAACCGATAAAAAAGCCGACAAAGGCAAACATCGAAATCGACCCCGCATTAAGCGGCGTGATCAACGTCGCCATCGCCAGCATCACCAGCACGGGTTTGTGCATCTCACGCACCGGCAGGCGGTAAGCCCAGAAATAGCAGGCGATAAACAGCGCAAAGACCGTCAGTTGCACCAGCAATTCCGGCACGCTGTAGTCGTTGTAAAACAGCGGGACCAGATAAAACACCAGGTTGACCAGATAGACCCAGGCCCATTTTCGTTCAAGTTGAAAAGTCATATGTACTCTCGCTGATGTCCACGCTGACCTGCAGCTTATCCCACCGCAGCGGTCTGTCCCAGCCTCAGCTGTCAGCAGCTCTGGATGACATTTGTCATTGTTCATCTGTTAGTTGCGGCGGGAGCGGATGACATCAACACGGCAACAAGCCGGACGCTTTGGCCAGCTTCTGATGGCCAGCATTCTGGCCGGCACAAAACACAGAAAGTTAACTTTAAAGAGTCAGTTAAATTTACTTTTACAAAGAATTACAGTAAAACAGCTGACACTGTCAATGAAGGGGGTATTGCGATGTTGCCAACCCGGATCTACGAAAGTTTACCTTATGCCTATCTGCTGGCCGGATTGGCTTGTCTGGCCTTGTTGCCGCACCCTCTGGGAGCCTGGTCAGGCCTGATCCTGATGAATGCCGGCGCTATGGTCTGGATCATGCGGGCCGAACGGCGCCGCCTCAATCATAAAAGTGGCGCCAATGGGCTGCTGGCGCTGCCGTTCTGGCTGTATGAACTACAGCCTTTTGCTTATCTGTGCATCGGTTGTTTTATTTTCTTCCGCTGCGACAACCAATATTTGTACCCATCCGCTTTTATTCTGTGTCTGGTCGGTTTATTGATTTGGCGGCTGCGTTATCAGCACCGCTTTCAGGACTAAACACAGCCCCTGCGCCGGCAGTTTCGTCCAGCTTGTCGCGGGCTGCTGACAGCCCGCCAACAGCCGCTTATTCTGCGGGTAACTCCAGCCGGCTCCAACCCGAACCGGCCTGTTTATGCACTTTGATCTGCACCGGAATACGCTCTTTCAGCGCTTCGACATGGCTGATGATGCCAATCATTTTGCCGCCGGACTGCAGCTGATCAAGCGCCGCCAGCGCCACTTCCAGCGTGTCGGGGTCGAGCGTGCCAAAGCCTTCATCCAGAAACAGCGATTCGAGCCGGGTTTTATGGCTGACCAGCTCAGACAACGCCAGCGCTAATGCCAGACTGACCAGAAAACTCTCGCCGCCGGACAGTGTTTTAGTGTCGCGCGCGCTGTCGGCCTGCCAGCTGTCGAGCACCTGCAGCTCCAGTTCGCTGTCGGCTTTGCGGGCCAGCTGATACCGGCTGTGCAGCTGTTGCAGCTGCCGATTGGCCAGCAGCACCAGTTGTTGCAGCGTCAGCCCTTGGGCAAACCGGCGATATTTGGCGCCGTCCGCCGAGCCAATCAGACTGTTCAGTTGCTGCCAGTCCTGATACAGCGCTTGCTGCGCCTGCAGTTGCTGATACAGCGTCGCCTGCTGGCTGGCCAGTTGCTGCTGCTGACGTAGCTGTTGTTTCAGTTCGCCCAGCTGCTGCAATTGCTGTTGCAATGCCGCGTCGGTGTCACTCAAGGTCGCCTGCAGCGCTGCTTCATCCAGTTCGGTCAGCGGCGCCGCCAGCAACTGTTGTTCCTGCTGCTCGGCCTGTGTCAGCAGCGTTTGCGCCTGCGTCTGCAGCCGGCTGATTTGCTGTTGCTGCGCTTCCAGTTCAGTTTTTTGTGTGTCGCTGAGCTGCGCCTGCAGATAAGCCACTTCGGAAGCGATGCCGTTTTGTTGCGCCGCGCTCAGCCAGTCTTGTTGCAAAGACACGCACTGCGCATGCAGCTGCTGATACTGCTGTTGCTGCAGCTGGGCCTTGGTCTGCCATTGGTCGATGTGTTGCTGCATCTGCTGACAATCAGCCAGCGGGGCAGGCTGCGGCGCCTGCAGCTGCGGCGGCAGTTCCGGTAACTGCTGTTGTTGCAGTTGCTGCCATTGCTGCAGCGTAAATTGCTGTTGTTGCAGCTGTTGCTGGCCTTGTTGTAATTGCTGACGCCACTGCTCCAGCTGCGTCTGTTGCTGTTTGACCGTCTCAAGCTGCTGCTGACGCACTTGCCAGGCCGCCTGCAGAGCGCCGGGGTCGGCCTGGGTGGCCAGCATCTGCGCCAGCGTCGCCAGCAATTGCTGTTGTTGCTGCTGTTGCTGCGCCTGGCGCTGTTGCAACTGCTTTTGCTGTGCGTGCAGTTGCTGATATTTCTCGCGTTGCAGTTCAAGCGCGCTGTCCAGTTGCTGCAACGCGGCCAGCGCTTCGGCTTGTTGTTGCTGTGCCTGCTGGCGCTGTTGCTGCAAATGCTGCGCCTGTCGCAGTTGTTGCTGCACCTGCGTTTGCTGTTGCTGCAGCTGCGCCAGCTGCTCGCTGAATGGCGCCGGCTGAGCCGCCTCCAGCCAGTGCTGATACGCCGTATCAACCTCGCGGCGAAGTGCCTCCATCTGCTGGTCCGCTTGCTGTTGTTGCTGGGCCAGCGCGTCCAGCCGGGCGCTGAATGCCGCGCCATCCGCCCGCAGTTGCTCCAGCTCTTCACGTAACGCCCGCAGCTGCTGTTCGGTGTCGGTCGGCTCCAGTTGCTGATAATGGCTGACCGCCGGATGCTCGACACTGCCACACAAAGGGCAAGGCGCACCGGCTTGCAGTGCGGCGCGATATTCACTGAGCTCTTTGATCAGTTGTTGCTGCGCCAGAATGGTTTCTTTGTCGGCCAGTTGTTGCTGGCGCTCTTTATAACGCTGCCGTTTTTGCTGCAACTGCGGCTGAAGCTGCGCTATCTGCGCCACCGCTTGCTGCTGTGTGCTCTGTAAGGCCCAGATTTGACGGGCTTTCTCAAAAGCGCTGGCGAGCTGTTGCTGTTGCTGGTGCAGTTGCTGCAATTGCTGTTGCAGGGCGCTGACATCCAGTTGCTGCAACTCTGTGTCGAACACTGCCAGCTGGCTTTTTGCCGCATCTGCCGCCTGCTGCATGGCCGGCAACGCCGCTTTGTGCGCTTCCCCTTGCTGGCGGCATTGGGCCGCCTGAGCCGTGACGCTGCTGAGCTCCTGCTGCAGCTCTGCCTGGGTGACGGTCAGTTGTTGCAGCTGTTGCAACATCGCTTGTTGCCGGGCCAGTTCGGCGGCGAGCGCAGCGCTGTCCGGCTGGCTGGCAAGCTGCTGCGCCAGCGCATCGGTTTGCTGTTGCAGGCTTTGTTGTTGCGCACTGAGACTGGCCAACGTCTGCTGCGCTGCTGCCAGTCCCAAAGCACGGCCCGCGGCGAAACGCGGCAACAGCTGCTGCAACTGCTGCTCGCTGACAGTCAGCGCCTGCTGCGCCTGTTCCCGTTGTTCCCGCAATTGCAGCAACTGCTGATATTGCGGCCGCAGCGCCTGCACCCGCTGGTGCAGTTCCAGTTTTGCCAGCCCGACCTTGGCGGCCTGCTGTTGCTGTTCGGCATCGGCCAGTTGCGCCTTGGCCTGCTGCTGCGCCTGCCGGCTCTGTGCCAGCTGTTGTTGCCATTGCTGGGCCTGACGCAGCCCGGCCAGACGCTGACTGGCAGCATCGGTTTGTTGCGCCAGCTGTTGCTGGCTGTCTTCCAGCTGTGTCAGCTGCTCTGCCGACAACAGCGGCAAGCCGTTCAGCTGCGCCTGCAGCAGCTCCTGTTGTTGTTTCAGCTGCCGGCAGCGCTCAAACACCTGCACCGACAGCTGGCCATAAATCTCAGTGCCGGTCAGCTCTTCCAGCAATTCAGCCCTGTCGTTGACACTGGCGTTTAAAAACGCCGCAAAATTGCCCTGCGACAGCAACATCGAGCGGGTAAAACGCTCGAAATTCAGCCCGGTCAGCTGTTCGGTCAGTTTCAGTTTTTCTGAACTTTTGTCGGTCAGAATAGTGCCGTCAGCGCTGGCCAGCTCGACTCTGGCAGCCTGCAGATTGCCATCCACCTGCCCCCGCGAACGGCGCTGGCTCCAGAATGCCCGGTACACTTCACCGCGTACGGCAAACTCGACTTCGGCCAGGCATTCGGCACTGTGCCGGCTCATCAGCTCGTTGCTGCTTTGACTGAGCAATTTCAGCCGCGGTGTCTGGTGATAAAGCGCCAGACAAATCGCATCCAGCAAGGTACTTTTGCCGGCGCCGGTCGGGCCGGTGATCGCAAACAAATTGCTTTGTAAAAAAGCCGGCGCGCGAAAATCGACCAGCCATTCGCCGCGCAAAGAATTCAGGTTTTGCAGCCGGACCGACAGAATCTTCATTAGACGGCTCCTTCGGGGTCAGCCGGTTGCGAGACTGGTGCAGGGACCGCTGACGCATGCAATGGCGGTTGCAATGCCCCGGCCGCTGCCCCCTCATCCGGCTCTGCCAGCGCTGCCAGCGCTTCGTTGTGCAACAGACACAGGCGCGCCGCCAGTTCATCGCCGAGCGCCAGCGCACCTTGTTGTTGCTGCGCCAGCCGGGCGGCAAAGACGTCAGCCGGTGTCAGTTCCTGCAAGCTGAGGCCACTGTCGGCGATGGCGACCGCCTCAGCCGGTTTGTGCCGGCGCAGTTTCAGTAAATCGACGGGCAGGTCTTTGAGCAGTTGCTCCAGCTGCAGCTGGACGTCAGATAACAGCGCGCTGTCGCCGCTGAGCACCAGCTCCAGCCAGAGCCGCTGGCCGTCTGGCAGCTTTTCCAGCGCCGGCGCCAGCAAGGCCGGCAGGCTGGCCAGATCGGATTGCAGCGACAATAACGGCTGAAAGCAGGGCACTGCGACGGGTTCTACCTGCAAAGGCGCCGTTCCGGCCGGGTCCAGTGTCACCTGCAGGACATATTTTTGCTGACGCGCTTCATCAAACCCAAGCGGTAAAGGCGCACCGCTATAACGGATATGGTCAGTGCCAGCCACCTGCTGCGCCTGATGAATATGCCCCAGCGCCACATAGGCAAAAGGCGGAAAATCCGCCGCCGGAAACGCCTCCAGGCTGCCGATATAAATCTCCCGCACCGATTCAGTACTGCTGGCGCCCACAGTGGTCAGATGGCCGGTCGCCAGCACCGGTAAAGGGGTCGCCAGCGCATGTTGCTGCACCAAAGCACTCGCTCTGGCCTTCGCGGCGTCATACAGTTCCTGATAAACCTGCCGGATCTGGCTCTGCAACTGCTGTTGCTTCTGTGCACTGTTGTCACCGGCACTACTTTTAAAATCAGCGCGCTGCGACAAATCACGCGGCCGCAAAAACGGCACCGCCGCCAGCACCGCCGCCGGTTCACCGGCCTGATTGGTCAGCGTCAGCAGATGCTGCGACAGCTCGGTCTGAAAACCCGGCACCACGCTGGCGTGCAGACATTTGAGCAAAGACGCGCTTTCACTGAGCACCGCCACTGAATCATGATTACCACCCAGCAACACCAGCTGTACGCCGGTTGGCTGCAAATCAACAATCAGCTGGTGATACAACTCGCGGGCATAACTTGGCGGCGTGGCGGTATCAAAAATATCACCGGCCACCAGCAGCACATCAATCTGCCGCTCGCGGATCTGCGTGTGCAGCCAATGGAAAAAAGCGCGATGCTCGGCCTCGCGGCTTTTGCCAATAAAATGCTGGCCCAGATGCCAGTCGGAGGTGTGCAGGATCTTCAGCATGCGATTTCTTCAGGGAAATAGTCGGCCGATCATAACAGAAGCGATCACCACAGCGGGTAACCAAAGGGAATGAAATACAGCCAATTTCCTGTCAAAAGTGCTCAGTACAGTGCACCAGGCATTGACAGCAAATATCGGAACAATATCAATTTTTTGTCTTATTTTTTGTTTGAAAGGTTAAATACGCTGGTTCATGGTGGAAGCTGTATGGCCGAAGGCGCGCCCTGCCAAAGTCTGTCGCGCCATACAAAATATCTGCCACCCGCTATGTTCATCGCGTAACACTGGTGTAGCGCTGAAAGGAGAACAAAATGCTTGTCGACAAAATCGCGCTGTTTATTGTTGGTTGTCTGGCAATATCGCTTTCATTTACCAGCCAGGCAGCGCCATCAGCCAGCCCTGCCGCCAACGCCACACAAGTCACGCCATCCGCGACAACGCAGAACCTGATAGCCCGCTGGCAGGCTGATGCAGACACATTAGGGTTATCACTCGAAACCTTCAAACACGCGCTGGATCAATATATGCGCCTGGTTTACGACAATGCGGACCCCAACATTGTGCCGCTGCATCAGCTCATCAACAGCGACATGACTGCACAGCAAAAATAGCTCTGTTAAACCAAAACAGAGCAATGTTTGCAGCCTATTTGGGTATTCCCGTCAACGCCTTAGGTGATTTTGAACGTTTGATGTCCAGTTATGTTTTGCCGCAGGCGTAACCACTGCATCCTCATGCTGCAGGTACACCTCAGCAGTTCCTCAGGCAAATACCGTCACGGTCTGACGGCTGATCGCGGCCAGCTGGCCATCCGGGGCCCAGCATTTGGCTTCAATATGATGATAACCGTCGGCGCCATGTTCAATCTGCGCCAGATACGACCACCAGTCGGCACCGTCAAAAGCCTGAGTGCGCGGCAACAGCTCCAGCGTCCAGGTCAGTGAACTGGCCGGCGCCGGCGCTTTGACCAATCCCAGACTGACCGGCGGCCAGGCGTCGACCAAGGCCAGCAACTCACAGACACCAACCTGCTGTACCGCCGCCTCTGCCGGCTGCCGGAAACGAATTTGCCCGCCCAGACTGCGGTTGCTGCCGCCGGAAAAAGGCGCATCACCTTGCATGATCTGATAGTCAAAATGGCGGGTAAATTCCGGCGCCAGCTCGCTGTTGGGTAACCGAACCCCCGGTTTTGGCCAGACCGGTGCGGCCAAGGCCTCCAGCTGAAACGCCGACGGGCGCGGCGCGCCAAAACTGGCCAGCAGCACCAGCGCTGGCTGACCTTGCTGCTGGATTTCCACCAGCGCCTGCACCACAGACTTGCCCTGGCGCAAAATACGCCGGCTGACCGTGGCCTCACCGGCATTGAGCGGCGCGACAAAAGACACCGTCAGCGAACGCAGCGGCAAATCAGCCGGCAAAGCCAGCTCCAGATGACGATACGCCAGTGCGGCCGCCATGCCACCAAACACGGCGCGGCCTTGTCCCCAGTGCGCCGGCACTTCGATGGTTTTTTGCTGCGGGTCCGTCTGTTCAAACTGCTGCATCACGGTCGCAAAATTCATGGTAAATTCCCCTGCTTATCACGGCGGCTAGAGCACCATATAGTTTAAAAAAGCGGCAGCAGCGATAAGCAGAATGGCCTCATGCGGCGTTGCCACAGCTCGAAAGAGCACCACTATTCCTTCGCCGTGTCGCCTTGCCTGAGGCAATTTCAGGCGGCTCTGCTGTTCGCTTATTAAACTATATGGCGCTCTAATGCTGCCTGTCTTTTGTGGAGTGGTTATGTCAAAAAAAGTCTATTGTCTCGCCCAGTTTCAGCCCAAAGCCGGCCGGGAAGCGGAGTTGTTCCGTGCGCTGCAAGCGCTGGAACCCAATACTTTACGCGAAGACGGCTGTCTGCAATATCGGGTCACCCGCCAAATTGCCTCAGAATTTGCGCCGGGCCAGAGTTATCCGCTGGTGTTCAACGAGATCTGGGCTGACATGGCCAGCTTTGAAGCTCACTGCCAACGCAATGAAATCAAACAGTTTTTTGAACGTTATTGCCTGGCAGAAGACGCTCTGGCGGCCGCCTGGAATGTCTGCGTCTACAGCGACGAGCCGGCAGAATTTGACGCCCCGCAGCTCTGACGCTGAGTTGACTCCAGCGCTTTGGCGCTCAGGGCGCCAGTAACGCCTGATCGAGCGCCCGCGCCCGCTGTACTGCCGGCCGGGCGTCAAACCGCGCCAGATAAGCCGCAATTTCCGGCGTGGCTTCCAGCATACCAAACCGGGTGATCCAACCGAGCGCCGCGCCCCACAACACATCGGCGGCGGTAAAACGCTCGCCAAGCCACCAAGGGCCCTGCTTTAACTGGTCGCGCACCTGTTGTTCCACCGTGGCAACATCGCCGTACGGACAAGTGCTGCGCGGTGCCGGCGCGCGCTTGAGCATTTTGTCGACCAAGGCCGGCTCAAAACAATTGCCATAAAACGCCAGCGCCCGCAGATAAGGGCCGCGCAGCGGATCGCCGACCGCCGGGCTTAAACCTGCTTCAGGTTTCAGTTCCGCCAGAAACTGATAAATAGCGGCCTGCTCTGACACCGCCACACCATCCGCCAGCAGCGTCGGAATTTTGCCCTGCGGGTTGGCCGCCAGCAACGCAGCCGGCCTTTCCGCCTGTTTCAAATCCACCAGTTGCAGGTCAGCCTCCAGGCCAAGCTCTTCGAGCAAAATGCGCACGCCAGCCGAGCGGCTGTGCGGATGATGAAACAAGGTCAGATGCGGGATGGCCATAAGCGCTCCTTTGAATGGCAAAAGCCTGGTGTGATCAGCGAAAGGTTGGCCACACCACGGCAGGTTGAAGCGCTCAGCATGCGGGAATTTTTGCAGCAGTACCAGTGGCAAAACAGTCAGCTGCTGGCCGTTTTCACCTCTGCCGCCGGGCAGCGGCAGGCGGCAGTTTCTGAATTGAGCCAGACACCGGCCAGCTGCTGCTCTCCCTTTAGCAGCGGTAACAGCAGGTCGCCAGCATCGCCACACCAGGGC
>JACCDS010359671.1_pt1 | contig 12719 bp, 7 predicted proteins | sample 7446441 | NCBI WGS metagenome assembly JACCDS01 (sample SAMN15323445, study PRJNA562643) | freshwater metagenome | isolation source: river surface water | place: USA:Blue River Watershed | collected 2017-08-17
CTTGAATGCGTTTGAGCAATTTGTAAATCTTATTGTCTGATTCTTCTAGGCGAATTTTGATAAACTCAATCAGTTTACTTTCTTCAAACTCGGCCTTCTTAAAGTCTTCAGCAATGAGACTGATAATGTGTTGAATTTTCTCTTTTTGTCCGCTTAACTCTTTTACCTTGGTTGCGATGGAATCGGTTACAAGACCAATTTGCGTAGCCGTTTCGGCAGTCGACAATTCAATTTTATTTTCATTAATAAACGAGCGCAAGTTTTGAGCAAAGCGTTCGTACTCCGCCTGGGTGGCGTCGTTACGAATAACAAAGTTAAAGTGGTTATCGATGCGGAATTTGCCTGCGAATTCATTCACAAACCGTTGGAAGGCGCTGTATTCCTCGCTAAAGTGGGTATCGTTCTTGAGTAATTGGGTACACAAGTCCATGATACTGTAATTCGTCCTGCGCGGTTCGGCCCTTTCAATAATTTCAGAGAATTTGTTGTACACCGGCGTTTCGCGGAAGTTCATGGTATAGAAATTAATACCGTTGTTGAATTGAATCAACTCTTCGTCGAACGTGCGCTTTTCTTTATTGAGTTCCATGCGGCGCATGTTGAACTTGCGCGTAGCTTCTTCCAACTGAGCAGCGAAATCGTTGTTAGACTTTACAAACTCTTCTTTTTTCTGAAGGAGGTCAGGCAACTTATCGAAAATCTCGCGCTTGTCCTTCATGTAATCATTCACCAATTGCGAGAAGCGTTCGATGGCGTTCAATTCTTCTTGAATCACGCGCATCCGTTCTTCAACCACCTTGATTTGTTTCGCATCCACCCCTTTCTTTTTGAAATTACCTTCTTTTTCAGTCGATAATTCCTGTTCACGGGTTTCAAATTCCTTCACACGGTTTTTCTTCTCCACTTCCATTTCAGAGACTTCCGTTTCCTGGCGTTCTTTTAATTCAGCCAAGCGTTCGTCGTTGAATTTACGGAGGCGATCAAATTGGTTTTGGAAATCGGCCACCAACATGTTTTTCTTTTTATTGAGAATCGCTAGCTCTTCTTCAATAATATTAAGGCGTTGGCGGTTACCACTCAAACTGTCTTCAACCTCCTTACCGGCACGGCTGCTCCAGTCTTCGAGCTCATCCATTAATTTCTTTTCCCGTTTATCAGCTAATTCCAACGAATAGGCCAATACCTTTACCTCTTCTTTTAACTCCCCTAACTGTTTACCGAATTTATCAGCCGCCAGAATTTTTTCTTCGTTGTTGGCGTTTTGAAAAGCATTGAGCGCTTCTTCCAATTCACGAATTTGAGCGAGGCGTTGGTTCTTTTCGAACTGGTATTCTTCAATGGACTTCGATACCACTTCTACCGGTTCCAAATTCAGACTAATGCCATACAAAGAATTGGCCGTTGTTTCTGATAATTCAGGGTTAAGGTCGGTACGGAACAATAAATTTTCGTTCACGACCTTACCAATCGTTTGGTGCCAGTTTTTTACATTTTTTTCGAGGTAACCATAAAAGGCATCGTGTTGCACGTTTAGTTTACCTTCAATCTGTTTAATCTCTTCCTTGATTTTATTAATCTCGGTAGTGGTTTGGTTAATGCGGTTACCAAGCGAGGTTTTCAAACGCGTTTCCAAACCTTCCCATTCGCGTTGAATGGTTGAGATCATGTTTTGTTTGATGGCCCTTTCTGACTTGTTTTTGTAGCTAACAGCGCGTAAATCGGCTAATTCCGACTCCAGACTCTTGATCTCGTTCTCGTAATAGCGCGTGCTTTTAATAACCTTTTCCTCACTTTTAAGTTCGTTGAACTCAATTTGTTTAGCGGTAACCTCCGAGTTAATGTCGGCTAAAGCCTCTTCGCGCTTCATTTTCAATTCTGCATCGCGTTTATTGAATTCATTCTTCTGAACCAATTGCAGTTCATTAAAATGATTAAACGTTTCAGCAATTTTAGAATTGATGCGGTTGATATAGGCCGACTTATCATTGCGCAATTGATCGATCAGTGAGGTGAATTTTAATTCAATGCTACTCACATTCGACGTTAAGCTTTCGTATTCGCGGCGGGCCATGTTAAGCTCCACCTGCAGTTTATCGCGCTCGGAGTGTTGCTCCAACGCCGTATCGATATTCTTTTCCTTGTACTCTTTTAATTTTTTATTGGCATCGCGTATGGTGCGATCGTAGTACCCAATTTCTTCGCGGATATTGTTTTGTTTATTTTCAATATCCACCTTCAGCTCTTCGTGGGCATTGGTAATGAGCTCCAGTTCTTCTTCTTTTTTCTTTGACGCTTCGCGAATGGCTTCATTCTGGCTTTCTGCAAAACGAAGGCTGCTACCTAATTTTTCGGCCAGTTCCATTTGCGCGCCCTTAAGCATGTGTACTTGATCGTACTTGCGATCAATCATTTCAATGAGCTGTTGCGTTTCCTTCTTGAGATACGTCTCAATATCGGTGTACTTCTCATTAAATTGCCGTAACTGCCTTTCCACTTGTTCGAGCTTAATGCTGCTGCTTTCGGTGGTGAGGGAGTTAGCGATAAAGTCCTTAATAAACCGCGAATCAATACTGCTCTTTGAAGAGAGGAACACGTTGGTAATGGACTTCGGGATGTTTTGGTATTTCTCGTTTCCTTTGAGGAGGTGGAATTTCGACAATTGCTTGTCCGTTTCAGTACCGAAGATAATATTGCGGTACCGTTCAAACGTATCAATTTGATTAGAAATGAAGACGCCGCGCTTGTCGAGGTTGGCAATCACTTCCTTAATCTTCATGGCTTCATTATTGGTAGTGAAGAAGAAATCAGGATCGTAGGCCGCATCGACAAAACGGAACACTAATTTATTATGGCGGTACACGATAACGAAGAAAGGATGCTCTTCGGTCGCAATTTCATAAATGAGGTACGAATTCTCGTAGCGAAAATAGTGCTCTTCAAACGGTTTTTGTGAGGAGGAAATCCCCAGTCCACGGCTATTAGCACTATAAAAAAATAAGATAGCCCGTTGAAGCGATGTTTTTCCGAAATTATTGGTCCCCACGAAACAGGTATTCCCACTTAATTCAATATCGGCATACTTAACGTTAGCGATATTAATTTCGACAATCCTGTTTAATATTCTGCAATTTTCCATTGATGTTATGCTGCTTAATTATAGATCAACCCTTGGCTATCTTCGCCACTACCTTCTTCGTAAATGGCGATCGCATTCACGATATCGAGCAGGTAGGTATAGGCATCTAGTACTTTGTAGGATTCTGTTTTTTCATCTTCCAATTCCAGGTAAGAATCGCGGCTCATGAGGTCGCAAATTTCGCGGACCTTATTATGCAAGGTTTCCGAACGGTAGAGCGGAATTTTTTGAAGTTTTTGTTTCAGGCGCACGTTGGCATTGCATTCCTCTGCAATTTCACCTGGGCGAAAGCGGCTACCAATGGTAATTTTATTATCCATGCTAGCAAAAAGATCGATGATATCGATATACCGCTCAAAACGTTCTAATTTTTTCTCCAGTTCGCTGTTGGGTTCATTGAGGCGCGAAAAGTAGAAATAGTTATTGCCCCGTTCGATGTTGTAGCGAATCACATTGAAGTAAGCCTGAAGCCGGTCGAAATTATCAGGATTATTGATAATGTCGTACAAGCGGTTCATCCCATCACGGGTTCCGTTGCTGGAGATAAAGTTACCGCGGGCCATGACTGAAAAAATCTCATGCGTTTGGCGAGGTAGGTTAAAATCTTCTGCTGACATATCAATTAAGCGGTTTCTGTTGGTTCAACTGTTTTCTTCTTTTCTTTCTTTTTATTTCCCGGAGGAAGGATGACCGTATAACCCAAGCGCTTGTTGCGTTTTTCGTTATCTTGGTAATCGTAGTACTGCAATACGTATTTAAACTCCAGGTTGGTTTGGTATTCCATAGCAATTTCAACAAACAACGACAAGCGCTCTTCGAGCGATACGTTGCCAATGGCTTTAGGAAACTTATAATCTACCAGGTATTCGAATAAATTGAGCTTATTTTGGCCTATAAAGCGGTCGACCAATTTTGCGGTATCGAGTTTAATTTGTTGTTCAAGGCCTTTTTCTTTGAAATTCCCCGCCATGCGGTCGGCCACACCCCGAATAAGCAAGCGGGTGAGTTTGTATTTTTCAGCAATCTTTTTGCAGAGCACGTGTCCCTCGTCGGTATAAAGCGACTCGACTGCGATTTTTGTTTTAGGGCTTTTGTACCCGTTGTGTTTCAGCGTATTGATGGAGCCGACCACCTCTGCAAAATTGGTTTTAAAATGCAAGGTCCCATGGTCTTTAATCTCTTTAAGGCGTTGCGCTTTAACGTAGACATCCAGTTGGAACTGAATTTTATTAATAAAGTCAGTAATATCTGTCTGGATTTCGATCAGGTAATCGAGATTTTCGATGAGGCTGGACTTCAGTGTTTGAACGATGCCGTAAAGTTCCGAATCATTCGTGAGAGCAAACAGCGTGCGCGTTTGTTCAACTACGTCGCTGGTTTTCTTGATAAAGTCGATGATGGTATCCCGTTTCTCGCGATAAGCCTCCAATTTTTGGAGTTTGATGCGGTAGTTACTTTCGTTTTTGTAGGTATCGTCGACGTTTTTTTGCAGTTTAATAATTTCCCGTGTGAGGGTGCTATTGATGCGGCGCAGGTATTTTTTAATGCTTCGCAGGAAGCGCATTTCACGTGCATCTTGGTAGAAACGAATGTACCGTTGCAGTTCGTTGATGTAATCGTTGATAAAGCCTGGGGTTACTTCACCGATTTCCATAAAGTCTTCAAACATCACCACCAGGGCGTCGTTGAGACTCACGATACCTTCGTATTCGTAGAGCAGGTCGAGGGATTTAAGTTTGTTTAATTGCTCCTGGTTGATATCCCCTCGGTTTAGCAATTCATTTACGCTGATGTTTTCGCGATTAGCAAAAAGGAACTCCACTATCCCCCGGTGTTGGTAGAGTTGCGTAAGAATATCGTTGACGTTGACCTGTAAAGCCATGTAAATACTGACTTTTAAATATAAGCAGGTAGTGGAATTGGGGGAAACAGGGTTATTAACAAAAGCAAGGGATATTCACGAAAGTTGAACAAGTGGCCTGATTTTAAAGCCCTTGGGATAAAGAAGCCGGTAGAATGAACTTTAAACACCTGTTACTACTGATTAACAGTTATGGAGAAATTGTGAATAACCCATTGACCCTCCAGCGCACAAATGCAATTTTACCAGCTCATGTACTATTTCAATTAATTAGATAAAAAAGTTGTAGCAAAAGAAATATTTTGTAATTTAACATTAATTTAAATGGGGTCTATTAAAGTTAATTGATGATGAAACCATATTACCGTAACTTCTTATACCTACTTTTTCTGCTTTATACCATTACTACTATTAATGGTCAAACCTGGAATGTGGGAAGGTATACGGATACTGAGCAGGCCATTTACCTATTGGAATCGCCCGCGGGTATTGATATGGTGACGAAAAGTCAACGATATCAAAATGTTTACCGCTATAATCACAGTGGGCAATTGGTATTTGCAATAGCTCAAAAACTATGGAACAAACGCCCCATTGTGAACTATGCAGGAGAAATTATTACGATTACTAATCGCGATGGTTGTGATTATCAAATGTCCGCCCCCTATGTTAAAACGATTAAAAAAATAACCCCCCTCGGACAAAGCGCGACAACGTATACCTTCCTCAGCAGTCAATACGATGAATACATGCCCCTTTTACTTCTACCTGATTCAGGCTATGTAGCCATTGCAGACACTTTATTGGTTCGTTTTAACAAATCACACCAATATGTTAGCCGAAAAAATTTAGGTATGGGTGGTACTACTTGGGCACAAGTCATTAATAACCGTATAGTTGTTTCGGGCACTACAACGGCGGGACCAAAATTGCTTTTCCTCAACCTTAATTTACAACCGACGAGTAGTATTACCACCCCAACCAACTTTACCAAGGGCGTACAACTCACCCCCACATTAACCATATTACAAGGCATAAACAACCAACTATATAAATTATACGATACAACGTCGTTATCCCCACCATTTAACATCGGTAACAAATTAGTAGAAGATTTCGCATTGACCCATGATAGCATTGTTGCAATACTACATAATAGCGGTAAAACCAATCAATTAGCCATAGGTGATTTAAATGGCAATTTATTATGGAGTTACACGGCAAATGAAGCCTCAACCAATTACAAAAACATTGCTTATAGAAATGGCACAATCATACATACGAATTCGCAGCTGGCCACAAGTTATCCCGTTGGTTTTGTCTACAATGTAAACCCATCTCAAGTAGGACTAAATAAAGCCACGTGGCAAACGCCAGAACCAAGTAATGCAGATATTCGCCTAGTGTCATTAGTTCACGATTCAGTTTACATGACACTGAATGGTTATTCGGGCACCGTTTATACGCGGGTAAAATATACAGTACAGAATAATTCGCCATTCACTATTACCAACTTTCAACTTGCTTCCTATGCCAGGGACAATTTACCATGCGGCCTTCAATTTGTTTTACAAAAAGTAATTACCAACATTCCACCTAACGCTACTCAAACATTTACCTCGAATTGGTTCTATTTAGATTTTCCGGGATCCCCATTTTACCCGATAAAATCGCCAATCAGCTTTCAAAAATGTTACTATCTCACACTTCCTAATGGTTTTACAGATACTAAATTAAGCGACAATGAAAGTTGCTTGAATGATGTTGCAACCCGTCTAAACAAACAATACCTAGATATTGGCATTAAAGTATTACCAAACCCTGTTAATGATCACTTGTACATTGAATCCATATTAAAAAACTATTCTATAGAAATAAGAGACATCAGCGGTACATTATTACACAGTTTTGAAATTGAAGCAGGTGTTGATTCTATTGATTGTTCGAACCTCCCTAATGGTCTCTATTTTGTGACAGTACATCATGATAAAGGAATGTATTATCAAAAACTAATCGTGCAACATTGAGTCAAATTATGGAATACGTTTACAAACTTAGTCTGATAACGCTTCTTTTAATGCGCCTGAGTCTATCCGGCCAAACATGGGACCTTTGTTTACAAGATAATAGCGAAACGCCTACCCATTTCATTTCAGGTAATAATTACAACTACCTATTTACGAATGGAAAAACACAAAATCTATATGCAATTAGTAAATCAGGAGCCATAAAATTCAAAAAAACAATAGCCTTTTCACCTTATTTGTCGGCGATAAATTCACAAGGGGGTTTAATAGCCATATATCAACAGTATGCCTGCTCTCAACTAATTAACCCAAACACGCACTATTTTCAAACCTTAGACAGCCTGGGTAATGCCATACATACATTTAGCATGTCTTTAAGCACTGGCCAACAATTCTCCCAAATCTTATGCTTGCCAGATAGCGGATACGTCTTTCATATTGAAGATAAGATTTACAAGCTGAATAAAAATTTGAATCTTAGCGATTCATTAATTCTACCAAATTATTACTTAAAGGGAGCCGTGGTAACTCCGACCAGTATCGTATTTTCCATTTTAGATAAAAATTTCAATGGTAGCTATTATCATTACAGAACAGACCACCAATTTAATTTCATCGACTCACTTGGAAGTCCAATTCTATTCAGTGAGGGAAAGTGGTTTAGTAATGGAATGATCTTTGCATTTCTTAAGGGAGGCTATATCTATAGAATTAAACCGGACTTGTCGATACCACTTTCGTTTCAACAACCCTTCCCCGATGCGTTCAATAAAATTGGATGGAAAAACGATACCATTTATGGGCTACTTTATAATAGCACGGTATCGAGTCCGACACTCTGTCAAATAGACACATCAGCCTATAATCCAGCGTATTACAGCACCAACAGGGTTAATTGGGAATACCTCACATTCGAACAAAATCAAAACAACCTCTACATGATAGGTAAAAATAAGATAACAACCTTTGGTGAGGGCTACAATCATATACAGCATGCCTATTCTACAAGTCTCTATAGCACCCAGGTGCCTAATCTCGATTTAGCTAAAAAGGATCTAACTATTCTTAAGGCAGACGTAGATTCTCTCTATTCTGTTTTCTTTAATGGAATGGTTAAATCAAGATTCAGACTCAAGTTAGTCATAAAAAATGCAGGGACGAATACCGTCAATAAATTCAAAATCTCTACTCATGAGCATGAAGACACGTTATGCAATCAGGTATACAATCAAAACCTATTTACTATTACGTTGTTACCTGGCCAAACCACAACCATCACAACACCGCTTCTAACCCACATTTTACCAATCCCTGGAGATCCTCATTCGATATTTTTTGAATCGTGTCCGTATGTCAGTTTGCCAGATAATGAGACTGATTTTGACAACAATAACAATCAATTGTGTACAAACACGATTACCTCTGTAAATGGACTCCCTGAGCTGTCAGATGTATCTATTAAAGTACACCCCATACCAACAAGTAACCAATTAAACGTTGAATGTAATACCCCCATTCGTTCAATTACCATATGGGACCTCAATGGAAAAATGGTCTTAAAAACATCACCTGTTAACAATGAAAATTCCATATTCCTGGAAAACCTGCATTCAGGGATTTATTTTATTTCAATAAATACAGATCAACTTTCCGTCTACAAAAAAATTATCATAAACAAAGAAACCACTCATTGATTACCGATCAATATTTACATCACCCAGAAAAACTCCAATGAAATTACCTATTCATTCAGATAGCATCCCCTACTAAATCCATCACCATGAAAACAAAAATTGCATTATTGCTTCTCACGCTGTTATTTTCAACAGGAAATAAAGCACAGGTTTGGTCCCGGGGTTACCACGGTGAAAATGAAAAATCGGAATACCTCTCTAACAGCAAGTATGGCATCGATGCGGTTTTTTCGATTGAGCTACCGAGTCATTTTACTGGCATCATTCGTTATGCGCCAAACGGGCAAGTAAAGTTTAAGCGGGAGATTCGAACCACTGCTAAACGTCCCGCTGTAAATGCATTGGGCAGCTTATTACTAATAGGCATTGAAACCTCGTGCGATGTACCTCCACCAACGACACATAAGTTCATGTACCTCTTAGATTCGTTAGGTCAAACCATAAAAACGTATAGTTTTATTTCTACCTACTATTATGATTTTATTCCTTTGACGGCTTGTCCCGACTCAGGTTTCATAGCCGTAGCCGACACGCTTTTATTGAAATTTGATAAAGGACTTAACCTCCAGAAAAAGCTGAGCTTGAACTTAAAAAAAGTCAGTTTCGTAGGTTATACCGCACACGGTTTAATGATTTCTGGTAAAATCGGTAATCAAAGTGTGCTACAACGATTAGATACCGGCTACCAAGTCATTAGCACGAGTCCCGCCCCTACCACCTTTCAATACTACGAACGCATTAATGTCAACACCTCCATGTTTTGCAGTATCTATGGCAAGGGTTATAAATTCTATCACGATACCCTATCTGGCGATAGCTTGTACGGAAAAATTCCACATGTATTTGGCGACAGCATTGTTTCTGTTACCAAGAACAAAATATTTATTTCAGACACATCAGGCAACTTGGTGAAAACTTACACCGCTCCAGACACATCTACCATTTACACAGAAGCCTTGGCTTACAAAGACACCTTACTGCACACCTCTTATCAAATGGCGTACGTGCAATACATGAAGGGTATTTATGGATATAAGTGTTATCAAAACAATGTTACCAAGGCCCATCGTGGACAAATGTGGCCGGGTAATAAGGACATGGCCATAACCAGTATAAACGTACTTCAAAATCAAACCACGAGCACGGTAAAAGGACAGAGTACCGTATCGAACATAGAAATTGTGGTTAAAAACAACACATCGTCACCCATATCGCGATTTAGCTTAAACACTTTTTCTAAGTTCGAACTTTTTTGCATCGATGTGTTTGAACAACGCACGTACACCCCAACCATTCAACCTGGCGGCTCTTACACTGTATCAGAACAATGGACTACCTTGCTCTCTGACACTTATGTTGCCCTAACTGCCAATACCTATAAAAAATGTTTCTTTTTATCCTTGCCTGATGGCGAAACAGACATCAACAGGGGAGACAATGAAAGTTGTCAGACGATAAACATTGTTGGCTTAAGAGAAAATGCCACAAATAATCAATTGAGCATATACCCTATTCCCGCCCACAATCAACTGCAATTAACCTCAGAGACCCTCATTGAAAGCCTTGTGGTGACCGACATTACTGGAAAGGTAGTGATGACCGCCACGCCCCAAGCAGAATCAAGTTTATTAGATAGTAGTTCATTACCCAATGGCATTTACTTCGTGCTCTGTAAAACAGCTAACGGTACTTCTACTAACAAAATAATCATACAACACTAATGGTAAAACGATTCTATACACTTGTTCTGTTGGTGCTAACAATTGGCATTGGCCAAGCACAAACGTGGAATGTGGGGATTCACACCAACAATGACAAGTTTTACGGGCAAATGTGGACCACGAATCAGGAAATTAACCTCTTGGAATTTCAAAGTTACGACCGTTATACCATGTGGTTAAAATATTCGTCTGCCGGTAGTTTATTATGGCAGAAACGAATTTGCTCTGATTTACTTTGTTATGCGCCTTTATCAAATAATCAATTATTAGTCGGTCATTCCAATTTCGATTGTGATGCAGGAGGTAATATAACAATGCTGTCATTATATGATACATCCGCTAATTTGTCATTCTCAGTACCCCTCACCTATAGTCCAACAGGAGCTCATGTCCTTAACGACTCCACCTACTGGGTTTTCAATTCACAACTTCTCTCCATTTTTAATGGAAGTGTTTTCACCACCATCAATTGGAATTACAATAAAGTTAACTGCCTCCTTAATATAGATCCAGACACCGTTTTAGTGAGCGCGCAATCCAACAGTGTCAATTGCTTGTTTCGCTATACCGCTACAGCCATCAAAATTGATTCCATTATTACACCCACAACGGTGTATGATCTCGACAGTTTGAACACTGGTTTTATTATCGCCTCTGGCACGAATGGCACACTGTATAAATACAATCACCACTTGGCATTACAGGGGAATTCCTCTGCCAATCCCTATAAATTCTATACCCATCAAATTACAAGAAATGACACTATTATTGGAATTGCATTACAGAACAAACTCCAGTCGGTGGTGTACTTAAACAGCACTTTTCAAACGTTGCATGCTTCACCTTTTAGCACCGTCCAGCACACTCTGCTCTCTGTATGTTTAAATAAAAGTCAGCTAATCACAGTTTCTAACCTCCATCAAGGACTTTCCAATCAAATCGGTTTGAAAGCATCTACACTTACTGGAAATATCAATTTTAACCACGATGCTGAAATCAGCCTCAACACGGTCACACCCGATTCTTCCTTCAATTTCTTTCAATATAAAATATACCGTTTCAAAGCCAATGTAACGATAAAGAACAATGGCACGGGTAATTTAAATACGGTACACATTTATAAACACGCTGGTTACAATTTTAATTGCTTTCAATACATCAATTTCAAAGAATACACCGTGAACTTGTCACCAGGCGCCCAAACAACACTCAACGTATCTGGTTACCATTTCCGATACGACCCGTTAAATCCTGCCACTGCTGTAGATATCTGCCTCTATGTTTCTATGCCCAACAATGAATCAGACAGTGTTACTCCTAATAATGTGAGCTGCGTGTCACTACCCGTGGCTCAATTGGGACTGAAATCAATACCGAGTTTAGTTGAGCATTACCCTAACCCTTTTCATCAAACCTTATTATTCAAAAATGTAACACCCATAGAAAAAATAAGTGTATTCAATTTAGAAGGACAACTGCTCTATCAATTCGAACCAAAATCATCTGAGGTAGAACTCTCAACAGCCGACTGGAAAAATGGGATGTACTTGATAGAGTGCAGTACTTCAATGGGTAAAACGTATCAGAAGGTGATAAAACAATAACAACTAGTAAAAAGTGTAGGGTCATTTAAGTAATAATTTTTTAAATAAAATGTCATCAATAAAAACAAAACTGGCGCTACTTCTATTTTTAAAGTTGCTTGTGATTCACGCACAAGATTGGACCTTGAATTCCAGTAATACCAATGGAGGTGTCATGCCTGGCTTGAAAATCAAAAATGATGAAATTGAATATTTTGATAAAGGCTTAACATACCCGACTTTGCATTTTAATCGATTTAATTTAACCACAGGTCAAAAAACAGTTGATACGATTTATTATGGAGATTTACTGGGAGCTTCTTCCACGAAAAATAATGGTTGGTTTTTACTTTTTGGAGGTAAATCATGCGACACTGACGATCGCATGGAGGTAATAGAGTTGGATTCTACTCAACAAATAGTTAATTCTTACACTTTAGGAATGCCTTATAACGGAATTCCTATAGCATTTCCAAATTGTAAAACCTTCACTACTAATGATAATCATTTCTGGGTGATTTCACCTTACTTTTTATATATAATAGACCCTAACAACGCTCAATTTCTGACAAAACAGCGTACATTAAAAAAATTTGGTGCCACTCTACCTCTTTCAAATAATAAAGTTCTCATATGTGGAATAAAAACAGTTGATCCTTATGTCTACACAATGAGTTAAACTAGTAGTATAGAAGAC
>JACCDS010681438.1_pt1 | contig 12718 bp, 11 predicted proteins | sample 7446441 | NCBI WGS metagenome assembly JACCDS01 (sample SAMN15323445, study PRJNA562643) | freshwater metagenome | isolation source: river surface water | place: USA:Blue River Watershed | collected 2017-08-17
ACGATAGGGCTTTGCATGTGCGGAATGTTTTGCTATACTTCTCCGTCTTGGCCTGGTAGCTCAGTTGGTAGAGCAGAGGATTGAAAATCCTTGTGTCGGTGGTTCGATTCCGCCCCGGGCCACCATACACAAACGCCCAACCCTTCTCGGTTGGGCGTTTTCATTTGGGCTTCCCCCATTACACGCGGGGAACAGGCGCATTGTGCGTGTGCCACGGAGTGGTCACGGCTGGAGCCCACTTCGGCCAGTTCGACTATTTTCTGCCCTCTGTTCTCTGCAAAGAGACGCCAACTCTCTCGCCACAGCACACGCATATCTCCTTGTGTGACAAAGACTTATGCGTGTGTCGATTTTTTGAGTTCGCAAGGTCACTTGGAGGGGCGATCTATATGGCCGTTAGGACTTTTGAGGCCGGCCGCCTCAATGATGCTGCCGATCGTCGACATCCATCCGAACTGCGTCACGATCGAAATCGACGGCAATGCGGCCCAATAGCCCTGACGTGACCGGCCAGCGTATCGACAGAGCGTTTTGCCATCGCCTGTACTCCTGAGCTAGCTGGCGTTCCTGTTCGCCGCCATCGCCGATGGAACGCGTGGTGACTCCGCGATCTGCAAATCGGCCAGCTATGAACGCATCCTTCAGCTCGTCGTGGGCATCCATCCGTTCTAAGAGTTCTCTGATGGACTCGTGGGGCCAAATGCCATCGGCCTCTGGTGGACTGCTAGCCAAGGCCTTCCCGAAATGATCTAAGGCGATGGCGAGGTAACCGCGCTCAGTCGCAATTCGTAACAACTCATCTGCAAACTTATTCAGAGATTCAGCGCTGGGCATCTCATCCGGTGCCAATCTCTTGAACGGGTGCCAGTCATTCAAAACATGCCAAGCGTTTGACGCCATGCGTTTTTGCTCTTCAGTCGGCACGGGCAGAGATTCTTTGTCAACGCCATCCGCGTGATAGATGAGCGACATCAGATCTATTACCATGGACGGCTCTGAAATCAGCCGTCGATGAATAACCAGTTCATGTTGAGCCTGATGTTCTAACAGCCCGAAGTAGGCCCACTCAAGACCCGACATGTCGCTGTCGCTTACCCTTCCAGATTTGCTCAAGCGTTTGAGAAGTGTTGTCACATCGTACGAAACACGCTGGCCGTGCGTGGGATTCTCGTTGGAGGCGATAACGCCTCGACGCAGCACCTCAATGATCAGATCGCAGTCTCCGTCCTTCGCCAGCCATTCAGTCTTCACGCTCATGGCCAACGCGTCGATCGCGTCGAGAATTCGATTGGCCTCAATCAGTGACCTGGCCGCTCTCTCAGCGTCTTGGGGATCTAACGGGCCGATGTTGGCTTGCGTCCAGTAAGCATGTTCGCAACTGGGTCCGCGTTTAGCGGTGGTATCCCAGGTGGGGGGTGCCGAAGGTAGACCCAGCAACAACGTCGCACATGCCAGTTCTGGCAACTGGTCTTTGCTTGAAGCGTCAATCCACTTGTTTACAAACGCGTCGTATCCCAATTGAGAGAGGTGCGAAGCGAAGCCTTGTATCAACTCCTGAACTGCCGGCTGTTCACTCTCACCGTGCGTCTGGAACAAATCGACTGCGAATTCATTGCCGAGCGTGGTACGCGCAAGCGAAATCCCTAGCGCTCGTCGGCTCTCAAACTCACCAAGGCGCTCCAGTAGGCGCTCAAGTCCCAACTGCGAAAGAATTTCGGCTGCGTTCAACCGGTCTTGCTCAAGAGCCTCCAGCTCTAGCTTCCAGTCAGTGCCCGTATCAAATGGTCTTTCAGGCCAGAACGCGAAAAGCCACGCATGCGCTTCGACAGGGTCTATTGGCATCAACGCTTCATAGAGGCGCTTCAAACGCTCAAGGGTCGCTTCTGTGTACAGCCAGCCGATTTCCTTATCGCTGTCAACGAACTGGTTATGGTGATGTAGCAGCTTCCGCAGACCATCGCGAAGCTTGAGACGCTGGGAGGCCGGGAACGCCTCGATTGCATCATTAATGCCTTTGAGCACCAACTCGGAGACATCCGGCGTCAGTTGCTTCAGATGACCCAGCAGAGCCATCCACCGAAGCGCATCCACTCCAGCGAGCCCAAGTAGCTGCCGCGCAGCCACTTGAACGTCTACCCAGTAGTCTGCGACCATGACTTTCTGCAAGCGATCTTTGGGCGCCCATTCGCGCATCGACGGGCGGTGAGACATATGAATCACTCCACCGTCGCGTGAAAAGAGCGTTTCGCAGAGTTTGGCGGTAACCGCCGGACGTTCTTTGGCCAGCTGCGCCAAGAGAGCGTGACGGTCTGCCGCTGCCGCTCCACATTGTGGTTGTATTGGATTGAGCATCGCGGCGAGAGATACTGCCGGCCGATTGGACCAGCGCCCTCCCGGATCGACCTCGGCGAGACCAGCAAGGATTCTCGCGACCCTGCCAACATAGGCAGGCGCCCACCCGAGCGATTCAAGAGCCCACAGTAGATCTGCGTGCAAGCAACCGCCGTGCTCTCCTTCGCTCTCAAACAAGTCAAGAATCTGTGGCTGCTCTGTCCGAAGGTCTTGCTCAAGGGCCGCCAAAAAGCGTTCGGGCGACGCCTCCGCTAACTCGGTCAGCTCACCTCGGACTCTGCGCCAAAAATCAGGCTCAGCGCTGTGCTCAAAAACGCCGCGGGCTGTTCGATCAGCCCAATCAGTTGCTCGAACGCCCGAATAGCACGGTTGCCGGTCGTCACCTCGGGTCGCCAAGATGAGTATCCCGTCGGCAATGCCTTTTCGGAGCGCCTCGCTGTGGCTTCGTCGCTTGCCATGCATTCTGGCGAGCCAACGCTCATCGGCCGGTAACTCGAAACGCCTGTCTGGCTCCAGCAGAACCTTCTCGCTCGAGGCGATCATCGCCTCTAAGCTTTCCGTTCGAAGGTACGGCTCTAGTCGCCTCCAGGCTTCCTGTCGGCTGTGTACGCGCCATTCACTTCCCGCACGAGTCATCAACGGGTTCGCACCCAGCGTCCAAGAGCCAACTGCACCTTCAAACCGAGCGTAGTCGCAGCCGGCAATAGCACTGACTATCACCTGATCGGCTTCATTTCCACCGTCCCAAGTGCCAACGAGAATGACGGCCGCTACGGTGGACGCCACGCCAGGAACGGACCAGTCTGGAATCGACGGTCCCGATCGCAAGAACATCCGGCGAACGCGCTCAAGGCTCGCGTCGGCGTCATAGCATCGTTGAAACGCATCGTTGCGCTCAACGCCTTGCTTCTCAACCCAGTCGATAAGTTGCCGCATATTGGGCGATGGCAGAGCGATCGCCTTGGGGGAACCGGATCCCGGCCGCAGCATTCGGATGATCGTGTGTAGGTGAGCATTCGCGGGCAGCGTCGTCGACGGCCCGTCCATCAGCAGAACATATCGCTCACCTGTGGCCGCGACATGCCTCAGAGCATCCTGGTCGTCTACGCAAAGACATCTCGCCCAGACTGATTCCTGTTGATCAAATGGGAGTGCAGCGATGCACGACCCGATGAACGCCTCACCTTCCTCCTGGCTCATTGTTTCGAGCTCAATCGTCTCCGGGTCCGCCAGCAATGTGCGGGTGACGATATCAACCTGCGCCTGTCGCCCAAGCAATGTACCTGCCGGATCAAACTCTGGCTGGGTCGCCAGGCGATAGTCGTCGAGCGAGCCCTGCAGACTACGAACGCCTTTTGGAGTCAAGGCGGCCATCTGGCCGAACCAAACAGCGACTGGTGGTGACACCTCCATCCACTGCACCAGGTCTTCTGCGTCGAACGCCAAGACTTCCTTCCAGCGCTTTTCGCGGTTCTTGGCGCTCGCCCACTTCGCCTTTCCTGGCCATGTTCGCGGCGTCACAAAAACGAAGCTCGTCGAAGCCGGGTCAACCCCCACGGGATCGACGCTACGCTTCTCATAGTCTTCGTCCGCCTTAGCCTTAACGTCCTTGTTGGTGCCAAGCTCCCACACGGACGAACCGCTTGGGATACCCCCAATGGGTTCATTGATGTCGACCACGCCGTCATAGCCGGCCAACCGCACAGCCTCATCTGCTGGGAAATTCACGCTGCGTGGTGCCCGGACCAGGGCCCAAACAAGCAATCGCATCAAGCGCGGAAATTCTGCCGGCGCCGTATAGCGACTAGCCCAAATATTCAGATGTTCAGCCCTAACAAATCCATACATACGGTCCTCCACCCATGTCTCTATTGACTGCCCAGCCCTTGCCTGCGCTTAGGCGGTGCTCGCATTACCGGTCGACGCACCACTTGGACGCGGGGTGCTTGGCGAGGAAGGTGGCGTCAACCACCGGAAACCTATGGTGCTATGGTTTCTCAGCGCACGGCATCCAGTACTCCCCTGGACGCTGGGTTGATTTTACGAGCGTCCGGTAGGCATGGAGCGGCCCCTCGTACTCAGGCTTGCCTTTGTTCTCTTTCTTGACCTTGAACAGGTCGTTGGGTTTTGCGCTGTCCTGGCCAGCCTTTAGCATGATGCGCTCCGCGTCCACCTTGATGCCCTTGAATGACCAGAGTGCCCTGAAGATGGCAGCCTGGCCATCCGTGAAGCGGATGGGTCCATGAGGCCAGTCATCAAGCGTCACCCATCTGAAGTCCGACGAGAAGGGGCCCAGGTAGGCTGCCCAAGGCTCAGCCACGATCAGCGGGGTTTGGCCCGTCTCGGAACCGATGAAAGCAATCCCACCACCATAAAGGGTGAAGCGTTCCTCCAGCGGGAGCCACTCAACGCCGGCGGAAAACGGGTTGCCGCGTACCTCCCGCGTCTTGGGCGCAATGACCCGAATGTCGGAGCCTGCCACACGCGCCCTGTCAAAGATGGATGGATCCGACCACAGTCGAGACAGACTCCTGGCCAGCAGCACCGGCGAGCGACGTGCATCGCCCAGCCGCCAGACGCCGTCACAGATATCGGTGATGCCATCGCGGCTCTCAAGTTCCATGGCCATGCGCAGCTTTGACCTCAACCAGCCTTCGTCCAACATCAGGGCCGCTCGATCCTCCGCAGTGAGCGTTATGGGACCGCATTCTGGGCATTGGCAGATCTGGCCGCCCTTGCTGTCACCGAAGATTTGGCCGCTGCGCAGCTGGCAGTAAGGACACAGAGCGAATGTCTGGCTGATGGCTGTCGGCTTGATCGCTGGGCCCAGGCTGGCGCAGGCATTTACCTCCGCCGGCGATAGCGCTGCTTTGAATACCGGTGTGCCACCCTTGAACAGGCGGCAGACCAACGACCATGCTTCGTGGGCCGACATCGATCAGTCCTCGTAGACGGGTTGTCGATCAGGTGCATCACTTATCGGCACATCCTGTGCGTTGAGCGTCTGCCCCTTGGCCAGAATACCCAATGCAACTAGGTAGCCTTCCAACTGCGACTGCAATGCCGCGTCGAACTTGTGCAGGTTCAGTCGGCCCTTGCGAGTGATCTCGATGGTGACGCCCTTGGCCCTGACCTTGCCTGGCTCGGGTGGGTAGTACAGGTTGATCTGCGCGGCCGTGACCATCCAGTTCTCCGCCAATGGGCCGGGCAGCATTTCTGCCAGGAGGTCGGTCACGCAGCGGTGCTCGCTTGCCGCCATGGCCGTACAGTCAACTTTCAACTGGTTGTCAGGACTCATCAGGCTGATGGACCTCACCTGGAGGACATTGAAACCATCGACCTGCGCCTGCGGCACATCGAACCCGAGGCGGAGTGCAGACAGATCCAGTGTCGGCGCCATCAATCGCTGCGCATCAAGGCTCGTGTGCAGCAGATGCTCGGCAAACGCCTTCAGCAGCATCTGGTGGTACTTGATGCCGCCCTTGACCAGAGATCGGGTGACGCCTGTGCGGGATGAATATTCCACCACCGAATGGATGTTGGGGTTGCCAACCCGGCGCTTGAGGTCATCTCCCTGGAACTCCAGCTGGACCGTGGACAGGTCTTTCACGTGCACGCTGAGCAGGAACACGCCCGGGCTGCGCTCCATTACGTAGGCCTTGCTGCGATCGCCACACTGTAACTCGCGTTGATAGAACGCCGATACATCTGCCCGCAAACCGGCGAGCGCGGCGTCCGATGTGTCAGGGATGGTTTTGACCCCCAGGTCATGTTGCTGGGCGTTGGCAGACTGGCGCTCGAAGTGGTCGACGTCACCGGCACGGTTAAACAGTTCCGGATGCTTCACATACAGCCAGAACGAGCGATGGATGTCGCTTTTGCAGGTGGCCAGCGCCGTCAGAGCGGCCCCATCGCCGGTGGCCACCTGGAACATGGCCTGTGTTCCAGCCGAGTCGCCGAGGGTGACGCTGGCACGCAGCTTGGCGGCCACAGTGTCACGCAGGGCAATGTCCGGGCAGTCGAGCAAGGTGCAAATCAAGGCCTGCGTGGTTTCCGGCTTGTCGGTCCAGGCAACGTCGTCGGGCATCAGCAGCCCATGCCCCGTCAAGAACTCCCGCAATGTGGCGTCCACGGGCAGCTCGTACAGCAAATCAATCCAGGTTTTTTTCATGTTGGCGGTCCATTCCGAGAAAGCGTCGGCGGTCTGCGGACCGTGATGTCTGGATGCGCTGGCCAGCGACAAGTCGATAAAATGACTGAACAAGTATCGCGTAAAAGTATAGCAACGTGATACAGCGTGATTGTGTCCCGCGCTTTCCCGCTTGTCAATCATAGCGGCACTTGTGGCGATCATTAGTGTCTCGCTGCTATACTCAAAAAGTCCAAACAATGAGCAGACAGGAGCATTGACATGGCTTCGGTATTCGGGGCACGCCTGCGGCGCCTCCGCGAGGCGAGGGGTTTTACCCTCCAACAAGTAGCCGACGCTGTCGGCTGCACCAAGGCCTACATCTGGGAACTGGAGATGAAGGAGGGTCAGCGCCCATCTGCCGAGCGCGTCCACGGCTTGGCCAAGGTGCTGGGAGTGACGATGGAAGATGTGATGGGCGAACCTCTGGAGGAGGTGCCCGAAGCCAGTCCCGAGGACGTCCAGTTCTTCCGTGAGTACGCCGGTATGACTGACGAGCAAAAAGACCGCTACCGGCAATTGCTCCAGATCGCGTTCCCTGACAAGGGCAAAGGCGGAGACTGAGCCTTGAGCACAGTGCAAGCCCTCACCGGTCCCATCGCGGCCAACAATATCCACAAGTGGATGCGCGCATGGCACCAAGGCTCTGCACCTGACGCCATTGATCTGGACCTCGTCCGCCAGATGCTCCCAGACACCCCATACGGTCAGGGTGTTCGTGCAATCAAGGCCCCTATGGCACATGGCCTGACCAGTTGCGAAGGCATGTTGGCGAGGAACCCGCATGACGAGGCCGAGTGGGGCATCTTCTACAACGGCCATTCATCCGCACAGCGCCAGCGGTTCACTATTGCCCATGAACTGGGCCACTTCGTCCTGCACCGCCGCCAGGGGCCGAACTTCAGCTGTGACAAGGAGAGCATTTACTCCGGTGCTGACCGCATGCGGTCCATCGAGCGCGAAGCCGACGATTTCGCCAGCAACTTGCTGATCCCTGGAGACTTACTGCGCGACTCGATCTCCGACCGACGCATCGATTTGTATGTCTTGAGTAACCTGGCCAAACGCTTTCAGGTCTCCTTTGAGTCCTTGTGCATCCGTTTCGTGAAGTTCACACCGCAGCGCGCAATCCTGGTTTATTGGGACAATGGCTTTGCCAAGTACGAGTGGCGCAGCAGCAGCGCCAATAAAACAGGGACACGTATTCGGCGCACCGATGACCCGCAAGAACCACTGCCGGAGACGCTGGCAGCTGACCCGGACATTGCGCAGGAATGGAATGGCGTCGACATGCCCGGCGATGTCTGGTGTCCAGAAGAACCCTCCGACATCACACTGACCGAGTTCAAGCACACTTATGGTGCCCGTGGTCGCGTCCTGTCCCTCCTTCTACTTGAAAATGCTGCGCCCAGATCATGGGATCGGTCGTGGGAGGATGAAGAGACCGCAGACTGCGTTGATCAGAGGATCGTGAAAAACAAATGAAGCACATTGGATTCGTAAAGGCGGACACCATGGTGTCCATCATAAATTGGGTTGGATTGCCATTATTTGTTGCCTATATTTTGAGCATGCTAGTTGTTCCGTGTCTAACCGGGGACTGGGTTTACGTTCAAGAGGTGTGGGATCGTTGGCAAACATTGAACGTCGGCGTGCTGGCATTTATTTCAAGTGTGATCGCATTCAATATTGCAAAGTACAACGCCAATAAACAGCGTGAGCGGCAATTCATCGCTGCTCGAGCATTTATGCCGCATGCGCTGAGCGAATTAACGTCATATTGCAAACAAAGCGCGATACTTTTGCGAGAAGCATGGGAAAAACTCAGGGAAATAGAAACAAGACACGGCCCCCTTGCGTTAGAACTGCCGGAATTACCAGAAAGTTATAAAGAAATATTTAGCCGCTGTATTTCAGATGCAGATCCAGATGTAGCGGACTACTTGGCGAATGTTCTTGTGAAATTACAGGTACACCATTCGAGAATGAAGGAATTGAAGTCCGCATTTGGGAAAAGTGAGGGCATGATTTTTGTACCGCACAATGTGATGACTTACATCTTTAGCCTTGGTGAGTTGCAGGCGCTGATTAATAGGTTTTTCGGCTTTGCCAGAGGGATAGAGCCCTTCAATGATTCCAATATCGTTTGGGAGGACTACCGTAACGCGTATAGCAATCTTGATATTGATGCGGAGGATGTGGATGATTTGGTCGGTTTTACTCAACGTGCCATATCTAGAAAAGCATAAGGCCGCTTACTCCCGCTAAAACACGTTACGCGGAGTGCCCTCCATCCCTAGCATGAGAAGTGTTTTCCACACGAACACTTACCATGCAAAAAGACGAACTTATCTCCTGCGCGAACGACGATCGTCCGCGCCACCCGCACCAAGAAATCGCTTATCTCCTCGCCGTGGCGCTCCTGCGCCTGCGTGCCAAGAATTCTTCATGTGACAGTTCAGCCACAGTAGGCGCAAAAGACGAGGTTGACCTTGGCTTTTCTGGCCACCAGAGCGTCAATACAAACCCCTATCAACAAGAAGGAGTTCGCGTATGACGACACACGCAGCACAACCGGATGGCGCCAGCCTGGCTGCCCGGGTCGCTCAACTTCCACACCTTCCCATGGACAGTCTTTGGGCACTGTGGGACGAGCATTTTGACGAGCGCCCAAATCACCACCACCGCACATGGCTTGAATCTCGCCTGGCATACAAAATTCAGGAGCGTGCATACGGCGCCCTGAAAGGATCTGTGCGCCGCAAACTGGAGGAGATTGGTGAAACGGGCATCTTGCCACCGCGCCTGCGACGCGAGGCTGATCGCTTGCTGCCGGGAACCATCCTCACCCGCGTCTATGACGATGTTGAACACCAGGTGCTGGTGCGCGGCATGCGTGATTTCGAGTATCGCGGGCAGCGATTTACCAGCCTCACGGCGGTGGCCAAATTCATCGCAGGATGCCAATGGTCTGGCCCCATGTTTTTTGGTCTCAAAACCAAGAATAAGGAGGCGGCATGAGGCCGCAGCGAAACATGACCACGGCTCCTGCGCTTGCCCCACGCAAACGCTGTGCTGTCTACACCCGCAAATCGACCGACGAAGGCCTCAACCAGGACTACAACAGTCTTGAGGCACAACGCGATGCCGGACTGGCTTACGTTGCAAGCCAGCGCCACGAGGGCTGGACAGTCGTACCTGACTGTTATGACGATGGCGGCTATTCGGGTGGAAACATGGAGCGGCCAGGATTGCGTCGGTTGATGGCAGACATTGAGGCCGGTCGGATCGACATTGTGGTTGTCTACAAAATAGACCGGTTGACTCGAAGCCTGACCGATTTTGCCAAGTTAGTCGATGTGTTTGATCGCAATGGCGTGAGCTTCGTGTCTGTCACGCAGCAATTCAACACCACCACCTCAATGGGTCGCCTGACGCTCAATATCCTGCTGTCCTTTGCGCAGTTCGAGCGCGAGGTCACTGGCGAGCGCATTCGAGACAAGATCGCAGCCAGCAAGGCCAAGGGCATGTGGATGGGTGGAACGCCGCCTCTCGGATATGACGTCATCGAGCGCAAGTTGCTTGTCAACGAGCCGGAAGCCGACCTGGTGCGTTACATCTTCCGCCGGTATGCAGAGCACGGGTCGGCTGCAGAGTTGGTGCGCGAATTGGCAATCGAGGGGCGGACCACAAAGACTTGGCAGACGCAAAGCGGTCATTTCCGAGAAGGGCGACCGATCGATCAGCAGTACCTTTTCAAGATGTTACGCAACCGGATCTACCTGGGCGAAATCCAGCACAAGGATACCAGCTTCCCAGGGCAGCATGAGGCCATCATCGACCAGGAGACTTGGGATCTCGTGCATGCCTTTGTCGATCGGCGCAAGCAAGGGCGACGCGAGGGCATCACGCAGCACCCAGCGTTGCTGGCGGGCCTGCTTCATGCGCCCGATGGCCAGTTGATGATTCACAGCTTCACGCGCAAGAAAAACGGACGTCTGTACCGCTATTACGTGCCCTACCTGCACAAGCGGCGCAATGCGGGTGCTACGCTTGCACCTGGAGCCACGGATGTCGGTCCGTTGCCTGCAGCCGAAATCGAAACGGCGGTGCTTGAGCAAATTCATCAGGCGCTACGTGCGCCAGAGATGATGCTGGCGACATGGCGATCGTGCCAGAGGCATCCAAGGGGTGCTCAACTGCAGGAAGCGCAAGTAGTCTTGGCCATGCAACGCATAGGCGCTGTGTGGGACCAGTTGTTCCCCAAAGAACAGCAGCGCATTACGCAGCTGCTGATCGAGCGGGTTCAACTGCATGAGCTCGGACTGGACATCTTGTGGCGCGAAGACGGATGGTTGGGACTGGGTGAAGATGTTGGCAGCCATCCGCTGGTGGAAGAGACCAGGGGCGCCGCAGAGGGGGTGTTTGCATGACATCGCATACCAAACCAGCCATGCATCCGGACAATCCGAGGCTGCGCAATGTGCGAATCGATATTGTTAACGATGCGCGCAACTACGTCTCTGGGCAGCAACGCGTGACGATGGTTCCCCTGACCATACGGCGCAAGCAAAATCGAAAAGTCATGACGCCACCGCCGGGGGAGACATCCGTACTTAATAGCGGTGGCGCAGATGTCCCCATGATTCGGACACTGGGCAAGGCCTTCTACTGGCAGAAGCTAATTGACCAGGGTAAGTTCGCCACTATTCGGGACCTGGCTACGGCGATGAAACTAGAAGCAGGTTGGGTGGCTGAGGTGCTGCGCATGACCACGCTGGCGCCAGACATCATCGAGGCCATCCTTGGTGGTCAACAGCCTCGGCACCTGAATTTGCAAACTCTACGTGGCCGGCATGACCCGTTGCCACGTGACTGGCAGGAGCAGCGCAAGTTTTTTGGGTTTTTGTCTTGACTGGCTGTCAGATAATCCTCTTGCCTATCAAGTTTGTTGTGCGTCGCTGGCGCGATGACTGGGAACTGCGCAGTGAAGCCGTGCGTCCCATTTGGCTCCTAACGAGTTAGTGTTAAAAAAGGTCTTACATGAAGTTTCGGCGTAGTCAGGATTATGTGGATACTCCTCACGGTAATTTCACCGTTTGGCGGTACATGGCCCATTGGAAATTCGAGTCCTTGATCAAGGATACGAATCTGTACTTTCCGAATGTGGCGCGGCTAACGGATCAATACGAAGTAACGGTTCCCGATAGCGCCCTAAATGTAAAGCGTAAGGAGCTAATCAGCAAGGGATTAAAAGGCAGAGATCTTGAAGAGGAAATGGCGATATTCCATTGGGAAACGGACCCAAAGAAAGACTTGGTGCTGGCGAACTGTTGGTCGTTAACGCCGCATGAATCTTATGCATTATGGAAGATTTACCTCGGCGGCGAAAAAAATGGCGTCGCTATTAGGTCGACAGTAAGCCATTTGCGCCGATCTCTCGAACATGGGGGCGATCCTTATCCGGAAGAGTTTTTTATCGGCAAAGTCAAATACAGAACTCACTTAAAGCCTGAAGAGCTGGCAAGGCTGTCTGTCATTACTACTAAGAAGCCTTTCTACGAATTTGAAAAAGAATTGAGAGTTTTTATCTGTAACTACCCTTTGTCGGAAGGTGGTTACGAACCACCGTATGAGATTAGCGGCGGGCGGACAGTCAACGTCGATCTTGCTGAATTGGTTCACTCGGTCTATGTTTCGCCATTCGCGGATTCGGATTATCCTGATTTGGTCGCCCAAATCGTTAAAGGTACTGCTCTTGCTGAAGTCGAGATCAGACAATCAGAAATCCGAGACAAATGACGCCCAACTAGCCGGCGGCTCGTATATGACATTCAAGTTGAACTGAAACTGCAACAGCCCACGAGACGGCGAGCCTAGTGCTCGCCGTTTTGCTTTCTGGAGTGCATTGGCGAACTGGAAGTTTCCGCTCAGTTCGCCAATCGCTCCCTCGTAAGTTCGCCACCCGAAATTTCCAATGGCACCTGTTCCTCAACAACGTCAAAGGAGTATTTCATGCCATCAAATGCAACCCCACTTACCCGATCGATTCAAGAAGCGATCAATACCCTCTCACCCGGCGATCGTCGGGTGCTCAATGAAAACGAGCTTGCTCAGCGTTGGGGCATCAGCCCTAAAACATTGCAACGCTGGCGGTGTGAAGGCCGTGGTCCCAAA
>JACCDS010934096.1_pt1 | contig 12717 bp, 12 predicted proteins | sample 7446441 | NCBI WGS metagenome assembly JACCDS01 (sample SAMN15323445, study PRJNA562643) | freshwater metagenome | isolation source: river surface water | place: USA:Blue River Watershed | collected 2017-08-17
CAGACGGCCACGTCGCGATGTAAACGACCAGCTCAGGGCGGAAATCTTTTATCGCCTGAGAAATTAAAATGAACTGCAGCTCCATGGCGCGTTCGCGCTGCAAACTTGGATCGTCTGAAGACAAGTATGGTTGAGAAAGTATCCAGCGCCACTCGCGCTGATAGTTGTATATGAGATGCTCAGGAACAAGACCAGACTCGACCATTGGAAGAATAATCTCAGTGTATCCAGGCTCTTGAAAGTACAGAAGCCTCTGTTCATGTGTCAGAAAGAGCGTTCTCATCCTCTAACGATGTCCGGCGGTTGTATTTATAATGAAAAAACAGTAACTAGGAGGATTTTGTATGTCAATATTTTTGTTGGGTACGCTCAAATGAGAGCTAGTTGTTTTAGTTAAATAAATGTTGAAATCACTTTGACCCGCAACTGACCGACGAATTTAAATATCTATATGGCGACGCGCTGGTGGCGCTGGGTTATGAAACAGATCTGGACTGGCAGTTAACACAACCGGCTAAGTTGTAATACCAAATCCACTCCATCCCAAACTTCGTTAAATTGCAGGGACTGACCAAGCGGTACTAGCCGGTCGGCGCCACGCAGTACTGTTGGATACCAGTCGCTCAGTAATTTGCTGTCGATCCCCCAGTGACTCAAAGTCTGATGGCAATTATTCAGCGTCGGTGTCAGCGCATTGAGTGATTGCAGTGGTAATTCGAGAAACAAGCCACAGCCCGGGTGTAGCCGCAGCATGTCTGTATCTAAGTCGGAGATATGCAGGCGTTGCAGCTGGCCGGTTTGCCAGTCTTGATAGTTTTCACTCCTCAATAACAGTTGTTGCGCGCCCGCCAGCGCCTGATAGGCGTCGCTGTCAGTGAGTAGCGCCTGCTGCATCGAACGTTGAATGAGTGTTGGCCAGAATCGTTGTTGAGCCTGCCTGATGTCGTCTGTCTGGCCAAGCCACACCACGACTTTGGCTGAAGCACAGGCTTGCTGGGCGTAGGTCATATGATCGCGGCTAAACAGCTCAGTCATGGCCTGAAATTCAGCGGCAGGAGCCTCACAGACGGCTTTGGCGTCAAGCAGCGTCAGCGACATTTTGTGGCTGAAAATCATGTCACGGCAATGCGCTGGCACCGGTTGTTGCCGCTGCGTGATAATTGCCGCATCCGACCCCCACAATACACGCCCGTCCATTTGCGTCAGTTGCCGCGCAAGATCGGTGTCGTTATGCGGGGCCAACACAAATTGCAATGCAGCATTTTGCTCCGGGTATTGTTCCGCCAGTGCGTTAATGTGTGTCAGCAGCACCTGCGCGCTTTGACCTGCACGCGATGACAGCCGGAGCAGATTGCTGTTGCCACACAACAACGACAGCAGTGCGGGATACATAAACAGACTATCGACGTTTGCCGGAGTATTGTGATACACCCGTCCAAGCGGCTTAAACTGATACGGCATTGCATGATATTTTTGCACCAGCGCTGTTAGTTTTTGCCGGCGGAACCAAAAGCCCAACGCCAACAAATCTGGCTTAGTACGGCAGAGCGGATCGGCCAAGAGCCGTGCAGACAAAGCCTGAATGTAATCCTGTGCGCCCTGAGAAAACGCAGCCTGTAAGGTTGGTGCTGTGGTCGCTGGGTTTAGCAACTGCATGTGGAAATCCTTATACTGCCTGAGCTGTCACGGTATCACTGCAGCCGCGTGCTTCGGCCAGTGCCAGGCGTCCGAGCACCTGAAAATATTTGCCGGGCCGGCCGCAAGGGCAGTTGTCTTCGCCAATGATCACGCCGCGGTCTTCGGTCAACAGGCTATGACCCGGATATGAGCGGGGCAAGGTGGATAGCAATTGGAGCACCCCGGGTTCACCATGTGCACACAGTTGCCAGTTTTGCGGGTTACGCACCAGCACATCGGCGGAAGCCGGGCAGTGCAGGTGGCCTTGCTCACACTCGACAAACACAGCGCCAATTTGTTCGACCATGCCATAAAAATTGTGTACCCGCTGGATCGCTGCAACCTGTGCCAACTTAGCCTTGAACTCAGCATTGCCGACGGCCTGTGCCTGCAGTTTTTTCCAGCCGCCGCTGTGTAGCAAAATCGCCTGGGGCAAATGGACCTGCCCGGCGGTTAACTGTGAAAGCCACTGCCAGACCATAAAAGTAAAACCAAAAATCAGTACTGGCCCTTCACTATAACGCTGGCAAAACTCGGTCAGTGCTTCGGTATTGACTGACAAATCTTCGTTCAGCGCATAACAGTGGTTGCGGCCCATAAAGGCCAGCCCTTGAATACCAGCGCCACGGGCACTGAAACTGCTGCGATCTTTGACTACGCCAGGGTGATCGATGATGAGCATCGGTAAACGGTCTTTGCCAAGCCAATGTTGCATGATGCGCACCAGTACTTTGGATTGCAGCGCCGCCGCGTCTTTATCCAGCACTATCCGCGACGGCTGCCCTGTGGTACCGCTTGAATACAGCGTTTTAAATACCTGATTGTCCGGCACAGACTGCAAGGTAAACTGTTTGAACAGCCGCACTGACAGATAAGGCAATTCAGCCATGCTTACCGGCTGTTGCTGGCAGAGCGGCAAGGCTTGTTGTAGCCTTTGGTACAAGGCGCAGTGAGTTTGATGATGGCCGTTCAGTGCAATTAGTTCTGCCAGCAATCGAGGCGTTTTTTGCTGTGCGGTCAAACCGTACGGCGGTTCATCAGTTAATGGCAGCCACGGCGCTTGCATCAATGGGTACTCCCGCCGGGGCCTTCAGTGAGCGTCTCGCCGGTGGCGATGCGCAATAGCGCGTGATAATGCACTTTGCCATTATTGGTGTAAGGTACATCCCGTACCAGCAATACTTTAAACAGGCTGGGATGTAACAACAGTGTGGTATGCAGATACTCGCTGATTGCAGCAGCCGCTGTGGATTCGGCGTTGGCATCAATGACAGCCACTACCAGCAAATCATCTCGTCCGGTGCAAACGGTCGACCATCGTTCGCGCTGTAATAATGTTTCCAGCTGATCCAGTTGCCAACGTTTCCCCTGAATTTTCAACATCCGTTTCAACCGGCCAGTAATTTGAAACAAGCCATTTGGTCGCAGGATAGCCAGGTCGCCAGTGGCTAGTTCTGCCATTTTGTCATTGGAACGTAGATCAGCTGAATTTTGTGCATAGCCAAGCATCACATTTGGCCCTTGATAAACCAGCTCACCCTCAAGATTTGCTTCGGTGATCTCCGTCCTGCTCTCGACATCACGCAGCAGCAGGGCGCCGCCAGGGATCGGCTCACCGATGCAATCGGCGTGATCGGCTAAATATTCCGGCCTAAGCCAAGCGATGCGGGCCGTGGCTTCGGTCTGGCCATACATCAGATACACCGGGATTTGTTTTTGCTCTGCCAGCAATTGCACGTATTGGCGCAAGTCGTCACTGAGCGGTCCGCCGGCCTGGGTCATGTAGCGCAACGCCGGCAGTGGCAAACGTTCAAATCGCAGTGTTTTCAGCATCTTATAGCTAAATGGTACGCCAGCAAGGCTATTGACAGCAAAGTCGCGCATCAGTTGCCAAAATTCTTTGTTCATGACGGAGTAGTCGGTCAGCAGCACTGTTGCGCCGCAAAGCAGGTGACTATTCAGGACCGACAGTCCATAGGAATAATGCAGTGGCAGTGCAGTGATGGCGACGTCGGACATCTGCAGCGGCAAATACCGCGAGATAGCCAATGCATTACTGTGCAGATTATCCAGCGACAACATCACCGATTTTGGATCGCCGGTACTACCGGAGGTGCTAAGTAGCAGTGCCAGATCTGGCCTGGCTCGAAAAGCGCTGGCACTGACGCGGCGCATCGTGCCAAGGTCATCGATTAACACGGCGATCTCTAGTTGGCGGATCAGCGGGTCGAGTTGGCTTTGCGGCAGGTTTGCATCTAACAACACCAACGGTCGCTGATGACGCAGACAACACAGATATGCCACCACGGTCGTCAGATTATTGCGACATAACAAAGCGCAGACCTGTTGCGGCCAGACGTCAAACTGAACAAAGCGCTGAGCAAAATGATCGGCCAGCTGTGCCAGTTTTAGATAACTGATGGCGGTACCGTCCGGCAAAAGCAACGCAGTTTGTTCGCCAAAACGTTGCAGATTTTTGGCAAAATGCAGGTTCATAACACTAGTCCGCCATCCACAGCCAGCACCTGACCTGTGATATAACCGGCTGCATCTGAGCATAAAAAGCCGACCACCGCGGCCACATCGGCAGCTGTGCCGAGCCGGCGTAAGGCCGTCTGGCTGGTCAGCTGTGCCCGTTGCTCTGCGTTGTAATGAGCAGTTAAAGTCGTATCGATAAAGCCAGGAGCCACCACGTTGACGCGAATGCCCTGCGGTCCCAGTTCTTTTGCTAAGGCTTTACTCATACCTGACACGGCGGCCTTACTGGCACAATAAGCAGCCTGACCGCTACTGCCATTTTCGCCAACTTTGGACCCGAAGTTTACAATATTTCCGCATTTTTGCCGCAACATCAACCGACTTGCCAGCTGGCAGCACAGGAAGGTGGCGGTAACATTGAGCTGAAAATGCGCGGCCAGATTGGCGGATTTCGTCAATGCCAAGGCGCTGTCCTGCATCATGCCTGCTGCATTAACCAGATGATCCAGCCGGCCGAAGTGTTGTTGTACCTGACGAAAACACGCGAGGATCTGGCTCTCATCCGTCAGATCAGCACTGATCACCAGATCGTCCGGCATTGCCAAAGTCTGTAAAGCTGTGGTGTCGCGCGCGACCAGAACTAACTGATGACCAGCTTGTTGCAGCTGCTGCACGCAGGCCGCACCAATCCCGCGACTGGCGCCGGTGATCAGACTGATCGGTCTTGGTGCGGAGCTGGTCATCCAAAGGCCACGCCATGTTTAGCTAAAATCTCCCGCGCTTTGGCCACCGAGCTCATGTCGATTATGTCGTCGGTATCCAGCAGCAGATTAAAACTGTTTTCCAGTTCAGCGATCAGCAGCATATGGGCCGTGCTATCCCACTGCGGGATACTATTGTAGGCCAGATCGTCGGTGATCAGGGACAGGTCTACCACCAACGCAGTAGCGAAGGCTTGTTGCAGTTTTTGCACGTTCGTTTGCTGTAATTCTTGATGTTGCATCTGAAACTCCGTTCGGTGAGCTGATTTCGACTAACCAGCAAAGCGGGCAAAACGACTGGCCGCCTGAGTAAATCCTGCCAAATCCAGCTGCATTTGTTGCATTAACACTGATCCTTCCGGGGTTGGCTGGCTGAGCTGTTGTGTCGTTTGATAGCCGAGTTGCTGGTTAAAGCGCAGCGCAGCTTGGTTGTCCAGTTTGACATGTGCCAGCAGTGTCGTACAGCCAAGCGTCTGAAAGCAATACTGGTTGAGCGCAAGTGCCGGGAAAAATGCCAGCATGGAACCACGAAAACGTGGATCAGCCAGATAAAAACCACTCTCCAATACTGTGCTGCCAGTTACAGCTTTACCCTCTGGTTGTTTCAGATTACAGGCGCCGACCGGTTGATCCTTATAGCGGATGACAAAATGTTGCTGTGATACATCGGCACTGATGCGGTTAAACCACTGCAGTTGCGCCTCAGGGCTGATTTGGCGTTGGTCCAGCATTTGCGCGGCTATATCCGGGCTGTTACGCCAGGTGCGCAATTGTGGTAAATCAGTGGCCTGCACGGGCGTCAGATCAACACCATAAGCGCGGATATTTGCTGGCGATACCGCATTCATGCCAATAAATCCCAACTCAGCGCGGTGCCACGCGCTACATCCTGCTTCACGGTTTTGCCAAGCAGCAGTGGCAGGTATTTGGGAGCGAGACCAAGCCCAGGGCGGATAGCGCGGACATTTTCTGCATTCAGCACATCACCGGCTTTGAGGTCTTGTGCGATATATAAAGAACGGCGATGGCGGCGCGAAGCTACTTCTTTAGCCGTGACGCCATAATGCACGCCACCGAGGGCAAGATGAGCGCGGCGGGTTTCATCAACCAGCATTTTCAATTCCGCCGGCTCCAGCGAGAATTCCGCATCCACGCCGCCTTCGCTGCGGTCTAACACAAAGTGTTTTTCAATCACTGTGGCCCCCAAGGCGACGGCCGCGACGGCTACACCAATGCCAGTGCAGTGGTCTGATAATCCCGCCTGGCACTGAAACAGCTCCGCTAAATGTGGGATAGTGCGCAGGTTGGCATCCACCGGTTCTGCCGGATAGTTGCTGGTGCATTTAAGCAGAATCAGCGCCTTACAGCCGTTCGCTTTGAGCACCTCAACCGCCTCGGCCAGTTCACTTTGACTGGCCATGCCGGTCGACATAATTACTGGCTTGCCGGTGCGCGCGACTGCGGCAAGCAGTGCGTGATCGGTGTTTTCAAAGGAAGCAATTTTGTAGCAGGGCACATCGAGGGTTTCGAGGAAATCGACGGCAGTCAGGTCAAATGGCGTACTGAACGCCACCATACCCAACGCTTTAGCGCGGGCAAAAATCGGTGCATGCCAGTCCCACGGTGTGTTCGCAATTTCATAAAGTTTATAGAGACTTTGGCCGACCCAGAGGCTATCCGGGTTATCAATAAAAAAATCACCGCTGTCGATATCGAGCGTCATCGTATCTGCAGTGTAAGTTTGCAATTTGATCGCATGAGCGCCGGCGGCTGCGGCGGCATCAACCATCGCCAGTGCTTTATCCAGCGACTGATCATGGTTACCCGACAATTCGGCAATGATAAAAGGCGCATGATTAGCACCTAATTGATAAGAACCCAGTTCAATGGTGGGGACTGCTGCCATTTACGCTGCTCCAGTTAAATGAAAACTCAGGTCGTGTTTGTTGCTGTTGATTGCTGCAACAACTGCAGCAAATGGGGCACGCCACCGCCTGTAGGCACCAGTTGCTGCGCTGCTGCCGACATCCGCGCTCGCCGTGGCGCATCGTTTAGCAACGTCGCTATGGCCAGCGTCAGTTGTCCGGCACTGAGCTGGTCCGCGGGACCCAAATCAATGCAAGCGCCAAGGCTTGCCAGATAATGAGTGGTTGCCTGTTGATTGTCCGCCAGCGCGACGACAATGGCGGGTAGCCCCAGGCAAGCCCGTTCCCAGTGTGTCGCGCCGCCGGCGCCAATCATCAAATCCGCAGCTGCCATCAGCCCTGCCATCCCTGGCGTCTGTACAAGCAGGGTCAGACGCCGGTCCTGTGCACAAAGTTGCTGCAACAACAGACGGTGCGGGTTGGCCTGACCGATCACGATATCGGCCAGCCAATTCGATTCCTGAAGTTGCTGCAAAGCATTAATTGCCAGAGTAGTAAAATTTTGCTCGTCGCTACCACCAAAAAACACCAGCAACCGTGCAGGAGAATGGGAATTAAATGCTGTATGGAATTGTCGTTGTAGCGGGTCAAACCCAGCAAATTCGGGCCTGAGCAGAGCAAAGCGGGGCCCCAGCAATGGTTGGCAATGTTCGGGTAACAAAGACTGATAACGGCTGGTGAAGTCAGGCACTAAATTCTGATCAAGCAGCACATCGCAGTCATATTGCCGGTTGGCCAGATCATCAATTTGCAGTACTGCACGACATCTTGGCCGCATCGCCGTACAAAACATGGCGCCAAGGCCATAGTGGTCGACAATCAGCCAGTCGAATATTCCGGTATTCTGTGTTGAATCAAGACTGGCAATGAGCGCTGACGCATCTTCCGCTTCAGTGCAACCTAGCCAGGCCTGATAACCATGCTGTGGTGGATTGGTGAGTAGCGGTAAGACAAAGGTGGTAAAGCCTTGCTCAGCCAATAATGGCTGCAGATGTCCCGGATGTTGCCGACAGGCAAAATACACCTGATGACCGGCTTGCCTAAGCGCACGTGCCAGCGTCAGACATCGCATCAGATGTCCTGAGCCAATGGCTACAGACGCGTCTGTGCGAAACAGCACCTGCATCAACGGCTCCGCGGTGTCTGCGTCAAAAGAGTCTGCAGCAGTTCGGCACGTAACCAGTCCGCTTCAGTATCAATGTCTTGCACCCGGTGTTGCGGCAGTTCCTGCAAAAAACTGTGCGGCGCGAACATCGCTAAACCGTTACACCAGTCGTCGGCCTGACCCAGATAAAACTGGCCGGCATCGTGAAAGGTTTCCGGCAAATCCTGCGAACGTTTGGGGATCGACTCTGGTTGCACTGGCTCAATCTGGCCCTGCGCATTGCGGTACAAAGCACGCTGGATGGGGAAGCTAAACCGGCAGCCGGAGAACACAAATTTCAGTGCTGGATTTGCCACAAGTGCTGCAGCGGCTTGTTGCAGGTCAGATGGCAACAACAAGGGCGCTGTGGCATAGATACAACCGACCAGAGACGGCGGCTGTTGTTGTTCACGTAACCATTGAATCGCATGGGTGATAACAGGTCCTGTGCCAGTGAAATCATCAGCCAAGGTCTTTGGGCGCAGGAACGGTACTTCGGCACCGGCCTGACGAGCCACGTCGGCTATTTCGGCATCGTCGGTGGAGACTATGACACGGTCAAATACACCGCTTTGCAAGGCGGCTTCAACCGACCAGGCTAACATAGGCTTGCCGTTAAACAGGCGGATATTTTTCCGGGGGATCCGTTTGCTACCGCCACGGGCAGGAATAATAGCGGTTTTCATTTTTCAGAGCTCACTGCAGGCCTGACGCAGCGCGTCGGCCACTTGTTGTTGCTGTGCAGGCGTAATGCCTGCGAATAACGGTAAACTAATGATCTGGCTATAAAACTGTTCGGCGTCTTGAAACTGTCCCCAGTCAAAACCGAGTTTTTGATAATACGGCTGGGTATGGATTGGAATGTAATGCACATTCACGCCAATACCGGCGGCACGTAGCGATTCAAATACCTGCAGCCGTTTTGCCGGCTGGTGCAGGCGCACTATATACAGATGCCAGGCGGATACACCATCGACAGCCGGAGCAGGTAAATCGACAGGCAGATCCTGTAACAGCTGCTGGTACAGCTCTGTGGCTTTGATGCGCTGATGGACAAATTGCTGGAGCCGGTCGAGCTGACTGAGCCCAAGCGCAGCTTGTAAATCGGTGATGCGATAATTAAACCCAAGGCCAATTTGCTGATAATACCAGGGGCCATGTGATGCTTCGGTCATGTCTGCAGCGTCGCGGGTGATACCGTGACTTCTGAGTAGCCGCAACTGGTTATCCAGTGCCGGATCATTACAAAGCGCCATGCCACCTTCGGCTGAAGTGATGATTTTTACCGGATGGAAGCTAAAGACCGTGATATCACTGTACTGACAGCAGCCAACCGGGCGGTGCTGGTAGTAACCACCAATGGCGTGGGAAGCATCTTCAATGATGCGAATGTTGTACGGCTGGCATAGCGCGGCAATTCGCTGCATATCACAGCTGTGTCCAGCCAGATGTACCGGGATCAACACTTTAGGTAAGGTGTTTGTCGTTGCGGCCTGCTCTAACTTTATTGCGAGTTGGGCAGGATCCATTAAGCCGGTGCTGGCATCCACGTCAACAAAATCAACATCAGCACCGCAGTATAAGGCGCAGTTGGCTGAGGCTACAAAGCTGATGGGGCTGGTCCAAACCCGGTCGCCCGGGCCTACTTGTAATGCTAAACATGCCAGATGTAGCGCAGAGGTTGCGCTATTCATTGCAACCGCAAAGCGGGCCTGACACTGGCGGGCAACTGCTTGCTCAAAAGCAGGAACTTTAGGTCCCTGTGTCAGAAAGTCTGATTGCAGAGTATCAATGACTGCAGCAATATCGGCAGCGTCAATTTGCTGACGCCCATAAGGGATCATTCCATTGCATCCTGATTAAATTGGCGGATCTCGTCCACTGTTAAAAACCAGGGATTTTTATCAGAAACATACTCAGTCCCCGGTTCCACTTTGCGACCCCGTTCTTTTAACGCATTGATTGTGAAATCGTTACTCCGGTTGGAGAACAGAATCGACGGTGCGATCACAAAGTGGTCATCATATTCGTAGGTGTTATAAGACATATCACCGGGACACATCATTTCATGCAGTTTTTCACCCGGGCGGATGCCGACATCTTTAAACGGTAAATCCGGTGCTATTGCTTTGGCCAAATCAACCACCCGAATCGACGGAATTTTGGGCACGAATATCTCACCACCAAGCATGCGTTCAAAGTTTTTCAAAACAAAATCAACACCTTGCTGCAAGCTGATCCAGAATCGTGTCATTTCCGGATGCGTAATGGGGATGTGGTCTGCGCCGCTGTCACGTAATTTTTCAAAAAATGGCACCACAGAACCCCGTGACCCAACGACATTGCCGTATCGCACAACCGAAAACCGTGGTTTGCTGCCGCCGGAAATGTTGTTTGCAGCGATAAATAGTTTGTCGGATGCCAGTTTAGTTGCGCCGTACAGGTTGACCGGATTGGCCGCTTTGTCAGTCGATAGGGCAATGACTTTTTCAACGTTGTTCTCAATAGCGGCATTGATCACATGTTCAGCGCCATTGATGTTGGTTTTGATGCATTCCATCGGATTGTATTCTGCGGCGGGAACCTGCTTTAACGCAGCGGCATGGATCACATAATCCACCCCGCGCATAGCGCGGATCAGTCGGTCCTGATCGCGTACGTCACCTATCATGTAACGCATACAAGGCGCGTTAAAACGCTGCTGCATTTCGTATTGTTTTAGCTCGTCGCGGGAGAAAATAATAATTTTATTCGGCTTGTAACGCTGTAGCAGCGTCTCAGTGTATTTATGACCAAAGGACCCAGTGCCTCCGGTAATGAAAATATTTTTGCCGTTAAACATATTGTCCCCCTTGCAGCGGATGGATCACGCTACATCACTAGTAGACAGAACCATAGCATAATTTATTCCAGTATTAAAAAATGCTTGTGATTAAAGGTGTTAGCAGTGGCTCGTTCACAGAACCTGCCACCCGTCAAAAAATAACCTCAGTCATACTTTGCCTGTTCGGAACAACAAGGCGTAGAATCAAAATACATCGACCGGAGCGGGGTATCTCATGAATATCAATGGCCAGACATCTGTGACTGATTTGCTCTCAGACCGCTTGCAGCGTAGCAATGACGACAAGCTGAAGCAGCTGGCATCCGCGAAGCGGATCAACTCCGCAGCGGATGATGCCGCTGGTTTGCAAATCGCCAACCGTCTCAGCGCGCAAAATAGTGGTACCCGCCAGACCGAACAGAATCTGTATGATGGCTTGTCGATGGCCAATCTGGCTGATCAGTCGCTGCAAGGCGTCACTGACGGTCTGAATGAAATTGGCCGCCTGGCTACGCAAGCCGGCAGCGGCATCCTGTCGGCCGACGACAAAGCTGCACTGCAAAAACAGGTCGACGCCATCAGCGCCGGGATCAAAGACCAAATAGCCAATACCGAATTTGCCGGTACTAAATTATTTGCCAGCAACGGCAGTATTGCGCTTGGTGGCGAAAAAAGTCAGTTCAGTTTGCCAACGACCGACGTTGCGAAACAACTGGAAGATGGTGGGGTTTTTGCCATCGATTTACAAAGCGCAGATGGTGTGGCGAACGCTTTGGATGTAGTGAAATCCAGTAGTCAGCAAATTGACAACCAACGCACAGAAATTGGTGCTACAGCCAACGCAATGACCGCATCGGCCCGCAATCTGTCCAACCAGAATGTTAATGAACAAGCCGCCATCAGCCGCATTGCCGATTTAGATTATGCCAAAGCCAGCACCGAACGCGTACAGGGACAAATCCGCGAACAGGCTAGTATCGCGGTCGCGGCGCAAGGACGGATCCAGTCCGAACAAGCGTTGCAACTGCTGAGTTAATGCGAAAACGCTGTTTTTTTGACGCCACTGTCAAAAAACCAGCGTTTGTTGCTTGCAAGGGCGCCAAGCCTTTGCAACAATAAAAAAAAAGCTGGCACTCAGACTTCATGAACCCACGTTTATTTATTTTGGATCAACAGGATAGCCGGGCGCAGCGCCTGAGCGTGATCCTGAATTTCATTCACGAGCCGCACGCGGTACTGAGCGAAGCGCAGCTTCATGCCGAACTTGGCGCTGATCCAAAAGCCGTGGTATTGCTGGGTGCACTTACCTCACAACAACACGAACCGATCCTGCAGCAATATCCGGCCTGCGCGTTTCTATTGCTCGGCGAGACATTAAAACCCCTGTTGAAATACGCCAATGCGGTGGGTTTGCTGACTGAACCATTTGCTTATGCCTCGTTAACTCAGCAACTGCGTGATTGTCAGGAATATCACCGTCTGTTGCCTGGTCAGCGTCAGCATGATTTTCAACATCGTTTTGTCGGGATGGTGGGGACGAGCCCGGTGATGCAGCAAGTGCGTTTTCTGATCCAGCAAGTGGCCAAGACCGATGCTAACGTGCTGATCCTTGGCGAGTCCGGTACCGGCAAAGAAGTGGTGGCGCGGAACATTCATGTACTGTCGCATCGCTGTGACGGTCCATTTGTACCGATTAATTGCGGCGCTATTCCGGCAGAACTGCTTGAAAGCGAGTTGTTTGGTCATGAAAAAGGTGCTTTTACCGGCGCCATTTCTACTCGCAAGGGCCGGTTTGAACTTGCGCAGGGCGGGACTATTTTCCTCGACGAAATTGGTGACATGCCGTTGCCAATGCAGGTCAAGCTGCTGCGGGTGTTACAAGAGCGTACCTATGAACGTGTCGGCGGC
>JACCDS010621218.1_pt1 | contig 12715 bp, 7 predicted proteins | sample 7446441 | NCBI WGS metagenome assembly JACCDS01 (sample SAMN15323445, study PRJNA562643) | freshwater metagenome | isolation source: river surface water | place: USA:Blue River Watershed | collected 2017-08-17
GACTCATGCTTTGTTTTGCATAAATTCTTTTAGCATAGGCATCGATGGTATTATCACTGTATGCCATATTTTTTATGCTTCCTACTTGTGCTTGATGCCTATAATGTGCGCCTAATACCCATTCTTTAGAACGTAAATTATTTGCCCATGCTTCTAAATAAGAAGTTCTGTAATTGCCTCCACCCATTCTTACATAGTAATTGTACAATTTTGAAATGCTTTCATTTTTCATTTTCTCTACTTGTACTGCATTAATTTTTAAAGTACTATCAACGCGGTGTTTACTGAAGGTATAACTAGGGTTTTCTTTCCCTTGGTCTTCTACTTTTATTTCAGGGTTAGTATTTATTTTAAGTGCTTCAGCTAGAATTGGTTTATACTGACGTACTACGTTTACTTCTTCCGATAAGTTTTTTTGAGCGTAGCTATCTATGTTAATAAAACAAGCAGCCATGAGTATATATATGTATTTCCTGTTCATTATTTCGGCTGTGATAATTCGTTTAACTTCTTACGTGCTTCTTCTATAATTCCATCATTCTCGATGCTATACTCATCAATAATAGATTCTAAGGTGCTCTTTGCTTGAAAATCGTTTCCTAATTTCGCATAGGTCTCTGCTAATACAATAAAGCCTTTTGCCACCCAATATTCATAAGCCGGAACTTGATTACTCAAATCGAAACAAGCTTGCTGCGACTCAGTGTATTTCTCTTGAATGAACAATATTTTTGCAAGCATGTATTTAGCTTCTGCACCATATTCTGTTTTGGTAAGCTTGGCAACTGCCTTGTAATATTTTTCAGCATCAGTTATATTGTTTATACCGAAATAATATCTAGCTAAGTATAAGTTTGCCATGTACTGATCTTCAATGCTTGCTTTTTCTACAAGCAACATTTGCTGTGCATATTTTAGAATACCTGTAGAGTCATTCAATGCAGCATAAGATTTCATTGCACCTGCAATAGATTCAAGGTAATTGTCTTTGAACTCTGCTTGTGATTCTAATTGCACATATAATTTTGCAGCCTTATCATATTCCTTGAGTCGGAAGTTGATTCGTGCCGATTGAATTAATGATCGTTCGATGTATTTTGGATTCGAAGTATTTACTAAAAATTCGTAATCGATCAATGCCATTTTTTCCTTTTTAGTTTTAATAAAGCATTCTGCTCTGTTGGCATGTGCTTCAATGATAAAACTTCCATTGGCAAATCGTTCGATGTAATTATTAAAACCATTTATAGCGTTTTCGTAATCGCCTAATAAAAATCTGTTGTTGGCTGCTTGGTAAGTAATCGAATCTTGTGCGCCAGAACTTACACTTGCAAAGGGTAATGTCTTAACATAATTTAAATAGCCATCCGCATTACCTGCATCAACATAAATATTTTTAATGGCTAATAAAGCTTCTTTCGCTTCTTCAGTACCAGGGTAATCGGAAATGATAGCCTTGTACATTTCTGTTGCTTTTTCATCATTCGATTCATTATAATAAATCAATCCTAGACTTAAGCGACTTTTAGATACAAATCTACTGTTAGGATATTTCTGTATTAATGCTAAGAAGTTTTGAATAGCATCTGGAATGTTATTCATGATGAAATAGCTATTTCCAATTTCATAGGTAGCATCATCAGCATATGTTGAATTTGGATACGAACTAAGTAATGATTTTAAGGTAACTATTTTATCGTTCTGCTTATTTTGAAGCCCTAAAATCATACTCTTTTGAAACATTGAATAGTCGGAACTCAATGCTTTGTCGTTAATAATTTTATTGTACGAGAATAGTGCTTTATCATATTCCTTAATTATAAAGTATCCGTCGGCTAAGCGTAGCACTGCATCATTATATCGTTTTATGTTTTTTTGTTCGGTACCTAATTTTATTTCTGATTTTAAGTATCGATCGAAATAAACAATTGCCGATTTGTAATCTTCTTTTTTAAAGTAAGTATATCCTAATTGATAATGAACAGCTGAACTTAACTCTTTGTCGTACTTAATATCATTTTGTTCAAACAATGAAAAATATTTTAATGCATCATCTAAGTTTCCTAACTGATAATTAGCTTCTGCTTTCCAATACCAAGCAAAGCTTTGAATACTTTTATCTAATGGATTTGAAAGTGATTGGTTGAATAATTTAATGGCCTCTTGGTATTTGCCTTCATTGTATAACTCAATCCCTCTGAAATAACTTACTTTTTGGTAAGCCACGTTTGCTCTTTTTGAACGAGGTTGAATTTTATCTAAAATATCGATGGCTAGTTTGTAGTTTTTAGTATAAAGCAATGCATCTCCTAAAAGTGCTTGTGCATCGTCGGCATCGGTAGAATCAGGGTATGCATCAATATAATCTTGAAAACTTTCAATAGCTGTTTGATAAAAATTTAATTCGTACGATAACTTTGCATAGTTTAAAAGCGCTGATGATGTTAAAAACTTTTGATCATTTAGTTTAGAAGCTTTTCCGAAAGCATTCCTAGCCGAAGGTTTATCGTTGAGGGCGAAAAAACTCTGACCAATAATGTACAATGCATGTTGAGCAAAGCTTGTTTTTTTATCGGTAATATTTTTTAACTGGTCGATGGCATTTTGATATGCTTTAGTTTCAAAATAAGCATAACCTAATTCATATTTCGATAATTCTGTAAGTGGAGTTTTTTTCGATGCCAATTCATAGTATTCAATTGTCTTTGTCCAATTACTCAATGCAAATGCACTTGCTCCACCCATTAATAAAAGTTCATTGCTAAATTTAAGTGGGTTGTTTTTGTAATTTTCACTAACAATCTGAAGCGCTTCTGTATATTTTTTTTGTTCGAAATTTATTTTAGTCAAATAAAAAGGAACTACTTCTGCATATGTTTTAGAAGACTTGATAAAATTAAATCGCTCTAAGGCTACTGTGTAATTTTTTCCATTGAACTGAATGATACCATCATAATAAGCAGCAGGGTAGGAGTATTTGCTATTTTTATCAATTAGTTTTTCAAAATGCTCTGAAGCTTTTTCAAACTGATCGTTTTCAAATAAAGAATAGCCGAACCTAAAATGATATTCATTCTGACTTGTTTTACCTAATAAGCCAAGTTCTGTTTTTTCAAACCATTCAATGGCTTTACTGAAATTTCTTTGACGATAGTAAAAGCTACCTAATTCGTAACTCGCTGTTTTAGATAATGGGTTCTCTGGATATTTTTCTACGAAATTTACTAATTTGTTTTCAGCACCATCATGATACAATTCTAAGTCACATATTGCCATGTAATAGATGGATTGGACCTGCATTTGTCTTGCATCTTCATTTAAGCCCATGTTCGAATTTCGAATGATATCGTTGTTAACTTTTTCGAACGATTTATAGGCAGCGTTGAACTGTTGTATGTCGTATAAATGTAAACCCTCTCGGAATTCTTTGTCAATTTCTCTAAACTTTGCAGATTCTTGTGCATGCAGAAGAAATGGAGAAATAATCAATAAAATATATAGGAATAGTTTCTTTTTTAAAACCATAGTAATTTCAATATTCATAAATAACGTTCAAATCTATATGTTTTTATATAATGCCATAGGTTTAAAAGGCATTAAAATATCCACAAATGAACAGAAAAGGAGACTTATTTTACTTTAACTTCCTGTAAAAAAGGCGATCGAGAGATTAACCCTGGGTTTATTCCCATCAAACCTTCTGGAATGAAGGAGTTTAAAGATTTGTAATAATTTATCCATGCGGGAAAATAATCCATCGTTTTTGGATCTTTATACGTCATGGGTTGTAAATAAAATAACCGAGAGTTTTTTTTATGCGATTCAAATGCATGGTAAATAAGTTCAGAACAGTACAATGAATCGTTGTTCATGATGAATCGATCGTCGTATGGTTTACCTAGCGCCGATTTAGCATATTTACAAGCATCTGGTATAAGGTATTTATATTCAGGTATTAATCGCATTACTAAGTATTTCTTCGGGTCATTACATCTCATAAATAAACTGTCGATACTGATACTGCTCACTTTACTACCAATAGCCTCAATCGCCCTTAATTCTTTATTTGTTTTAACAATCAATGCAACATGTGAAAAATCGCGGCCTTGGTACCCTTCTGTAACTGCTTCGATGGCGTCGCATAAAGGACCACAATCTAAATCTTGAAAAACCATATCGCCTTCCTGTAAGTTTCTTGGGTGTTTTTGAGCGTTAGCAGCTAAACTCAAACAGAATATTGTAATTGTAAAAAGACAGTTTTTCATACCCAAATCTCACTAAATACCCTCAATAATACAAATTTTATAATATTAGGCTAGTATTTTAATTATTTTTAGATTAGTCTAAAAATATTATATTTGTGCATGAAAAATATATACCTTTTAATTTCTTTTTTATTGCTTTCTCATACCTTAAGTGCTCAAAAAGATACACTTATCAAAAAGCGACTGTATGTAGAGGAGGTAGTAATTTCCGGAAAGATGAAGGAAATGAAGAAAATAGATAGTCCATTACCAATAGAATCTTATCAATCTACATTTTTCAGAAAAGCAGCTGTTAATAATTTATTAGATGCCACACAACAAATTACTGGCTTGCGACCTCAAATAAATTGTTCGGTTTGTAATACTGGCGACATACATATGAATGGGATGGAAGGTGCATATACTGCTATATTAATTGATGGTATGCCCGTTGTAAGTAGTTTAGCCTCCATTTATGGATTAAGTGGAATTCCTTTGAGTATGATTGAACGTGTGGAGGTAATTAAAGGTCCTTCGAGTGCTTTGTATGGTTCACAAGCAATGGCTGGAGTTATTAATATAATCACCAAAAATACATCCACTAGTGATTTATTTAGTTATGAGTCGAGTGTTTCAAGCATGCTCGAGTATAGCAACGACTTAGCTTTTCGTTGGAAATTAGGTAAACAAGTAAAAGCATTGAGCAGTATTAGTCTTTATCAATTTAACAAGGTGTTTGATGTTAACAATGATGGATTTAGTGACCTAGCATTGCAAAACAGAATTTCATTGTTTAATAAATTAAGCATAGGTGAGAATGACAGATATCAGTTGGCTGTTCGATTGTTTAAAGAAGATCGTTGGGGTGGTGATATAGATTGGAAAGAACAATGGAGAGGAACAGATTCAATTTATGGAGAGGCCATAAATACGCAAAGAGTTGAGCTATTACAAAACTATAAACTTAAGGTTCTGGTACCAATTGATATTCAAAGTTCATATGTTTATCACGAACAAAAATCAACATATGGTATAACACAATTTAATGCCAATCAACATTTGTTTTTTGTACAAGCAGTTCATCAGTTTAAATTAAAAAAGCAAGAATATGAAATTGGTATTTCAATGAATTTTCAGCACTACGATGATAATACTGTTTTAACAAGAAGCACACTGGATACAAGCATCTCAAATCCTTTGGAGACTGTTAGTCCTGGAGTATTTTTACAACAACAAATAAATTGGAATAACTCTTGGAAAAGTTTATTAGCCTGGAGAACCGATTATCAACAGGCACATGGATTAATTCATTCACCACGATTATCAATACAATACAAGCGAAACGAACAAACACAATTTCGTTTAGGCTTGGGTCGTGGATTTAGAATTGTAAATGTATTTACAGAAGACCATGCCGCATTGAGTGGCGATCGTAAAATAAAAATTGCTGAATCATTAAATCCGGAAAGCAGTATAAATACTTTTTTTTCCATCGATCATTTATCGCTCTTAACACACGCTACATTAAAAACAGAAATTCATTTTTTTTATAGTTATTTCTTCAATAGAATTCAAGCCAATTACGATGAAGATCCGAACTTAATAATTTACAGAAATTTAAATGGGAGTGTAGAAAGTAGAGGTATTAATATACGATTCGATTTGCAATCGGAAAAATCCTGGAATAGCCAACTAGGTATTACTATTCTAGATGCTTTTGAGCGTCGGAAAAATGTTAATCCTGAAAAATTGGTTTTGATGTTTAGTTCGCTGCTTAATGTAAATTATAATTTCAGTTATCAACTCAATAGAATAGATACTAAAATAGATTATCAAATTGTGGGATATAGTCCGATGCGGTTACCTGTTTTACCAAATGATTACCGACCAGAGTATTCACCTTGGTATGCATTACATCAAATTCAAGTAACCAATACTTCTTTGAAGAAATTTGATTTTTATGTTGCAGTAAAAAATATGTTTAATTTTTTACCCAATGATCCTTTAATGCGACCATTTGATCCATTCGATAAATCGATAGATCAGAATAATCCGTTTCAATATACATTTGATACTACCTATGGTTATGCACCCATGCAGGGTAGAAGATTGTTAATAGGCTTGCGCTATCATGTGAGCAGGGGCTATGCTCGGAAAGTTTAATGGATAAAGGCCACCATTAATATATTTAACAAACGAATAAGGTGATTTTTGTAATTTATTTTCTGTATCGTCGGTGTTTACATATTGCACTACCAACGATAATGGATTTTGCATTACATGTACTTGAACAAATCCATTATTACTTTCCCAACGAGAATTATTTACAGAACCACAATTAATCATTAAAGGGCCACTGTTTTCTAATCCATCCATTACACGACGTTCGAAAAAATGAGTTGTACCAGCAAGTAACAAATCACATTTATTAATAACAATTTGTTGTTGAGATGCACTTAGATTATCAATCCATGATCCATACATCGAATGAGCAGAAACAATGATGATGTCTTTATCTGTTTTATTAATATTATTAAGTGTGTTAATTAAATATTGTTTGCTACTTTCTGGGAAAGCGATTTCTTGGTTTCCTGGATTATCAGGGAAATGTAAAACAATATAGTGAACAGTTATTCCATTTACATTCATTTTAGCATGATACTCTACACCATTTTCATTCATGCTAACATTTGATCTTTTATTTACACCTAATATGTTTAAGAATTTATAACCACTTCCCCAATCCGATTGTCCTTTACCAAAAAAATCATTTTCAGCATCAGCAATAGTTGGATAGAAATTATTTTTCCACCATTCATTTCTAACTAAAAATGATAAGAAGTCATTTGATTTGTTTTTTTGTAAATGATCTCCAACACCTAATACAAATGCATCATTCGACTCCTTTACCCACTTAGTCATTTTTGCCATTTGTAAATTTTCCAATGGACTCTCTCCATGGTTGTCGGAAATTATCGAAAATGAAAAAGATTCAGATTGCTCTAATTCTGATAATGATTGTATGTTGTTAAATCCTATTTGTGTCTTTACAAATTTAGCAGGTTTAAAAGCAATTACGATCGCACTCACACAAACAGCTAATAATACAATTTTTTTCATTCCCCAATTTTTGGTTTTGGGTGTATTTACGAAGCCGTTCTAGTTTAGTTACGTATTGATTGTATTTTAATGAAATTTTACTTTTCTTAGTAAGAAAAGCATTACTATTTTAAGGATTGGGAATATTCTTCCTCATTGTAACCGAGGATTATTTTCCCCATGTACTCAATCAGCGGCCTTTTGATGACACTAGTGTTTGCTTGCATTACAGGAATTGCAGTAGAAACTTTTTTTAATTTCAATTTATCTTCATCAGATAAATTTCGATAGGTCGGACCTTTCGTATTAATGAGTTGTTCAAGCGATAAAACTTTTAACCATTCTTTAATTTTTGCAGCATCAATTCCAAGTTTTTTATAATCATGAAATTCGTATGCAATTTTTTTCTTTTCTAAATAGGTTAATGATTTTTTAACCGTATCACAATTTTTTATACCGTATACCTTGTTCATATGCTAGTGTGTTAGTATGCTAATATGCTAATTAGATATTTAACTAGCAAATTAGCACACTAGCATACTATCTCATCCTCCCTGTCCGCCGCCGCTTTTACTTTTCACATCGTCGTTATTAATACCTCGTTGATTTTTCTTTACACCGCCATCTAATTTTCCGAATCGATAACTTAAACTACAACCGAAATTTCTGTAAAAGTTATTGTACTGACTGTTCTGAACAAATTGTGCTGTATTGAAATTTTGTTCCCATGCTCTAAATTTTTTCCATGGATTACTGATTTGAGCAGTAACGGTCATCTTCTTATCGAGGAAATCTTTTGATAAACTGAATGAAGAAAATACAAAATCATTAGATTGACCTTGTAACTGAATCCAAGGACTATAATAACCTACGTTTACTCTTGCTCTCAAATCTTTTGGTAGTGTATAACTTGCAAATGCGAATACATTTCCCTGAAATCCTTGGTTCTTGAAAAATTGCGAATTATACGTTCCTTCAATCCACAAATACGTTAATAAAGCATTTAAGTTGATGTTTAATTTTTTACTTACTGGATAACTAATGTTTGCATTAAACCCTAGTTTTTTGTCTTTACCAATATTCTCATAAGTATCTCTACTTACTGTATCAGAACCAAGTGAAGTTACATTCTGAATGGTGTTATTAGCAAAAGAGTAACTTGTACCCAAATTAATACTACCTTTTTTGAAGGTACTGTATCCTAATTCAAAGTTATTGGTTAACACAGCATTTAAGTTTGGATTTCCAAAGCTTTGAAAGCGTGGGTTTGATTGATTTACAAATGGATTCAATTCCCAAATACTCGGTCTTTCTATGCGTTGTGTATACCCCAAGTTTAAACTACTCATGTCTTTGAATTTACGCTGTACAGAAACAGATGGTATTACATTCGCATACTCTTGTTTTACTTTGGTTGATGTACTTTCAAAGTCGGCATCTACCGTTGTTTTTTCGATTCTTATACCCGCACGTATTCCCCAGTTTTTTAATTTTACATTATATGAATTATAAAAACTATAGACATTTTGTTGGTAGTCGAATTTATTGCTATTACTTGAATCGAGTTGGAAATCATTTACCGAAGGATTATAAAGTAGTTGACTATAATCGCTGTAATTATTTCTAAGAATTGCTTTTGCGCCTGCCTCTATGTCTATCTTTTTTACCGGATGTACATAATCAATTTGATAGGTCTGTTCTTTAGAACCCGATTTGTTCACTTGTTTAATCGGATTAAAATTAAAGTTTACATTTTGACTAGCGCTTACATTATTTTCATTACCATTTGAACTTGGTGAATATTTATAAGATAAGGTTAATAATTGATCTTTATTTTTTTTGAATCCATGCTGAAAATTAATTCCCATATCCGTACCATTCCAATCATTACTACCATCGTTTCTTAACACATAAAATTGATCTAATGTGCCACCATTTCCATACAGGGTATTGTTTTGAATACTTGTCGTATTACCATAACCAGGATTTGTGCCTATGGTAGCGGTTAGTAAATTTAATGTATCGAATTCGTAACTCATTTCGGATTCGAGGTATTGCCAAAACCAAAAATTTTTGTTGGTTCCTTCTTGCAATAATTTAGTTTCTTGCAGTATACCTACACGACTAGAATTGAAGCCAGTTTTAGGAATGTCTTGGTAGCCATTACCATAATAGGCACTCATGGCGAATTTATTTTTCTTTAAAGTTATTGAGGCGTTTGTACCAGGTCCCCAAGGGAAATTATAACGAGTGCTCACACTTCCATTGTAACCAGATTCTAATTTTTTGGTGGTTATAATGTTAATAATACCGGCTAATCCATCGGCATCATATTTTGCAGGAGGATTCGTAATCACTTCAATTTTTACTATGCTACTAGCAGGCATAGCTTTAAAAACATCTTTAGGGTTACGTGCCACCAGCGATGAAGGACGACCGTTAATGAGTACTTTAAAATTTCCACTCCCTTTCACTTGTATATTATCGTCGGCATCTACACTTACCAAGGGTACCTTTCTCAACATGTCCAAAGCTGTTTGGAATTTACTCTCAGGATCCGATTGCACATCATACGATATGCGGTCTACCTCTTGTTTTACCAATGCTTTATCGGTACTTACTTCAACCTCTTGTAATTGATTGCCTTGTGTTGATATTAATATTGTTCCGAGATTGAGTTTTTCATTTTCGGCACTTAACTGAATTTCCTTGCTATATTTTTTATAACCTACATTTATTACTAACAAGGTATGTTTGCCGTTGGGTATCTTTTCAAGTATAAAAGAACCATCGTCTTTGGATAATGTACTACGTGTACTTCCATTTTCTAGTTTTATACTGATGGTAGCATATGAAATTTTTTCATTGCTTGTTGAATCTACTATCGTACCACGAACGATGCCCCGAAACTCAGTATTTTGTGCCATTGCTTGTATCGACAAGAAAGCAATGACAAATAATAAAACAATTTTTTTCATAAGTTTTGTTTGATGAACAATCTAAAGTACGAATTACCATTATTGGTTTTTGTAACTATAGGGTTACTCACGTAAATGTTGCAAAGTAGTCTCTAGTAGTTAGTCACTAGTCCCTAGTCTAAAGACTAACGACTAGAGACTAACTACTAACTACTAACAACAATTTTCCCTATCTTCGAATATGATCAAAAATGACCCTAAAGAATGGATGGGATTTATCTTTAAATTCCACAAATCAGATACGATAAGAACATTGTTTTATCCCATTATATTTATGTGCTTGTATTCTATGTTTGTTGCCTACATAGAAATTAAGTTCATGAATTTGAGTGAAAATTCACATGTGAAAAATATTTCGGTAATGCACGGAATATTGGGATTTGTTATTTCCTTGTTATTAGTGTTTAGAACAAATACTGCATACGATCGATGGTGGGAGGGAAGAAAACAATGGGGAGCATTAGTAAATTCATCGCGTACACTTGCAATTAAATTGTCGTCAATTTTACCACCCGACGATAAGCAGAACAGATCCTTTTTTACTAAATCGATTGCCAGTTTCGCGAGTGTTTTAAAAAGTCATTTAAGATTAGAAGAAACTAAATTAGAATTATTTGATGAAGGATTAGATTCACAAGAAATAGATCATACAAAACATCTTCCCAATCAAGTATCTTTGGTAATAAACCAACGCATACAGAACTTAAACCGTTCTGGTAAACTTACTCAAGAGCATTTATTGTTTTTAAATCCAGAACTTCAAGCCTTGAACGATATATGTGGAGCATGTGAGCGAATTAAAAACACTCCAATTCCTTATTCCTACTCAGCATTTCTTAAAAAATTTATTTTCTTCTATGCTATCACACTTCCTATCGGTTATGTGTTTTCCTTGGGTTATTTTGTGGTGCCTGTAGTAGCATTTATATTTTATGTTTTAGCAAGTTTGGAGCTTATTGCCGAAGAAATTGAAGATCCATTTGGAAAAGATGCCAATGATTTACCACTCGACAAAATCACAGAAACCATTACCCGCAATGTTACGGAGATATTGAATTAGCTGTGAGACCGCTACGCTGTGAGACATGAGACCGCTTTGCTGTTGGACCGCTACGCTGTGAGACCGCTTCGCTGTTAGACCGCTACGCTGTGAGACCGCTTCGCTGTGAGACCGCTACGCTGTTAGATATGAGACCGCTTCGCTGTTGGACATGGGACGCCAATTCAACTATAAATTGGAAAAAGGGATTTCTAATAAAAGATTATAAATATTATTAAACTACTATGGTGCTAGTTCCAAAGCGTAGCGGTCCCATGTCTAACAGCGAAGCGGTCTCATATCTAACAGCGAAGCGGTCCCATGTCTCATATCCAACAGCGTAGCGGTCCCATGTCTCATATCTAACAGCGAAGCGGTCTAACGACTAATTACTAACGACTAAAGACAATTTTCACTAAATTGCAAGCAAATGGCCATTCAGCAAATACCCATACATCAAGCCTTAACACTAGCGAAGAGTGTACCTGTTTTTGATGTACGTAGTCCGTCGGAATATGCGTATGCACACATTCCTGGGGCTATTTCATTGCCTATTTTTGACGATGCGCAACGTGCGGAAATTGGAACGAGTTATAAGCAGAACAGTGTTCAGGATGCCATTAAAATTGGACTTAAACATTTCGGTCATAAATTAAACGACTACATAAGCATCGTAGAACAGCAAGCAAACACCACGACTAACCCTGAGATTATTGTGCATTGTTGGCGAGGAGGAATGCGCAGTCAGGCAATGGCATGGTTACTCGATTTTTATGGCTACGATGTACATTTAATCATAGGTGGTTATAAGGCTTATCGGAATCATGTTTTAAGTGAATTTCAATTGCCATTTGAGTTTAATGTGTTGGGAGGAAATACAGGAAGTGCCAAAACATTTATCCTCGAAAAGTTGAAGGAGATGGGGGAGGCTGTGATCGACTTAGAAGGTATTGCACATCACCGGGGTTCTAGTTTTGGAGCCTTAGGAATGCCGAAACAACCTAGTCAGGAGCAATTTGAAAATAATCTACACAAAGAACTTTCGAATTATTTTAGCATCGATGAAGATCAGGGCTACCATCAGCCTAAAAAAATATGGATTGAAAACGAAAGCCAACGCATTGGATTGGTAAACGTTCCAAAGATATTGTTTGAGCGAATGTTAAGTAGCAAATTATTTGTTTTGCAAATACCTTTTGAAGAGCGATTAAAATTAATTGTGGAGCAATACGGAAAATTTACGAAAGAAGAATTAATAGATGCTACCATCAGAATACAAAAAAAATTAGGAGGTTTAGAAACAAAAAATGTAATTACCTTTTTAGAAGAAGGGAATGTTAACGAGGCTTTCGAAC
>JACCDS011504845.1_pt1 | contig 12713 bp, 10 predicted proteins | sample 7446441 | NCBI WGS metagenome assembly JACCDS01 (sample SAMN15323445, study PRJNA562643) | freshwater metagenome | isolation source: river surface water | place: USA:Blue River Watershed | collected 2017-08-17
CGATTTCAGCGCGGATTTGCGCACCGCGGCGGCCCCCCACAGCCTGATGGCACAACTCGGAGAGATGCAACACAGCCTGAGCGAGGTCGTGGCGCGCGTGCGCCAGTCGTCCGAAGCGGTGTCGGGAGCGAGTGTAGAAATTGCCTCAGGCAACCACGATCTCTCCAGCCGCACCGAGCAGCAGGCGGGGGCCATTCAGCAAACAGCCGCTTCCATGGAGGCGCTGGGCGATACCGTGCGGGTGAATGCCCAACGCGCAGCGCGTGCGGATGAGTTGGCGCGCACTGCGTCCAACGCAGCCACCCAAGGCGGCGAAGTGGTCGCCAATGTGGTGAGCACCATGCAGGAAATCAACGACAGCTCACGCCGCATTGTGGACATCATCAGCGTGATCGACGGGATTGCGTTCCAGACCAACATCCTGGCGCTGAACGCCGCGGTGGAGGCAGCGCGTGCCGGCGAACAAGGGCGGGGTTTTGCAGTCGTGGCGTCTGAGGTCCGTTCGTTGGCAGGGCGTTCGGCGGCCGCGGCCAAAGAAGTCAAAAGCCTGATCGACGCGAGCCTGGAGCGGGTGGAGCGTGGCAACGCGCTCGTGGCCAAGGCAGGGCAATCGATGGCGCAAGTGGTGGGCTCTATCCGCCATGTGACCGACATCATGGGCGAGATCAGCGCCGCCAGCACGGAGCAAAGCACCGGCGTACAACAGGTGGGGCAAGCGATTGCGCTCATCGACCAGACCACGCAGCAAAACGCCGCCATGGTGGAAGAGATTGCCGCGGCGGCCAGCGGCCTGCGGCATGAGGCGCAGCAGTTGGTGGAGTCGGTGGCTTTCTTCAAACTGAGCAAGCACCGCCCCACACTGCAGGCGCCTACAGTGCTCGCACTGCGCTGAGTGTCAGCCCCAGAAGGGCGCACGCAGCAATCACCTGCATCACGCTGCGCTTGTAGTGGAAAAGTGCCACGCCCGCCGCAATGGCGATGGCGGCAGACACCGCGTCAAAGGAGCCGGCAAAGCCCTGCGGCCACAGCAGGTGGTAGCCGAAGAACAGCGCCAGATTCAGGATCACACCCACCACGGCAGCGGTAATGGCAGTGAGCGGCGCGGTGAACTTCAGGTTGTTGTGGGTGGTTTCCACTAACGGGCCGCCAGCCAGAATGAACACAAACGAGGGCAAAAAGGTGAACCATGTCACCAGCGTGGCCGCCACGGCGCCGGCCAGAAACAGCTGGTCCGGCCCGAACACCGCTTTCACATAGCCCCCCACAAAACCCACAAAGGCCACCACCATGATCAGCGGGCCCGGCGTGGTTTCGCCCAAGGCCAATCCGTCCATCATCTGGGTGGGGGTGAGCCAGCCGTAGTGGCTCACCGCGCCCTGAAACACATAGGGCAGCACTGCATAGGCCCCGCCGAAGGTGAGCAGCGCGGCCTTGGTAAAGAACCAGCCCATCTGGGTCAGTGTGTGGTCCCAGCCGAACTGCAGGTTCAGCCAGCCCATGGGCAGTGCCCACAGCGCGGCACCACTTGCTACCACCACGCCGAGCCGGCTCCAACGAAAGAGCGCGTGCGCCGGTGTGGGGGTGTCGTCATCAATGATCGCTGGGCCCTGGCTGGCCTTGGCAGCGCCGTGCCCGCCGCCCAGCTGAAACAGTTGCGGCGCCCAGCGCCCGCCCGCCCAGCCGATGGCGGCCGCAAACAGCACGATGAGCGGGAAGGGCAGATGCAAGGCAAAGATGGCCACAAACGATGCCGCTGCAATCGTCCAGAGTGCGCCGTTCTTCAGGGCGCGCGAGCCGATGCGGTGGGCCGCCTGCACCACGATGGCCGTCACCGCGGGTTTGATGCCGTAAAAGATGCCCGCGACCCAGGCCACATCGGCATACGCGATGTACACCCACGACAGGCCCACCAGCATGAACAGCGAGGGCAGCACAAACAAGCCACCCGCCACCACGCCGCCCCAGGTGCGGTGCATGAGCCAGCCGATGTAGGTGGCCAGTTGCTGCGCCTCCGGGCCGGGCAGCACCATGCAATAGTTCAGGGCGTGCAAAAAGCGCTTCTCGGAAATCCACCGCCTGCGCTCCACCAGCTCCTGGTGCATCATGGCAATCTGGCCTGCAGGCCCGCCAAAGCTCACCCAACCCAGCTTCCACCAGAACAGCAATGCCTGCCAGAAAGAAACCGCTTGCGGGGCGTCGGGGCTGTGGGGAGTTGGGGTGCTTGGCATAAGGTTTGCGGTGCAGGCCCAGGGAAGGCCAAGGTCAAAAGTTTAAGGCTTTTAGGCCTTTGGCGCCCGTAGAATGTGCGCGAGCAGCTATCAAAAACAGAGCAAATTGGAATGTTCTTATGACGGATCTATCTACCTTCCCCATCACTGCCAAATGGCCCGCCCAACACCCCGACCGCCTGCAGCTGTATTCGCTGCCCACGCCCAACGGCGTGAAGGTGAGCATTGCGCTCGAAGAGCTGGGCTTGCCCTACGAGGCACACAAGGTCAACTTCCAGACCAACGACCAGACTACGCCGGAGTTCTTGTCCCTCAACCCCAACAACAAAATCCCGGCCATCCTGGACCCGCAAGGCCCCGGCGGCCAGCCGCTGGCGCTGTTTGAGTCCGGCGCCATCCTGATCTACCTGGCCGACAAAACCAGCAAGCTGCTGCCTGCCGACCCTGCGCAGCGCTACCAGGCCATCCAGTGGCTCATGTGGCAGATGGGCGGCCTGGGGCCCATGTTCGGGCAGCTGGGTTTCTTCCACAAATTCGCCGGCAAAGACTATGAAGACAAGCGCCCGCGCGACCGCTATGTTGCCGAGAGCAAGCGCCTGTTGGGCTTGCTGAACCAGCACCTCGCGGGCCGCACCTGGATGATGGGCGACGACTACACCGTGGCCGACATTGCCATCTTCCCGTGGGTGCGCAATCTGGTGGGGTTCTACGAAGCGGGCGATCTGGTGGGCTTTGCCGATTTCCCTGAAGTGGCCCGCGTACTGGCTGGGTTTGTGGCGCGCCCCGCCGTGGTGCGTGGACTGGCGATTCCCGCATGAGTGCCCAAGCACCGCACATCCTGGTGGTGGATGACAACCCCATCAACCGCATGATGGCCGCCCGCCTGCTCAAGGAAGCCGGTTGCACCGGCGTGCTGGTGGACGACGGCCTCAAGGCGCTGGCCGCCCTGCAGGCCCACCAGTTTGACGGGGTGCTGCTGGACGAAAGCATGCCCAACCTGGACGGTACCGGTGTGCTCAAGGAAGTGGCTAAGTGGCGCGCCACCGGCAAGCTGGTACCCCCCATCATGATGGTCACGGGCAACGATTTACCGTCAGATGTGGCCCGTTTCCGCGAACTTGGCGCCAAAGGTCTGATACCCAAGCCCCTTACTCGGGAAAATTTGCAACGTGGGCTCTTGTTGATAATGCAAAAACCATAGGGGCAAACCCTGTTTCTTTTGAATCACATACATCACCCAAGGTGATTTAATCCACGTAAAGTTGTGTACGAATAAGTGTTGGTTGTCACAGTTTTTGCTTAGAGTGAGTCATCGTTTGGAGCCGTGATCAATGAATAAGCCTTCCGCAAGCCTCGCCCTAACCGCACCTGCCAGCAAACCTGCCCCCATCGGCCTTTTTGGCGCCCATGGCATCTGGGCCTTGGGTGTTCACATCATGCGAAGTATCAACTTCGCAGCCAAAGCCCTGATCGTTTCTCTCTTGTTCGCGCTCCCCATTGCCTGGCTGTCGTGGAGCTATTTTTCGGCACAAAAGTCGGCCATCGACTTTTCCATGAAAGAGCGGGACGGCGTGCGCTACTTGCAGGCCGCCAGCCCGGTGCTGCAAAAGGCGCTGCAACTGCGGGCTACACCTACCGAAGCCAGTGCCCCGTTGGCGGATGCCATGGACAAGGCCTATGCCAACCTGGAAAAAGTGCAATCCGAGCTGGGTGACAGCTTGGGCACTGCCAGCGCATTCGATGCACTCAAGCAAGCGCGCACTGCCGCCAAGAGCCAGGATGGCGAAGCCTTGGAGCGCTTCATCAAAAACACGGCCCACATCCAAGCCTTGATCGCGGTCATGACCACCGCCACCGATGGCTCCAACCTTACCCTGGACCCGGACATCGACAGCTACTACGTGATGGACGCGGCAGCCTTCCGCCTGCCGGACCTGATGGAGCGCATCGGCCTGATCCGTGCTGCCGGCGCGGCTGCCTTTCGGGATGGCAAGCTCAGCCCCGAGTTCCGCAGTGCGATCGACAAGGCAATGGCCATCTCGGAGTTTCACCAGACCAATATGCTCGCAGGGCTGGGTAAGTCGATTTTGCAGACGCCCGAGTTGAGCTCCCGCATCCAGATCGAGGAAGCGCGTGACACCGCCCAGAAGTTTTTGGACACAGTGAGCAACGGCCTGATGATGGCCGCAGAGCGGGATCCTGCAGGTTTGGCAGTGTTTGTTGCCCAAGGTGATGCGGCCTTCGCCGCCCAGTCTGCATTGCTGGACCGCTTGCTGCCCATTCTGGACGAATTGATCCAGAAACGCGTCGCAGCTACCCAGCGGCAGGTCAATCTGACGATTGCGATTCTGGTAGTGACACTGCTGCTTGCGGGCTATGCCTTCTACACCTTCTATCTGGTCACCCGCGGCGGCTTGCGCTTGATCAGCCAGCACCTCCAGGAAATGGCCGAAGGCGATTTGCGACGCGCACCCAGCCAGCCCTGGGGCAAGGACGAACCTGCCGCAGTCATTGTGGATTTGCGCAAGGCCTACGACTCGCTGCATCTGCTGATTCGCAATGTACGCCACTCTGCGCGCGACCTGACCGGCACCAGCGGCGAAATCGCGCGCGCCAGTCTTGATTTGTCACAGCGCACCGAATCCGCCGCAGCCGCGCTGGAGCAGCAGGCGGCCACGATGGAGGAGATCGGCTCCTCGGTGCAAGCCATGGCAGACAACTCCAAAGATGCCGCCGTGCTGGCCCGCGAAAACGCCAGCGTCGCGCAGAAGGGTGGCGAGGTTATTCGCGATGTCGTGTCGGTCATGAGCGCCATCAACAGCTCCTCGCAAAAGATCGGCGACATCATCTCGGTGATTGACGGCATCGCCTTCCAGACCAACATCCTGGCGCTCAATGCGGCGGTGGAAGCCGCTCGTGCCGGCGAGCAGGGCCGTGGCTTTGCCGTTGTGGCCAGCGAAGTGCGAGTGCTGGCCCAGCGCTCTGCGGCGGCGGCCAAGGAAATCAAGGATTTGATCAACACCAGTGTACAAAACGTGGAGCAGGGCACCAAAGTGGTCAGCGGTGCCGGCCTGACCATGGATGAAATTCTGGGTAACGCCAAGCGCATTAACGACCTGCTCAATGAAATCGCTGTGGGTTCCCGTGAGCAGGCCAACGGCGTGAGCCAATCGGTATCCGCCATCCAGTTGCTGGAGCAGAGCACGCAACAAAACGCCGCTTTGGTGGAAGAAACCAGTGCGGCTGCCGGCGCTCTCAGCGACCAGTCGGACGGCCTGATGCGCGAAATTGCCAACTTCCGGGTAGCCTAGCAAGCAGTTCTTCAGTCTTGGAAGGTAATTTGATGGTTTTTCAATCAAGGCACTGAAGCATGGAAAAAGACAGCTTCCTCATCAGCCGAATGCGGGCGCTGTCTTTCAAAGGGAAGGCGAGGGTCGTCCTCGCGTTCTTCTGTGTGCCGCTCCTCCTCTTCACGGTGATCAGCACCGCGAGGTACCTGGAGGAGAGCAACACCCTTGCCGCGGAAGTTCAGGGAACACAAAGCCTCCGGCCACTGCTTCTGGACCAACTGAAGGCCGCTGACCTGGCTGGTGGCGCAGAGCCGATGGCCAGAGACGAGTGGCAGAGCCGCTCGATGGAATTGGCCCGCATGGAGAAGGCGGCCTACCGTATCGGAGATGAATCCGGCCTGATTCTCGACACCGAACTGCACACCCTGTACCTGAGCCTGATCACGGTCCAGGTCATGCCCCGCCTGATCAACGCCAGTGCAGAGCTCAAAGCCATGCAGCGAGGGGTGGCCAACCCGCAGGGCCCCGCGTTTTGGGTGTCGGTGGTGTTGGGGCAAATCGATTCGCTGGAGCGTTACACCCGCACGGCCAACGACACCCTGGGTTTCGCCACGCTGGACACCGCTGCGATTCAACCGGTCCGTCAGGCTTTGTTGGCGCTCAAGAACCCGGCTAATCAGGCCATTGGCCCGGGTCAGGAGGCGTTGGTTGGCTTGCAAGGTTTTCTGGAGGCGAGGGTCCTGCTGGTTACCAACACCCTCGAGATTGCCTTGGCCAAGCGCCAGCGGGATTTGCTGTCCAGAAACCTGTGGCTGGCGTTTTTGGTGGGTTTCTCACTGCTGGCCTGTGTGGTCTGCTTCTACGTGTTTTACGAGGGCACGGTCCGCGACATTGAGCAACAGCGCAAGATCGACTCTGAGTTGCGGCACGCCAAGGTGAACGCAGAGCGCCTCAGTCAGGTGAAAAGTGAGTTTCTGTCCAATATGAGCCACGAGATACGCACGCCGATGAATGGCGTGCTGGGCATGCTGGAGTTGGCTAGGGGTTCCTCAGATGCCCAGGAGCAGCAGCATTACCTGGCGACGGCGCAAAACTCCGCGACTGCCTTGCTCAAAATCCTGAATGAGATTCTGGATTACTCCAAGCTGGAGGCTCACCACATGCAACTCGAGAGCAGTGCATGGGATCTGCGCGCGTTGCTTGAAGAGCTCAAGGTCGTCTACACCAACCGCTGCGTGCAGAAGCAGCTTGAATTCGCACTCCATCTCGATGCGCAGGTACCGCCATGCGTCGTGGGTGATGCGCTGAGAACCCGCCAGATTCTTACCAACCTGCTGGAGAACGCGGTCAAGTTCACCGAAGGTGGGCATGTGCACCTGAGTGTGCGGGTGGGCAAGTATTCCAAAGCGAAGGACACGCTGGTTTTTGAGGTCAAAGACACCGGTATCGGCGTGCCACTGAATCAACAGGCCAGCATCTTCAAGGCATTTGAGCAGGCAGATGCGTCCACCACGCGGCGCTTCGGTGGCACGGGATTGGGGTTGAGCATTTGCGCGGAACTGGCGCGCTTGATGCAGGGCGCTTTGACAGTGCGAAGCGCCCCCGGCCTGGGTAGCACCTTTTGTCTGGAAGTGCCCCTGCAGCCAGCCTTGGAGCCTGGTGGTGCCAATGCCAACTCGCCGGAGGCGTTAGTAGACCCCGCACCTCAAAAACCGGCAGACGAAGTGCCGGTATTCAACAGGCCCTTGCTGGTGCTGCTGGTGGAGGACCACAAGGTGAACCAGATACTGGCCAAGACGCTGCTCGGCCGCTGGGGTCATGCCGTGACCATTGCAGAGAACGGCCAGGAGGCCGTGGACATCTTCCCGACCAAGCCATGGGATCTGGTTTTGATGGATCTGCAAATGCCGGTCATGGGCGGCAAAGAAGCTACCCTCCTGATTCGCCAGACAGAACCTGCCGGGCGCAGAACCCCCATCATTGCCCTTTCAGCCAGCGCCTTGCACGAGGACCTCCTGGATTGCCAAAGCGCCGGGATGGACGACCATTTGGCGAAGCCGTACTCCGCAGCCAGCTTGGCCAACATGCTTCGCAAGCATACGGTTTGATGCAAAAAGAGCTGCTGGCGCACGTGGGATGTGCGCTGGCAGCTCCGTTTTTTGTAGCAAATGTCAGTTTCCTATGGATCCAGGTAGCCACATCACGATGGCGGGGAAGAACCAGATCAACGCGACCAGTACCAGCATGATCAGCAGGAATGGCATCACACCGTAGATCACATCAATGATGTTGCCTTCGCCACGTACCCCCTGCACCACATACAGGTTCATTCCCACCGGCGGGGTTATGAGCGCCAGTTCCGCCATGATCACCAGGAAAATGCCGAACCAAACCGGGTCAATCCCCAGCGCCACGACGATAGGGAACACGATAGGTATGGTGCCCACCACCATGGCAAGCGCATCCAGAAAGCAACCCAGGATCAGGTAAAGAATAGTCAGCACCAGAATGATCTGGCCGGGGCTGGCCTTCAGGCCGGTCACGAACTTGGTCAGCATGTCCGGTACGCCCATCATGCCGAGAACGAAGTTCAGGTAGAACGCCGCCGCCGCGATCAGCATGATCATCGCGGTGATGGACAGCGTGGTCAGAAAGGACTCATGCAGCATTTTGATGTTGAGTCTCCCGTAGCCTGCACACAAGGCAAGAGACACGACGACCCCTAGCGCAGCCGATTCGGTGGGCGTGGCCCAACCGGCATAGATGCTGCCCATCACAAACACAATGACGGTGACTGGCGGTATCAAGTCCAGCAGGCGAATAAGCTTGTCTTTCAGGGGGGAAGGTGCTTCTTTGGCCCCGGCGTACGCAGGCTTCCACAAGCAGACCACCACGATGACCGCCATGAACAGCGCCGTGAGCAGCAGGCCCGGTACCACACCTGCGGCATAGAGCTTGCCCACTGAGGTGTTGGTCATGGCGCCGTAAATGATCATGTTGATTGACGGTGGAATCAGGATTCCCAAGGTGGCACCGGCTGCAATCGTGCCCAGGACCAGACGGGCGTTGTAGCCACGCTGTTTGAAGGCCGGCAGCGCTACGGTACCAACGGTGGCTGCAGTCGCTACGGACGTCCCAGACACAGCTGCAAACAGGGCGGATGCGCCGATGTTTGAGTGCAGCAGTCCTCCCGGCAAGGGGGACAGCCAGTCCGAAAGCGCGCGGTACATCTTGTCGGTAAAGCCTCCGCGCACTAGCAACTCACCAAGCAGGATGAACAGAGGCACCGACACCAGCACGAAGTTGTTGTTGGCACTCCAATACTGGGTGCCGTACTCAAAAGCTACCGGCCAGCCGAGGTACATCACCGCGCCCAGCAGGCTCAGAATGAACATGACAAAGGCCACGTGAAGGCCCAAGCTCATGAGCAGGATCAATAGGCCAAAGCCGGCCGCGACCGCTGCAATCGAGATATCAGCCATGGGAGTCTCCTTGCAAGCCTGCATTGCTGGCGGTGCCACGGGCCTTGAGCTCGGCAAGCTCGGCTTCCAGTTCTTCCTGGGCACTGGTAGGGCCGTACCAAGCGTTCAGTTCAGGGCGACCTGCGAGCAACAAGTACAAGGCGTGGAATGCGTAGGCCAGGGAGATAAAGGCCAGCAACACGAGGCCCAGCACCCAGGCGGATTGCGGAATCCACAACGCGATTTCCAGATTCGGTGCACTGCTTTTGAAGTCCAGTGTTTCCATTAGCACCGAAATTCCGCGCCAAGCGGCAAAGGTGGCAAAGAAGGCAAAGCATGCCATGGCCAGGGTATTGAGCACTTTCTGTACGGGGCGAGGGAAGAGGACGAGGAACACATCCACCCGCGTGTGGCTGCGCTGGGCCATGGCGTAAGACGCACCGATGGCTGCGCTGACGGCCAGCACAAAGCCACCGAGTTCGTCGATGCCTTTGAAAGAAGTGTTGAATAGTTTGCGGCCCAACACTTCAAGGCTGAGAGCAACTGCATAGGCCAGTACCACCCACCCGAACGCCAGAGTGGCATATCGGGCGGCCGGCGCAATGGCTTGGCTGATCGGGTTGGTACTGGACATGGGGACTGTCTCGACGGTGTGTTTAGTTGATGGCCATGCCACGGGCTTTGCCCACGGTGGCGTTCCAGGTGTCGCTGCACTTGGGGTCCACTTTGTTGCAGACGGTTTTCCACATTGGCAGCACGGTGGCGGCGGAAGCGGCTTTCACCTTGGCTTGGTCATCTGCACTCACAGGCACCAGGGTCATCTTGAAGGGGGTGCCGTTTTTGCATGGCTTGCCGGTATTGCAGGCGATGGAATCGGCAGTACCTTCTTCAGCCAGTGCCCACATCTGGTCTTCCATCTTCTTGAACTCAGCAGAGATCTTGGTTTGTTGTGCGGGGCTGAGCTTGTTCCAAAAGTCGATGTTCACAAAGTGACCCTGGACGGAGCCGGCCACCGACAAAGGGTAGAAATATTGCGTGACTTCAGGCCATTTGCCGGAGTTGCCGGAGTTGGCAGAAGTGACACCGCAGTCCACAACGCCGTTGCCCAGCGCGGAGTACACCTCAGAGAACGACAGTGTGACCGGGGTGGCACCCAAGTTTTGCAGCATGGCGGACATGCTGGGGGTGAAGCTGCGGATCTTCAGGCCCTTGAAGTCGGCAATCGACTTAATGGGCTTGTTGCAGAAGAACACTTGGGGCCCGAAGGGCCAGAGTGTCAAAGCCTTGGCCTTGAATTTTTCCTGCAGACGCTGGTCAAACACATGGCGGTAGGCTTCCATGGATTCGCGCAACATGGTCATGTTGGTAGAGACACCGGCGAGGTCAATGCCTTCAAAGAACGGATCGTCACGCGCAACGCTACCGATTTGTACGGACATCACATCAAACACGTTGGAGCGCAACAGGCGCAGAGCGTCGTCCGGCTTTACGTTCACTACATCCATGGGGTTGAACTTCACGTCCATGTCGATTCCGGTCACCTTGGGCAGCCCGGTAAAGAAGGGTCGCTCAATGCCTTCGGAGTGCCGCACGTTGGAAGAGAAGTTGCCAGCCACACGCATGGTGACATCGGCGGCGAGCGTCCAACCGGCGGTGCCGGCGAGCACGGCGGCCAGGGCTACGGTAGACAGGGCTTTGCGGAAGTGGAGAGGTTTGCTGTGCATGGCGAGTCCTAAGGTTGAAGAAACGGGGTCAATGGGAAATGAGTTTGTTCAGGCGCAAGAGCGCGATGGCGGTCACTTGGCTCAGCGCTTCGACTTGCTCCTGGGCGGGAGCATTGGCCACGCGCTGGGCGAACACGGAAAAAATGCTGTCCTTGGTGTGTTGCCCGACGCACACGATGAAAGGGAATCCGTGGCGTGCGCGGTAGGCGGTATTCAGGTCGGTGATGCGCTGCATCTCTTGCGGGTTCAGGGCATTGAGTCCGGCGCGTGATTGTTCTTGGGTGGACGCGCTGGTGAGCTCTCCGCGTTGGGCAGCTTTGCCGGCGAGTTCCGGGTGGGCACACAGGAGCGCGAGTTTTTCGGCTTGGCTGGCGCGTTGCATTTCATGCACCATTGCGGTGTGCAGTGCGGAAATGTCGGAAAACGGACGCGCCACAAAAGCACGACTGGCGACCCAGGGGGAGTGTTCGAACACTTCGCCGAGCAATTCCACAAACGCCCGTTCGCTGAGCGCATTCACATCCTCAAGCCGGAGCGGCGAAATCATCGGAGCGGTCTTGGTTTGCATAGCGGTAAGCCTTGGTAGGGGGTTAGCAATAAGCGAGCCTTGTCACCGCAGTCCGCATGGACAAAGGCGTTTAACCCACCCATAAAAGTTTAGGAGCGGGACCCTCTGCCCGCGCGCTGTGTTTGTTATGACTGGCATAACATGTGCTTCACCCGTGGCAACTCCGGAGATTTGCCATGGCCCGCCCTAATGACCCTTTGGACACCTATCTGCTCAGGGTGCTGGTGTCCTTGCTGACAGAGCGCAACCTCACGCGGGTGGCAACCCGCATGAATCAGACGCAACCGGCTATCAGCGCCGCCCTGCGCAAACTGCGGCTGGTCTTCAATGACGAACTGTTGGTCCGAAGTGGCAACGCCATGGTGCCCACGCCCCGTGGCTTGGAGGTGCTGGAGACCGCACGCGGGGCCCTAGCCGACATAGATCGCCTATTTACAGTGGGGGAACAGTTCGACCCTCAGACCACCCAACAGCTCTACAAGATTGGCTGCCCGGATTACCTGTCTACGGTATTCATGGCCGGTGTGGCCAAAGCGCTGCGGCGGGATGCACCCAACGCGCGACTGATGGTGCACCCCCTGGGACCGGGCTATGACTTTGAAGAAGCTCTGGCCAATGGTGAGCTGGACGTGGTCATCGGCAATTGGCCTGAGCCCCCCGAGCATTTGCACACAGCACCTCTGCTGGAAGACGACGTGGTGGTGCTTATGGACCGCAACAACCCGCTGGCGCGCAGCCCCATGACCCGAGAGCAGTACCTTCACGCTCCCCATGTGGTGCCTCTGCCATATTCATCCAGCCACCGTGGGGTGATTGACAAGTATCTCGCCACCCACCGACTGACGCGCAACGCGCGCATGATCGTGCCGTTCTTCAGCATGGCGCCCAACATGTTGCCGGGTACCGACTTGATCTTCACCATCAGCCGCCATTTCGCCGAGCATTACGCCAGCACCCTGCCGCTCATCGTGGTGCCGTGCCCCATTGATTACCCGAACATGCGCTTCTACCAAATTTGGCACGGCCGCAACCAGCGGGCTCCGGCGCAGCGTTGGTTCCGTCAGGTGCTCAAAGAGGTGGCTGACCGGATGTTGGTGGCAGTGCCTCGGGCACGGAGTGCCTGCGGGGCGGGTTTGGCCCTAGTAAAAATGGCATAGGTTCAGCTAAGTTCTATGGTCCAGAATCAATAGAAAATGAGCCACTAGCGCAGGTGAAATTTGCGCGAGCAGCTCCTGATTTCATAGCGGATTGCAGCGCAAATCAATCCTCCACAAACGCCTCTTCCCGCTTGGCCTTGATGGAAGGCAGCATCACTACGACCAAGAGGGCAAGCGCCGCCACCAACAGGCTGGCTGAGAGGGGCCGCGTCACAAACACACTCCAGTCCCCACGGGAGAGCAGAAGCGCCCGGCGCAAGTACTCCTCCATCATCGGCCCCAGAA
>JACCDS010476528.1_pt1 | contig 12707 bp, 14 predicted proteins | sample 7446441 | NCBI WGS metagenome assembly JACCDS01 (sample SAMN15323445, study PRJNA562643) | freshwater metagenome | isolation source: river surface water | place: USA:Blue River Watershed | collected 2017-08-17
CAGTCGATGCACTCGTCCGGGTCGATGACCAGGAAGTTCGGTCCTTCGCGAAATGCGTCGACCGGACACACATCCACGCAATCGGTGTACTTGCACCGGATGCAGGCCTCGGTGACGACGAAGGTCATCGCTGCGCGAGCGCGATGTCAACCGCAGCAGGCGCCGCCAGAGCAGCAGGAATCGCCCTTGGCGCCAGCCGAAGGCACTGCGGCGTCCGCGATGCGGGTGATCTGGATGCGCCAGACCGATGGGCCGGCTTCCAGCGTGGCCCATTCGAACTGCCCCAGAGCGCGGTCTTCGAACTGATAGCGCAGCGGCTGCGGGTTGTGGTCGTTCACGAGTTGCAGTGCCTGGCCGGTGGCCAGGGCGTCGAAGCGACCGAAGATCAGCGGGTGGCGCTCACGCGGCGCAATGGTGCGCAGGTCCAGCTCGAAGGTGGGTTGAATCAGGGTTGCAGTCATGGGAACCTTTCAGGAGTGAAGTGCGCACCTGGCCGCGCGACATGCGCGGTGGAAGTGCGATGAGGGAACAGGAACGTTCAGCCGTCCTTGCCGTCGAGACGACTGCTCAGCAGCCAAGGCGTGAAGACCCAGAGGTAGAGCGCGAAAGCGACGGCCCAGGCGGCTGCAGCCACCACGAGCCCCTCGGCCGTGAGGGCCGGCGCCACCAAGGGGAGCAGCACCCGGGCGACGGCAGCACCCGCCACCAGCAGATAGGCGGCCACCTCCAGACGCGACACCTTGAGCGGGCGTCCCGTGTGGCCTCTCGCCGTGCGGGTGACCATGCCGACGATGAGCCCGGCCGTGGCACCCACCGCCAGGGCGTGAATACCGGCAGAAGCGGCCACGCCACCCACCTGCGCCCAGGCCAGCAGCAAGAAGCCGACGGGCAACCAGGCATACGCCGCGTGCAGCACCCACAGGATGGGGCGCGCACGGGTGCGCAAGGGCTGCCAGTGCCACAACCTGGCGGCATGCAACAGCGCTGCCAGGGCGAACCCGGCCGCAGTGACCGGGTTGGCCGGCAGCAGCACCCACGCCGCCAGCGAGATCGCCGTCGCCGCCAGCGCGCTGCGCTCGAGCCAGGCTGGCACCTTCAGCTGCCGGCCTGGCAGCGCCGACATCGTGAACGCTGGAATCACCCGCCCGGCGATCACGCATTCGATCATCACGACCAAGGCCAACCCGGCGTGCAGCGCCCGCAGCGGATCGATGTTCAGCCAGCCCACAACGGCAGTATGATAGGTGGCATTCGCTGTAGCCAACAGCAGCAGGATCGCGCCCAGCGGCAGGTTGCGCCGGTTGCCTGCTTTCAACAGCACCCGGATCAGCACGAAGGCCACCCAAGGCAGCAGCACCACGTCCAGAGCGGCATAGATCGCGTACGGCGCTCCCACGGCTGAAAGCCGCGCTGCCAGCCACAGTCCCGCCATCGCAGCCAGCGTGGCGCCGCGCGGCGTGGCCAGGCCCGTCCAGGCCTTGCCGGCCGTCAGCAGGAAGCCGACGATCACTGCCACGGCAAAGCCGTAGAGCATCTCGTGGGCGTGCCACAGCAGCGGCGGCATCGTCGAAGACAGTGCCACCAGGCCGAGGAGGCCCGCGACCCAGTACGGCACCGCGAACAGCGCAAACGCGGCCGCACCGAGGTAAAACGGCCGGAATCCGAGTCGAAACAGCGGCCAGCCGGGCAAAGGGAACTGCGCGCTCGGAGTGGCGGCGGCGGCGCTCTGCGGGGCACCTGTGGCGACCAGGGGGATGGCGGGTAGGGGCTTCGTCATGACCGTGCGCACCAACCATGGGGCCCGCAAACTGGGCTGTCGAACAAAAGATGCAGCATGCGTACATGTTAATGACTCGTCGCTTTTAAAGCAATACACTGCGTGCATCTTTAAGGATTGCCATGCGCCTGTCCGAATACACCGACTACACCCTGCGGGTGCTGATGTACTGCGCGGCGCACCGGGACCGCCTGGTGACGATCGGCGAACTGGCCGAGCACCACGGGCTGTCGAAGAACCACCTGATGAAGGTCGTCAACGACCTGGCCCGCCAGGGACTGCTCGAAACCACCCGGGGCCGCGGCGGTGGCCTGCGACTGCTGGCCGAGCCCGAGACCATCCGCATCGGCGACGTGGTGCGCACCACCGAGACCGACTTCAGGCTGGTGGAGTGTTTTGACGCCGCCACCAACGCGTGCACGCTCACGCCCAGCTGCCGGCTGAAGCGCCTCTTCGACGACGCGCTGGCGGGCTACTTCAAGGCGCTTGATGGCGCCACGCTGGCGGACATGACGCAAGGCCTGTCGGCGACTGGCGCCAAGTTCAACCGACAGCCTGCAGGCCGCAATCTGCCTGCAGTGGTGGCCGCACCGACCCCGAGGCGCGCCTCACGCCCGGGCCGCAGCGCCTGAAGGCCCACAGGAGCAATCTCACCATGGCCCTGACCTTGCCCGGCCACAGTGCCCCCGCTGTCGGCTTTGAAGTCCCGCTGGAAATGCTGGCTGCCTGCCACGGGCGCGTGCAGCACCAGTGCGAAACCCTGCTGCGTCTGGTCGCACATCTGCAGACCCATGGCGCGGACCGCCCTGCGCAAGAAGCTGCGAGCGCCGTCATGCGCTACTTCGATACAGCCGCGCGCCACCACCACGAGGACGAGGAGCAGGACCTGTTCCCCGCCCTGCTGGAGTCCATGGCTGGCTCCGATGCGGTGTGCCTGCGCGAGCTGACCGCGTCGCTATGCAGTGATCACCGCCTGCTCGAACAACGATGGGCCTCATTGCGCCAGCGGTTGTTGCAAGTCGCAGAGGGCGCCGCTTCAACGCTGGCCGATGCCGACATACCGGGCTTCGTCAGGTTGTACGAGCAGCACATTGCCCGCGAGGAAGCCGAGTTGCTGCCCATGGCGACCCGCTTGCTGAGTGATGTCGAACTGGATCGCATCGGCCTGGCCATGCGCAGCCGGCGCGGTGTTGTCGCGCTGACCGCAGCGATCGCACCTCAGCCCTGATCCATCCGCCAGCCGCTGATGACGGCTGATGCTTCGGCCCCGGCCTTCGGATGCGCCGCGCGGACGGGACGGCCCGCGATGACCCAGTTGGCAAGCCGTTCTCCCGGCCCGCAGAACGCCGCGTGCACGGCCGGGTCGGACACCGAAGCGCCGCTCAGCGCCTTGGCACCGAAGCCCATCAGGTGCAGGGCATTCATGAAATTCATCAGCGCCGCGCCGACGCACAGCCACTGCTCGTGCGGCGGGACATCGGGCACGTCGTCGCGCACGCGGGCGACCAGCGCAACCAGCCCGGGGCCGTTGAAGGCACGCGCCCGGGCGCGCACAACTTCTTCGGCGGTCTGCCCACGTTGCTCAGCGCCGCTTGCGAACAACCCGGCCAATGCAACGCGCTGGCTGTCACCAACCACGACAAACCGGAACGGCCGCAAACCGCCATCGTCGGGCGCACGCAAGGACAGGTCCGCGGCGCGGGCCCACTGCTCTGCGCTCGGCCCAGGCGGCGCCAAATACTTCGGCCCCACCGAGTAACGCAGCGCGAGCAGGTCCAGCAGTTCGTCCCCGGCGTTCACCCCTGCCGCCCTGCCAGGTACACCGCCGCCTGCACACGCGAGCTGAGGTTCAGCTTGCGCAGGATGTGTTGCACGTGGATCTTCACCGTGGCTTCGGCGATGTTCAGCTCGCGCGCCAGTTCCTTGTTGCTGGCGCCCTTGGCGATCAGGGCAAGGATCTCGCGCTCACGCGGCGACAGGCTGTGGATTCGGTCGGTGTCGACGGCCGGCGGAAGTGGCGCGGTCGTGCCCTGCCCGGACTGGAAGGCATTGACCAGCTTGCTTGTCATCTCGGGGCTGACGACCGATTCGCCCGCCATCGTGCGCTGTATGGCCGAGGCCAGCATCTCGCTGTCCATGGTCTTGAGCAGGTAGCCGCGGGCGCCGCCGCGCAGGGCCGCTGCCAGGTCTCGCTCGTCCTCGCTGACGGTCAGCATCAGCACCCGGGCCTGGGGCGCCGAGGCCTTGAACCCGGCCAGCGCGTCGACACCGTTCACGCCGGGCATGTGGTTGTCCAGCAGGATCACGTCGGGCTGGGTTTGCGCGGCCCGCTGGTGCGTCTCGTTGGCGTCGCCGGCCTCGGCCACCACCTGGAAGCGGGCGTCGCCCGCCAGCAGCGAAATCAACCCGCGGCGGAACAGCGTGTGGTCGTCGACCACCAGTACGCGAATGGGCTGTGCGGCGATCATGCGGCCAGCCCCAGACGTTCAGGCAGTTTCAGCACCACGCAAGTGCCCGACCCTGGCACCGAGGCCACCTCCACCGTCGCGCCGATGTTGTGCGCCCGCTCGCGCATGATGCGCAGCCCCACGTGGGTCTCGTCAGGGCCGGCGCCATCGGGGTCGAAGCCACAGCCGTCGTCGCGCACCTCCACACGCCACTGCGGCGTTTGCTGCACTTCCACCCACACCTCTCGCGCCTGCGCATGCTTGCGCACGTTGGAAAGAGCCTCCTGCACCACGTGCAGCACCTGAACCTGCACGTCGGCCGGCAGCGGCATGCCGTCGCCGTCGATGTCCAGATGGGTGGCCAGGCCGGTCTGGTGTTCGAATTTCTGCAGCGTGGTCTTCAAGGCGGGCGCAATGTCTTCGCTGTTGGTGCGGGTGCGGAAGTGCACCAGCAGTTCACGCACGTCGCCGAGACTTTCGTGGACGCCGGCGTCGAGTTCGCCCAGGGTCCGGTCGATGCGGGCGGCATCCGTGCTTTTGATGTCGCTGCGCAGCAGGCCAAGCTGGATCTTCAGGAAGGCCAGGCTCTGGGCGATGGAGTCGTGCAGCTCACGCGCGATGAAGCTGCGTTCCTCAGCCACGGCGGTCTCGCGTTGCAGGGCTGCGGCACGCAGGCCCTCGATGGCACCCGCCAGGTGGCTGGCAATGGTTTCCAGCAAGGCACGGTCGTCGTCGGACAAGGCCCTGGGTTCGCGGTAGAACAGGTTGAGTTCGCCCACCATGCGCTCGTGCAACCTGACGGGCACGCTGATGACGGTCTGGAAGCCTTCTCGGGCGCAGTGTCCAAGGCGCGACGCGGGGCCGTCCGGCAGGATCGGGATCACCCGTGTCGTGGCGCCGCCCTGGGGCTGACCGCACAGGCAGTCGCCCGTGGGAATGCACAGCTCTTCGTCGACCACCGCCTGCGGCAGGCAGTCGGACGCCAGCAGCAGGTACTTGCGGTTGGCCTCGTCAGACCAGCGCACGGCAGAGGCATCAGCGCAGGCGACTTGGCGCACCTGTCTGGCGATGCCCCGCGCCAGCGCCTCCAGCGACTCTGTACGCGCCACGAACGCGGCCGACTCGTACAGGGCCGCCAACCGCGCTCGCTGGGCCTCCAGATGCTCGGTCTTTTCCTGCACCTTGGACTCAAGGTTCTGGTACAGGCCCTGCAGGGTTTCGGCCATGCGGTTGAAGCCGGCCGCGAGCGCGCCGAATTCGTCGTTGGCGCCTGGGTCGACCCGTGCGCCCAGGTCGCCCGCCTCCACCCGAGCCAGCCCGGCCTGCAACCGGGACAGTGGGTTGAAGATGAACAGCCAGGCCGAATACAGCAAGGCAATCGCACTGCCGATGGTCAGTGCCACCATCACGAACTGAACGGCATTCAGAATGGCCGTCAGTCGGGACAGGTGGTGCTCGATCGCCGACACGAAGGTATCGATGCGGGCCACAAAGGCATCGGCCTGCTGCCCTGACAGTTCGGCACCCGGTCCAGGCAACTCGGTCCACCTTGCCTTGAGCGCCAGCCAGTCGCGCTGTACAGCGGCGAAGGCCTCCTGCGACAGGTCGTCGTGTGGAACGAGCAGCGGACGTGCCGGATCGCCCGTGCGCAGCACGTTCACGCTTTGGTCAAACTGCGCCGCCAGCCCTGCAATCTTCGCGCCACCTGCATCGCCGGGCTCCCCGTACACATCCAACCCACCGTCGCCAGCGACCTCGATCTCATGAATTCGATCCCACCGCAGTCATCCGCCTCGTTGCCGGAAGCGGACTCCGCTCGAGCCACCACGGACTCGGCACGCACGGCCTTGCTGGACGCGCTCAACGAACTGTTGGAGGCCGAGCGTGCCGGCGCCCGGGTTGCGATGGAGACGGGACGGTCGATCACTGCCCCCGAGCTCGCAGCACTGGTGGAAGACATCCACAAGGACGAGGTCCGCTGGTGCAGCATGCTCATGCGCACGATCAAATCGTTGGGGGCCACGCCCTCCAGCGCGACCGGTGCGTTCCATGGCAAGGCGATGGCCATCGCCGATCTGGACGAGCGATTGAAGTTTCTGAACCGAGGCCAAGCCTGGGTGACCCGCAAGCTCCAGGCCCTGATTCCGCAGGTCGACGACGCACGGGCACGCGCCGACTTGACGGACATGCTGCAGGCCCATCACCAGAACATCAGCCGGGTGGAGGCCCGATACACAGCGCCTGCAACTTTGGAGCCCCAGACGGCACCGCAGGCAGAACCGTCACCCGTGCCCACCGAGCCCGGTGCGCTGATCGAGCACATCCTGACGCGCTTCCACGAAGTCCATCGTCAGCAGCTCCCCGTGCTGATTCAGCTTGCGGCCAAGGTGGAGGCAGTGCACGCGGACCACGCCGAGACGCCGCGGGGCTTGACCGATCTGCTGACGTCGATGCACAGCGAATTACTGGCGCACATGGAGAAGGAGGAGACGATCCTCTTTCCGATGCTGGCGCGGGGCGGCAGTTCCTTCGTCACCCACCCGATCTGCGTCATGATGTCCGAGCATGAGGAACATGCTCACAGACTCGCGCTGTTGCTGGACTTGACTCATCAAGCGACGCCGCCCGGCAATGCTTGCCGCACCTGGATCCAGCTTTGCACTGCGACTCGGCGGTTCGCCGAGGACCTGCAGGAGCACATCCGGTTGGAGAACAGGGTGCTGTTCCCACAATTCGACAAATCCCTGACTCAAGAGCGGCCAGAGGCTGTGCGGTGAGCAAGCGGTTTCCGGTGAAGCCCGCCCACCCACGCTGAACTGCATCTCGTCGCGGCGCCGGTTGCCGAAGAGTCCGCAGTACCCGATAGCGCTGCCTGCCCGGCGGTGCGATTCGCTGGGAGCCCACGGACACCCACGACGTACGCGCCTTCGTTAGACCGGGCGATGACCACGCGTCGATGGTGGCCAGCCCTGCTGGAACGTTACTGCACTGCGATACACAGCGACTTTCCAGTGTTCCGGGCGCTGCAGCTGGATTGGCCCGGGATCCATCCAGATCAAGCGACCGTCGGCTATCCGGCCATCAGACGGATGACGGGTCGTGGCCGAACTGAGCCAATCGAGCTTTCGCTCCACAGCGGCCACTGGCACCCGGCGGCTTGAATCCTCTGACCGCTGTCTGGCCGGGACTCGGCTGGCTCAGATCGGCCAGTTCCTGCCACAAACGAGTGCCCGCCTTCCTGCCCTTCACCGTGAAGTCAGCAGCCCCGGGTCAACGGCTGTGGAACTGCTTAGCCGGCAGCGATGCTTTCCGGCGCGCGACGCGTTCTGACCACCCACTCGACCGAGTCGACCGTGAGCGTCTGTATATTCGTGGTTGGCATGTTCCAGGCCCAGCGCCGCGGGGATAGGTGCCATTCCAGTGGAGGTGCGCATGCATGCTATTCCGGTACGGACGATGCAGTTCGATGTCCCGGCCAGCGACGATTTCCATCCGCTGTACATCGCCGGCAATGCCCAGTTGTCCTACCAGCACAGCGCGACCGGACTTTACGTGTCGCACCTGGAGCCCTTCTTCGTCAAGTCGCTGCGGCGGGTGATCGATCGCATCCGCGACGAGAGGCTGCGCGAAGATGCCGACCGCTTCTGCCGTCAGGAGGCGCAGCACTACCAGCGGCACTCCGACTTCAACAAGGTCGTGCTGGCCCATGGCTACCCCGGCCTGCAGGAACGAGTCGACCAGCTGAAGCAGGACTTCGACGGCTACCTGTCACAGCAGAGCGACCGGTTCCGCATCGGCTACATCGAAGGATTCGAGTCGTACACCACGCAGCTCGGCCTGAGCATGCTGGCCAGCGGCCTGTACGACCACAAGCGCACGAACCCCGCGTTCGGCGATCTTTTCAAGTGGCACATGCTCGAAGAGGTTGAGCATCGCAACGTCGCCTTCGACGTTTACCAGCATCTCTACGGCGACTACCTGCACCGCGTCCGCATGTGCTGGTTCTCGCAGCACCACATGTTCAAGTTCTTCAGCGACTGCGAGAAAATCATGTCTGCAGCCGACATGCCGCGACACGGCGATCGCTGCCGCATCCGGCTGAAGCACAGCCTGTTGTCGCGTGTCGTCACCACGCGCATGCGGGTGCGGTCGATGATGCCGTGGTACACGCCGCACGCCTACCGGGTTCCAGCGAGCCTAGAGGCGCTGTCGGCGCACTTCACGCAGCTGGCACAGCATGTCCGCTAGCCAACCGCCCGCCGACGCGCCGAAGCTCGACACGCTCCAGGTCAATGGCATCCGCATGCGGGTCGCCCAGCAGGGCACGGGCCCGCTGGTGGTGCTGTGCCATGGCTGGCCCGAGTCCTGGTACTCGTGGCGTCACCAGATCGCGGCACTGGCGGCCGCGGGCTACCGCGCCGTGGCGCCGGATATGCGTGGCTACGGCGGCACCGAGGCTCCTGCGGAGATCGAGCGCTACACCCAGCTGCACCTGGTCGGCGACATGGTCGAGCTGGTCCAGGCCCTGGGTGAGCAGCAGGCGGTGATCGTGGGCCACGACTGGGGGGCGCCGGTGGCGTGGCATTCGGCCTTGCTGCGACCCGACGTGTTCCGTGCAGTCGTCGGCATGAGCGTGCCCTTCGCGCCGCCCGGCCGCGTCGAGTTCCTGAGCGCGCTGGCCCAGCAAGGCGTCAGCAACTTCTACATGCAGTACTTCCAGGCGCCGGGCGTCGCCGAAGCCGAACTGGAGCGCGACGTCGAAGCCTCTGTGCGGCGCATCCTCTACAGCGGCTCCGGGGACGCGCCGGGGCGTGTGCTGTTCGGGATGCTGCGCGGCCCGGGCCTGCTGGACAACACCGTCGATCCGCCCACGTTGCCCGGCTGGCTGATGCCTGCCGACGTTGCCTACCTCGCCGGAGAATTCCGGCGCGCGGGTTTTCGAGGCGGGCTGAACTGGTACCGCACGATGGCGAGCTCCTGGGAACTGCTCGCGCCGTGGCGCGGCCGCGTGATCCACCAGCCATCGCTGTTCATCGCTGGCTCGCGTGACGACGTGCTGAAGTTCCCGACCTCGGCAGCGCAGATCACTCGCTTCGACCGCACCCTGCCCGGCTTGTGCGGCTCCCATCTGCTCGAAGGTGCGGGACACTGGGTGCAACAAGAACGGCCGGCCGAAGTAAATGCGTTGTTGCTCGATTTCCTGCGAGCCCTCTGATTACCGCCTTGCTCTGCCGGAACGTGCACTCGGCCACCGGAGGTCTGCCTGCAAGGCTGACCCCCCCTTCCCCGTCAATAGCTATCTTGAAAACTGCAGCCATCGATCTGGCGTATCAAGTGGCCTTCTACGCGTGTCGAAGTCTCAACTCCCGCACGCCGCTGGCGCGATTGCCACCAACAGCCTTCGATGAGCGACGACCGTGTTTATGTCAACTCGTAGCGTACTTTGCCACCCGGAGAACCGCCAGCCGGCTGGGTTGCGGACCTAAGCAGCCTTGCGCTTGGTCGGTGCGCGGTCGACGCCAGCCACCACAACATGGCCCGTGGTCTGGCGCACGAACGTTCCAGTCTTACCCGACACGGCTCCTGCTCGCTTGGCAGTGGCCTTGCCAAGGAACACTCCGCTCGCACCCTTAGGCTCGGCCGCAGCCATCTCGCGCACCTGATCCCGGGTGAACGCGCCCGTGGCAAACACGCGCGCGGCCTTTTCCGCCATCCCCTGGGAGACGACGACAAACTTGCCTGGGGCAACTCGCACGCGCTTCATGTTGAGACCTTCACCAACAGGTACTTTACCGGACCCGCCGCAGGGTGTCGAATCGCTCCCTCCAGCACCCGTTCGTAGTACTGCACAAGGTGCGGGAACGGCTCGTTGAGCCGCACCTCCGTGAGGTCGAGCAGCAAGGCCACGGCGCGGGCGAACTGGAAGGCGGTCGGCGCTGTGAAGCCGCGGATCCCGCGAGCGTAGGGCGCGCGCTCGAGGTATTCAAGCGACACATAGGCCCCTTTTACTTGGATGCGCCCGTAGCACATCGCGCGCGGGCGGCCTGCACGCACCATCGCGTACATCCAGGCGTCCTGATGCCGCACTCGGGAAAAGAAGATCTCCTCCCAGTTCCAGTGCACCTTGCGCCTGAGCCCGCCTCCTCGCTCGAACTGCATGGCAGTCGCCCTAGCGATGGGCTGGCTGATCAGCTGGAGTTGAAGGTCCGGCCTTCCTAGAGTCTGGGCAAGCCAAGTATTGGTCTGGTCCAGCGCCGCGGCCAACACCTCATTCTTGTTCGTAAGCATGCGGTCGCAATCATCGCGCACCGCAGCGGTGACCGGCCATCCCCACCGCGCAACAAGCCCATGTTGGTACGCACCACTCTGAGCCGGTGGCCCAACTGCACCCAGTTGCCCGACTTCGCCGGCGAGCCGATCACGGACCGCTTTGGACTTACCCCACTTCCACGGACAGGTATCGGCTTGAGACTCAAGCCGGACTTGGGTGCGCGATCAGCGCAGGTGCAGGGTTGTCCACCGGCGGCGTGGCGCCAGCCACGCAGACGCCGACGGTGGTCAACCCGTGTTCGACGCTCGGCCCTTGGCTGGCTGCTTCGGCCTGATGCTTGGCTTCGAAGTTCGCCGGTGACAGGTAGCCCAGCGCCGAGTGCCGGCGGCGCGGGTTGTACCAGCCCTCGATGTACGTGAAGAGCGCCATGCGCGCCTCGGTCTTGGTCTTGAAGCTGCGCCGGTCGAGCAGTTCGCATTCGAGCGTTGCGAAGAAGCTTTCGGCCATCGCGTTGTCGTAGGCATCGCCCACACTGCCCATGGACGGGCGAACACCCATCTCCGTGCAGCGGTTGCCGAAGGCCAGGCTCGTGTACTGGCTGCCCTGGTCGCTGTGATGGACAACGCCGGCAGGTCGGCGCTGCTGCAGCGCCATGTTCAGTGCGGCGAGCACCAGATCGGCGGTCATGCGTTCGCCGATCGACCAGCCCACCACGCGTCGGCTCCACACGTCCAGCACGATGGCCAGGTAGATGAAGCCTGACCAGGTCGGCACGTAGGTCATGTCGGCCACCCACAGCAGGTTCGCGGCGTCGGCCTTGAACTCCCGCTTGACGAGGTCCGGTGCCGGGCGCTGCTTGTCGTCGCGCTGGGTGGTCACGACATAGCCGCGGCGCCGGCTGACACCGCGCAGCCCGGCACGTCGCATCAGCCGGGCGATGCGCTTACCGCCAACGCACGTGCCTTGCTCGGCCAGTTCAGCACGGATGCGCGGCATGCCGTAGGTCGCATCCGACTGGGAATGGATCTCGCGGATGCGTTCGCTGAGCACTGCATCGGCCAGTGCCCGCCGCGAGGGAGCGCGCACCTGCCAGTCGTAGAAGCCGCTGTGCGAGACACCCAGCACTCGGCACATCGCGCGCACGGGGAAGTCGGCCTGGTTCGCGTTCACGAGCTCGAAGACGGTGTGAACGTCTTGTCGCCCTTGGCGGCGAACCAGGCCGTAGCCTTTGCCAGGATGTCGCGCTCCATCTGGACCTGGCGCAGTTGGCGGCGAAGCCGGTGAAGCTCCTCCCGCTCGGCGCTGGTCAGCGCATCGCCCGCTTGCTTGCCGCGCCGCGCATCGCGGCCGTCGGCGCCGACCCAGTTCGTGATCGTCTGCGCCGTCACACCGAACTCGCGCGCCAGCTCCGCAGGCGTCCTGCCCGCACGTGCCAGCTCGATCATCTGCTGGCGAAACTCCGCCGGGTACGGCGGCCTCGTTCTTGCCATCTCGGACTCCTTGAACTCAAAGGGTAAGGTGTCCGTGAAAGCGGGGCAACTTCACTTGCTCACTGTCATCAGGCTCAATCGCGCCCCGCTTCACTCGCCCGGATGCGCGCGAAGTGGCCCGCGGGACATCCACCAGCGCCGAGTCCTCCGCGACATCTCAAAGCGTCTGGGACACGCTCAACTGTGCAAGATCCGACGAGGAAGACGGGATGTGGTCACAACGAAACCGGCAACATGTCGCGCCAAAGGGGAGTTTGACCTCCACCGGAATGTCCGCCGCGAGGCTCGGCGAGCAGCGTTTCGTCCGAGTCCGCTAAACTCATCTCGTGCGTCGCTTTGTGCTTCTCTTTCTGCTGGCCGTTCTGCCGCTCCAGTTTGCCTGGGGTGCGGCAGCGACCTACTGCGGCCACGAGAAGGCTCCAAGTTCAGGGCACTTCGGCCACCACAGCCATCAGCACCAAGCGAAAGCCGAGTCCGATTCAGGCTCCGCTGCCAAGAAGTCCTCTGTGCTTGCAGACGACCTGGACTGTGCGTTTTGCCACCTGGGCTGCGTGCAACCCTGTGCCAGTCAGACCGCTTCGGTTGCTGCGATCCGGTCTGCCGTCCTGGCGCTGCCCACGCTTCTTCCTCCGGATTCCGGTCGCCCTGGCCGAATCGAACGGCCCAAATGGTCTCTCGCCGCCTGATTCGGCGAGGGACTGTCACATCCATTGAGGTTGCCC
>JACCDS011053484.1_pt1 | contig 12703 bp, 7 predicted proteins | sample 7446441 | NCBI WGS metagenome assembly JACCDS01 (sample SAMN15323445, study PRJNA562643) | freshwater metagenome | isolation source: river surface water | place: USA:Blue River Watershed | collected 2017-08-17
CGTTACTGCGCTCACGCTGCACATCTTCGATGCTGTAGTTCATGTCTTTGGCAAAATAATAATTGCCGGTTGGTTTGCCGTCCGCGCCTACCGGGCGGGCGTCTTTGACTTTATCTGCGGCTAACGTTGGCAGCGCCACGTTGGCTTGCCAGCCTTGGACGTTGGCCTGTTGCTTCTGGAAATCACGTTCCTGATGCGACAAAGACAACGCCAGACCGACTTTGTCGTCAAACAGCGTCGAGCTCAACACGGTCGCCAGTTCCGGCGTCACATCATCGCCAATTTCATTCGAGCTGTCGTAGATACCTTTGGCCGTGGCCGAGGCGTGCAGCCCTGGCTTTTGCAATGGCCGGCTGGTGATGATATTAACCGTCGCGCCTAAACCACCGCTTGGGTTGGAGGCGCGGGCGGTTTTGTAAACCTCGAGCGCGCTGACCCCTTCAGATGACAGGTTTTCCAGATTGTAAGAGCGGGTGTAGCCGGTGCCCGGCATTTGCCGGCCATTCAGTGTCACCAGGTTAAAATCCGGGCCAAAACCACGCACGGTGATCTGGCTGCCTTCACCGTTGGCGCGGCTGACCGACACCCCGGTGATACGCTGCAGAGATTCCGCGAGGTTGGTATCCGGGAATTTACCCATCTCTTCAGCGGAAATGGCATCGACCACACCATTGGCTTCGCGTTTGATATCCATCGAGCGGATTAAACTACCACGGATACCTTTGATTTCAATCACTTCTACTTTTTCTTCTGCGGTGCTGGTGGCCGCTTGCTGCTGTGCAGCATAGGCCGGCAAGCCAGCGCCGAGCGTCAGCAATATGGCGCTGGCGAGCTTGGTTTTACTAAACATTGTTTTGTTCATACGCAATCCTGTATTCACTGCATCCGGCGGCGACACGACAGCTGGCCGGGTGGTGGTGATTTGTTTTATGATCAGATGTTTTTTGTTCAACTGTTTGATCTATAAACTTATTTAATCTGCACGCTTATTTGATTTGCACATTATCAAGCCGGTAGACAGCACCGTTACCCTGGCCCCAGGCCGGGAATACCATCACAATGTCGATAGCACTGACGTCGAGGCCTTTGTCAGCCAAATCTTTTAAGCGATAGCTGTAGGTTTGCCACTGGCCAACTACCGGCGCTTTGCCTTCAAGGCTTTCGCTCAGTTTCAGCTGAACGGCACTGGCAGCATCTTTGGCTTCAATCTTGAACAGCCAGTCGGCGCTGCTGTCACTCGGTGGTGTGACGACTTTCATCTCAAATTTCACCATCGCGGTGGCGAGAATGTTGCTGGCGTCAAAATAAGTGCCATCTGCGGCAAAAATGCCCATGACTGTTGGGGCACCACCGATTTTGTATTGCGCGGTTTTGCCATGTGCAGCATCGTCATCTTCAACCGTTGGTTTACTGCCACCACAACAATCCCACAGTGACCAGTTGGCCGCCGCAGCGTCGGCAAACAACGTCAGACCGCTATTGCTCGGTACAGCCGGCTCGCCAATGCTGGCGTTGTCGACGCGGTACACTGCGCCATTGCCAGTGCCCCAGGCTGGGAAGATCATCACGACGTCGATCGCGCTAACATCTAAACCTTTCGCGGCTAAATCGCTGAGTTTAAACGTATAGGTTTGCCATTGACCGGTAACAGGCGCTTTGCCTTCCACGCTGTCGGTCAGATTCAACTCCACAGCGCTCGCGGCGTTGTTAGCTTCGACTTTAAATTTCCAGACGGACGCCGGGTCATTTGGCGCAGTCACCACTTTGAGGTCAAACTTCACCACGCCTTTTGCCAGAATGGCGGAGGCATCAAAGGGTTTATTGCCGCCGTTATTGCTTGGACGGGTAATAAAGCCCATCACTGTGGGGGCACCGCCGATAGTAAATTCAGCGGTCATGCCATGCGCGGCGTCGTCCAGCTGTTCAGTTGGTTTGCTACCGGCACAACAATCCCACATTGGCCAGTCCAGATTTTGACTGTCTTTAAACAGGGTTAATGACGGGGCAGTGCTGCCTGGTCCGGCGATTTTCACATCGTCAACCTGATACACGGCGCCTTCGCCAGTTCCCCATGCCGGGAAAATCATCACCACATCAATCGCGGATAAATCCAGGCCGGCATCGGCCAGTTTTTTTAACGGGAAAGTGTAGGTTTGCCAGACACCGGCGGCCGGCGCTTTGCCTTCATTACTCGCCGTTAAGTCCATTTCTACCGCACTGGCGGCGTTGTTACTTTCTACTTTCAGTTTCCACACCGCTGCGGCGTTGTTCGGCAGCGACACAGCTTTCATCGCGAAACTCAAGCTACCGGTATTGGCTAGCGGAGAGGCATCAAACGGTGACGGGGTACCGGCTGGATCTTTGATAAATTCCGCACGACTGATAAAGCCGTTGACCGTTGGCGCACCGCCGACGCGGAACTCCATCACGCCACCACGCTGGTTGTCGTTGACCACTGTTGGTTTGCTGCCACCGCAACAATCCCAACCTGGCCAGCTTGGATTTTCGGCATTGTCAAAAATAGCCAGATTGCGGGCCACACCATCTGATGGTGGAACCGGAATTGGTGCTTTGCCTTCGACTAAGGCGTCGCTGGTTTTGTCATATCCTGGCCGTACCGTTTCACAGCCTTTACCGGTGTCTGGGTTGGCGGCGCATTGATAGGCGCGGACATAATCAACCACAAAGCTTTGTCCGTTGGTAAAAGCTGCCGCGTCGATGCCTTTGTTATTAACGTTTTCTGGCCAGTTGCCACCAACTGCGAAGTTCAGGATCAGGAAAAACTTCTGATCAAAAGGCGCGCTGGTCCAATAGGTATTCAGCTTGCCGCTGGTCTGGTCAAAATATTCAGTAAACCAGCCGCGGTGTTTTAAGCCTACCGCCTGATCTTTACTGTTCAGCCGCACTTCGGACTGACGTTGTGTTGCATAGAGGTAGTCGTCGACATACCAGCGGATCTCGCCTTGTTGCCATTCCACTGCATAAGTATGGAAGTCATCGGCCGGATTTTTACCGCCGGGCAGCGTGTAGTTTTTGCCGGAGCTGCTGTTATTTGGCCAGGGTTTACCGTAATGCAGCGTACCGTGCACATTGGATTCGACGTTGCCAGCGGCGTCTTTGACCTTCAGGTTCACCGCTTCCATGATGTCAATTTCGCCGGAACGTGGCCAATCGCCATACACAGAATCGGTTGGCATCATCCAGAATGCTGGCCAGGCGCCTTGACCTGATGGCAGTTTGGCGCGCATCTCAAAGCGACCATATTTAAAATCAGCTTTTTTCTTCGTGGTGATACGGGCCGAGGTATAAGGTTTTTCAGCACCTGTTGCCGCCGGTTTGGCGACAATATTCAGCATGCCGCCGCTGGTAAAGGCGTTGGCTTTGTCGGCGGTATAACATTGTTTTTCGTTATTGCCGCCGCCGGCACAGTTCACTTCAAAGTTCCATTTATTGCTATCGATACTTTGGCCGTCGAATTCGTCGCTCCAGACTAAATTCCAGCCAGTGGCTGGTTTGCTGGTATCGGTTTTGCTGAGATCAGTCTGGGTGGCGGTGTCGCCGCCGCAGCCGGTCAGCAGCGTGCTGCTAAGCAGTGCCGAGCAAAACAGCGTTTTACTGAGCCGGGCGCCGGACAGGCCGCCTGTCAGTGTCAACGTGCGCGCCGGCGTCATTCGCGGGTGTCGTTTGTTCATTGTGCTTGTCCTGTTAACTGGTGAACTGCTGATGTGGTTCGGCGGCTGAATAACAACCGACCAGCCACGCCTCAGTTTGTATTTATCTTTTTGTGTTGCGTGCAATTTGCTGTAAGCGCTTTCTGAAAGCGCTTACAAGAGGCTATTGCTGAAATGCATTGCCGTCAACCAACTGTGGTCAGTTTCGTCGCAAAAACCAGCACATTTTGCTATAAACTCTTCTGCCACCGGTGGCTGAATAAAACAAAAAAAGCAAAAAGGTAACGCATTTTGGCAAACACTTTCGAAGAGCTTCCTCTCTAGAATGTTTTGGGTGGGACAGATCCGTCTGATTAAGAAGTACAGGTAAAAGATACTGCAACCCCACACCCCGAACCGGCAGCAGAAACTAATAAGTACAGTCGTATCCACATGAGCTGCAGAAACGGTTTGAGTTGACTGACTCACAACAAATCAATAGGGAACGGATAGATGCACAACAAAAAACCATTTACCAGAACCGCGTTAGCCAGAGCGATTTCGCTGCTGCTGACCGGAACTGCGGCCCTGCCGCTTTATGCCCAGCAAGCACCGGCGACCGACAAAAAAGCTGAAACCAGCGACATCGAAGTGATCCAGGTGCGGGGTATGCGTGGCAGTCTGCAACAAGCCACTGCCATCAAACGCGAATCGATGGGCGTCGTCGACGCCATCTCGGCCGAAGACATCGGCAAATTCCCGGACACCAACCTCGCTGAGTCACTGCAGCGTATTACCGGCGTATCAATCAGCCGCACCAACGGTGAAGGTGCGGAAGTCACAGTGCGTGGTTTCGGTGGCGACAACAACATGGTGACGCTGAACGGCCGTACTATGCCGTCAGCCACTACTTATGGCGCTGGTTCTGGTGCCGACGGTACAACACGTGGCGGTAGTGCCCGTGCTTTTGACTTCTCGAACCTGGCGTCAGAAAGTATCAGCGGCGTTGAAGTGTACAAAACCAGTAAAGCCAACATTGCCACCGGCGGTATTGGCGCCACAGTCAACGTGAAAACTTCACGGCCACTGGAACGTAAAGACGACATCGCCAGCATTGGCGTGAAAGCGGCGCATGACACCACTAACCGCGCCGGCGACGACATCACGCCGGAAATTTCCGGTATTTTCAGTCAGGCGTCCGACGACGGTAAATTTGGCGTCAGCATCACTGCCAGCCATCAGGAACGGGATTCTGGTTATACCGGCGCCACCGTCAACGACTGGCAGGTCGATTATTGGGATGACGTGGCCGATTTAAACCGGCTGTGGAACAACACCGCAACGACAGTGAAAAATGCACCGGCCCAAGGCCAGCTGTACGCGCGCCCGAACGATATCCGTTATGCTTTTTCTGATTCACAGCGCAAGCGTGACAATGGCCAACTGACGTTACAGTTCAAACCGTCTGACAAACTGAGCATGACCGGCGACTATACCTACGCCGAAAACAACCTGGTTGAACACCGCGGTGAAATTACCAACTGGGTGCAAACCGGCAGCAACACCAAGATTGTTGAATTTGATAACAATCTGGTGAAAACCCCAAGTTACATCAAAGAAGAATACTCAGGTGCGGTCGACGAAGGTTACGAGCAACAGTGGCGTGAGCAGACCAACACGCTGAAATCCTTAGGCGTTAATCTTGCTTACGAATACAACGACGAGTTGACTATTGTGCTCGATGCGCACGACTCGAACATGTATAGCCGCGGTACAGGTCCACGTGGCTCTGGTGAATTGGCGGTTGGTTTAGGTGCGCCAATTGTGACGTCGCGCGAATGGTTCTGGGGCGCCGATCTGCCGACCTACCAAAACGTCTACAACGACAAAGTACCGGGCAAAGGCGCCAATGCCAATGGCATGGTCGATGCCGGTGATGTCGGCTCTTCGATTGCGCGTATTCGTAACGCCAGTCAGGAAAGCGATATTCAGCAGGTTAAACTCGATTTCCTTTATGAGCTTGAAGGCGGTCGTTTTGATTTTGGTGTAGAAACCCGTGCGATGGAATCGCGTTCTATCCAGACGGCAGGTAACAATATTGCGCTTGGTAACTGGAACGTTGGTAATCCGGGTGAATTCGGCGCTTTAATTCAGCCGTTTGATTTACCGGGTGAATTTAAAGATTACAGCCCAAGATCCGGTGGTTATGGCTTTATCGCTAACCCAATGGCTTTATATGATGCCGCGCTGAAGTTGTATCCGAAGATCCCAACATCGGCAGAAAAATCCTTATCGTCTGACAACATCGTCAAAGAAGACACCATGGCAGCATATTTCCAGCTGTCGATGAATGGCGAACTCGGCAAAATGCCGTTTGATGTGTTAACCGGTCTGCGTTACGAAAAAACCGAGTCGGAATCCAGCTCGCTGGTGAACTCAGTGTTCTTCCGCTGGGAAGATAACAACGACATCGTGTCTTATGTCGACGGCACCAAGCCGGCAGCGCCATTCAGTGCTGAAAACGATTATGACCACCTGTTGCCAAGTTTCGACTTAACGCTGCACCTGGATGACGACTTAATCAGCCGGTTCTCGTTCAGCAAAACCATCGCGCGGGCTGGTTTAGGCAGCCTCGGCGTGTCGGCATCGAACTTCGGTGGCGGCGGTGGTTCGACGCTGTTTGGCGCGCAGCCAACCGCTAATGCGTCGAACCCGGCGTTGTTGCCACTGGAATCATCGAACTACGACTTGTCGCTGGAATGGTATTACAACGATGCCAGTTATGTGTCGGCCGGTGTGTTCCAGAAAGACGTGGTGAACTTTATCGGTAGTAAACAGGTTGACCAGAAATTGCTGGGCATTCGTGATGTGACTGCAGGTCCACGCGCATTGTCAGCGATTCAGGCGCTGCGCGCAGCCGGTTTGCCACAGGATGATACTTATCTGTACGCGATGATGGTGTTCACCCAGTTCCGTACTCATCCGGATATGATTGCGAAATACGGCCCGAACCCGCAGTTTACTGCAACGCAAGCGCAGATTGATTTCCTTGCCAATAACCCTGGCTTTGATTTAGTTGCCACTGGTGATGATCCGGAAATGACGTTCCGTACCAACACACCGGACAACAACAGATCTGCCAAGATCTACGGTAGCGAACTGGCGGTGCAGCACTTCTTTGGTGAAACCGGCTTTGGTGTGCAGGCGAACTACACCATTGTGCGCGGCGACGTCGGCTTTGACGTGAATGCTAATCCGGCGGAATCGCAGTTTGCCCTGATCGGCCTCAGCGATACCGCCAACTTGATTGGTATCTACGAAAAAGATGGCTGGCAGGCCCGGGTGGCGTGGAACTGGCGTGACAAATACCTCGCAGAAGTCAACAAAGGCGGTTCCAACAACCCACGCTTTGAAGAGGACTACTGGCAGCTTGACGTCAACCTCAGTTACGATGTTAACGACAAGATGACGGTGTTTGTGGAAGGCCTGAACCTGACCGGCGAGAACAGCCGTTCGCATGCCCGTAACGAATCCATGTTGTGGTATCTCACTGATCTGGATGCGCGTTATCAGGTTGGTATGCGTTACGAGTTCTGAGACTAAAGGCTGTCGGTCCCGGATGACTCCGGGTCGGCGGAAGTCAGACAACAGCTGGTCTGCGTGCAGTGATGCGCCGGCTGGCTGTTGTTGTTTTTGTTGTCTGACCGGGATTTGCTGATGACCAGACATATGTTACTGAATAATATCGACCATCAGGACTTGCGCGTGCTGCATCAGTTCGCCGGCAACTTTGGTGATGCGGTCGCTGTCTTGCCGGCTTTTGCGCTGGAATGGACTGAACTGCAAAAAAACTATCCAATTTTACTGCGTGCGGTCGCTGATCCGCCAGCGCAACAGCCACGCTGGCAAGCGGTGGTGCTGCTTGGATTTGCCGCCGATGAAAATCTGTTTTTAACCACGACGCCAACCCCGCATTCAACCGCCAATGGCTGGGATGCGCGCTATATTCCGCTGGCTGCCGAAAAAGGCCCATTTTTAATTGGTTTTCAGCGTCCGGGCAGCATGCTGGCGGCTGAACAGCAGCAACCCGATCCGCGTGATGCTGTGGTACATATTGATGTTGAGCATTCGAAAGTGACGCGCGCTGCTGCCGGACTGCCATTGTTTTTGCCGCAAGGCGGCGCCAGTCCTTATCTGCAATATATCTCCGGCCGCCTGCAGCAAATTCAGCACAGTCTGGCGTTAGCGCCGGTGTTATTTCAGGCACTGGAACAGCTAGATTTAATCGAACCACTGAATATTGAATTTTCGCTGGAAAACGGCGAGAAACACCGGCTGACTGGCAATTACAGTATCAGCAGCGCACGGCTTGCAGCGCTGAGTGGTGATGATCTGCAACGGCTCAATCAGTCCGGCTTTTTGCCACTGCTGTATGCGCAGTTAAGTTCCTTGTCGAATATTCAGCAGTTGGTAGACCGGAAAAATCAGCGGCTGCGTCAGCAGCAACTCTGAGCCGGCAGCAGAAGGAAAAGTGGATGGCCGAGTTGTTTGTCGCGAGCGGAGTTCAGCAGCGCACGGCAGAAGTGCAGTGCAGCGCTGGTCAGCTTCCGGCTGATTTTGCCGAAGTCATTGCCGCCGCCAAAGCGCCATTGATCCTGCGCGGGCTGGTGCGGCACTGGCCACTGACACAGCTGAGCCTGCAGGAAGCAGACACAGCTTTAGACAGTGCCAAAGCCTGCGCGGAGTATCTGCTTGGTTTTTATAATGGCCGGCCGACTCAGATCTATCAGGGCGCCGCCGGGCAACGCGGCCGTTATTTTTACAATGAAAGCCGCACTGCACTGAACTACGACACCCGGCTCGGTCAGGTCGATGCGGTGTTGACCCAGCTACTCGATGCGCTGCAGTTGCCTGATCCGGCCGCAGCGCCTTCGGTGTATATCGCCTCCAATCTGCTGCAAAGCCATTTCCCCGGCTTGCAGGACTGCCACAGTGTACAAATCCCCAAAGCCGAAGCTGCATTTGCGACTGAGCCTGATCGCGTGAGCATCTGGCTTGGCAACCAAAGTCTGGCGGCCTGTCATTATGATGCGTCGGACAATCTGGCTTGCTGCGTGCGCGGCATGCGGCGTTTTACCTTGTTTCCGCCTGAGCAGGTGGCTAACCTGTATCCTGGCCCGCTCGAGCCAACGCCGGGCGGCCAGGCCATCAGCATGGTGGATTTTGCTGCACCGGATCTGACCTTATACCCGAATTTCCCCAAAGCGCTGGCCGCTGGCCAAATCGCCGATTTGACGCCCGGCGATGCCTTGTATTTGCCATCAATGTGGTGGCATCAGGTCGAAGCTCCCGGGCCTTTTAATATTTTGATCAATCATTGGTGGAGCAGTGCGCCGCGTTATACCGGCTCGGGCATGAATCTGCTTTACCACGCGCTACTGTGCCTGCGCGACAAACCCGAGCACGAGCGGCGCGGCTGGCAGGCATTATTAAATTATTATGTGTTTGACGACCCGCAGCAGGCCGGCGCGCATTTGCCGGCAGAGGCGCGTGGTGTCCTCGCAGACTTAGACGAAGGCATGGCGCGACAATTACGCGCCATGCTGATCAACAGATTAAATCGCTGAATACCGGTTTTTAATGGAGTGCAGATGTCCAGTTCAGGTGCAGTAAAAAAAGTGGTGATCGCCGGTGGCGGCACTGCCGGTTGGGTCGCGGCGGCAGCGTTGTCGAAACGGCTACAAGGGCTGGTGGACGTGGTGCTGGTTGAGTCTGAGGAGATTGGCACTGTTGGCGTCGGCGAATCGACGATCCCGCCGGTGACTTTGTTTCACAACCTGCTCGGTATCGATGAACAAGAGTTTATGCGGGCGACCGATGCGACTTTTAAACTGGGCATCTCATTTGAAAACTGGGGGCAGGTTGGTGATCGCTATATTCACCCTTTTGGCACTACTGGCAAAGGCAGTTTTCTCGCCGATTTCCAGCACTATTATCTGCATGGTCTGACCCAGGGCATTGATGCGCCATTTGGCGACTATTGTGTTGAGTTGCAGGCCGCCCGCGCCCACAAGTTCGCCAAACCGCAGGGGCAGGGCGAAGCACCGCTGCTCAGTTATGCCTATCATCTGGACGCCGGCCGTTATGCCCGGTTTTTGCGCCAGTTCAGTGAAAAACTCGGTTGTGTGCGCATCGAAGGTAAAATCAACACGGTGACGCAGCATACCAATGGCGATATCCGTAGTTTGGTGCTGGACGATGGTCAGGAAGTCAGTGGCGATTTATTTATCGATTGCACCGGTTTTCGCGCGCTGCTGATTGAACAAACGCTGCATGCTGGCTTTGAACGCTGGGATCACTGGCTGCCGTGCAATAAAGCCGTGGTGGTGCAAACACAAAGCGCTGCGACCTTGCCGCCTTATACCCGCGCGATGGCGCACGACGCCGGCTGGCAGTGGAAGATCCCGCTGCAGCACCGGGTTGGCAATGGTCTGGTGTATGCCGCTGATTTTTTGTCAGACGAAGCGGCGCGGCAACGCCTGCTCGATGGTCTCGAAACGCCGGCGTTGACGGAGCCGCGGGTGATCAGCTATCAGACCGGCCGGCGCAAACAAGTCTGGCTGAACAACTGCGTGGCGATGGGGCTGTCGAGTGGTTTTATTGAGCCGCTGGAATCGACCAGTATTTATCTGTTTATGAATAGCGTGATCCGCTTGCTGCGACTGTTTCCTTTTGCCGGTGTCACGCCGGCGCTGGCGGCGGAATATAACCAGCAGTCAGTGCGCGAGCTGGAGAAGATCCGCGATTTTATTATCCTGCATTATCATCAGACCGAACGGCGCGACAGCCCGTTCTGGGACTATTGCCGAACGATGACAGTGCCGGACAGTCTGGCGCAGCGGATTGAGTTATTCCGTGACAGCGCCCTGGCTTTTCAAACCGGCGACGAGATGTTCCGGCTGGAGTCATGGACTCATGTGCTGCTCGGGCAGCGTTTAAAACCGCAGAGTTATCATCAGCTGGTGCAGCAGATCCCGCCACAGGATTTAAGCCGCCATCTGCAACAAATCCGCGACACGATTGGCCGTGCTGTTGAACGCCTGCCGTCACACCGTGAATTTATTGCACATTATTGCGCATCGGGTTTGCAGTGATGGCGCAGCCTTTGAACACAGAGTCTGCTGGCGCTCAGTCTTTTAAGGATCAGTCTGTTCAGGCATCGGCTTTGCAGCTGCATACGGCGCTGCAGCTAAGTGCCTTGCGCTTTGGTGCGGAGCGCACGCCCGTGCTGATCGCCGATCAGTTTGTAGCAGAACCACAGCATCTGGTCGATGCGGCATCCCGCGCTGAATTTGTCGCGAATTCGCCGTATTACCCCGGTGTACGCGCCGAAGCGCCCGCCGCTTATCGCCAGCTATTGCTGGGTACTTTGCAACAGACGCTGATTAATTTTTTTCAGCTGCCAGCCCGCACATTGAGCTTGTCGGTCTGTCACTTTTCCCTGATCACCACGCCAGCAGCGCAACTGAAACTGCTGCAACGCATTCCGCATTTTGATACCACCACGCCGCATGCGCTCGCGGCAGTGCACTATCTGTTTCACTCCAAGGGGACAACGCCCAACAGTGCCAGTGGCACGGCATTTTACCGGCATCGTAAAACCGGTTTTGAGTGCATCACTCCTGAGCGCGAACTGGCCTATTACCGCGCGTTAGAAAGTGAAAATGACGGCCCCAATTTGCCCAAAGCCAATGCAGGTTATATTCAGGGCAGCACTGCGTTATTCGAACAAATCGGCGCTGCCCACGGTGTGTACAACCGCATCATCTTCTACCCACGACACCTGCTGCATAGCGGCATCGTCACACCAGACACGCTATTGTCGCCAGACCCAAGACTGGGCCGGCTGACCATTTCCAGTTTTATTGACTGTGGTAGTGACTGACAGACAAAGCGTTATTTAAAAACATCTTGCTAAGATTACATTTGTAATTTATAAAGAATTACAGATGTAATCAATAGGGGCAAGTATGTTACAGCGCATGACAGGCAGTTTTTCAGGTTTTGGTTTTTGGCTGATACTGCTGATAGCTATGCCGGCAGAGGCGATCGTGATCCGCCATGATGTCGCGGATAAGCATTATCTGGCCACTGTTGCCGATTATCCGGCACTGGCCACTTTTTATGTCGATGGCGCGCATGGCAGTTTGATCGCACCACGCTGGGTGCTGACAGCGGCCCATACGACTTTTTGCCTACAACCCGGCAGTCTGATCCGGCTCGGCGCTGCTTTATATCCGGTCCGGCGCTTGTATGTGCATCCTGAGCATCAACCCGGTGTCAGCCATGATATAGCCCTGGTTGAGCTTGCGACCGCAGTCTCTGATATTGCTCCAGTCCAATTGTATAGGGATAGCGACGAAGCGGGGCGGGACTTGTGGTTTATCGGCGCAGGCGGTACCGGCGATGGGAAGCGCGGGCTTACTGTTGATAATGTGGCCAACCAAGGCCAGTTACGCAAGGCGCAGAATCGGGTGGCGACCGCACAGGGCCCTTTGCTGGAGTTTGTGTTTGATCAAGGCGCTGCGGCATTGCCTTTGGAAGGCATTTCCGGTGGCGGAGATAGCGGTGGACCGGCGTTTTTGCGCCGTAACCAGCAATTTTGGTTATTGGGTCTGAGTTCACGCGGCGCTAACGACCATGGCAGCTTTTATGGCGGACGGGAAGTTTACAGCCGGGTGTCGTTTTTTCTGCCGTGGATCGAGCAGGTTATGCATCAGGCCGGGCCACATGTCCCGGCAACACTGGCGCTGCCTCAGCTACGGCGTTGGCCGGACGGGGTGACCGCAGAAAACATCCTGCAGATTTGTCAGGAGATAAGGCTGACTGCAAAACCCTGAGTTGGGCAGCGAGTTCTCTGAATCGGCTATTTGCCGAAGCTTTCGCTGCACACTGCGGCAAAAGCTCCGCGTTCAACCGCTTGGCCGAGCTGGCTAGCGCAGCCAGTATGTCGCGTGCTTTCATCACGTGAAGGGCATCACCTGACTTCAGGC
>JACCDS011415141.1_pt1 | contig 12700 bp, 13 predicted proteins | sample 7446441 | NCBI WGS metagenome assembly JACCDS01 (sample SAMN15323445, study PRJNA562643) | freshwater metagenome | isolation source: river surface water | place: USA:Blue River Watershed | collected 2017-08-17
AACTGCACTGCCCCTTTCAATGGCAATTTCGAGGATTGCAAATGCTCAGGCAATTCTCCATTACCTTTAGTACAATTCAGGTTAGTACCTGAATCTAGTTGAAGCACAGGAACTGCGCCCTCTTTCAATATTAGCTTCCGCCCATCTTGGACGGCAATTGTATCCGCCGGGCTATAGAGGTTGACTTGGTGCTGAGTTCCATTGAAGATTTTCATGATTTTTCTGTGTAGAGGTAAAGTGGAGGTAAAGTGACCGAGGTAAACTTTACCTTCTCCATTTAGCTTATATAAACTTTTAGAGGTTGTCAAGCGATTTTGGAGAAATTCTGGAAAGTTTCTGGAAACCATTGGACTGCTGGTGGAGAGTGAGGGACAATTGTAGGGAAATGGGTAATTCCCTCATTCATAGGAGGATATAATGGGCAGAGAGCTAAGATTTGATTTAGGGGAGATTTATGACGACCTCCTCACGATTGATGCATTTCAAAGAGGTGTCAGCGCCACGCAGCAAGCCAACAGCCTGCTAGGGGCTAAGCTGCTAGAGCGTCAAGCCTTAATCTTAAGGAGGGTAGAGTATTTGGCATGGAAGCGCGGCATTTCACCAAAGCAGATGTGGCTCGATATTTTGGCCGGGAATGCTAAAGAAATAGCCCTTGAGGAAGTGCAGGGACTGGCTTCTCAAGGGCTATTAGAAGGGAAAACAGGAGATGATAGCGTGCCGCTTTAGTTCCTGCGTCCATCGCCTCTCTTAGGCTTAGGCTCTGGTGTAGGCGCGGGCACTGGTTTTTTACCAGCTAATTCCATTCTACTACCACCTGCCTCCCTGCGGGTGGGGATACCCCTTCTCGGCGCGGATTCAGCTACTTGAGCAAAACAGGACACAGCAAGAGCAGTGCCGATGACAAAAGAGAGAGCTTGGTTTATCATGGTTAGTTAAGGAAGACTTATTGTTTGGTATAGTCGAGTAGCTACTGGCTGGTTGCTCGACTTTTTATATATTAATTTATATGAATACAACAAACGACAGTATATATACTGATATTTAAAACCTAGTACCTCGGGAATCGATGAAAGAAAAGGCTAGGTGGTTAGCCTAGCCTTAGGTATTTTGAATCCGAACAGGGATTGGTGGAATTCTTTTAATATGGGCTTATACTTGCTAGAAGAATCAAATCTCTGCAAAGCTTCCAGCCATTTTCCAGCAGAAACTGGAATATTTCCGGATTATTTTCTGCCTCCAATAGCGGATAAATTGCCTCCATAAACCCCGATTTGTTTTTAGCGACAAACATTGGGCTAGATGGGCTAAGTCTGTTAAACACCGTCTCTGCTTTTCGCGGAGCATATTTCTTGAACAATCTCCATCGCTTGGACATTTCTTTTATAAAAGCTTCTTGGTTCACGATTTTCTCCCCTCAACTCTCTCTTTACACGATTGACAGAATCCAACCACAAAGCACACCACTGTAAAGATATCCATCAACATCCACACTCACGCCTTCGTTGGCAACAAAGCTATAAACTATATCTTTCTTGCCATTAGCGCTAGCGCGGAATTCTATTTCTGCGCCGTCAGGTAAGTCGTACTCGGCAATGCACCACTTGCCATGTGTGCCTTTATTTCCTATCTGTTCCCAGTCCTGACGGAGTGGCTTCAGAGCCTTGTATATAGGCTCTTTGTTTACAAATACCATAGCGCTACGACGCTCGGTTGTATGCCATTCAGAGCCAGTCTTAACTTGAACTCTCATTTGCTTCTTCCTTTGCTTGTTACTCTTTAATCTTATTCTTCTTTTGCATATATGTCAAGCGTGATGCAAAAGAATTCTGCATCCAATAACCTAGTACCTTGGTTTTTGGAAAGTAAGTCCATTGAGGAGAAATTCACGTTCTCGGATAGTGTGAAAATTTTTCATGATTTGCTCACTCTAATTCAATAATATTTCAAGAACCAAGGTACTAGGGCAAGGTAATACCCGCAGAACCGTCTTGTTCTGCGGGTATTACCTTCCAAAAAGAGCGAAACTACCAGGATGATACTGATACAAATTCAGCTTTAAATACCTCATAATCAGCAGAGCTACAATCACCGACTAGTTCGTCCAGGACGTAGCTTGACCACTCCTCCCTGGATTTCCTTAGTGCCTCTGATTCATCAGAGGCAAGGACTAATCCTTTCCAAGCAATTTTCAAGTCGGCGATTGCATAAAAGCCTTTCTCGTCTACCTCTATATCTATAGAGCCTGGGTTTATTTCAATTTGTTGTGAATTTGGTACTACTTCTTTCGTGAATGTAAGTTTCACGTAGTCTGTCCAATTTTTTGCTATGTATTCTTTCGCGAAATACGCGAAAGAAGGGTTGATGTTATCAACCCTAAAAAATATCGTCACGGCTTGTTTGGTAATATATGCCGTTTGCGTTTGTAGGCTCATCTCAATTTATCCTTTCCTTTGCTTGACTCTTTTAATTTACCTTGCTTTTGCATAGGTGTCAATGGGGTATACAAAGCAATTTGAGAAGGATCACAAAACCTAGTACCTTGGCTTAGCAAAAGAAAAGGCTAGCAAATTAACGCGCTAGCCTGAAAACTTGATTTATCTTATCTTTCTAATTTTTGTAATCCTTCCACCAAGAGAGATCATCCTCATTCACTTTCTCGTAATTCATCAAATCTATAGCCGTCTCTGAGGCTACATCAGGCAATTCATCTTCGATAGCCTTGATTCTCACTTGCGTACTATCGCTAAATTCCAACCTAGCAAATTTATAGTATTTAGTTCTCACTAAAGTAATTTTTTTTGCATCTGCCCACAGATCGGGCACGGCCACGTATCCTTTGTGTTGATGCTCATCGTCGTGACTTGACCGCCACGCAACCTCAACCGACAAAGCATCAACCTCATTAATTTCTAAAGCTTTCATTTTTGTTTGTGTCCCTGTTACTGACTACCCCTTTAGTTTGACACCCTTTTGCATAGGTGTCAATAGAGTGAGCTAGCAATTTGATAGCCAAGGTACTAGGTTCTTAAAAGAGCCATTGAGGAGAAGGTCACACTATCCAGCAGTCTTCCGCACTCTCGGCATCTTCGTAGTGTGCCTCATCATAGAGTGTCCCTATCTCTAAATTCTCTAAGTCCAGCAGTACACCCTCGCCATACTCCTTAGCCTGTGGATGCCCTTCTAGAAGTAATTGCAGGGCTAGCTTCGCTTTGGATAAATGGGGCAAAGTAGCAAACAGCTTATCAAGGTTCTCTGCTTCTAGCGAAGTCGCCACTGAGGCTTGAATTTTGTTCCTCTTTTGTGATTCTTTCATGCCGTTGAAAAGGAAAGTTTTAAAAGCTTGGCTTATTAATTAGTGCCTATTTCTCCCCTTTTGTAGCCCACATTACCTTTTCTCTTCACTTCCTGAGGGGCTTTAGGCTTGCACTACACGAAGAGTCCCTACGCCCCCTAAGGGGCTTCAGGACTCTTCGTAGTGTAGCAAGCCCCTAAAGTGACTGTCAACCGAAATAATACGGAAATTCTTCTTTCAATGGATTAGAGTTACTTATATAAATCAAATCTGTTCTTGAATCTTTTTGACATGCACACAAAAGAGATATAAAGTAGAAAAGTAAGCCTATGAGCCAAGTAAAGGATAAAACTATGCCCAGACAAGCAGTTATCATTTACCATCAAGCCGTTGCAGCCACCCCTGAGTCGCCAAGGGGAGTGGATTGCCCTGACGGCATAGCGGCCGCGTGGGCAGTTGCGCGGCATTTTGGATATGAGAATATTGAATTAATCCCGTATGCTCATCGCAATTTATTGAGCGATGAGGTATTAGTGGATTTAGGCTTTGAGTGGGAGAAATTAGCCGGAAAGGAAGTGGTGATTGTAGACTGCACTTTACCTACATTGGCACTGGAGGAAATTGCAAAAACAGCAGACTCCGTTACCATCCTCGATCACCACGACACAAGTAAAGAGCAATTAAAGGCGATTGCGACGGACATGCGAACGCCAATTATGGCTAAATGGAGCGGAAGCGATTGCGGATTTACGCTGGCTTGGCGTGATTTTCATCCTAAAGCATCGCTTCCTTGGTTTGCAGAAGCTATTTATGCGCGTGATACTGGGGCAAATGGCTATTACGATGATGAGTGCCCTGAGCTTGATAATATCAATGCTGCAATATCCGCACGTCGCAGGGGCAAAGTCGGGAAAGAAGCTTTCGAGGTATTTGATGAATTACTGGAAATGGACAAAGAAGCTCAAGAAGCCTTGGAGCGAGAAGGGGCTGAAATAAATGCCCCACGCGATGAGATGATTTCCGCTGAAATCGAAGGATGGAGTGGCGAGTACATTAAGGTTTCTCATTATCAGGTTCCGTGCCTGAGAATCAAAAATCGCCAGTGTGACAGGGCCTACTCCACCCTAGGGCACGCTTCCACCGAGCGCTTAACCACAAATGGGGCTTTGTGGTTATTTTCACCACACGTGAGCCGAACGTAGTACATCTCCGTTCATCGCCTGTGCATCTTGGCTATTTAGCCAAGGAACTAGGCGGTGGAGGACACAGGAATGCCGCAGGTTTCAACCTCTAAGTGTGTAAGCCTTTGTCCGCAAGAAATGAATATCAAAGCAAGGCTAGCAAAATAAACTGCTAGCCTTTTCTTTTCAATGACTAAAATTCAATATCCTAGTACCTTGGCTTTCTGGAATCTTTAGGCTAGAGTAAGATGTACAAGCAACTTATGAATAAAGAAGAGAAGAACCATGCCAGTAACAATGCCACAACAAATTGCCCTCAGCGAAATTCAAACAGTTTCCAACTCCCGCTACGGCTGGGGTAGGAATGGGATATACGCCGAGAAAATAAACGCACTTAAAGAATTAATCAAGCGCAATGGCTATAGTAGCGCTTCCCCGATTGAAGTGTATCCACTCCCAAAAACAGAGGACGGGAAAGAAAGTGGCTTTGGGATTGAGACAGGACACATGAGAACTGCTGCCTGCTTACAGCTTATAGAAGAAGGGCAGACCCAGCTAGCCCCTTGGCTAGAGTCGGGGTGTATTTGGGCGTTGGTAGTCGAACCGCCCAAGAGTACTCTTGATAGAGTCCTGAAACAGACTGCCGAGAATACCAAGCTTGCTGTTCAACGGCTTGACCATCTGACTGCAATAGATCAGATTATCGCGTCCTTTGGGGAAAGGAAGACCAAAGCTGGCACAGTACCGAAGAAAATGCCGCCAGATGTCAAGAGGTCTGTTGAGAAGTATTTAGCAGAAGTGGGGATGTCCGAAGAAATCTTCAGACAGACTCGCAAGGTGGCAGAATTCTACCACCCAATAGTTTTAGATTGGGTGCATTCCAGTGCTATAAATACTGAGTCTAGCGCCCTTAAAATCTCGTTTACCTTTCTCTATGAAATGATGCTGGAGGTAGGAGAGGTTCACCGGGAAAAGATTAATAGCATCTTGCTGTATATCTACGAATCACCATCGGAAATAGAGAGTAGAGGCGGTGGCAATTACCTCACTCGTAGTGAATTCCTTAAGATCTTCTACCGCACCTACCCCGATCTCAAGCAGGAGAAAGCTGAGAAGCCTGAGTTTCCAGAAAGATTTCCAGAAATAACTGAAGAAATCAAAGAGACTAAAGAGGCTGAAACTAGTGAGCGTAAAACAGAAGCGATAACCAAAGACTCAGTCGAGGATGACTTTGACTTAGAGGAAGTGGAGGAACAGATGTATGAGCAATACATCAAGGGCGACGAACAGGATAAGGAAGAAGCTACCCCTACTGCTGCTCCTGCTACAGAGAAGCCAACCAAAGAGTCTATCAGAAAAGAATCTCAGCTAATCAAGATTCTCACCTCGTCAGAGGTACTGGATGCTCTCCACAGGGAAGCATGGGAAGATATCCACCCAGAGACTAGAGGAATGATTCTAGAGTTGCTAATGGATATTAAGGGGAAACATTCTCTATCGTCCCCAACGGCTCCAGATTTGTTCTTGGAGAGCCTTGACGACGGTAAGAGTTCTGAACTTGACATACTAGCTTTTTAGCTAGTAATATATAAAAGAGAAGTCTAAGAAGTTTAGTACCTTCTTGGCTTCTCTTCTATAAATAAGCATAATAGCCCTTGTGTAATGGTTGGCAAGAAAGCACTTGCCAACCTTTTTCTTTTGCTATAAAATGGAGGCTATCAATTACACAAGGTTAAAATTTATGTTATTAAATCAAAAGCTCTCCTTCCGCATCAAAGACTACCTTGGCTCTTTACAAGAGTCACCCCTCAAAGAGAAAAACAAATATGTGTGTCCTGCTTGTGGTGGACACAACTTATCAATTCAGCCAGCCGAAAACAATGAGCACTGGAAATATAAGTGCTGGAACGGTTGCCTACCCCAGGAAATCCGAGAAGCTATTAGTCCTTGGAAGGAAGCCCTTTCCAAGGCATACGGGACGAGAATTGGGTATCTATTGCAACCGGAAATACCCAAGCAATTAAAAACCACTATTAAGCTTAGTAACAGCAAGAAAGATACAATCCATCCCGCAGGCTCCCCGCATTTTTCCCGATCTAATGGGAAGGAAATCGAGGCGAACCTGACTACCTACCATTATTCAGATACACAGTGGGTTGAGGTGTATCGCTGGGGTGATGAAGGCTCTAAGAAAGGTAGAAGCAAGAACGTGCGCCCCTACCACAAAACTACCAATGGTATTATCAGTGGGAAAGGTGAAGAAGCGTGGCCGCTGTATCGTGAGAAGGAAGTTGTCCGATACAAAGGAACTTGGATATTTCTGCCAGAGGGTGAAGCCTCTGTAGAGGCTTTTAGATGGATAGGGATGACCGCCACAACCTTCTTTGGTGGTACGTGGGGAGAAAAAGACATTGAAGAAGGGCTGACCAGGCTCAAGGATAGTGGCATAGGAGGGCTAATCCTGATGCCTGACAACGACGCAACGGGTGAGAAGAAGATGTCTTTAGTGGCAGATGTTGCTGCTAGAGTAGGCATTTCCACTATCACTATTCCATCGGAGGAATTAGGGCTACTTCCCGCAGGCGGTGATATTGTGGATTTTGTGAAAATCCACTACAACGGCTCCTCTAAGTTATTAGGGAAAGAAGATATTAAAAAGCACATAGAGAAGATAGTACAAAAGCAGGTAAAGCTAGAGCAATCTACCCGCCCCACGGAGTGTAGAGCCGAAGACAAGCAGTTGTGGCTACAGAAAGCCATGATCATGATAGATAAGCTCTCCTCAATGCCTGATGGCGAGGAAAAAACTAAGCTGGCTCAAGAACTAGACGACCAGCTAGCACTAGTGGACGGACTAAGCTCGGTAACCAAGGACGGGAAAGGCACACTCAAACACCACCCAGCGTTTACGGGGCAGCTAAAGCCTCTGTACTCTGCGGTGAGAGACGCGCAGCGTAAGCGCCAGTACCGTAGCCTCTTAGATTTGGCTAGCGAGTGCCCGAATGCCCGCGAAATCATGTCCCTCAAGCATCCGATGCAAAATGTAGGGTGGGAGTCCCTATCAAAGGAAATATACAAACAATCAATAATTCAATCAATTTTGAGTCTGCAAGAGGATTTCTTGCAGACGGGTGACGCGGCAACGCTTGCCCAAATAGTCGAATATAACGAGATATTCTTTGAATGTGGACTGGTAGGTGGGTTGACCACTGAAACCCAGCGCATCAAAGAAGACGTATTGGCGTATTTAGAGATATTTGACCGCGTTGAACAGCTTGGTGTTCAACGCAGACTTAAAGCCCGATATGGCTGGTCCGACAAGGAATTTGAGGCATACCTCTCCGCCTGTAAATATGAGCAGGAGAATAGACGACCTGTAATCAGAAAGCTCACAGATATAATCGCAGAACAATCACAGGTAGGCGAACACCTTTACTCAGGGATTATCCCAGCCAATGCTGCAACCATGATTGCAGGTGATCCTGGCAGCGGGAAATCAACATTAGCCTGTGACTTACAAGCCTCTTACCTCAATGGCACAGAGTTCCTAGGGCAGCCTGTAAATCCTCAAGCCATTGAAGAGAGGAAGGGAGTACTTTATGTGAACGCTGACCAAAGCGATGGAGAATTAGCCGCTACTATCGAAGCTAATCCCTCAATGGCTGATGTATCAGTCAAAGAGAGAGTAGGCGTATATAGCGAGTGGCGCACTACCTTCATGATGGATTTAGAAGCGGCCATGCGCTCTGGAGAGTACGGGCTAATCATTCTAGATAGCTACGCAGCTATCCACAAGGGTGTAGAGGGGTACGATGAAAACTCCGCTAACGCTGGCGATTTCGCTGGTTGGTTCAATGAGAAATGTGCCAAATACAAGCAGACTGGGGTGATAATCCACCACGCAGCAAAAGACAAGAGCAAGAAAGGATTAGAAAAAATCCGTGGTAGCTCATCCATTACAGCCGCACCCAGCGCGGTCGTGATTCTTTCAAAGGATGAAACCAACCCACAGTATAAAAACATTGAGGTGGTGAAGATTAGGAATGCCCCTGAGAGTAGCTATGTCGCTAAGTTCGATGCATCAACAATGCACCACGAGCTTGTAAAAGAAAGCTCCAAGGGCACACCAGTATCCAATGACGAGGTAAATGGCGTGTTGAGTCAGATTCGCAGATTAGGCACAGCTACCACTGCTGATATTGAGAAATTATTCCCTCGCTCCGATCGTGCAGTAGTGGCACGTGCAGCGTTACAAAAGCTACAGCAGCGCGGTCAAGTCAATGTCGAAAAAGCCGATGATGGTAAGCCTATGTACTCTCCCAAAATTCACGCTATAGCCAGCTAGAGTGCTGAGCTATACTAAATAAGCACCCGCATATTGTGTAACGTGTAGTCTGGTTTCTCTAGTCCGAGAGTGAAGCAAGCCCTCCTGTGCTTGACAATCCTCTCGGCTAGTTTTACTATGAGAAAATACCAGACTAGATAGAGGCAACAAGCAACATGAATATGAAAGTAATAAGAGGTAGCGGCGGTGCAGGCGGTGGCAAAGGTTTCGCAAAGCAGCCCAAGCTATCAACGTTGAAGGACAGAAATGTGTTAGAAGCCGTGCATGAGAGCTTCAAGAAAAGTGAAGGAAGCCAAGTCGAGAGAATAGCTAAGTTGTGCAGAGCGCTAAACTGCACCGAGCAGCAAGCCCATCAACTCCGTAAAGAATGGGTATTTCTCTCAAGGGAAGAGAAGAATGGTTTGCCGCCGATTATCACGAGCATGGCGGAAATCATTGACGCGAAGAATTACGCAGGTTGAGCTATAGTATAATAGCGTCAGTTTAACATCAAGCTAAGAAGCTCAGGTGATATATCACCATATTGCCTGGGTTTTTACTATGCAAAGCCTAGTACCTTGGATTTGTATAATTTGTCTGTTAACATGGCAATGTAGTTACAAGCTCATGTCATGTACAGCGATAAATCCTTTTTGAGTCTTGGTGGTGGGGTACAAAGTACCGCTTTAGCGCTGATGGTGGCAAAGAATCCCGAAGTGCTAGAAAAGTTAGGGTATCCGCTACCCCGGCACATCATATTTGCCGATACAGGGGCGGAGCCGCAGTACACGCTAGAAAATGTGGAGAATGTGTTCAGAATTTGTAAAGCTGCGGGATTGGAGACATACACAGTAAGAGATAGCACCACTATTCTTGATTTAGTGCCTGAAAGCTCAGGCGGGGGAATAGCTACTCCACCCTACTATACAAGGGATAAATTTAATAATGTGGGAAGACTGCAAAGGCAATGTACTGGCCAGTATAAAATAGAGCCAATTACCCAGAAGCAGCGAGAGCTATTGGGGTACAAGAAAGGAGAAAGAATTCCTAAAGGAGTATCAGCAGATATATGGATTGGAATTTCCGTTGAGGAAGCCCGGCGGGCAAAGCCATCTGAACTTAGGTGGCTGATAAAAAGATATCCCCTAATTGATTTAAGGCTAAATAGAACAGCTTGCGGCATTTATGCCTATAAAATATTGGGGTACAAAGTAGAAAAATCATCATGCTTCTTTTGCCCTTTCCGCCACCCCGAAGGATGGATATCAATGAAAGAGAATCATCCAGAGGAATTCGAGAGAGCGGTAGAGTTTGATGAGAGAATTCGCAATCTCAAAGATATGGGGAAAGGGGTTAAGAATCCCTGCTACGTGCATCGCAGTGCCTACCCATTGAAGGATGTGGTAGGAAAGGATAGTCAGATGTCCCTATTCAATCAAGAGCAGGAAGAATGCAGTGGAGGATGCTTTTTGTAATGCCAGTAAACAAAGCCAAGTACCCTGTCGATTGGAAAGTAATCGCACTTGGAACCAAGTCAACCGCTGGATGGAACTGTTTACTAGGTCGTAACATGGTCATTATCAGCTAGAGTTGTGAATCTGTCAATGGAACCAATACCAGACTTTGACCAAAAGCCGAGACGGGTAAAAGACTTGAGGACAGGCGACTCAACCAGCTTTTATATCCCTAAGCAAAAGTTCCCAGACTTAGAGTTGCCCTGCGACCTGCACATATCGACTCAGTACAACAAGAAAGGCAGTAAGAAGGGGCGAAAGCAGGGAACTACCGTACTCTACGACGCTAACCAACTCTACAACTACGGTAGTCCCTCTCAGCGATACGACCGCTCAATACAGTTATTTCCGTCGCAGATAAAGCAGGATGGCGACAATACCATATATGCGTTCTGCTCTAGCGATAGCGCTACAGGGTTCTGGGAAGTCACTGTAGGTGGTAAAGATTTGTTTTTGGAGTTCAGCCTCAATAACCTGGTAATCATTTGTCCTAGACCATTCCAGATAGGTGATTTCGTTGAGGTCGAAACCAACGCAAACTCAATAAAGTGGACACAATTACAGGGGCGGACAACAATAATCTCTCCGGCAGAGGGAGAAGGTAGCTTAAGCCCCACTATCAGCATCATCGGTAGTCGCACTCCCACAGATCCGCCCATACTCCTAATAGCTGAGGCAGAGGGAAATCCAGGAATATTTGAATTTCTCTCCATCGACACTACTATCCGCGAACGTCAGCCGCGTCCTACTGGTTGGGGTGCGATCGCAGACAACCCTCTACTATCCTCCTCATGCAGGCTCTACCCTGCACCGAATAATCAGGCTACTTGGGACTATCCTTTCTACAGAGAGGGAAGTACATTTTTACTACAACAAAATAATTCGGGTAGCTGGCAAACCCTGATTAGTACTGCCGTACCAGTCAGATTCACGCCATTGACAGGAGTAAGCTACCGGGTGCTGGCACTACATACGCGCTTCGGGCAACCTACCAATATTGCTAGTTCATGTGTACTACGCCTACCTGATATCTCTGCTCAGGCTACAGAGCTAGTTTGGGTTAGCGGTAGCAGTGGTACGCTGATTAGCCAGCAATACCGGGTTACAAGCTTAATAATTGAAGCTAGAGAGAGCATCCCGCAGATATCAGGAGTTAGTGGAATTACGCGCTCTACCCAATACGCTGTTTCCTCATTGGCAAGAGATGCCTTTGATGCAATGCCTGCCGTTAGCGGTATCTCAGGGGTTACGCTATCCCGCCAGTACGCTCTAAGTGGCATAATTGCTGGTTAATCAATAATTGCTACATATACTGAACTCTCCCGTGGGCATTACTAACTACAAAGCTATATCCGTATAGGGTGAAAAATTCTAACGGAATTTGGACTAATTTACCCTAAATTGAATCCTTTTAGGGTAGCCAATTCACAATAGCTAAATACTGGTGCTAATAGTACTAAGCATAGAAAGGGACTAGCAGTGTTATTTAATATCCGTATTCTCAGTGAAAAGGCTAAATACTGCCTCACATAAGAAATTTGTATCTGTTGAGAAGGAAAATAAGCTTAAATTGAGTCTTTATACTCTTGACACACTTTCCAGACGCTTGCTACACTACGGATACTCCTGTAGCCCCATGAGGGGGCGGAGGGAGTATCCGTGTAGTGCAAGCCTAAAGCGTCTAAGATTCCAATAAAAATATGTATCAAGGGAATACATATTTGAAAAATAGGGCAAATTTAATAAGAAACGCTCATCTGGAGACTAGCCTAAAGAAAGAGGTAGCTGAATAATTGGTAGGCACATTCAGTTAGCCCCTATATGTTTTCTCTCAAAGGCAAAATTAGATTAGTTTTCAAAGATGAGGTGTCCGGTGCAGAACGCCAGATAGAAGAAGAGAATATAATCCACAATGCCACGCTACTTTTGATTCTAGGGTTTCAGCCCAATACGGTATTTTTAGTTAGTGGGCAAAATACACGAATTGCAATCTCTACCCAAATCAGCACGCCAACGGCCGCCAACAGCACTCTTACAGGGATTCTGGCTACTGGCGCTGTGCCCGCTGGTACTACCTCCCCTCAATGGTTTGAGAGCGTCACCCCCAATTTTGGTCAAATCATTAATCAATATCCTGCTCCTGGTACGCCTCGAACTTTTAATAGCTTGGGCTTAGTGAATCGCTCAGCAAACAATAATGAAGGCGGAGTGAGTGCAACCGCACTCACCACTAGCTTGCTGAGTGCATCGTGTACCCAACAGGGCACAGAGGTACTCACAATCTACTATTTCATTGAGATTAGCCAACTTACTAGTTCTAGGTTTACCTCACGATTTCTGCGTGATTTTGGCGGTAGCCTGTTTGCGATTAAGTCTTGTCGCCTTGATT
>JACCDS011069700.1_pt1 | contig 12698 bp, 12 predicted proteins | sample 7446441 | NCBI WGS metagenome assembly JACCDS01 (sample SAMN15323445, study PRJNA562643) | freshwater metagenome | isolation source: river surface water | place: USA:Blue River Watershed | collected 2017-08-17
GCCTTTTGAAAAGGATAAAATTGAAAAATTATTTATTATTGATATATTTCTTCAAATTATTAATTATTTTATTATTAAAAATTCTCAAAAAGAAAAATTTCAATTATAAAATAACTGATTGGAGTAACAAAATGTTAAAAATTACACTATGGTTTGATCAATTTGATACAGAAGAACAACACTTCGAATATCTTAAAAATATATTATTATTTACAAAAGGTCTGGTATCTATTAATATAGTTGGTATACTTTATAATCAAGACATTGGAAAATTGCTTCACAAATATAAAGAAAATATTACAGATGTTTCTTTTCTTAATTTAAATAGAGGAACCAAAGTTAAATATAATGATTTAGTTTATTCATTAGGATTCTTTAATATCAGAGAAGCTATTATTAAAAATGGTCAATCTACAATTTCTGTTCAATTTGGTGATTTTGAATTATTTGAGGCGAAAAATGAAAATATGGTATCTTAGTGATCTACACATTGATTTTGGTAAACAAAATATTAAAGAATATCCTGATGTCGATCTTGTTGTTATTTTAGGTGATCTTGGTAATAGAATGTCAGGGTGGTCTTTTATTGAAAATCTTTTAAATAAAGGTTATCAAGTTCTATTTGTTTTAGGCAATCATGAATATTATAACAACTCTTTAAAAAGAATTTATACTATGAAAGAAATATTAAAATTATGGAAAGATAAAGAACTTTTATTTCCTAACTTTCATGTATTACATAACGAAACTTTTATACTTGATAATGTTAAATTTATTGGTTCTACTTTATGGACTAATTTCTCTAATCAAAAACCAGAAACTATAGATCTTTTCTATAATGAACAAAATGATTCTAAAGTTATATATAAAACTGTTAGAAACATGGGGTTTAAACGGGTAGGTGGAACACCTATTAATCATAATGATGTTACTTTTTTTTATAATGAATCTATAGATTTTATTCAAAATGAAGCAAATAAACCATTTAATGGACATAAAATAGTTCTAACTCATTTTGCGCCAAGCTATCAAAGTATTGGCGATAAATATAAAAAATATGTCAATGATTATGGAAATTATGCCAATCAGTTAGATGAATATATTCAAAATTCTGATATTTCATATTGGCTTCATGGTCATATACATACGACTTCTTATTATAAAATAGGAAATACAGTGATTGCTTGTAATCCATTTGGATATAGAAGTGAACAAAAAACAAATAATGATTTTGAATTATTTAAAATCATTGAATTAAAATAATAAAACCAGCATTGCTGGTTTTATTTTAATTTATCTACGGAATCTATGCATAAATCCATTTCAGGAATTGATAAGTCATCTTCAATATTTTTTTCTTCTTGTTTATCAACTTCTGCAACTTCATTAGTTTCTCTTATATTTTCAATCATTTCTTTTAAATTTTTAGATTTAATTATGTCGTTTATTAATTTTTCCTCTTTATCATTAAATATGTTATTTAATGATTTTTTCTTGTTTAAAATTTCTTCAATTTTTTCTTTACTAATTATTTTATCTAAATACACATATGGTATTTTTAAATATCCTTCATTTATTATACAATTTAACTTACCTTTTACGTATTCTTCTTTATTTATTGTTATTAAAGATATTTTATTATAAACATCTTCTCCTAATGTGTAATAGTTTATTTCTAACGCATTATTTTCTTTTTTTATTTTAATTAATTTTAAAATTTCTTTAACATCGATATTATTATTATTTTTCAGAATAAAAAACAAATTCTTTAATTTAAAATCTAATTTAATATGATTTATTAAATTTGTTTCCACAACATATTCTTCATTATATATTTTTGATATTTTTGATATATTATTTGTTTTATAGTTTTTCAAATCATTTTTATCAGATAAGAATAAACAAATAGATTCTCTCGTATAAAAATCTTCTACTATATTATATTTTTTTTCTATTAAATCTTTATATTGATAAGATAATGTCTCTTTATATCTATTTACTATGTTTATTATATTATTCATTTCATTTTCTATGTTTTGAAAATCTATATTATTTATTTCAACCATAAATTTTTCTATAAAATCTAAACTATATAGTTTAAAAGAATTCATTAATTTATAAATTTTTTGATATTCTTCTGATTTTATCAAATCTTCTCTTTCTATCAAATATTGATTATCAAACTCTATTTTATTTAAATATTTATTTGTTATATATCGACCTAATTTTACTTCTTTATTTTTTTTTCTTATATTATTTACTTTTATTAATTCTTCTTCTATTATGACTTGATATTCTTTTTTCGTAAAATTATTTGAATCTAATTTTACTCTTTCATAATTTTTTACATTACCATTTTCAGATATTTGAATAATACATTCGCCAAGGTTTAATTTTTTCATAAATAAACCAGCTTCTGGAAATATATAATGTTCTCTTATTGTTTCATTATCAAGATTGCTAAAAATTATTTTATTAACAAAATTTTGTAATAATGATGTTGCTTGATAGAATCTACCAGCTTGACTTAAAATTGAAGATATACTTTGTGTTGAAAATATATTTATATTCTCATATTCTCTTGAAATTGACAACCATAATTCATCATTAATATCTTTATTTGTTTCGAAATCAACAAATCCTTGATATTCATCTATTAACAAAAATGAATATCTATTAAAATCTTCACCAATTTTTAAATGCTTTCTTTCATATTTATTTAAAGAAGTTACAGCTTCCATAAATAATTTTCTAATATATGAACACTCTTCTATAATACTAAAATACTCTTCTGGTTTTGCACATATTACAATTATTTTATTTTTATTAAATAATAATTCTTTTAAATTTAAATCACCTTTTTCATAAAAATTATTTATTATATTTGCTGATTTACCTGAAAATAATTGACGAATAACACCAGAGCGCCACGACTCTTGTTCTTTTGAACCTATATCTTCTGTATTTAATGTTTTTAATAATGAAAAACTATTATTTATTGACTCTTTATATACAATTAATTCTTTTCCATTTAAATCTTCTAATTTACTTTTAATTGTTTCATATATTTCATTAATAACTTCTTTATTTGTTATCATTTCTAATAATAATTTTAACGTCAAATCTTCTTTAATAGATTTTATTCTTTTGTACGCATTATACATCGTAAATACATTTGAAATATCATTTACACCTAATTCTCTCCATATTTTATTTTTATCATCTTCATATTTTGGAACCATTCTATTTAATATTTTTTTTAATTGTTCTTCATTTTCTATTGATTTTAATAAATTTATAGGTTCACAAAAATCATAGGTTCCTAATAACAAAACGTCTTTTTCTCTTCCGTGTTTTTTTGCTAAATGTAATACATCTGCAAACAAATTACCTTTTAGATCAAATATCAATCCAAAACTATTTGTTTTAATTAATGACTCTATACAAGGTTTTATAATAGTTGTTGTTTTTCCTGTTCCTGTTGCTCCAAGTACTAATAAATTTTTCTTTAATTCTTTTAATTTTAAATCTATATCTTTGTTATTATGATTAAAACTTAAAACAGTTTCATTTTTTTTAAATTCTATTGTACTCATTAGACTCTCCATTTTTGACTATTTTATATTTATTTTTAATAAAAATCAAGTTATTTTTTTTATTTCAATAAAATTATGATAAAATTAAATAAAAGAGGAGATTATTATGGAACTTGAACAAAAAGAACTTTCTCAACAAGAACATTTACAAGAAATATATAAAAAAACATTATATTTACTTTCTTTAAATAAAACATACGATGAATTTAAAAATATTATAGAAATATCAACCTATCCTGAAGAAAAATTTAAAAAAGTAGACTTCACAAAAATACCTTTTGGTTTTCCTGAAGACTTTTTTACTGCAACTGTTGAAGAACAAAGAGAACGATTATTAAAAATAAAATCAAATATAAATATGGATTACTTAGAAGATGAAAACAAAAAAACTTCTCATAAAATATTAGAACATTTAAAATCTTTAGATAATAACTTATTAGTCGGCGTTGATCTCCATTTTAGACCAAGAGAAGATAATATTTATAATATTTGTAAAAATTTATTAAAAAATCAAGGAATGGAATTGACCGTTGATAAAGAAATAATACAAGATGGAGATAGACTATCATTTAGAGTTTCTTTTGTCTCAAATCTAAATTCTTTTTTACAACTACTTGATAATAATTTCTTTAATAAAATGGTCTTTGAATCTGCACAATTTGAATTAAATCTTCCATTACCAAATCAAACTTTAAATTTTGAAGAAATCAAGCAAAGACATAATTCAGAAGATGTACTTGTTTTTAAAGGACAATCTGCAATTAGTTCTTCTTTTGATCTCCATTACTTTAAATATGGAATTGAAAAATCAGAACAAATTATTGCTCATTCTATCTTAAACTCAATTAATAGAATTAATGACTCCAAAATACCTAATCAAAGAGAAGAATTAATTGAATCTTTAAAAAATGCAACGCAACCAAAAACTTCTGAACAACATTTAACAACAAAAAAAGCACTAAAATAGTGCTTTTTTCTTCTCTTCTTCTTTTCTTTTTTGATCATGAAACCATTGATTGCTTCTGGATCTTATTTTTCTCTTTTTTATCATGCACATACCTCTTCATATAAATGTTCATATTCTTTATTCATTTGTTCTGCAATTGCTGAAACTTTAATATTGTATTCAACGTCTTTACACATTCCTTTTGCTGGATCATCACTTTTCTTCGCAACTGATTTACCATCAAACATTACCATTTTTAACACAATTTGTAACGCTTCTAAACCAGTATCATTTGTAAAATTAGTTCCGATACCATATACTGTATTCAATTTACCCAAAAAGTGGTCTAACAATTTAAAGGCTTTTTCAAAATTCAAACCGTCACTAAATACAGCTGTTTTTTTACTTGAATCAATGCCTAAATAATTATAATGTTTGATTAATTTATCGCCCCAATCAAAAGGATTTCCAGAATCATGTCTTGCACCTTCATAATGTTCTGCCAATTCTTTATTGAATACTACAAAAAATGGATTCATTCCCAAAATATCTGATAATGCAATTTGTAAGTTTTCACCATATTGTTTTTTCCACAAATTAAATGCAAAACTTTGACTTTGACGAATACCCACAACTGATTGCATTGCTTGTAAAAACTCGTGAGCCATTGTTCCAGAAGGTACAAAACCAAGTTTATAAGCAATATATACGTTGCTAGAACCAATTAAATTATTTGGTAACTCTTTTTTCATTAATTGATAACACATCATTTGATATTCAATATCAGCAAAACGACGACGAGTACCCATATCAACCATTTTAAAATATTCTAAATTTTTCTGACCTTTTGCAAATTCAATTTTTTTACTTAATCTTTCCATGCCTTGATTAACAAATTTTTGCATTCCGCCATTTGCACAAGCTTCCATTACTGAATGAACACCATTTACAATGCTTAATACATAAATTTCAAACAAAATATTTTCAAACCATTCGTCTTCTGCAATTTCAATATGTAAAGTTTTACCATCTTGATCTGCATACACAACAATACTTTCTCTTTTTAATTTTAATTCACTTAATGCGTCTAAATATTCATCTTGCAACAATCTTTTACCATTCTTAGTCAATGTTGCCAAATATTCAATTTCTTCTTTTTTAAAAGTTAATTCACACAACATATCAAATTGTTTATTCACAATATCAATATAACGAGCTAATTCAATTTTATTACGATTTTTAAATTCAAATTTTGCTTTTTTTCCTTTCAAATGGAAAAACGCAACTTGTTGCATTGTAAATTTATAAAAATCAGTATCTAATAATGATTTAATCAAACAATTACTCATTAAGTATTCTTGGGCTTCTTTTACAGTGTTTAATTGAAATAATGTTTTCATTTTTTTATCTCCATTTGATTTATAACTACAGTATAATTCATTAAGTTGTTTTTGTCAACTTAATAATTGTTTTTTTTTCTTCTTTTTTTAGTTGACATTATAAACTAAATTTTGTATAATTCTATCATAGTTTTTTAAAATTTAAAAGAGGTTATTATGAATCGTTCAAATTTATTAAATGTTATGGCTGATCACTCTGTTGATGTATTACTTGTTACTATGATTAATAACGAACTTAATGTTCTTTTAACTCAACGTAAAAACGATCCTGCCGATCCATTTCCTGCAGCTTGGGGTATGCCTGGGGTTTACATCAATGCTGAAAATGATTCATCTTATTTAGATGCTGCCATTCGAGCATTAAATGTCAAAGCACATCTTAATACAGTTCCACACTTAGAACAGTTGCAATCTTTCGGGAATAAAACGAGAGATCCAAGACATTGGACTGGAACATTAGTTTTTATTGGTTATGTTCATAGCAATGAATTAACTTTACAAGGTACAGATGTTCAATGGGTTCCTGTATCTCATTTAGAACACTTATCATTTGCTTTTGATCATAAATCAATTTTAGATTATGCTATTCTTCAAGTTAAAGAACAAGCACAATATAAAACAAATGTTATTCGTTTTTTAGGTGAAGAATTTACACAACCTCAATTACAAGAACTTTATGAAATTGTTTTAGGTGAAGACTTAGATAAATCTTCTTTCCGAAAACAAGTTAGAGAAAGTGAATTGTTAATTGAAATTGAAGGTAAAAAAATTAAACCGCCAAAAGGTGCGCCTGCTCAAGCTTATACTATGAATCCTGATTTTAATGGATTTTTCTTCCCACGCAGTATTGCTAAGGCTAACAAGAAATAAAGTTTTTACTTTATTTCTTGTTTTTATCTATTTTTTGTTTTATAATATTATTTTACAAAATTAGGAGAAGTCATGGGTTCGTTCAATTCTCAATGCTTTATTAGCAAACAAATTTTATCTGGAGAAGATAAAGCATTTATTATTCCTTTTATAGAAAATCCAACAAATACAAAATCAATCTTAATTAAAGATGATAATATTTTAAATTTTCATTCATTATTTAATCATTCTAATACAGCGTTTGTTGCTTATTCTTATCCTCTCGAATGTGAATACTACGATTATGGTATTTTTAATATTAAAAATACAGAACAGAATAAAAATTCTTTAAAATATTTATTTGATTTATTATTTAATGATATGCTAGAAGTTTTAGAAGGTAAAAACTCTTATCACGAAAAAGCATTTAATATAAAAAACGTTTATGATAATCAAAAAGAATACTCTTTTGAAGAATTATTGACAATTTATAAAGATATTGAAGAAAATCGTATTTTTGAAAACCAACGTTCTTTTGTTATGAAAGAAAATAAAATACTCAATATGAATTTATCAGCAATATCTTATTATGTATTAGAATATTCAAAAAAATCTAAACATAATTTTGAAAAATATTGTAAAACACAACTCATTAATAAAGAAACAATTCGAAATTTTTTAAGTTTTAAAAATTATATTAAAAATAAAGATGTTAATATTTTTATTGATGAAAATCTTGAAAAAACAGTTCTTGATTTTTTGAATTCAACACAAAAAATTGATTACAATGAATTATACAAATTGGTTGAACATAGATTAAATCTTTATTTTATTCTATCAATTATGAAAGATATGAATATTGACTTTGAACCAATTATATATGCTGGTCAAGATTATGGTAATGAAACAGGTAAACTTTTTTATAAAAAATTTAAGGAAATTATATGAATATAGAATGCATGTTTTCTAAACAAATCATAGATATTAATGAAATTTTCTATTTAATTCCGTTAAAAAAAGTATCTTCTTTTGTACCTGTTACTTTAATTAAAGAAAAAAAGCAATATAATATTTTAGGTATGACAGAATCAAAATGTTATACTAATGCATATTACGAATATGCAGGATGTTTAATACAAGTTAAATTAAACGATAATTCCGAATTTGAATTAATTGAAAATAATACAAATTATTCTCATTTTTTATTTTTATTAGGAAACTTATCTTCTGAATTTAATGAATTATCACATTTATTTATACAACATGAGGATTATACTTTTAATCAATTAAACTTTATTTTGAATAAAATTTTTAATTTAATTCAAAATGGTTTTATTATTTCTTCACAAGAAACTGTTTTAACTTTCGGTGTAATTAAAGAAAACGTAATAGAACAGGCTTTAAATTTTAAAGATTCAATATTGCGGAAAGATAATTATTTTAAATCTTTAAAAGAAAGAATAATTAAAGTATTTAATAAATATGAAGAACAAAAACCAAATATAACATTAAGAGACTTTATATTAACAAATTTTAACTTTTTTGATTATCATAATGAATCTACTATGGATTTATCCAGCAATTATCCTTTTGATTTATTTGGTATTTTTACAATTTTATCGCAAGAAACAATAGACGGAATATATACAGAAGAAGGACGTGAAAAACTTTTAAAAGAAATAGAAAATTATCTTCAAAAATATATTACACATGTACAACTTGATATGTTATTTGAATGTTTAAATTTCAAAATAAAACCTATTGTCTTTACTTCTTCTGATTGCAGTAAAGATTATTTAAAAATGGTTAATTTTGTTAAAAATAAAATCAATAAGGACATTAAAAATAAATATAGTGATTAATTAAAAAATATTTATTATTTAAGATAGATTAGAGTCTTTCTAGTCTATCAATTTACTTGATATATTTATCTTTTTCTGTTATAATTACAAAAAAATAAAGGAGTTTATATGGGTTCTTTCAATTCGCAATGTTTTATCAGTCGCCAAATATTATCTTCTTATGATCATTGCTATATCATTCCTATTATTCAAAATCCAAAAACAGTTGTTAATAGCATTAAAGATCAAATTATCGAAAATTATTTAACTACTCCTGATAATTATAATGATTCTGAATTTGTTTTTTACTCATATTTAATTAGTTGTACATATGATGACTATGGAAAATTTGATATCGTTGAAACAGAAAGTAATCATAAATCATTAAAATATTTATTTGATAGTTTATATAATGATTTAGCAGATATTGATGAAAAAGAAGACGCACGAAACGCGAAAAAATATTCTATACAAAAAATCTATAATCCTAAACAAACATATTCGATTAATCAATTAATAGAAATATTTAACGAATTAAATGAAGGTGACTTACTTCACGAAAGAAAATTATTTGTTGTTAAAGAAAATAAAATATTATCAATGAATATCTCTTCTGTATCTACATATGTTCTTGAATATGCAAAAAAATCAAAGTATGATTTTGATTTATATTTTAAAAATTTTAATTTTCAAGAAAAAACAATTAAAGAATTTATTTCTCTCAATGGACTCATTAAAAAAGTAAATATTGATTTATTTGAAGATAAAATTTTAGAAAATGAAGTTTCAAACATTATAAATTCTGAAATTGATAATAAAATCGACTTATTAAAACAAATACTTGAAAATAGAATTAATACGTATTTAATTTCAGCACTTATGTATCAACTTAATATTTCAATTGAGCCTTTGATATATTCAGGTCAAGACTATGATAACTCTACTGGTAAAGAGTATTATAAAGTTTTAAATGCTATTAAAAAAGAAGAGGTTTAATATGAATATTACCTGTTTAATTACAAAAGAATACATTCAAGATAATACAGAATTTTATTTAATGCCTTTAGCTAAATCAAAAGCTTATTCACCTACTGATGTGATCAAAGATCGAAATTCATATTCTGTTTATTCATATAGTCATACTTCTTGTTATCCTACAGCATACTATGATTATTTTGCGCCGATTATTAAAGTTTACAAAAACGATGGTTTTTTATTTTTAGCTGAAAATAATTTAAATTTAAATAATTTCAAACACTTATTAAATCTAGTCATTAAAAAAGATTCTAATTCATTATCGCATATTTATATTAAAGGTGAGAATTATTCATATAATCAGTACAATATTATTCTCAATAAATTATTTAAAGAATCTAATAATGTTCTTGAAGTTCCTACTTATTGGAAAGATTCAATATTAAAATTTTCAGCGGTAAGCAAACAAGTTATTTCATATATTTATAAAAACATTCCAGCAGAATGCAGTTTAATGAATAAAAAATTATTTTGTTCTATAATTCAAGATAAATTAAATGAAATTAAAAAAGAAAGTAATCCTATTCTATTATTTAGACATCTTAATTTTGATATTGAATATCCATTTGTCACTAATAGCTCTCGCTCTTTAATGCATAGATATCCTAGATTTATTTATCAATTATTAACTGATTATGCCGAACAAATCAAGGTGTCAGAAGTGAATGATCAAGAATTTATCGAAAATTTACATACTGAATTAACTCCTCTTTTCGAACATATTGAAATTGATAGATTGTTAGATAATTTAAATATCAAATTACAACCTATCGTCCTTTTTGATCATAATAGCAATAATAAATATTTATCAATGGTTAATTTTGTAAAAAATAAAGTGAATAAAGATGTTAAAAAAAGGTACAATGATTGGTGACTATATGGTAAATATTGATTGGAATAAATTTAAAAATGTTATAGTTTTAGCAGTCGGAGGTGGAAACGATTCTGTTTCTACCTTATTACTACAATTACAACTCAATAAGTCTTTTGGTTATCAACCAGACAATATTGATATTTGCTGTGTATTACCTGATTGTCTTGAATATAAAAATTTAGAATCCACAGATATTGAATTACTATTTAAAATTAAAGATGACACTAAAAGGTTTGTCAACGAAAAAGAAATGAAAGCTTTTCCAGAACCTTTATTGTATTCCAATAAAAATTATTTTCCTGAATTAAATATTCAACATGTTTATGGCCTATCTATGCAAAAAGGTAATAAAGGAATATTATCAGTATTAAAACAATTAACATTAAAAACCAAATATGATTTAATTTTATCCATAGATGTCGGTGGTGATTTTATCGCTTGTAATGAAAATATAGAAGTCTTATCGCCAATGATGGATGGATATATGTTATTTGCTTTAAAAGAATTAAAAAATGTAATAGAAAAAAGAAATCAAACTTCAACAATTAAAACAGAAATGTTATATTCAGTATTCGGTTTAGGTACTGATGGCGAAAGTACTCCTGAAATGCTTCAAAAAGCTCTTGATAAAGTTGATCCTCAAGAATATAAATTTAATTTTGAAAATATAAAAGTTTTTTCTGATTTTTATAGAGAAAAAATAGAACCTAATAGATATTCAAGAACGACTGATTATACATTATTAGAAATTGAAGGACAATCACATCCTAATCCTTCTTTATTTAGAGGAAGATTTCATGTTCCAAGTAATGTAGAAAGTTTAAAATATTATGGAAATTTCCAACACTTACAATCCGAACAATATTATGGAAAATATTATATATTTGAAAGTTTAGATAATGTTCAAAATAGATTTAGTATTCCTGTGTCTAATGGTCTTGAATGGTTTATCAGTATACAGAAAAAAGATACAAAAATTAATCATGAATTAAACGGACAATCTTATAATTTAAGTTTATTAACAAAAAATAAAAAATTTAAAGATAAACAGATATTTTTTGGAACTCCTTCAAGAAAATTTAATGAGGAATTACAAAAAGAAATTCAAAATAAAATCATAGAAAATGTAATTAATGGAAGTATAGATTTCGCTATTATATATAATGACTTAGAATTTAAACATTTAAAAAGTATTCCTATTAATGATGATTTATTGCTTATCGGCAAAAATAATATAAATCAATTGTTAAAAATCTTAATTTAGGAAAAAAATTAATGAAGGTCACTCGTGAACAACTTATAGAAATGATAAATAAAAATGAAGATGTAACACAAGTTGATGTTTCTGAAATTACTGATATGTCTTCTCTTTTTAAAGGAAATAAAACTTTCAATCAAGATATTTCTCAATGGAACACTTCTAATGTTACTAATATGTCGCATATGTTTTGTGGAGCGAGATCTTTTAATCAAAATATTTCTCAATGGAACACTTCCAATGTCACTAATATGGCTGATATGTTTTTCGGAGCAATATCTTTTAATCAAAATATTTCTCAATGGAATACTTCCAATGTCACTGATATGTCTAATATGTTTCGCAATGCCTCATATTTTAATCAAAATATTTCTCAATGGAACACTTCTAATGTCACTGATATGTCTTATATGTTTTGTTCGTCTATAACTTTTAATCAAAATATTTCCCAATGGAACACTTCTAATGTCACAAATATGAGTCATATGTTTTATTCTTCCAATTCTTTTAATCAAGATATTTCTCGTTGGAATACTTCTAATGTAATTGATATGTCTTATATTCTTTATCGGTGTATATCTTTTAATCAAAATATTTCTCAATGGCATTTTTCTGATGTTACCATTATGAATTGTATGTTTTATCACTCCATAAATTTAAATCAAAATTTATTTAATTTAAAAAAACAAATTAAAGAAAATAGTTTATTTGATAAAAATATGTTTTTTATTCATAAATCTATTCATTTAGGAGATATTGAATGAAGGTCACTCGTGAACAACTTATAGAAATGATAAATAACAATGAAGATGTAACACAAGTTGATGTTTCTGAAATTACTGATATGTCTTCTCTTTTTCAATACAATAAAACTTTTAATCAAGATATTTCACAATGGA
>JACCDS011332300.1_pt1 | contig 12698 bp, 13 predicted proteins | sample 7446441 | NCBI WGS metagenome assembly JACCDS01 (sample SAMN15323445, study PRJNA562643) | freshwater metagenome | isolation source: river surface water | place: USA:Blue River Watershed | collected 2017-08-17
CGCGCACGCAGTCGTCCATCGCGGTGTCGGCCAACGGCACTGACTGGGTGCTGATCAATGCATCGCCTGACATCCTTCAGCAAATTCGCTCGAATCCGGCGTTGCAGCCGGCGCGCGCGATTCGTGATTCCGGCATCGCCGCGGTGATGGTGATGGACGCGCAGATCGACCACATCACTGGTCTCCTGATGCTGCGCGAAGGCCGCAAGAAGATGAACCTGTATTGCACCGAGTCGGTGTGGGATGACCTCAACCACGGCTTGCCGCTGGCGAAGGTGCTGTCGCATTACTGCGGCGTTGAGCGCCATGCGATCGATGGCCTGTCGGCTGATGCGACCCGCTTTGCACCGATCGAAGTACCGGGCATCGACGGCATCCGCTTCCATCCGATGCCGCTGAAGAGCAAGGCGCCGCCGTACTCGCCGCATCGCGATAACCCGGGGCCGGGTGATAACAACGGCCTGCTGATCGAGAACGTCGCCACCGGCAAGACGCTGTTCTATGCGCCGGGCCTGGGCGAGATCGAGCCGCATGTGCTCGACGCGATGAAGAAGGCCGACTGCGTGCTGGTCGATGGCACCGTCTGGACCGGCGACGAAATGATCACGCTGGGCCTGACGCAAAAGACGGCGGCCGACATGGGCCACCTGCAGCTGTCCGGCCCGGGCGGCATGATCGAGGTGCTGGATGGCGTGGGCACGCGCCGCAAGGTGCTCATCCACATCAACAACACCAACCCGATCCTGAACGAAGACTCGGCCGAGCGCGCCACCCTGGCAAAGCACGGTATCGAGGTGTCATTTGACGGCATGGAAATCGAACTCTGATTCTTTCGAACACGCCACCGATCGCGCCATTTCACGACGCTTATTTTGTGAGGTAACCAATGAATGCACCCGCCAGCCTGAATGACCAACTGCCCTGGAGCCGCGAGGAATTCGAAGCACGCCTGCGCGCGAAGGGCGACAACTATCACATCAACCATCCGTTCAATGTGCGGATGAACGAAGGCAAGCTGACCGCCGACCAGATCCGCGGCTGGGTCATCAACCGCTTCTACTATCAGGTGATGATTCCGATCAAGGACGCCGCCATCATGGCGAACTGCCCCGATCGCGACGTGCGCCGTAAATGGATCGAGCGCATTCACGATCATGACGGCTTTGGCGACAAGGAAGGCGGCATTGAGGCATGGTCGCGCCTGGGCGATGCGGTCGGTATTCCGCGTGACGAACTGTGGTCGCTGAAGAAGGTGCTGCCCGGCGTGAAGTTCGCCGTCGACGCGTATGTGAACTTTGCACGCCAGCGTCCGTGGCAGGAAGCGGTCTGCTCGTCGCTGACCGAGATGTTCGCGCCGAAGATCCACAAAGACCGCCTGGCCAACTGGCCGACCCATTACCCGTGGGTGAAGGAAGAGGGCCTGGCCTATTTCCGCAGCCGCGTGCCGCTCGCGCAGCGTGACGTCGAACATGGCCTGCAGGTCACGCTGGACTACTTCACCACGCGCGAGCAGCAAGAGCGCGCGCTCGAGATCCTGCAGTTCAAGCTCGACGTGCTGTGGCAGATCTCCGATGCGATCGAAAAGGCCTACCCATGATCGATCTGTCGTCGAAGCCCAAGCTGGCCCGGCTGTTCCGCATGCAGTACGAAGAGGCGCAGGGCGGCTATGTGCTGCTGTACCCGGAAGGCATGGTGAAACTGAATCAACCGGCGTCCGAGATCCTCAAGCGCTGTGACGGCGAGCGTGATGTCAACGCGATCATCGCCGACATCGAGCAGGCCTTCAGCACCACCGGCCTGGAGAAGGACGTGACCGGATTCCTTGAAATCGCAACCGAGCGAGGCTGGATTGTCTGAGCAAAAGCAAATCGCGCCGCCACTGTGGCTGCTGGCCGAGATCACCTACCGTTGCCCCTTGCACTGCGTGTTCTGCTACAACCCGCTGAACTACGCCGGTGACAAGCGGGAGCTCACCACCGAGGAATGGAAGGACGTGCTGCGGCAGGCGCGCAAGCTGGGCGCCGCGCAGCTGGGCTTCTCCGGCGGCGAGCCGCTGGTGCGTGACGATCTCGAAGAGCTGATCGGCGAGGCCCATCAGCTGGGTTATTACACCAACCTGATCACCTCTGGTGTGGGCCTGACCGAGGCGCGCATCGCGAAGATGAAGGAACTCGGTCTGGATCATATCCAGCTGTCGTTCCAGGATTCGACCAAGGAGATGAACGACTTCCTGTCCAGTACCAAGACCTTCGACCTGAAGTCGAAAGTGGCCGCGCTGATCAAGAAGTATGACTATCCGATGGTGCTCAACGTCGTGCTGCATCGGTATAACCTTGATCACGTTGGCCGCATCATCGAGATGGCCGTCGAGATGGGCGTCGAATATCTCGAGCTGGCCAATACGCAATACTACGCGTGGGCCAGCGTCAACCGCGACCAGCTGATGCCGACCCGCGAGCAGCTCGAGCGCGCCGAGAAGATCGTCAATGAATATCGCGCCAAACTCGGCAACAAGATCAAGCTGCTGTTTGTGGTGCCCGACTACTTCGAAGACAAGCCCAAGGCTTGCATGAATGGCTGGGGTTCGGTGTTCCTCGCGGTTGCGGCGGACGGCTCGGCGCTGCCCTGCCATGCGGCGAAGTCGCTTCCGGGGCTCACTTTCCCGAATGTTACGCAGGAAAATTTGCGTGATATCTGGTATAACAGCGAGGCTTTCAACCGCTTCCGCGGCTACGAATGGATGAAAGAGCCCTGCCGGTCCTGTTCTGAAAAAGAGAAGGACTTCGGCGGCTGCCGTTGCCAGGCGTACGCACTCACCGGGGACGCGGAGAATGCAGACCCGGTCTGTGGCAAGTCCCCGTACCACGAGGACGTGAAGAAGATCGTGCTGCAGGGACGTAACCGTCCGGTTGAAGAGAAGCCGCTGGTATTCCGTAACGACGCAAACTCACTGCGCTTCGCGGAAGAACTGGCCATAAAAGAACGAGACAAGGTTAGCTAGCATGAATGGTGTGGCACGGCGTTTGATCCCGCTTTCCCGACTTTTTCAACCCCGCGCCCACTCCCCCCACGGCCCCGGCCTGACGTCGGAGGCCGATCGCTTTTTCATGCAGTGGCTGTGCTTCGCCGGCCTGCTGCTGTTCGCCGCCTACCTTTGCTGGCGCGCCAACATCTGGGGTGTGCTGGTGAATGCCGATCCGACCGGCATCACCATGATGATCGTCGCGGTATTCACGATTTCCTCGCTGTGGGTGGGTCGTCGTGCCTGGATGCTGATGCGCGAACGACAGACGCTGGAGGCTTGGGAGCAGTCGCTGCGTCTGGCTTATGGCCCGTCGCAACCGCCGGCAGGTCATCAGGGCGCAGTGCAGGACTACCTGTCCGGCCTGGTCGAGAAACTCCGTCGCAATGATTACGACAACGCACAGCTGACCGAAGTGCTGTCTGAGCGCCTGCATGGCCCGAGCGAATCGGCGTGGTGGGTCAACGGCATTCAGATCAAGCTCGGCCTGCTGGGCAAAGTGATCGGCTTCTCCATCCTCGCGCTCGACATCTCGCAGATGCAGGCCTTTGATGCCTCGCAATCGGCCGCCATCCTGAAAACGCTGACGGGCGGCCTAGGCATTGCGCTGCTGGCCACCGCGGTCGGCCTTGTCGCCAACATGTTATTGGGCATGCAGCTGGTCAGGATGGATCGCTGCGGCGACGGCATCCTGGCCGATGCGCTGGAGTTTGCCGAGACGCGTCTTCCCCTGCTGCAGTCGCGAGACAACGCGTGAGTTTGCGGGCGAAGCGTCGCGAAGGGGAAGTCGACCCCTTCTACGACATGCTGTTCAACATCCTGATTGCGTTCGTCTTCTGTTTCATCATCGCGCTGCTGGCGATGAACCCGAAGGCGACCAAGCAGGGCGACATTCCGGCGAAGGCGGAGTTCATCATCACGATCTCCTGGCCGGACATGAATCCGAACGATATCGACACCTACGTGCAGGATCCGTCCGGCGCGCTGGCCTGGTTCCGTCAGCGCGAGGCCGGGCTGATGCACCTGGACCGTGACGACCGCGGCCTGGCCGGCGACACCATCAACGTCAATGGCAAAGACGTGGTGAACCCGCTGAATCAGGAGGTGGTGACGATCCGCGGCTACTCGCCCGGCGAGTACACCGTCAACGTCAATTATTACGAAAGCAAGAACGGCGAGCCGGTCGAAGCCACCATTTCGGTGGTCAAGGTCAACCCGCGCGCCGACGTCTCGTACTACGGCACCGTCAAGCTCGAGCGCAAGGGCGACGAGAAGACCGCCGTGCGCTTCACAGTCGATCCGGACGGCAGCGTCCGTGACGTCAACACCTTACCCAAATCACTCGTTCCGCAATCATGACGAACTCCTCCCTGATGCTGACTTCCCTGTATGTGGCCATTGCGCTGCTGCTTCTGGTGCTCTGCCTCGCGACTGCGTGGAAGCGCTCGCTGAAGATCTTGATGATCGTGGTTGTCACGGTCTCGTATTTCGTGGCCAACTACACCTTTGAGGACATGCTCGGCTGGCCGACGCCGCGCATGCTGCCGGAGAAGTTTGCGATTGTCTCGGCCGTGATCGAAGAGCCGAACAAGGAGCGCGGCATCGATGGCGCAATCTATCTGTGGGTCACGCCGCTGGACAGCAACCGCCCGGTGACGGTGCCGCGCGCGTACAAGCTGCCTTACCTGAAAGAGAACCATACGCAGTTGTCGGAAGCGCAGCGCAAGTCGCGTCAGGGCATCCGGCAAGTGGGCGTGGTCGAGCGCGCCGGTGGCGGCAGCGGCAGTTCGTGGTTCAAGGTGAATGCCGATAACAAGATCAAGCTGCGCGTCTCCGATGCGCCGGCCACCCGCCTGCCGGAGAAGTGATGATGAAGCGTCTGAGCCTGATCGCCGCGGCGCTGATTGCCGCCGGCTGTAGCAGCAGCGAGCCGCAGGGGGATTCCTATTTTCCGCTCGACGTGGGTGCGACCTGGGAATACGACGTGGCCTATGACATCAATGGCGTGCTGAGCCGCGAGGTCTACAACATCAGCGTGCCGCGCACGATTGACTATGTGGACGGCAGCCAGGTGTGGGTGCGTCGCGTCGAAGTGCCGGGCAGCATTGGCATCGAATACTGGCTGCGTAAGGACAAGGTGGGCATTGCGCGCATTGCGCAGCGACTCGATGTCGAAGAGCAGGCCAAGCTTGACCAGAATGCACGCACGGTACTGAAGCTGCCGCTGACGGTCGGCTCCTCATGGATGGTGCCGACGCAGCCGTTCGCGGTCGCGCCGAAAACCGATCTCGGCCAGCGCGAAGTGAAGATGCCGAAAGTACTGATGACGTACACCATCGAAGCCATGGGCGAGACGGTGACCGTACCCGCCGGTACCTTCAAGAACTGCGCACGTGCCGTCGGCGTCGGCATCCTGCCGCTGTATATCGATGCGGTGCAGGGCTTCTCCGACATTCCGATCACGAACCGCGAGTGGTACTGCAAGGGCGTGGGTCTGGTGAAGGTCGAGCGCGACGAGCCGCTGACCTCCATTCTGTGGTCGGGCGGCACCGTGAAAATGGAGCTGACGCATTTCGAGATACCGCACTGACACGCGGCCAACGAAAACTAGCCGGCGCTTGCGCCGGTTTTTTTTCGTCGGTTCATCTCGTATACCGATATGAATTTAATGGCGAGGCGGCGCATGCAGGCGGTAACTCAGCGTTGGTTACTTCCGCGTCCCAAAAACAAAATGGCCGACGGCGAACCGTCGGCCAAAGCTGCAGGGGAGACTACCGGTAATTCAGCACCTCCCTGCAGGCGGGAGTAAAGCTGGGTGAATTACTTGGCGAGCTTGAACACCCACACCGAGCCACCTTGCTCGAGGAAGTTCACGCGCTTGGCGACTTCGCCGCCCCACAGCGGAACCGCACCGCCCCAGCCCGAGACCACGGCCACGAATTGCTCGCCGCCTTCTTCCCAGGTGATCGGAGGCGCCACGATGCCCGAACCGGTCTGGAACTTCCACAGCTCCTGGCCCGACTTCGCATCCACTGCCTTCAGGTAGCCTTCCGGCACACCGTAGAACACCAAGTCGCCGGCGGTTGCCATCACGCCACCCCACAGCGGAGCGGAGTTCTTGGCTTCCCAGACGATCTTGCCCGACTTCGGATCCACCGCGCGCATCGCGCCGATGTAATCGTCATGCAGCGGCTTGATGGTGAAGCCAGCGCCGAGGTAGGCTGCGCCCTTCTTGTACGACACGGGCTCGTTCCAGATCTCCATGCCCCACTCGTTGGCCGGCACGTAGAACAGACCGGTCTTCGGGCTGTACGCCATCGGCATCTGGTTCTTGCCGCCCAGGAAGGACGGTGCCGAGAACACGACGTTGCCCTTCTTGCCATCCGGACCCTTGGTCGGGTCGCCCGGGCGGTTTTCCGGCACGTAGTTCGGACGGCCAGTCTTCAGGTCGATGCCCGTTGCCCAGGTGATCTTGTTCACGAACGGGAATGCATTTTCCAGCTTGCCGGTCTTCGCATCGTTGACGTAGAAGAAGCCGTTACGGTCAGCCGACGCGCCCATGCGCTTGCCGTTCATGTCGAAGGTGATGAACTCGTTCACACCGTCGTAATCCCAGCCGTCGTTCGGGGTCTTCTGGTAGTGCCACGCGATCTTGCCGGTCTTGATGTCGATTGCGACGGTCGAGGTCGAGAACAGGTTGTCGCCAGGGCGCAGGTGGCTGTTCCACGGTGCCGGGTTGCCGGTGCCGAAGTAAGCCAGGCCGGTGCTCGGATCATACGAGCCGCCCAGCCAGGTGGTGGCGCCGCCGGCCTTCCACAGGTCGCCCGGCCAGGTCTTGTTGGTCGTGCCCGAGATGCCGTTCTCGACCGCCTTACCGTTCTCGTATTTGTAACCCATGTAGCCTTCGACAGTCGGGCGCACCCAGACCATCTTGCCCGTCTTCGGGTCGCGCGCTTCCACGCGGCCGATGACGCCGAATTCGCCGCCGGACACGCCGGTCAGCAGCAGGCCGCCCGCGATGATCGGTGCGGCCGAGGCCGAGTAGCCGGCAGCGTAGTCATCAATCTTTTCTTTCCAGACGACGGCGCCGGTGTCCTGGTTCAGTGCGACGATCTGTGCGTCGAGGGTCGCGAAGATCACCAGGTTGTCGAACAGCGCAGCGCCGCGGTTGATCACGTCGCAGCAGGGCATGATGCCGTCCGGCAGGCGGTGCTCATACTTCCACAGCTTCTTGCCGGTCTTGCTGTCGACTGCGTAAATGCGCGAGTACGACGCGGTGACGAACATCTTGCCGTTGTGGACCAGCGGCTGCGATTCCTGACCGCGCTGCTTTTCGCCGCCGAACGAGAACGACCATGCCGGTACCAGCTTCGACACGTTGCCGGTGTTGATCTGGGTCAGCGTCGAATAACGCTGGCCTTGCGTGCCCATGCCCCAGCTGAGCACATCACCGGTCGTTTTCGCGTCGTTCTCGATCATCGCTTCGGTCACACCGGCAGCGAATGCCGACGAACCGGTGATCAGCGCCATGCCGATCACGGATGCGAGTAGTTTCCTCTTCATTTTTCATCTCCCCTCTGGTTATGCCTGTTGGCTTTTGAAGATCGGTGTGCATCGGCGGATTGCAGAAACAGCAAGCTGCACGAAGCGACCGTTTTATCTAGGCAAAGGCCATGCCATGAATTTTCCTCATGAATTTGGCTGAATAACTCTCATGTCTGGCGCAAATGGCTGTCACAAATCCGCTCAGGTGTCACAAACTTGAACACCCCGAACGGACGATTCAGCGCGCCATTGCGTGACACTCGGGTGGCATGAATCCTTCTTGTCTGATGCTTGCTACCTTTGCCGACTCGCCCAAGGATCCCCATGACGCTTTCTGCTGAACTGCTCGCCAGCCTGCTGGCTGCCGCGATCCGGTATTCCACGCTGCCTGCGATCGATGTGACCGAGCTGCCACCGATCGAGCAGTTGAGCGCGCAAGCGCTGGCCGAGAAGGTGTGCCCGGAGACGCCCGAGCGCTGCACGACCATGGCCGCGCTGTTCGACACGGAGGGCTATCGCATCTATCTGCGCGACACGCTGAAGCCGGAAGATCCGATGGACAGCGGCTTCATCGTCCACGAGCTGGTGCACGTGCTGCAGTACAAACGGTATGGATCTGATTATTTTGATAATTGCCATAACCGTATCGACAGCGAACGGCAGGCGTATTACGTACAGAACAATTATCTGGGCGAGCAAGGCGTGGACTGGCGCGAGGGCTACTTGGTGCGGTTCATGCGCTGTCCGGACGATGCCGGCCCCGGCGACGCGCGCCGGGGCGGGGAAGGGTGAAGCGGAAGCTAACTCAGTATCGGCCGGTGCCGATCAGCCGCCGCGTGCGGACTTGATCAGCCCGCGCTGAGGATCGTAGCCGACCGCGGCCAGCAGGTAGAAGACGATGGTCGAGCCGATGACGATCAGCAGCGACAGCACAGCGGCCTCGCCATACAGCGCATGGCGCAACGCCTCGACCGCATGCGTGAACGGATTCCATGATGAAATCTGGAAGATCCAGTGGGCACCGGCATCGCGCATGCGGCCGATCGGATACAGCGCCGACGACAGGAAGAACATCGGGAAGATCACGAAGTTCATCGTGCCGGCGAAGTTCTCCAGCTGGCGGATATATACCGACAGCACCAGCCCGAACGCCGACAGCATCAGCGCGCCCAGCGCCAGCACCGGCAACGCCGTCAGCAGCTGCCAGGGCGACAGGCCGATGTTCCAGATCACCACCAGCAGCATGAAGGCCAGCGCCTGCAAAATCGACAGGAACGCGCCGCCCATCAGCTTGCAGACCAGCAGGTAACTGCGCGGCAGCGGCGCGGTCAGCAGCAGCCGCATCACGCCCATCTCGCGGTCGTACACCATCGCCAATGACGATTGCATGCCATTGAACAGGCAGACCATCAGCGCCAGGCCCGGCACCATATAGAGCCGATAATCAAGATTGGGATCAAACGGCATCACGGTGCCGAGGTCGGGCATTTGCCGGAAGCCGGCGGCAAATACCACCATCCACAGCAGCGGCCGCACCAGCGACGACGCCAGCCGGCCGGGCTGGCGCAGGAATTTATGGATTTCACGGCCAGCGATGGCCGCCAGCGCCAGGCGTGCGTGCGAGAGCTTCATGCGCGGCCCTCCGCCTTGGTCAGGTGCAGGAAGGCATCGAGCAGATTGTCGTGACCCTCCTGCTGGGTCAGGTCTTCGGCCTGGCCATCGAAGCGCACTTTGCCGGCAGCCATGACAACGATGCGATCGGCTGCTTCAGCTTCATCGACCAGATGGGTGGCCCACAGCACACCCATTGCGCGTTCGCGGCACAAGGCCTTCACGTCGGCCAGAATCGACGCGCGCGACGCCGGGTCGATGCCCACGGTGGCCTCGTCCATCAGCAGCAGTTGCGGCTGCGACAGCAGCGCGCGCGCCAGCTCGACCTTGCGGCGAGTGCCGCCGGAGAGGTTGCGGCAGGTGTCGTCGGCGCGCTCGCTGAGCTTGAAGCGCTCCAGCCAGTGCGTAATGCGCTGCCGCGCTTCGCTGCGTGCGATGCCATGCAGGTCGGTCTGAAATCGCAGGTTGGCCGCCACGGACAGATCCAAGTCGAGCGCCGGCTGCTGGAACACGATGGCCAGCCGCGCCAGCGCGCGAATCGGCTCGCGGCCAATGTCATGCCCGGCCACCTGCGCACTGCCGCCATCGGCGACGAACAAGCCCGAGAGCATCTGGAACAGCGTCGATTTACCGGCACCGTTCGGCCCGAGCAGCGCGACGAAATCACCGGGGCGCACAGAAAAGCTCACGCCATCGACCGCGCGGCGCTGGCCGAAATGCTTGCTCAGGCTGGATACGACCAGCGGATCATGAGAGGGGGACGGCACGCGGTCTCCTGTCGTTATTTTTTGTCGGCGGATTGTAGCGGCTTTGCGCCGCGGCCGTGCCAACGAACGGGCGCCAGCATCAGGCCGAAGCTAGCGCGTGCCAGGGCTGGCGTGCCTGCCAGTCGGCGATCCAGTCGGCCGGCATCACCAGCGCGAACGCGCCGATGTCCGTGACCAGTTCGCCCAGGGTGGCATCGCGCACGCTGACGCCGGCCGTCAGCGCCGGAAAGCGGCTCGTGATTTCCTGCTGCACCCGCGGCGCCAGCAGGTCGGCGTTATGCCGCCAGACACTGCCACCGACGAGAATGGTTTCGGTATCGAGAATGGCCGTCAGGTTGTACAGCGCGCGGCCGAACCAGCGTGCCGCCTGCTGCACCTGCGCCAGCGCGGTGGGTTCGCCCCGGCGCGCATCATCAAACAGCTCAGCCAGCGGCTTGCCGAGCAGCTTGCCGGCGTTGCGGCCACCGATCATGGCTTCGAGATCGCCACGGTTGCCGCAGCCACACAGCGCGTCTGAATGGTCAGACAGCAGCATGTGGCCTGCGTGCCCGGCATTGCCGGCCTTGCCGCTGAGGATGTGGCCGTCCACGCAAAGGCCGAAGCCGATGCCGGTGCTCCAGGTGACATAAATCACGTTATCGGGTGCGCCGCCGAACGCGCGCTCGCCATGCAGCGCCGCCACGCAGTCATTGGCGATCTGCACGGTCGCAAAGCGCTCGCACAAAACGGACTCCAGCGGCAGGAAGGTCCAGTCGTTCGGCAGGTCGCTGCCATTCGGCAGGCCACCACACAGGTTGGGCGGCACGAAACCCAGCGCGCCATCGCGCCGTTCGAACGGGCCGCAGCTGCTCACGCCCAGATGCTGCACGGCGTGCGGCGGCAGTTGCAGCAGCGCGCAGCAGTCATCGAGCAAACGCAGCGCCTGCCGCGCAATCGCGTCCGGCGCGCCGGACGTCAGCGTCGGCTGCGTCAGTCGCAGCCGCGGGCCGCTCGCATCGGCGATGCTGGCGGCCAGCTTGGTGCCGCCGATGTCGAGCGCGGCAATCAACATCGCTTACGCGCGCAGTGGCTTGTAGCGGATGCGCTTGGGCTTGGCGCCTTCTTCGCCGAGGCGTTTCTTCTTGTCGGCTTCATATTCCTGATAGTTACCGTCGAAGAAAACCACTTGCGAATCGCCCTCGAACGCCAGGATGTGCGTGGCGATACGGTCGAGGAACCAGCGATCGTGCGAGATCACCAGCACGCTGCCCGCGAACTCGAGCAGTGCATCTTCCAGCGCGCGCAGGGTTTCAACATCGAGATCGTTGGACGGTTCGTCCAGCAGCAGTACGTTGCCGCCCATGAGCAGCGTCTTGGCCAGATGCAGACGGCCGCGCTCACCCCCGGACAGATTGCCGACGATTTTCTGCTGGTCGCCGCCCTTGAAGTTGAAGCGCCCCAGATAGGCGCGCGACGGCATTTCGAAGCGGCCCACCGTCAGCAGGTCGGCGCCATTGGCAACGTCATCGAACACGGTTTTCTTATTGTCGAGCTCGGCGCGCGACTGATCAACCACCGAGACCTTCACGGTCGAGCCGATCGAGATTTCACCGCTGTCCGGCTGCTCTTTGCCCGAGATCATGCGGAACAGCGTCGATTTACCGGCACCGTTCGGGCCGATGATGCCCACAATCGCGCCGGCCGGAATCTTGAACGACAGATTGTCGATCAGCAGGCGGTCACCATAGCCTTTGCTGACGTTCTTGAACTCGATCACTTCATTGCCAAGACGCTCCGCAACCGGAATGAAGATTTCCTGCGTTTCGTTACGTTTTTGATATTCGTGCTCGGATAGCTCATTGAAGCGCGCGATACGCGCCTTGCTCTTGGCCTGCCGGCCTTTCGGGTTTTGCCGCACCCATTCGAGTTCTTTCTTCAGCGCCTTTTGTCGCGCCGACTCGGTCGCTTCTTCCTGCTTCAGCCGGTTTTCCTTCTGCTCCAGCCACGACGAATAGTTGCCCTTCCACGGGATGCCGTGACCACGGTCGAGTTCGAGAATCCATTCGGCGGCGTTATCGAGGAAATAACGATCGTGCGTGATGCCGACCACCGTGCCGGGGAAGCGCTGCAGGAATTGTTCGAGCCAGTCGACCGACTCGGCGTCGAGGTGGTTGGTCGGCTCGTCCAGCAGCAGCATGTCGGGTTGCGACAGCAGCAGCTTGCACAGCGCGACGCGGCGCTTTTCACCGCCGGACAGCACGCCGATCTTGGCGTCCCACGGCGGCAGGCGCAGCGCATCGGCGGCGACTTCCAGCTGCAGTTCAAGGTTGCCGCCGTCGGCGGCGGCGATGATGGCTTCCAGCCGTTCCTGCTCTTTGGCCAGCGCGTCGAAGTCGGCATCGGGCTCGGCATAGGCGGCATACACCTGATCAAGCTTGGCACGCGCTTCGAAGGCTTCGCCGAGGCCGCTTTCGACTTCCTGCCGCACGGTCAGTTCCGGATTCAGCTCCGGCTCCTGCGGCAGATAGCCGATCTTCAGGTTGGGCATCGGTACGGCTTCGCCTTCGATGTCCTTGTCGAGGCCGGCCATGATTTTCAGCAGCGTCGATTTACCCGAGCCGTTCAGGCCGAGCACGCCTATCTTGGCGCCGGGGAAAAAGGACAGCGAGATGTCTTTCAGAATCTGGCGCTTGGGCGGAACGATCTTGCCCACGCGATTCATCGTGTAAACGTAATTGGCCATGGAATAGTGGAAACCGGATTAAAAAACGGAA